>Ga0105053_10001472_pt1 | contig 37715 bp, 29 predicted proteins | sample BON01_FD_78093 | JGI IMG/M metagenome (GOLD analysis project Ga0105053, IMG submission 78093) | Freshwater microbial communities from Lake Bonney liftoff mats and glacier meltwater in Antarctica - BON-01 | ecosystem: Environmental > Aquatic > Freshwater > Ice > Glacier meltwater | place: Lake... | reverse complement strand
GGAATGAGGAATGCGGAATGCGGAATGCGGAATGCGGAATGCGGAATGCGGAATGCGGAATGCGGAATGCGGAATGCGGAATGCGGAATGCGGAATGCGGAAAAAAACGAGACTATGTGATATATGTGTGCTAGGTGGTAAGAAATACTTTGTGGTAGAAATACTGTGCGGTAAATAATTGAGAAAAATGTAGCTAAAGTGTACATCTCTGCTACTTTTGCCGATACAATGTTGGTGTTACACCAAGCTTTGTACCCTTTTTCACGCAATACAAAACGAACTACCACTTATGAATGCTTTTTTGTCCCTTGGTCGCTGGCTTTTCGCCATTCCTTTCGCCATTTTCGGCTTGCTTCATTTCATGAATGCAGAAGCAATGACTGGTAACGTTCCTGACTACATGCCTGCAAAAACCATCTGGGTGTATCTGTCGGGCGCTGGCCTGATAGCAGCGTCTGTGAGCATGGTTGTTGGGAAATACGACAAACTTGCCACAACACTGTTGGCCATTTTCCTTATTTCCTTGGTTGTGTTGGTTCACTTGCCAAAATCCATCATTGGTGGCATGGGCGGAGAAGCTGCTTTGCCCATGTTGCTGAAAGACCTGAGCCTTGCTGGGGCCGCGATGATGTTTGCGATGAGTTATGCGACGGATCGTTCGATAATTGGGTAAAGAAGAATCACCACAGAGTTGCACAGAGGTTTTCACAGAGGAAAAAACTGTTGCGGCTTCGCCGCAGAATTAAGATAAAAAAAACTCTGTGAAAAACTCTGCGAAACTCTGTGCAACTCTGTGCAACTCTGTGGTGATCCTTTTTTAACGCCCACCCAATATTTTCTGCTCAATGTTGGTGGTTGAATAACCATCCACAAAAGGCAGACTTAGTACCTGTCCGCCGCTAGACAGCACTAATTCGGAACCCACAATCTGTTCCGGTTTCCAATCGCCGCCTTTTACCAGTATGTCTGGTTGAACAATCTTGATAAGTTCGATTGGGGTGTCTTCGTCAAAGATGACCACGGCATCCACTACTTCCAGTGCCGCGAGCAGGTGGGTGCGGGTCAGTTCGTCGTTGATGGGTCGAGTCGGTCCTTTGAGCCGCCGCACGGAGGCTTCACTGTTCAGGCCAATCACCAAGCGCTCGCCAAGTTCGCGGGCATCAGCCAAATAATGCAGGTGGCCGAAGTGTAAAATATCGAAACAGCCGTTGGTGAATACGATTTTATCACCAACCTTGCGCCATTGAGCCAGGCTGGCGACAATTTGTTCGTTGGATTGTATTTTTGCCTCAATCAAAGAAAACGTTGACATGATAATTTGACCATTTGAATATATGAAAGACCAACCAAAAATAGATATTCCCGTTAGCAGTGTTGAAAGGATGATTGATGCAGCAGCAATTTTGTTTGCTGGCAGTGCATTACTCTTGGCTTTTTACTACTATTCCAGCTTGCCGGATCAAGTACCATCCCACTTTAACTATAAAGGCGAAGTAGATGGTCACGGTTCAAAGAAATTTATTTTTTTGCTGCCTGTCCTTGCCATTGCTATGGCATTGGGGTTTATTTACCTCGCTGGTTTCCCCAATAAGTTCAACTATCTCAAAAAAATAACGCCTGATAATGCCGCTTATGAGTACCATCGGACTCGGTTTATGGTTCGGGTACTCAACGTATTCACCAGCTTGTTACTTTTTGTAATTACCTGGGAGACTATCCAGGGTGCTCGTGGTGCAGCATCCAATTTGGGTGGGCTTTTTTGGGTAGCGGTTGTTGCTGCGCTCGTCGGGCCATTGGCCGTGTATTTGGGCTGGCCGAAACAAGTTAAAGCAAGCTAAATTTCATTGTTGACACTGGATCTATTCAGGATGGGCAGCAACACCAACGCTGACCCTCCCATCACAATATTGTAAAATATCTGAATGGTGAAAAAGGCAATGTTCGCGTACGAAAACGCATCTCCGCCGTTGATGCCGTACAAGGCAAGCCCTGCAATGCACAAGGCGTGAAAAGTGCCCATGCCGCCGGGTGAAGGAATCACAAAACCAAGGGTGCCAAATACAAATACCATCAGTGCCGCACTGGCCGTAAGGTGCTCGGTTGGCACAAAAGCTTTGAGGTTCCACCAGCATTGCAGGTAAAACATCACCCAAATTCCTACAGAATACAGCAAGAATAGCCCCGGGTTTTTCAGCTTGAAAACGCTTTTAAATCCTTCCCAGAATCCTTGCATCAGGCTCAACAGCTTTTGAACAAGGGCAAGTTGCAGGAGCATTTTCCGGAACAATAATAGGCCCAATAAACCAGCAATGCCCAGACCCAGCAAATAATACCATAACTTATTCCCGCCAGACTGCGCTCCCCCACCCTGGTTTTGCTGCATGAAATCCAACAGGGTCTGCCCCTCAAAAATAAAGGCCAAACCGACAACCAATCCCAAACAGATAAAGTCCATCAGCCGGTCGATGACCAGGGTGCCCATCACCTTTTCCAGCGGAATTTTTTCGTAGCGCGCCAGTGAACCGGCACGCACGACCTCGCCTATGCGTGGGAACCCCAAATTGGCAAAATAACCCAGCAATATGGTCAAAAATGCATTGTAAAACCGAGGTTGATAGCCCATTGGATGCAGCAACATTTGCCAACGCAGGGCCCGAAAAATATTACTGACCGTGAAGGCTAAAATAACTGCGCCCAACCAACCCAAGTGAACGGTAGAAAAGTCATACAGCAGCTTGTCCATTAAGCTGCACTGGTCGGAGGGTACCCCATCGAGGCGGCACTGCTCCTGAAAAGCAGTGTTTTGACTGTTGAACACCAGCGCCAGTATCGCGCTACCAAGACCGAGAAAAAAGAGAAATTGAAGAATTTTTTTTGTCATGCTGCGGGTAACATTTGCTGTTGGTGCCTCACCTATTCACACCATACTCGCCGGATGAGGCACGCAGGCAAATGGGAAGCGGCAAAGTTGCGGAATTTCAATTGTTCAGGCATATAAAAAGTATTCTTATTCAAATTCAATTAAAAATATTTTGTCTTTGGGAATACTCAATCAACGGCCTGCCCACGGGCCCCGCACCTTTGTCTCAATAAAAAATATACAGACAATGAAAATCAACATCCAAGTACTCGCCTTCCTGACAACCATTGCATTCGTAAGCACGTCTGCCACCCTTCATGCACAGCACAACGCCATCAAATATGCCATGTCTGGGAAAGGCCGCTACCTAATGGAGTATGAACGCGCCGTAAACGAAAAGACCACGATTCTCGCAGGCTTCCAAAAATGGAACTTGAATAAAACCAACAACACAACTGTTCCTTTCTATGGCATCATTGCCTCCGATAAAACGGTCACCAAAATCAATGGCCGCAGATTTGAATTTCTGGCACGCCATTTCAGCAAAAAGGCTTTCAACGGTGGGTTCTTTGAAGGTGGGTTTTATGTTGGCAAGCACGATATCAGCATTGAAAAAACGGCCACCACCACCAACGTTTTAGCTATTTTGCTTTTTAATTTCAATGAAATAACGACCTCTTCGACCTCGAACAAGCAATACAAAGCTGTCCGTGTCGCTGGCGCAAAAATTGGCGGTGGTTTTCAAAAGACTATAAGTGGATTCAATATTGAGCTTTCTGGCGGCTTGAATTTCAATGCGTTCAACGCCCAAAATCAGCGACCAATTTTAGCGTTAAAGCACGCTTCGCCGTATGCGCGGCTGGCGTTTGGAGTGGCTTTTTAAATGAGGGATGAGTGATTAAACAACTAACATGAGTCATCCCGGATTTTTATTAGAGGAAAAACAGGGATAAATTCGGGTATTTGTGTATACTTATTGGTCGGACGAAGAAAATTCGTCAGACCGAATGGACCTCGTCGGACCACTTTTTGTGGTCGAATAAGTTAGTGCCAATTCAGCCCCATCACCGCCAGCGCCGCCGCCAAAGCCACATTGCCAGACTCTATCATTTCTTTGATGTATACGTGTAATTCATTCGCCGCACCGTTGTTTGAAAGCAACGCATGCGCCCGTGTATCCTGCGCAAGTAAACCCGCCGCAGCTTCAGCTGATGGCAGTGCCGGCAAGGCCGCCAATTCAGCTAAATTATTGCCCGTCAACACTTTACTATGCCGTAAAGATGTTGGAAGCCCATCAAAACCAATGCCGATCACATTCACAGGCTGCACAATTTCTTCAATGGCCGCACCACTTGCCCTTGCGTAGTAAAAGCGGCCCATCCGACCCATCAAGTCTATTTTGTGCGGATCAATGCGGCCCGTTTCGCTGAGTACGTCTTCGGAAATATGCATCAGCACAATGCGGCAAACAATCAGGTTGCCCGCACCGCCATCTGTGCCAAGCGGCAGTATTTGATCCACTTTGCATTCCATTTGCACCGGACTTTCGGCTACACGAAATGGGCGAATCATCTCCGACGCCAGCTGGGTGAAGCCAGCCTTCTCAAATTCGTTCACATCCGAGTCATATTCAATGCTCGCAATGGCCATTTGCCGAACAATACTATGCGAAACGACGTTTATCACTACCTCGCCAGTGTCTTGAACATTCTTCAAGGTGTCTTTCGTGGTATTGTTGGATACCCGTCGGTTCGATGAAAAGATCACAATGGGTGGGTTGCTGCTGAAGGCATTGAAAAAGCTGTAGGGTGCGAGGTTGGGCAAACCATCCAGGCTTATCGTACTGGCAAATGCAATGGGGCGCGGTGCCACGGCTCCGAGCATAAACTGGTGCAAATCATTGGTGGCAATTTCTTTAGGATCAATTTTTAGCATCGGGAAAGGTCGGTTGAAAGGGTAAAAGTAAGACCTTGCGCGCACAATCAGCAATTATACAAGGTATAAGGACCATCCTAATACAACCACCATAATTATAAAACATGAATCAAACCTATCTTCGTAACGGTCTCATTGCATTGGCCTTTCTTGTCATTACATTTGGCGTTTGGAAATACCGCCAACCCAGCTTCCGCGGTGGCGACAAAGCGCCTGAAATTGATGTAGAGCTCATGGATGGCCAACGCGCAAAACTTTCCGATTTGAAAGGAAAATACGTGCTGCTACAATTTTGGGGAAGTTGGTGTGGCCCATGCCGGCGGGAAAACCCATACCTCATCCAATTGTACAACAAATACCACGACAAAGGATTTGAAATTTTCAGCATTGGCATTGAGCCCAGCCGGGATTCCTGGTTGAGCGCCATGAAAAACGATGGCATGATTTGGCGTTACCACACCATGGAATCCATCAATTTTGACGGCCCCTTGGCCAAAAAATTCAACATTAAATCCATACCTACTACGTTTCTGATCAATCCGGAAGGCGTAATTATGGGCGTAAGTCTTTCGCCTGACTATTTGGAAAAGATGTTGTCTGAAAAGCTGTGAGGCTGGCTGACAAATTGACACCCATAGTTCCAGAGGCATGAAAGTTGTGGTTAGCACTCTTTTGGTGCCAAGGAATTTCGCCTTGGTCTCCTTATAAGCAGCCGTGCTGCTGATATTTCCCACGATTTATGAAAAAAACGCTCAGAAAAATATTTGACATGAAAGAAAAAGAGCCTGAACAAAACGAACCGGAACCAATAATGCACACCACACAACCAGCAGAAACGATGCAAAGCGACCCAGAATCAGACACCGAAAGTGATAACACCCAGGAATTACAGCAAGAGTTAGAGGAATCCAAGAAAAAATTCTTGTACCTGTTCTCCGATTTTGAAAACTTTAAGCGGAACACAGCCAAAGAGCGAGTGGACCTCATTTCTACTGCCGGGCGTGAAATATTGACAGCCTTACTGCCAATAATAGACGATTTTGACCGTGCACAAAAAAATGGCGCGCTGACAGAAGGAACGACTCTTATCCATCATAAACTGGCAAATCTTATACGTTCGAAGGGCTTGGTTATGTTTGAAACCAACGCTGGCGACGATTTTGATGCCGACCGCCACGAAGCGATCGCTGAAATTCCCGCCCCTACGAATGAACTGAAAGGCAAAATCGTCGACGTTACAGAACAAGGCTATACGCTTGGTGAACGCATTATCCGTTATGCAAAAGTGGTTGTTGGGAAATAATACCAAGATCCTCCTCATCAAGCTCCAATAACAGACAATTATTACGAATGGCAAAAAGAGATTATTACGAAATACTTGGCATTGTGAGAACATCCAGTACCGAGGAAATAAGGAAGGCTTATCGCGGTAAAGCCGTCCAGTTCCACCCTGACAAGAATCCTGGGGACAAATCCGCTGAAGATAAATTCAAGGAAGCGGCAGAGGCTTATGATATATTGAGCAATGCAGACAAAAAAGCACGCTACGATCGGCATGGCCATGCAGGTGTAGATGGCATGTCGGGAGGCGGCGCCGGCGGCTTCCAAGGCATGGACATGGACGATATCCTAAAGCACTTTGGATTCGACTCTGATGATATTTTTGGTGAATTTTTTGGCGGTAGCCGCGGTCGTAGTGGCGGTGGTGGCAGGCGCGCACGGGGCGAGCGCGGCTCCAACCTGCGCATCAAAGTAAAGATGACCCTGGAGGAAGTCGCAACGGGTGTCAACAAAAAAATCAAAGTCCGCAAGCAGGTAGCATGTAATACCTGTGGCGGCAGCGGCGCACGCGACCAAAGTTCCATTGAAACCTGCGGCACATGTCGGGGTGCCGGTGCCGTTAACAGGGTGACCCAAACCCCATTTGGCATGATGCAGACGGCAGTTCAATGCCCCGCTTGCAACGGCGCAGGTCAACAGATCAAATCACCCTGCAATGTCTGCAAAGGCGATGGCCGTACCTTTGGCGAAGACACCATTGAAGTAGATATTCCAGCTGGCGTACACGAAGGCATACAACTTTCCATGGCAGGCCGTGGCAATGCGGGGGCTAAAGGTGGTCAGCCTGGCGACCTCCTTATTACCGTGGAAGAGGTAGCACACGATCAATTCGTCCGGGAAGGCAACAACATCATCCACGAGCTCTTCGTCAACTTTGCAGATGCTTCCCTGGGCAGTAAAATAGATGTGCCAACCCTCGATGGGCAAGCGCGTATCACCATTCCCGCTGGCACACAATCCGGTAAAATTTTCAGGTTGAAGGACAAAGGCCTACCAGCACTCCAAAGCTACCAACGCGGCGATTTGCTGGTGCATGTAAATGTATGGACGCCCAAAAAGCTAACCGACGACGAACAAAAAATGCTGGAGAATCTGCGCGATATGCCCAATTTCAAGCCTAACCCTGGAAAAGACGACAAGGGGTTCTTTGACAAGGTGAAAGATATGTTTGGTTAAAAAGGGTTTCAGGTTTCAAGGTTTCAGGTTTCAGGTTTACGCGATTTGTTCGTTTAGTTTCACGTAATTTCAATATTGACAAAACCTTTCTTTGTGTTGAAATTGGGGTTCTTTATTACAAGCAAATCGCATAAACCTGAAACCTTGAAACCTGAAACCCGAAACCCTTTTTTTTATGAAACTTTGTTTTACCTTTGCGTCCGCTTTTTTAAAATGGCCACGTGGCGGAATTGGTAGACGTGCTACTTTGAGGGGGTAGTGTCCTTACGGATGTGCTGGTTCGACTCCAGTCGTGGTCACAGAGCGAAATCCTCCGAAGTTACTGGGTAACTTTCGGGGGATTTTTTTTATAGCATCCAAAACTTGATTGCCATGTTCCACAAAAGTCTATTCGTACTGGGAATGCTCTTTTTGGCAGAAGGGATTTGTGCCCAGCAAACCGATTTTGATGCCGTTATTCAACCCATAGACACGAAAGCACGGGAGTTTTCGGAGTATCTGGTACAATTGGCCTGGCAAAATTATCCGGAAAGTGCCATCGCACAAGGGGAGCTGTTGAATGCCCGCAGCGACAATAAAAACATCAAAAAAGAATGGATGCGCGATGTGCAAGCCTCGTTCAACCTGAACGAGTCCAACCTGCGGGGTGTTGACACCTTCGGCAATGTGTTTTTTCCGCGCTATAATATTGGCGTGACCCTGAATCTCTACAGCATTCTCACCCAAAAGGAAAAGTCTAAAATTGGCCATCAGCGGGTTGATATAGCTGGCCACAAAGTGAACCAACGCAAACTGGAAATCAGGGCCGAAGCCCTGCAACGCTGGGCCAATTTTCGCCTCAGCCGCGAAATATTAAAAGAACGCGCCCTGGTGGAACAAGAGTTCAGCAACACCTTCATCATCGTGCAGCAACTCTATAAATCGGACGAAAAAACCCTGGAAGAATACACCACCGCCTCCGCCGCCTATTACCAGGCCCGCGAAGCACGCATCAGGGCCGCCACGGATCAGGAATTGGCCAAGTACCTACTCGAAGAAATTATTGGCTTGCGCTGGGAACAAGTGCAACACCCAGCCAAGGAGGAGTGAGGAATGCGGAGTGTGGAATGCGGAATGCGGAATGCGGAGTGTGGAATGCGGAATGCGGAGTGTGGAATGCGGAGTGCGGAGTGTGGAATGCGGAGTGCGGAATGCGGAATGCTGAGTGTGGAGTGCGGAGTGTGGAGTGTGGAGTGTGGAGTGTGGAATGCGGAATGGATTCTCCCAGTTTTATGCGATTTTTGGATTTAAATTTTGTTAGATATCCTTGAAACACAACTTGAAACCTGAAACCTTGAAACCTGAAACCTTGAAACTTGAAACCTGAAACCTTGAAACTTGAAACCTGAAACCTTGAAACTTGAAACCTGAACCTTGAAACTTGAAACTTGAAACCTTTTAATTGATTTATATGAAGAACTTACCCATTATCCTCAACGTGATCTTGTTTCTTTTGGTCGGACACTTGTACTATTTGAACTCCAAAAATTCAACAGGAGCGGAAACCAAAGCGATTGCCCCTCCCCCATCTAGCACAGGCGGTGTTCGTATTGCTTATGTCAACGGCGACACCCTGGACGCCAAATATGAGTGGCTCAAACAACAAAAAGATGCCATCGAGCAGCGAATGATCAGCGCACAAAAAAGCCTGGCCAACAAAGAAGAAGCTTTGATGAAAGATGCCGCTACATTGCAAGAGAAATTTCAGGGTGGCAATATGACCCAGGCAGACGCTGAAAAAGCGGATATGGCCCTACGGCAACGCGCCCAAAAACTGGAGGAGGAAAAAGATCGCCTGAGCAAATCATTGGGCGAAGACCAGAAAAAAGCCTTTAACGACCTCTACGCCAATGTAGAAACCAACCTCAAAACGCTTTCCAGCCAAATAGGGTACGACTACATCCTTTCCTATTCCCGTGGTGGACAAATCCTGTTAGCCAATGACAGCCTGGATATCACCAAGGAAGTTCTGGAACTACTGAACGCAAAAACACCAAAGAAATAACGTAAAATGTGATTGCGATTAGGCTCAAAGGCCAAGCTCCCGCGCCCATTATCAAATTATCGCATTATCAAATTATCACATTAAGCCATGGTTATTTCTATCCGCAAGGCAACTACCGAAGAAACGCCCATAATAACTACCCTTGCGCAGCGTATATGGCGGGAACACTACTACCCTATGGTTGGCGAAGCCCAGGTAGAGTATATGCTGGATCGGTACTACACCGATGCATCGCTGCGGACACAAATGGAAGACGGACAAGTGTTTTGGCTGCCAGAGCTCAATGGTGAAGTCATCGGATATGTCGCGATAAGCCCAAAAGGCCCGGGCGAATATTTCCTGAACAAATTTTACATTGACAATCAAAAACGTGGATTGGGCTTCGGAAAAGTTATTTTGGAGCGGGTATTAGCCCAATACCCTGACTTGCGGGAACTGCGGCTCACGGTCAACCGCCAGAATTACAAAACCATCAATTACTATTTCCGCGTCGGGTTTACCATTGAAGCTTGCTTCGATTTTGACATTGGAAACGGTTATGTAATGAATGATTTTAAGATGGTGCTTAAATTGGCCCCCCCAGAATAAAGCCACCAAAACTTGATTTTTGTTACAGGGAACACAACTTATGACGAATACCAAGCGTGCCTATCTTGCCCTCGGGGCCATCTGCATTATTTGGGGGACCACCTATACGGCCATCAAGTATGCCATTTTGGATTTTCCACCATTCTTGCTGGTGGGCATACGGCAAACTGCAGCAGGTGTACTGTTGCTCGCATTGGCCGTTTATAAGGGGAAAGGAAGAGCCCCCGACCGGCAATATATTATCCGTCAAGCTCTTACCGGACTAGCTACCATTACTGGCGGCAACGGCTTCATTACCTGGGGCATGCAATTTATAAGTTCTGGAATTGCATCCATCATTGGTTCGCTTACGCCCGTGATGGTGGTAATATTTACGGTGATGTGGAAAAGTCCCGACAAGGTCAATACGCGTATGATTATCGGCGTATTGCTAGGTTTCGGCGGACTAGGCGTTATATTTAACCACGGATGGGCCGACTTTATCCAGCCTGCATATCGCTGGGGGGTTGCTGCTTGTTTGGCCTCTTGCTGCGCATGGTCGCTGGGCACAGTCATGGCCAAGCGCTGGAATTCACCCGACGTGTCGCCCTTGCTCAACGCAGGCATACAGATACTGGCTGGGGGTTTGGGCGGATTTGTATTGAGTATTTTATTCGATAAAAACTGGGTAATCCACCACAGCACATTGGGCTGGTTTTCATTGATTTACCTGACACTCATCGGCTCAGCGTTGGCATTTACCCTGTACATGTTTGTCCTGCAACACCTCAGTGCAACGGTCACTTCTTTGTACACCTATATCAACCCAATTGTGGCACTGTTGCTTGGGTGGCTGTTATTGGGCGAAATACTTACCATCTGGATCGCCATTGGCATGAGTATCACGATTACCGGGGTTTGGCTGGTGAATTCCGGCTCTTTTCTTGCCATGCGCAAATTACGGCTAAAAAATAAAACAATAAATTAAGGCGGTTAAGAGTGGGTATAGTATTGCGGGCATGTCCGAAAGCGGATCGGCATAACTGAATTGAATGCCAAATTTTGTGTGCGGCTCAGTTTCCCTGTCCTTCATATGGCAATCCAGTGTAGAAAAGACGCAACATGACAAATCGAAACGGATACAAAGGCGGAAAACTTTTCATAACCTTGCCTTTCAAAACGAAACCCATTTTTCATGAGCAACACTACTGCCTCCCGCAATCCTTACCTCGTCCCATTTGCTTTGGTTTGCAGCCTCTTTTTCCTCTGGGGCATCGCCAACAGCCTGAACGGTTCTTTGATCCGCCACTTTCAGTTTGCCCTCGATCTGAAGCGCTGGCAAGCCGGTATTGTAGACTCTGCCTTTTATTTCGGGTATTTTGTGATGGCCATTCCGGCGGGCATTTTTATGCGCAAGTGGGGCTATAAAAAAGGAATTTTGGCGGGATTGGTGTTGTATGCGGGTGGTGCGTTGTTGTTCTACCCCGCTGCCGATATCCGAGTATATGGGTTTTTCTTGTTTGCGCTGTTCACCATCGCGAGCGGCCTGGCTTTTTTGGAAACAGCTGCCAACTTGTACGTAACGGTGTTGGGTGATAAAAAAGACGCAGAATGGCGCATCAATTTCGCCCAATCATTCAATGGTATTAGCATCATCCTGGGGCCGATAATCGGCAGCTTGTTCATTTTTTCGAAAACCGAATACACCAAAGAGCTGCTGGCCACCATGACGCCGGAGCAAATAGATGCAGCGCGGATTGAATCGGCGCTTTCGGTTCAAGGGCCTTACCTCGCGGTGGCGGCGCTCGTTGCGGCAGTAGCAGTGTTGTTTGCCATCACCAAAATGCCCGAAGTAGGACGCGAAGAGGAGGCTGCGGAAGGCAGTGTGGGCATATTTAGCCTGTTGGGCAAATATCGCCATTTGTCGCTCGGCGTTTTGGCGCAATTCGCCAATGTCGGCGCTCAGGCCACGCTTTGGGGATATTTTGTGGATTTTAAAATTGATCTCGCGAAAGACCAGCATTTGGGTCTGGTTCAAATGATATACCAATACGGTCAAGACATGACCCCGGAGCAGATCGCTGGGTTTCACGCATCTTTTGCCTTGGTACTGTTTATGTTGGGTCGTTTCCTGGGTACTTTCCTGATGAGCAGGATGGATGCCCGCAAGGTGCTGTCGTACTACTGCATGGCCGCAGTGGCGCTGGTAGGATTGGCATTCGTCACGGGTGGACTCACGGGCATTATTTGCATCATGCTGACGTACTTCTGCCAGAGCATCATGTTCCCCACTATTTTCGCCCTGGCGACCAAGGGTTTGCCGCCCGCTGAGCGCAAGTTGGCTTCTTCGCTGGTCATCATGGCCATTGTTGGCGGCGCGGTGCTGCCGCCTATTGCCGGGCTATTGTCCCAAGGCGGCATGAAAATGGCGTTATTTGTACCGTTTGTGTGCTTTTCTTATGTGGTTTGGTATGTGTTTAAGGGGGCGGAAGTGCGTCAACAGGCGTAATTAATTTACAACTTATTCTTCACCACCAACACCTCCAACGCCCGAAACGCAACCTCTTCCTCTACTTTGAACTTCCGCATCAGGTACTGGAACACCTTGTCTTCTTGTGGGGTCACCACCCCATCGGCGAGTATTACGTCAAGGCAGTGGTAAAACAGTGGTAGTCGGGTTTGTTCCCGGATGGCACCCATGGCAGCATTGATGAGCGTGGCGGGGCTGCCTGCCTGTTCAAAATATTTTTCAACCGTTTCAATCAAAGCCTCTGTATCGGAACCGATGAAAATATTGCGGTTTTTCAAGGTCATCAGGAAAGCTGCGTTCCCACCCGCGCCGTCGATCTCATCAGCACGGCGGCAGGCAAATAGCACGGCGGCACAGGCTTCTGCTTCATCGGTGATTTGCAGGTGGGCGGTATCGGCGGTGGTGCGGAAAAAATCGTCTTTAGTATTCATAGAAAATGCTTTGATGGTTTGAGGTTGCGGTGCGCAGGGCACAATCGATCAGCCTTGATTTGAAACTTGGCAAAAATAGAAACTGTTGGGGGCAATATAGGAGGCATCTCAAATTTTCTGGAATTGCGCTGATTTTTGGCAGGAAGGCCTTTTGGCGGCGGCAACCGTCATTGTTTTTCGGAGTTGAGTCAAAAGGTATACAGAAAAAACTTCACGGCTCGATTGCAAAATAATACTTGGCTATAATCATGCGAAAAGTTGACAACTTTGTGCCAAACGCCAAATTAAAATCGGACTGCTTTTTGAAATTTCAACCTTGCATACCTTTTGAAACAACCTTGAGGGCAATTTGGTCTAACGATTTTTCATCGTCCGAACAAAAAATAATTACAAATGCCAAAATTTATTCGTGTTTTCCCACCTAAAAAAAGCACACAGGAGTAGGTAGCGCGGCTTTTAAGCCGCGCTACCAATTACAAACACCTAAATTCACCCATGGTTTTCCCCCTACCCAAACCAGTGATGGCACGTGTTTAAAAAGTTTTTAGAAAAAAATTGAAATCCCGTGGGTACATGTTTTCAGGTAACGACACATTCTACCAAACAATCTTAACTCAATTTAATTTCAAACTTTTTAAACTTCAAGTACAATGAACATCATCAAAAATTTCTTCTCGTTCGCAATCCTCGCTGCTGCTTTCGCAATGTTCAGCACAACACCAGTACAAGCCCAAACCGGAGGCCCAATCAAAATCCAAATGCACGTAGAGCCCCAAGCTGCGATTTATATCAAATTTGACGGCGTAGATGGTGAGTGTCAGGTTAAAGAAGGCAGGAACATCGTTGGCAAAAACACCCGCACTGGCGACCAACTGATTATCGTCGTAAAAAGCGGCAAATTAGTAGCTTTCGGCACCCAGGCACGCGGCGGTTCTTTCAAGGCACTGCCACAAAACGCCAACCCATGTAACCCTACCTTGTCTTGCACGACATTTAACCCGCCACACTGCTTTACGATTGCTACTGGCGACTGCGTCTGTGTCTGCGGTCCTTGGATCAGCAGCGGTGGTTCCGGTCGGAATTAATACAAGTACAACACGTTTCATAATGATAAGCCATCCCTGATGTTTTGGGGATGGCTTCATTTTTTGGGGTTTCATGGTTAAAAGGTTTCAGGGTTTCATGGTTAAAAGGTTTCAGGGTTAAGGCGTATAATCCTTTATAAAATTTAAATACCCTTTGAACCCATTTTCCTTGTGCCAGCGTAGCTGTGATTTATGCAACCGCTCCAAGCAAACAATCATGATACGCAAAGGAATTTTATAGCCCGCCAATTCATCATCTACCACATCATTGGATTCCCTGGTAAGCCGCAACTCACACATCGCTTCCATTGCCTTAAACACGGGCACGCTGTTGGCGGGCAACTTTACGGGCAACACCGGCAGCTTCTTTTTCTCCCGAGTATAAGCCGCTATTAACCGCTCGGTGGCCAGTATTACATCTTTATCGCCAATTTCAGGATACGCTTTAAAAGTAGCTGTGATGGCCGTTTCGATATTTTGTAAGATGTCGAGGAAATCGTTGACTACGTTCATTTCTAGAAAAAGGTTTCAGGTTTCAGGGTTCAAGGTTTCAGGTTTCAGGTTGTACAATTGCTTGGACTGGTGATTGATGTGAGGAGGTTTCAGGGTTGTGCAATTTTCTTGGGATGGGTTGTTGGGTGAGCTAAAATAAAGCGCCAAGTATTGTCCAAAACTCACGCTAAAATAAGAACTCTTTGAAATATTCCGGTCATTTGGTTTCGGCTATTTTTGTGGCGTTTTGAATTCGTGTTTTTCCTTTCATTTTCCGCTTGGCCCTGAGCGGCTCTGTCCCGACCGCCTAAATGGCGGTGCTACCCCAAAACAAAGCACAACCTGAAACCTGAAACCTTCAAACCGGAAACCTTCAAAATCCTTGATTGATCCCCTTCTCCATCGGCGGCACCCCACGCTGCATCCAACTTGGCTCTGGTGCGCCCATCAGGTAGTGATCAAAAAATTGCTGCATACGCCGCTGAAAATCAACGCGGTTTTGGAGTTTTACAGGCCAATGCGGCTCGTCGTTGTAGTTGAGCATCCAGGTGGGTTTGCCGAGCCTGCGCAGGCCAGAATAGAGTTCAATACCTTGATACCAAGGCACGGCACCATCTTTGTCGTTGTGGAGGATAAGTAGGGGCGTGTTTACTTTATCCAGGGCGAAAAGCGGTGAGTTTTCCAAATAGCGCATGGGGTATTCCCAAAGGGAGCCTCCGATGCGGCTCTGCGCGTGTTCGTATTGAAAAGCACGGCTCATGCCAGATTCCCAACGAATGCCACCATAAGCCGAAGTCATATTGGCAACCGGAGCGCCGGCTTCTGCACAGGCAAACAAGTTGGTGCGCGTCACCAGGTAAGCCGCCTGATACCCGCCCCAGGAATGCCCTTGCAAAGCCACCCTTTTAGGATCGACAAAACCTCGGTCAATCAAAGACGTCACGCCACTGACAATGGCATCGTACGCACATTCTCCCGGGTAGCCCGTGCGATAAGGGATGTCTGGTGCGAAGACGAGGTACCCACGACTGGCATAAAACGTATAGTTGATCTGGGAGCGGTGAAAATCGGGAGACCGATGGTCGTGGATATTGTCACTTACCTTTTCGTAGAAATTGACAATCATGGGATATCGCTTTGTTGGGTCAAAGCCATCGGGCTTGACAAGCATACCGCTTACTTTTTCACCCGTGAGGGAAGTCCACTGCACCATTTCAATGCTGCCCCACTGGTATTCCGATTGCTGTGGATTGGCATTACTTATCTGTTGCGGGGCGGCGGGTTGTTGCCCTTTGGTAGTGGCGCTGTCGATATTTTGGACAAAAAGCAAGTCGGGGAATACCTGATAATTTTCCTTGCTGAAAATCATAGCCGCTTTATCTCTTGCTTTCTGCGGCGCTTTGGTATAGCTAAAATCGCCGCCCATCCAGGGGTGCAGTTTTCCAGTGCTCAAATCAAGCCAGGCGTAGCCCTCCTGCTTGTCATTTTCCTGAAAAAGATGCAGCAACATTTTGGCTTCCGGCTCGATGCTGTGTTCCTCCGGATCAAGGCGCATGTATCGGTAGGTCGTTTCTGTCTCGTGGCCTTTAGTCAAGCGTTCGGGGCGGCGCTTCCCCGCTGGGTCAATTTTCCAAATATCGTATTTGTCATACACCAAAACAGCGGCATCATCCAAGAGCCAGCCTGCAATGCCGTGTTCATTGGGGTAATCTGGCACGTCAGTTTCTTCGTTGAAAAATGGAACCTTGTTGTTGTCCGTCAGCCGCGCAATCTGTGCCGTTGAAGCACTCCAGGCATACCAGGCTGTATCTGGCTCGCTCCACCAGGCAATGTACTGACCCGCTGGCGACAAGCGCGGATTGCAACGCAAGTTCTCGGCAATCATTTTTTTATCGCCCGTATTTACATTCACCGCAAACAAATCCTTATGTGCTGCGCCCTCCCAGGAAATGGCACTTGCATAGGGTTCTTCTGTATACCCAAGCGCAAGCTCGGTGTTGCGTTCATCTTGAAAACGCAATTCAGGAATGGCCGACGAACCCAGTGGCACAAAACGGCTTTTAGCTGTGTGGAATACCACGGGGTAACTGCGTTTTTTGTCAGCTTCCAAACGCACTTCTTGTTGTGTGTAAATTCTGTTTTCATTCCAGGCCCATACCTCCACTTGTACGATTTCTTCTGGCAACAACGTAGTATCGTTCAGGATTGGCGGCGGGGCTATGCCGAAATAGAGTTTGGAACCGTCGTCTGAAAATACCAGGCGCGCATTTTCGGAAACACCCCAATCAGGAAATTCAGCAGCTTGTTTGATGAACTTGCTTTGCGCGCCTGCAATAGCCCGAGCCGAATCTTGTTGTATGCCGCGGTAACACAATTGCCAGGGGCGGATTCGGGCTTTTGTCGTATCCGCGTCCAATAAAAAGGCCGCCTGTTGGCCATTGTCAGCAAGGGAAAGCTGGGCGAATTTTGCCTTCCCGCGCCAGTAAGGATTTAAGGTATTGCGTTCTAAATCAAGTTGGTAGATGCCATTTTCCAAAGCCCTGGCGTTGGCAGCAAAAGTCATGGTATCGCCTTTGCCAGTGCTGTACAGCAATACCTGTCGCGCATTTTTAGCAAGTACATAGTCTTTGACATAAGCTACAGTGTCCTGAAAGCCGAGCTCCGTATTGCGCACAAAAAGCCGGTATCCGTTTTCCTTATCTTCTTTCTTCGCCTTTTTTTCAGGCTTGATTTTAACTACTGGCTTTACTGTTTTGCTGCTATCTTGTTTTGTACTGGCACTGTCTTTCGCAGCAGGAGCTGGCTTTGAAGGTTCCAATTGGAAAAACAACCATTTTGACCATTTTTCTGGCACCGTGAAATTTTTCAATCGGGGAATTTTCTCCAACTGACCCAGTTTAAGGTCATAAATACCCAAGGTGTCCTTCGGCAAATCATCGTCCTTTACTTTTTTCCTGCGAAGGGCTTTGAGGGTATCGAGCGGCGGTTTTATCCTGAAAATCAGCCATTTGGAATCTTCCGAAATCTTAGCTTCTGTTGCTCTAGGAAAGGTAAGTGTTGTACCATTGGTACTGTTCCACAGCAGCAGGGTTGGATCACCTTCCGTCACCGATATCTGTGTCCAAACGACCCAAGTCCCATCATTGGAGATACGTTGTTGCTCTATTTTTTGCCAGCGGTGTATGTCGGCGTGTTCGAGCGTTTTTTTATTTTGGGAGAACAAAAAGAGGGGTGCCAGTAAAATCAGACAGCAATAAAGGAGGCGATGGTGCATAATAGTAGAGATTGTATCGGCGAAAATAAAAGGATTTCAGCCGAATTGTAGCGCATTTATTGGTTCAGCCTTCTGGCTTCATTTTCCAGCGCTTATGGCTCCAAAGCCAGTTTCCAGGGTTGGCTCGAATTTCAGCCTCCAAACGCTTGGTATAGGCGCTGGTTATATCTCCTTCTTTCGCCAAGGCTGGTTCCAGCCAAAGTGGTTCATACTCAATCTCATAATACCCACGCCGCACACGCCTGATTTCATAGCGAAATACGGGAAAATCAAACAATCGGGCAAGTACGTCCATACCCGGTAGCGTAGCTGTCTCTTGGCCAAAAAATGACACCCACTGCGCCCGCTTTCGGCTGCTGGGCGATTGGTCAGAAATAAGCATGTATGCCCATGCCGCTTTATCTTTTTGTTTGCGCATGAAACCCACAATATCGTCCATGGGTACTGGAATGATACCACTTCGACCACGATGCTGCGCAATATATTTATCTATTACCTTGTTAGACAATGGTTTATACACACCGTACAAGCGATTCCGCAATCCGACAGGCATGGTTAATCCCCCATATTCCCAATTGCAATTGTGGCTTGCCGCAAGAATGACAGACCTGCCTTTATCTTGATACGCCGATACAATTTCAGGATTCAGCACCTGGCAGCGACGGCTGATTTCAGCAAGTGAAGCGGTATGCGATTTGATGGTTTCCAAGGTTACATCGGTGAGATTGCGGTAGGTATCGAGTACAATTTTCCGAATTTCCACTTCCGATTTTTCAGGAAATGCGCACTGTAGATTGTCAAAAATCACCTTTTTCCGATAGCCGATCACCCGGTACAGCAGAAAAGCCAAGCCATCTGAAAAAATATACAACAGCCAAAAAGGGACCAGTCGAAAGGATTCAGCAACCAAGCGCAGGAAAAGGTAAGCGAGCATTTTTTTCTAAAGTGATGCGTGATGAGCGATGAGTGATGAGTGATGAGTATGCACATCATCCTTTTCTAGTTTGGTTGGGGTTTTTCAGCACTTAATTCATGACATTTATTCCATTGTTTCCTAGACGAAAAGTGCTGAAAAACGGTGGCCAAGCCAACCCTCAAATGTCGTGCCTTCTCATCACTCATCGCTCATCGCTCATCGCTAGTTTTTAGGCAACATCACCCATAGCCTGCCGTGGCCATTGATTTTATGGGCCTCCTGAAGGCCGTTTTTGCCTATGCCAGCGTACAGGTCGAGGCGCTTGGTGGTTAATATGGCGCCACCTCGATCCTGGGCAAAAATTATCCGGTAAGTATAGCCTTTTAGGTGGCCAGCAGGGTCAAGGTCGGGTAACTCAGCCAGCAGTGTGGCTCCCAGGGGGATGTACCGCAGATCCACCGCTACTGAATAGCCTGCGGTGAGTGGAAAAGTTCCAGCGCCCAAAACCTTGTCATCCACTTTGGTAAAAAATACATAAGTCCCCCCAGTTCCCCTAACAGAGCCGCCAAAACCAAAATGCTGTCGATGGCCGTTTTGGAATTCAATCAGACAATTGCCTTGCAATTGTGCATTTTTCAATGCTTTTCGGGATGGCAACCAGGCAATCGCCAAATCCTGGTCGTCTAGGGCACCTGCTACAATGGCGGCTGGGGAAGGGATACCCGACTCCGGACGGCGTAGCATGGGCACAGGATATTCTGGTGTTTGGATGCTACTTGCTTTAATAACAGGGGTGTAATAGCCCGTCATGCGCACACGGTCGCTGCGCAAATCAGTTTTGACTTTATAAAAATCAAAAGTGGTCAACAACACACTCGGGTCAAGCAGGTTAACCCGTTGCAACATCTCCACTGTCTTCAACATTTCACGTTTAGTGATGCCGGAAGCGCCGCGTTTTGGCACATCCTTTCGCCGGAGATACGTGGCTTGCTCATACATGGCAGCCAGCATGTCCGGTTCAAAAGAAAGATATGGCAATGTATCGGGAATCGTCGGGACTAATATTTTTGAAGAGACCATCCGCCTTTCAGCTGGTTCTTTTGGAATCGCTGCCACCACTAAAGAATCGCCTGGAGCATGTTGGTGCGGAATGGTTACCACCGGAGTCTTTGCTGTTTTCGCCGTCGTATAGCCCGTCCAAATCATCACAAAACATGCAATGATGGCAAACAAATCAACAATGAAGATGCTTTTTATTCGATTCATACAGACATGGGAGGGTCACGTCAGTGATGACCATTTTTACAAATGTAACGAGCTTACTGGGTTCGGAGGTAGTAATTATTGCTGCCGCTGTAACAGCCACTGCTTAAAAACATGCTCTACGGCTGGCCCATCCCATTCGGCTTCAACATTGGGCAAGCTGAGTATTTCCCTAAATAGCTGGTTTTGAGCTTCATCCTCTTGCAGCGCAACATGGTAGTCGGTATTGCTAAAGGTCACCATTGAATATACGGGCAAAAAATCTTTGGGGAATTTTCTGTACAAATCTGCTGCAATTTTTTTTCGGAGCAGGAATTTGGGGTCAGCCACCAAATCGCGCATTTCAATAAAATTACGCTGGGCTAGTTCTGCAATAGCATTCCCATCTTGTACCCGGCGCCTGGAAAATGCAGGAATAATTTCCAACCAGTTCTCCCCCATTTCATCACACATCGCGTCTAAAATGGTGCAATCTTCAAATCCTGCGTTCATACCTTGCCCATAAAATGGTACGATGGCGTGTGCCGAATCGCCCAGGAGCAATATCCGTCCCTGCCATTGCCAGGGCTCACATTGCACCGTTACCAGGGATGAAGTGGGGTTATGGTGAAAATCTTCGACCAAGGTTGGGATCAACGCCAGGGCATCCGGGAAGTATTGTTTGAAAAACGCCAGGATGTCAGCATCTGTTTTCAATTTTTCAAAAGAGACTTTTCCTTCAAACGGCAAAAACAGGGTGCAGGTGAAACTTCCGTCGGCATTGGGAAGGGCAATGAGCATAAAATTGCCCCGTGGCCAAATATGCAGGGCACCTGGCTCAATTAGATGCTTGCCGTCTGCAGCTGCTGGAATGGAAAGCTCCTTATAGCCATGCTCCAGGTAAAATTGTTGATAATTGAAGCGATCCGTTTTCTGCAATGCGTAACGAACCGCAGAAAAAGCACCATCCGCCGCAAAAATAAGCGGGGCTTCAAAGGTCTCCTGTTCTCCTGTTTTTTTGTTTTCAAAGGTGATGCGCGGATTGTCCAAATCAACGTCAACACATTGATGATCAAATAGAAACTCAACGTTTGGAAATTGATCGGCAATGTCAATCAGTTCCAGGTTCAAACCTCCACGGGAGACAGAATAGATGGCTTCATTGGCTTTTCCATAAGCCTGAAATGTAAGGTCACCCTCCACGCTGTGCATCATCCTTCCGGGCATTGGAATGGCGACTTTTTCAATTTTTTCGCGAATACCGGCTTTTATTACGGCTTTCCACCCGCGCTCGCTCATCGCCAGGTTGATGCTGCGCCCGCCGATATACCCGGCTTCGCGCATGTCGGAGCGGCGCTCAAAAACCTTGACCGAATAGCCACGTCGCGCTAAAAATACCGCCCACAGTGCGCCGACCAAGCCAGCGCCGACAATAATTGCTTCCCGGCTATTCGATGCTTGTTTCATAGGATCAAAGCAGTGCTTCAATGATGTTTTCTTCTGTAACGCCTTCAGCTTCTGCCTTGTAGTTGCGCACGATGCGGTGGCGCAGCACGAGGCTGGCAATGGCTTGCACATCTTCAATATCGGGAGAGTATTTGCCGCGCAATGCCGCGTAACATTTTGCACCCAGTGCCAGGTACTGGCTTGCACGTGGGCCTGCACCCCAGCCGAGATAGTTGTTGGCTTCTTTGGTGGCACTTGGCGTGCCTGGGCGGGTTTTAGCCACGAGGCTAACCGCATATTCCAACACATTGTCACTTACCGGAATTTTACGGATAAGCTGTTGGTATTCATATATTTGAGCCTGGTTCAATACGTGGTTCAAGGTAACTTCACGGGACGTAGTGGTGTTTTTCACAATCTCAACTTCCTGCTCATAAGTCGGGTATGTCAGCGGAATGTTGAACATAAAACGATCCAACTGCGCCTCCGGGAGTGGATACGTTCCTTCTTGTTCAATCGGGTTTTGCGTCGCCAATACAAAAAAAGGCGAGGGCAACAGGTGGCGCGTTCCACCCACGGTTACCACACGCTCCTGCATGGCCTCAAGCAAAGCTGCCTGCGTTTTGGGCGGCGTACGGTTGATCTCGTCAGCCAATACGATATTGGAAAAAATAGGGCCTTTTATAAAACGGAAATTGCGACTTTCATCCAGAATTTCCGAGCCGGAAATATCAGAAGGCATCAAGTCCGGCGTAAACTGAATGCGCTTGAACTCGAGGTCCAAAACTTCTGCAATAGTACTGACCAACAATGTTTTAGCCAATCCGGGTACACCAACGAGCAAAGCGTGTCCATTAGAAAAAAGCGAAATGATAACTGCCCGTACCACGTCGTCCTGGCCTACAATTACTTTTCCAATTTCTGCTGCAAGATCTTTGTAGGCCTGTGACAGTGCATCTACTGTCTCCACGTCCGATTTGTTATTTGCCATAATTTTTGTGCAAGTATATCTTTATGAGGATGAATAATTCTGTGGCTGGTAAACGCCACAGTCCCCGCATTGTTTTGGCGAAGGAGGGGCAAAAGTAGTGAAACTTTGGATTATCGTTGTTCGTTTGGATAGTTGTTCGTTGATAGTTGTTCGTTGATAGTGCACATTCACTCAATTCTCGCTTGGCATCCTGGTAGTGTAGCATTTGTTCGATAGCCCTCTGAAATGAACAACGATCAATGAACAACGATCTTGAAACTAAGTGGCCAAACTCCATCGAGCGAATGTGAACTAACAACTATCAACGAACAACCAATCCTCGGTCCTAAAAACTCCATTTCAACCTACCCTGTGCATCCCTCGCATCGCGCATTATTTCACCGAAAACAAAGCCCGCGGTAACCAGTGTTTGGATAATGAACCAAGCCATAACCGCCCATTTGGCACCCGTGACAAAAGTGTTCATCCCAAACCAATCGCCCATCTGCCATATCAAAAACAAACCGTAGGCGTTTTTCACCGTCTCCCAAAACAGGCTGAAAGGGTTTTTGTCCATCAATTCAGCATAAGCATACACCGAAAGGAAAACGAATGCACCATAGTAGAAAATGCCCGGCGAGCCAATCAAGGCGATGTTGCCAAAAAAGTAAAAAACGAACAGAAAGGTGCTCAACATTTGTACCCAAGCCCATATTTTAAATGGTTTGGATGACCGGGTTTCGTATTTTTCGAAGCTAAAAATGTTGTCGATTTTTTCAATCGGATACTGCGCCGCTACATCAGCGGGGCGCCACCCTGTTGGCATGAACCATATCCGCAATTTATCGCGCCACGCTTGGGCATGCCAGGCATCCTTTATAAGCAGCCACAGGTGCTGGAAATTGATTTTTATCGGGTTCCACGTATTAGCGGGCCTGGTGATGCCGTACACAGGCGGTATTTCGGGCAGCTCTGGCTGAAAGGTGCCAAATAGCTTGTCCCAGAATATAAAAATCTGTCCATGATTTCTGTCCAGGTATTCCGGGTTGATGGCATGGTGTACCCGATGGTGGGAAGGCGTGACGATGATATGCTCCAGAAAGCCCATTTTACCAATATGCTGTGTGTGATACCAGAATTGGGCGAACAAGTGAATCGGCGCAACCACCGCAATCACCTGGGCCGGCACGCCAAACAAGGCGGCGGGCAGCAGAAAAATGGTGAATAGGTTGATAAAAGAAGCAACCGTTTGCCGCAGGGCACAAGCCAGGTTGAAATCCTCGCTGCTGTGGTGGATGGCGTGTTTGTTCCAGAAAAAATTGACCTGGTGCGCGATGCGGTGTGTCCAATAGCCCGAAAAATCGAGGGCTACAAAAGCAATGGCATAAACCCAAAACGTGGATTCGATGTGAAAAAACGCTATTTTCGATACCAGCCAACTATAAGCCAGTATAGAAATACTCAAGCCGAGCACGTCTTTCACCACATTGGTGACACCCGAACTGAGACTCGAAATCATGTCCATATTGCGGTAGGTGTCGCGCCCACGCAATACGCCGTAGCCTTTTTCGAGTAGCACCAGCGCCAAAAACGCTGGCATGGCGTAGAGCAATATTTTACCGTATGCTTCCATAATAAGTTGGCTGTTGGCTGTTGGCTGTTGGCTTTTGGCTGTTGGCTGTTGGCTGTTGGCTGTTGGCTGTTGGCTGTTGGCTGTTGGCTATTGGCTGTTGGCTGTTGGCCGTTGGCTGTTGGCCGTTGGCCGTTGGCCGTTGGCCGTTGGCTGTTGGCTGTTGGCCGTTGGCCGTTGGCTGTTGGCTGTTGGCTGTTGGCTGTTGGCCGTTGGCCGTTGGCTGTTGGCCGTTGGCTATTGGCTGTTGGCTGTAAAACGTGCATCTTTTAACGTTTAAGCCTATTTGGCTGCAAAGCTATGTCAATTTTGCTTCGCAACAACTTTGAATTTACCAATCCTGCACTGCCTAAAGGCAGTGCAGTGCTGAAAAGCAAAGCCCCAATCAAGCACCATTGATGGGCAGCCAACGGCTAACGGCCAACAGCCAACGGCTAACGGCCAACAGCCAACGGCCAACAGCCAACGGCCAACAGCCAACAGCCAACGTTCATTTTATCCGTGCCGCCATCATCAATGACTTCACCCGACGCTGGGCATTAGCTTTCATGTCTGGGTCGGCCAGGCGCGATAGGCCGTTCCAGGAGCCGAAACCGTACTCTTTGGCGACCATGTTCTTGAAACCTTCTTCAACCGGGCTGTTTTGGGCAGTTGCTGTCACTTTTGGCGTTACTTGTTTTGCCGAATTGCTGCCTTTAGCCGAGCTGTTATAAGACGACACCATACGGTCCGAAGATGCCGACGCTGTTGGAATCTCTGCTGAAAAATAGCGGCCCAGGTTATGCTGATCCATCACTTTTTGCACGCTCCAGCCAAAATTGTAGCGCTTGGCAGCCGAGGCTATCGGCATCACCCTGTCGCCAGCATGTTGTGCGGCATCGGCATTTAACTGCGTTTTGGAATAGCCACCGAGGTAGGATTGAACGACCACATTAGCCAGTAATAATTGTGGTTTTACATTGTACTCGTCAGCGACATCTGCCACCAGGGACTTCCATTGTTTGACGGTTGCTGCAACAAAATCGGCATCGTTGTACAATGTTCTGAGGCGCTCTTCCGCTGATGCGTTCGACGGGGCTGGAGCAGCAGTTTCATGGCTGCCTTTTGCACGGCGTGCACTGCCAGAATCGCTGGCATAATTGTCGCGCGTACCTTTTGTAACGGATCTTGGGGCATTGGGGGCATCGGCCATGGTACTGTATTCGGCAGCGTCTTTATTGGCGGTAAAGCCTTTTAGAGCGTCGTTTTTGCCCATGAAGATAAAAATGATGGCAGCAGAGATACATGCCATAGAGAGGAAACCGAAGAGTTCAAAAATGCTTTTCATACTAAATGAATTTTAAAAAATGAGTGTGGGAGAAGGAAGGTTTCTGGTTTCAGGGTTTCAGGTTTCAGGTTTCAGGGTTTCAGGTTTCAGGTTAATGGTTCGTTCTTCTTGGCGAAGACCTTCCAGGTTTTAAAAACCTGGAAGGTCTAACGCTCGAATAGAATTAAATTTAGTTGACTGTCCCGGCCCAACCCTTCCGAGACAGCCCCTTACATGATACTATTGCATCCTTACACTGAGGCTAGCCCTACTGTTGGCGGTTTGTACTTGAATAATATACATGCCTTTGGGGATACCATTTAGTTGAAGGGTATGTTTTTTTTCATTACCAGAAAAGGGCTCCTCCAAAACGACTTGACCCAAGGCGTTTATCAAGCGCAGTGTTCCTTCCGTTTCAAAATTATCGGGTAGGGTCACTTGCAATAAATCCAGCGCTGGATTCGGAGAAACCTGAATTTGACCTTCAAATATTGAACCAACTGCAGTATTGGTAATCTGAATGGTCTGTTCAGCATCCTTGCTGCACCCAAAGGCAGTACTGATTCGTAGCCGTACCGTGTAGGTGCCCGGACCAGGGAATTGATGCTGTGGCGATGCCTCACTGGAGCTGCTGCCATCGCCAAAATCCCAGGCGTATTGGTAGCCCGCTTGGGCAGAAAACTGCCAGTTTAATGCATCAATGGTGCTTGTTGAAAATGAGGCATTGAGTGCTGGAAGTTTTTGTAAAATGGTAAAATCAAGCCACTGAAAGCGGTTGGTGAGCCAGTTTTTCATCTTGTTGACTTCACCAGCATAGGTAGTTGGCAATGGCCCAGGGTTTGGCCAAACATACTGCCCCAAGATGGGCCAATACTTGAAATTGCGGCCTTGTGCTTCCTGCAACACCATGGCCATGGAATCAATAACGCCGAAAATATGGGCTTTGCTCAGGGTTGAGTTACTGCGCAAAGATTGCCAGCGGCAGGCGAGGTTTTGGGCGAATAGGGAGTCTGACATTAATTTTTCCCACCAAAAAGGCACGCCAGCATCGCCACAAATATAGTTGATGTCAAAAGCCCAGCCGGAGGTTAGGAAATTCTCACAATAATCGGCGTTGTACCACGCCAGGTCGTAATCCCAGGGCGGGCCCATGGTAAGTTTACCACCTTTGTCGTCGCGGTTTTTATGAAAATACGTGCTGAGCCGGTAGCCGTCCACATTTTTGCTGATCTCGTTGAGGATCAGGTAGTCAATAAAAGACTTTTCATCGGCGAAGCGACGCCAGCCCAGGCTTGTGTCCTGATAGGCTGAGCCATGCAAGGCTACCTCGAAACTGTCTACGTAGGATCGGATATAGGCAGTTTGAGTCGGGTGCATTTCATCCCATTTTGGATACACGTGTTGAAAGTAGGAAAATCTTGTTGGGCTGTTGGGCTGCGAAAATTGTGATTCCCAGCCTGGGGAAGTATTCCAGTCGAGGCGCAGCATGTAGCCACCCGTGAGGGCAACTCCCGTTGTGTCTTCATATTTTAATTTTGCAACATCCACCCGGTCCTTGTCCCGTTTTATTTTTTCGGTTAGTATATAAATACCCTGGTAGGTATTGTCCAAAAACAGTTCACAGAAACGGGTGCGGGTGGCATAATGCCCCAATTGCCGAAACATCTCATAAGCCAAAGCATTGCGCATCAATGTTTTATCGGTAAAATTGGCCAGCAGTCCAAAATCACTTGTTTTGGGCATGCCTATCAGGGAAACCTCCATGTCTTCACCCAAATCATCGCGCACTTCAATACTGAACGACTTTTTAGGGAAGCTCTGGGAGCTGACCCCGCGCAGCTCTACACCAATATTTCCCTCAAAAGCATAGTCCGTCTGGTTGATGTAATTCCGCACCCCTACCCCATTGTCGATCAGCTGCATTTGCGCGTCAATTTTGGGCTCATTCAAAATCACATTCCCGCCTGTATTGATTTTCAAAATGGGCAAATCACTTGATTCAAACGGAAAGTGCTTGCACGGTTGGCTGCCAAAAGTGATGTTCCAGTCAATCAAAGCGCCCTCATCCGCAAAGGCGTACGTATCCAGAATATGCAGTTTCCACACGCCATTGGGGTTTATTCCTTTGAGGTTGATTTGGCCCATATCGCCAAATGGCCGGAAAGTACCCGTGAACGGATACCATTGCTGAAAAATGGAGCTGCTGGCATTGCCGCTCAAACAAGTGTTGACAAAGCCATCGGTGTCACCGCCGATACGGGAGAAAAGTTGCAATACGGTTCCATCAGGCGCGACAGCCGTGACGGCCAAATCATCTACCCAAGTATGGGTGATGTTGAGGCACACGCTTTCTAGTCCGAAGGAAAGGGTGTCCATGAAGGTAGGTAAACCACTCACAACAATCTCGTAATCAACGGAATTGCCATCGTCGGGGATATGGCCGCCGGTTCCGGAGAAGGTTTGGGCTTGGAGGGTTAGGGAGGCAAAAAGCAAAAGCGTGAGTAGGCGTAGCTGCATTTTTTAGTTGTTTGTGACTGATGATGAGTGATTCAGAACACAAATGTATCCAATAATAAATACTGGACTTGCTAACAACATGCAAGATCACCCTGTCGGTTATCCTTTTGAGAGATGAAGTTGTGTTGCAAAAGATGCGCTATATCCATCGCAACCCGATACAACCAAAATGGCCGTTAAGTTGTACGTCAGCAGAATACCACTGGTCTTCAGCTGCTTTTTATGACCATGCTGATTTGCAATGGCTCTTTTTGATCCATTTTTGGTATGGTGATGATTGGCCACTACCTGTAGAATTTTGGTAAGATTGGGCGGGGATGGTGGTTTGGGTACATCGTGGTATTCGTTTCCTGCGTGGCGAAAACACCAACGCAGGGCGGCTGGGCGATGTGGTAGGGGAGGCTAGAAGACCACGCAAGGCGGAAAACGCTGGGAGAACTCATGAATCTATTTTACGCGCTCTAAGATATTTTCGCTTAGTGAAGCCTTGCCAGGGTATCCTCGAAAGCGATAAATTGGGGTTCCACTTGGGTCAAACAATAAAAAATATGGGAAGCCACTCATATTTATTGCTTTGTAAAGTTCTTGATTGATATCTATAATAATTTTTGATTTCTCACTAATTCCATTAAAGGTGAAAATTTTGTTGAAGTTTCTTCTGACACGTGCACTTTCATTTTCATAGACGTAATAAACATCCACTTTATCTTTTATTGTTCTGTAAAAATCCGGCAGTTCGTTCATCGCCTTAATGCAGGGGAAGCAGTTTTCATTCCATGTTTCTAATAGTATATAGCGCCCGGAAGAAGTTGGTATTTTTATTGTATCCAGGCTTTGATTAATAAATTTGAAATTTGAAATTTTTTTCGAAGAATCAATTTTATATTCATCGGCCCTTTCATTATCTGCTGTTTTTGATTCTTCTGATCCAAAATTTTCCATCAGGCTCTTAAACCAGATAACCTTCCAGTGGTCATAAAAAAAATACGAATAAAAAAGGGTAATTGTAATAAATATAAAACAGTTAACAGGTTTTGACACGTCTCTTAACTTCGTCAATGCAAGGAACAATACGAGAGTGGCTATTGCAAGGGGGTTAATTAAATGAAGGTAAAAAAGAATTTGGTAGAGATTGACAAAATTATAAGTTGGCGTGTCGAAAGTTCCCTTTTCGTATAATACAAAATATGTGGATAAAAGGTATAAAATTGGCAAAGCGGCTACGGTAAGTTTATCTGAAAAGCTAAGCCTAAAATCAAACTCTTTTTGCAGGAAATAAATACTAAAAAATGTAAAGGCAAGCCCCATGGCAGCAGTATAGGAATTTGTTTTATCCTTTATTGCAAAGCAAAGACTCCATACTGAAATCAAAAGGAACCCGTAGGCCAAAAGTGCAATTTTCCGCTTCATGGTGTATATAAATTGTTGGAATAAAATGATTGCCTTGGCGGGCTCTTTTAAAAATAGTTTCAGTGCTGTTGCTCTCAATGAACCCACACCACCGAAACCAAGATGAAATAGCAATTTAAACTAAAAATGAAACTTATTTGGTTGGTGTTTTTTTGGGTTTTATCAACCACCTCTGAAAACATGGTGGCACGTTAATCATCTCAAAAAGGCAGACAGCGAACCTGAAAACGAGAATCATTCAGGGCAAGCTACTAGGCCAGTACAAGTTTGATTTCCAAATAGGCCACACCCACCAGTTGCATTGCAACATCCCGTTGAATTGGGACATTTCAAAATTTATGCACCAGGCACACAAAAACATCAGTTTTGGGTAAAAATAAAAGTAAGCTCATCCAATGCCTCTTCCAACCAGTTCAAATCGCTCTTTTGCCTTCGCCAACTTCAATGGTCTTACATCGGCCCACTTCTAAACGTCCATGTAAGGCAGATGGATGACAATTTGACGAACCCCCATCATCAAACCACTCATCTTCTCCTCCTCCTTCACTGTACAGATGTAAACAAGGCCCATGTTTGAAGGCAAAACTCAATATCATGCCATAGAGCAGAATCTGAGGGTTAAGTGCTGAAAAACCAACCTCAAACCAAAGTACCAATGCCGTGCCCACTCATAACTCATCTCTCATCACTCATCTCTCATCGCTCATCTCTCCTCACTCAAAAAGAATCGTCGAGCCCTTCCTCCTGCGTACGTGGCCCCGCATTCGCCAAAGTCCTGTCGCGGTGCATATTGCACCACGTACAATTGTCTTCGCCGCATCCAGTGCTGAATTCCCGCTGTTGAATTTTGGCGTATGTATCTTGTATGAGCTTGCCAACAAAAGCTATTTCATCGCTTGAAAAACTAATCTCAGCGATGGGAAAACTGCCGCGTTTATCAGGCTCCAGCCATGAAATCGCCAATTTTTCTACGGATTCGGGGTATATTCTGGCGCTGTCCAATAAAATCTGATAAAAGGCCAATTGCCGCCAATAGTCGCCGCCATAAGGCTGTTGCTCACTGGGGGCTGCTGTTTTTTTCGCGTCGGGCACGCCCGTTTTGTAGTCCACGATGCGCAGGCCGCGGTCGAGCCACTCAATTTTGTCGAGCACGCCCGTGAGCGGCACCCCTTCAAATTCAACCTTGTCGACCCGCCGCTCCACAATGGCGCGTTTGCGCCAGAACGGAATTTGCTCTACGTGAACACGCCGCAGGTTTTCTTTTCCCAAGGCCAGGCGTTGCACAAAACCATTCTCTGAGAAATGGTGGCGCACCCGTTCCATTTCCGCAATAAATATTTTCCCCAATGCATCCGAAGAAGGCCATTGGTATTGTTTGTCGGATTTCATTTTCAGGAAAAAACGCTGCATCGCGCCGTGCATGGCAATGCCGTAGGCTGCAGCATCACTCATCGTACCCGGCACCTTGAGGATGTCTTCGTACCAAAAGGCCAATGGGCAGCGCAGGTAGCGGTTCAGGGAAGTGACACTCATGGAAAACTGCGCGAGCAAGGCATCCACGACTGCCGCTTCGGGCAGGGAAATGACGGGCTTGGGCGCTTCCAACAGCAAGGTTGTCTGCGCTTCCACAACCAAGGCTTGCGGCACTACAACAGGTGTCTTCGGCAACTCCGTTTCATCTACAAACTGACTCTGAATCAAGGCTTTAGCATCGTTTCCTTGTTGGGCGTATGAAATGTAAAGCCCGCGTTTTGCACGGGTAGCCGCCACATAAAACAGCCGGCGACGGGCCTCCAGCGCATCTTCTTCGCCCGAAAGCGTCAGCGTAGGCGGCAAGGAAAATTGGTTGCGCTGGTTGCCACTGCTGCGCTCCCAGGCTTCATCCACGCAGTCGAACAGAAAAACGTGCTCAAATTCAAGCCCTTTGGCGGCATGCGCTGTCAGCAGTTGCACGCCCGGTTCGATTTCTACCAACTGCCGGAGCGGCAAAGCCAGTCTGTTGCCATCCATGCTGTCGAGCAATTGCAGGAAATAACCAAGGTCGGAACCGCTGTGGTTTCGGGTTGAAAGGCGGCTTTTTTCCGGGTTTGGCACCGCCTCCAAAACCGTGTTCAATACCTGCAAATACCAAATTTTGTCCGCCTGTTGCAATGCCCAATCCAGCAAACCAGTTTGGGTGTACAGGCGTTCGATCAGCTGAGGCAGGCCAAGGTTGGCGGCATCTGAAACCCACTGATTTAATTGTTGCCCAAGCTGCGACAGTTTTTCGGGATTGGAAAGTTGAAGCGTTTGAAGTTGCTGTACCTCGCTGAGTATTTGCCGCCATTTAAAAGTTTTTTTCGGCAATGGGACCTCTCCACCATCAGCATAATTTGGGTTGCGCCCTGCTTCCACAGACTTGTCCTCAGCGGGTGATGCGGCGCTGGCAACTAGCGCCAAATCCAAAGGATTTAACCCAAAAAATGCCGCGTGAAGCAAGCGAAACAAGCGGTGTTCCCCTGAAAATGGCTGTTTCAGTTCGTCATTCAGGTACTGCAGCAATTGGCGGAAATGCTGCACGACGGGAATTTCCAGCACATTCAGTGGGCGCTTTGTTTGGAAAGGAATGCCTTTTTTGCCCAGCAGGGTTTGCAATTGGTTGGCTTGCTTGTGTCGGCTGTACAGCACCGCAATTTCCGCCGCCGAAACGCCCGATTGTATGAGGGTTTCAATCCTGTAGGCAACGTCGGCAAGCTCGTGCAGGCGGGTTTCGTATTGGTAAACAAAGGGCTTGGATACAACCTTGGTGTTGGCGTGCAGCAATTTGGTCAAGGCACCTTCCAGCTTATCCACAGCGCGAAGATGATTGTGCTGCACCACGTTTCCCGCTGCATCCAGTATGGCTTGGGTGGAGCGGTAATTTTCTTCCAAAACAATGATTTCCAGCCCATTGCGGTATTGATGGGCAAAATTAAGCAGGTTTTCCAGGCGTGCACCCTGGAATTCATAAATGCTTTGATCGTCATCACCCACGATGAAAATATTGGGTGTTTCCCAAAAATCGAGCAGCAAGTTGAGCAACTGAAACTGGGCACCATTGGTGTCCTGGAATTCATCCACCAGGATATATTGGTAGCGTTCCTGGTAGTTGCGCAGCAGGGCTTCGTTGTTTTCAAAGGCTTTGTTGACCCAAAGCAGCATGTCTTCGTATTCGTAGCGGCCGCTGCGTTCCAGCGCTGTTTGGTATTTGGGAAACAGGTCGGCAGTAGCTTTCAGGCGTTCGAGCTTTTCCGTCAAGTCATCGATCAAAGCCTGCTTGGGATCGCCTTTTTTTGCCGTTTTTGTGTTTTTCTGATAAAGGAAATCGGAATTTGTGGGCAATCCCTTTAAGTACTCATCTGTTTTCTTTCGTACAAAACCAGGTGTCCAACCCTCCTTTTTCATGTTGGAAAACAGGCCCCGCACCTGCGCTTCATATTGGTACACATCCTTACGGCCTGCCCGCAAAGGATGGGTAACGGTTTGTTTGGCCAGCAGTTCCCGCACAATTTCAATGCGTTCCAAATCGCTCAGCGGTTCCAAGCCGCCCGAGGCGAATTGCTCCAGGTTCTCCTGGATTACGCGGTTACAAAAACCATGAAAAGTAAAAATAGGCACCCGATGCGCTTCCGGTCCGATGCGCGCCAACAGACGTTTCCGCATGGCATTGGCCCCTGCATCCGTGAACGTCAGACAAAGCACATTCTGCGCCCGGGCATCACTGTTCATTAAAATATTGCCGATCCGGGCCGCTAGTATATGGGTTTTCCCTGTGCCTGGCCCAGCAATAACCAGCACCGGACCTTCCGTTTTTTCCACGGCGGCACGCTGCGCTGGATTGAGCGTGGTGAGGAATTCGCGAAAAGCATCGTTACGTTGCTGGACTTCGGACATGTTCTTAACGGTGGACGGTAGACGGTGGACGGTAGACGGGGCACAACATGGGTGCAAATCTAAGCATCTGTGTTTCAGCACTCAAAGGAAATTACAAATCAATAGCCTGAAGGTGCTGAAACACGAATTCCAAAAGCAAAAACTGATGTTGTGCCCGTCTACCGTCAACCGTCTACCGTCAACCGTCAACCGTAATCTGTCAACCGTGCCAAAGCTTCGTGCATTTTCTTGCGCGCTTCCTTCCGTTGTATCACCGTGGGCTCCGCGGCCCGTTCTTTACAATCAGTGAGTGGGCAGCGTTCACAGGTAATATTCACGGTGACTTGCGGAATGGCGGGATCGTCCCAAAATTGAATGGCTTGTTTGGCGTGGTCATCGAGCAGGACGCCCAGGGTAACACTGACGTTGCGGTTAATGGTTGGGAAGCCTGGTTTGGCTAGGGCGATGCAGAGGTATTCTTCGCCGGTATTGATGAAAGAAGCGCGTTGAACCCCAGTGAGCATCAAGGTGCCGTTCTCCGGCTGTTGCTGTTTCATTTGCAATTCCCGGAGCATGGTGGGTGAAAGCCATCGGCGGCAGTAATGTTCGTTGATGCCGGAAGCGTGGGGTTGGTGTCGGCGGTTGAGGTGCAGCTCTTTGTCAATTTCGAATTGATCCTGCTCTAAATCGTGGATAAAACGCAGGAAAAACACCTTGTCGAGGTCGAAGTCTTTGGCCAAAACATTGAAGCGCTGGAACAGTACTTCGGGGCTGGCCTGGAATTTTTCCATCAATGTCAGCAATACTTCGCCGTTCCATTTTTTTTCGCCGAAAAATGCGCCTAAATCCTGAATAAAAGCGTGGCGGTTGACGAGAATTGCGACAGCGAAATAAGCGGCTTTGTAGTTGTTGAGTACTTCTTCAAAGGAGTTGACCCGCAAGAAATTGGAGGACAGGGGGCGCTCTTTAAGACCAAGTGCCTGGAATCCGAGTTCTTTGGCAAGCTGAAACGCTCGTTGGCGTTCATTGAGCCGCCCGTTTAACAAAATCCGCTTTGAAGCTGGGATATACACAGACCGAATGCTTTGAAGCTCCGGGAATTCCGCTAGCCCATCCTGTATTACGGTGGTGTCAAAACTCTCTTTTAATACGTTGGCCAACAAATTATAAGGCACCCCGCCATTTTTGGGCAGGCTGTTTTTTTGCACAAAATCATCTGCGGCGGCTTCAATTTCTTCGAAATAGTTGTTGCGCAACTCTTGGTAAGCGCGCAAAGCTGCAAAGTAAAAGTTCTCTTCTCGCAAGGAATACACCCGTGCGATTTCCATAATGGCGGAAATAAATGCATTCACCCGGTCAGGGTCGCGGGCGATGATTTCTACGATTTGCTGGATCTCGATGCCAAACAAGTCGAGGGGCAGTTCGTTGAGAAAATTGCTGCGCAGCAACTCACCGAGGGGCGCAAATTGTTTAGTCAGCTCCGGCGACAACAGGAATTCTTCTGATTGGCCCAAGGCATGGGCGAGCTTTTGCCGGATATCTGTTTTAGGAAATTTTTTTCCCTTTTCAATTTCGTTGAGGTAGGAAATGGAGATGCCCGTTTGGCGTCTTAATTCCTCAAAGTTCCAGCCCAGCTCCTGTCGGAACTGCCTGATTTTAAGGCCAAATAAGATGCGTTGTAATTGCGGGGATTCCATTGGAGGGCGAAGGTATGTAGCAAGGGGCAAAGGACAAGGGGCAAACTGCAAAATAGCAGTAGCAAGGAAAAGTTTGCGGTGTATTACGGAAGAATTATGAATTTTGTTTTATCAGATTACCCTGCTAGTGGGCCGTCAAGTCAGTTTCGACGGGTGAATTACCACCTATTTAAGCAAAGGATTTGAACATTCGCCCAAATTTGTCAACATAAAAAAATGTTGACAAATTCTCACTCCGCCGCCAGGCCAAGCCACTGAACAGCTTTGACTACTTTTTTTTTAAGTTGTCAAACCTCGCCCAGGTCTCAGGCAAAACTGTGGACAACCAATTTTTCTACGATACATTTTTTGTAGAAAACGACACTTACTCAGTAAGCATTCAGTCAATTTCGACGGATGAATATAGCACACAGTAACTCGGATGTTACCCGCCAAATTACACTTGCAGGCCCACTAGTTGACAGACGGTATTGACATAGAATTAATGCCGCCACACACATTAGCCATGTAACAGGCGCTTTTCTCTCTTGAGAAACAAACACCTTTGTGTATTCCTGCTGGCGTCGTGCATCCCTTAGCCCGAATCCAACAGGGCTGACGATCGTTCCGGACGTTTTGATCAGTTTCCAATAGGGCACTTTTTTTAGTATTTGGTCGTAATTAGTTTGAACTAACTATCACTTACACCTTGATTTTCATTGCCTTTTGCTTTTTGAAATTTTGCCCTTTATTTAAGTGCCCTTACTGTGGTGATTTTTATTTTTTCACCTGTCAAAACTTTCTAAAATGAAATTTTTCACTTCAAAACTTCCCCAAGTCGGGAAATGTGGGCTTTTTGCCCTATTGCTACTCTGTTTCTCCTACCAGTTGACGGCACAATCTAACAGCTATCTATCAGGCACAGTTAAAGACCAGGAACAATCACCGCTCATTGGTGCTTCTGTCAAGGCTTTTCAGGGCAATGTTTTTGTTCGAGGGGCAATAACTGATTTTGATGGAAATTACAGAATAGCCTTAGATTCCGGTCTTTATTCAATCGAGGTGGGTTACACTGGATTACAGACACAACGTCTTGAAAATGTCAAAGCAATACATGGGAGAATAATTGCAATCCCTGATTTCACTTTATCAAATGCACAATCATTATCAGAGGTTGTTATTACCGCTTTTAAGGTGCCCCTTATTGAACAGGATAAAACGAGCACAGGCCAAACACTCACCAGTGATCAAATCAAGAACTTGCCTACCCGAAGCACGAATAGCATTGTTGCTACGACGGCTGGTTCCGGTTCTGTAGATGGAGGCAAGGTGAACATAAAAGGTTCCCGGAGCAATGCCGCCAACAAAACAGCAGCTGTTGACCGGATGAAAAAGAAACCAGCAGCAGTTATGGCCAGCAAGCCGAAATCGCCACAGCCCGCGCCCAAAAATAAGGCAGTGAGTAGAATGGACTCCCTGCCCCGCGACTACTCCGCCGAACAGTACAACCAGATCATCGAAAATCCATTTCAGGATGCCGAATCCAGCAATATCTCCACCTTCTCCATTGATGTGGACGTAGCATCATACACCAATATTCGGCGGCACCTGAACTACGGTTCCCTACCGCCCAAAGACGCCGTTCGTATCGAAGAGATGTTGAACTACTTTGATTACCAATACACTCCACCAGTAGGGCCACATCCTTTTGAAGCCAATGTTGAGGTGGCGCCTTGTCCCTGGAATCCTGACAACCGCCTGCTCATGATCGGTTTGCAAGGTCTCAACATGGATATAGGGCAATTGCCTGCTTCAAATTTCGTCTTCCTGATCGACGTATCGGGCAGCATGGTCCAAGAGAATAAACTACCGCTGGTACAACAATCACTTATCATGCTTACCGACAACCTGCGCGCCAACGACCGTGTCGCCATAGTTGTCTATGCCGGTGCTGCCGGGTTGGTATTGGAGAGCACCCCTGGCACTGACAAAGCCAAAATCAAAGCCGCCATACAAAACCTCCGCTCCGGGGGAAGTACAGCAGGGGGTGCAGGCATCACATTGGCCTATGAAACAGCTTTGAAAAACTTCGCTCCCGCCGGCAACAACCGCGTAGTGCTCTGCACCGACGGTGATTTCAATATCGGCGTAAGTACGGAGGATGATTTGGTAAAACTTATTGAAAAGGAGCGCGAAAGCGGAATCTATCTCTCTATTCTCGGCTTTGGCATGGGAAACTACCAAGACGGGAAAATGCAAATGCTGGCCGACAAAGGCAATGGCAACCATGCCTACATCGACCAATTAGCGGAAGCCAAGAAGGTGCTAATCAAGGAATTTGGCGGCACACTGTTCGCCATTGCCAAAGACGTAAAACTGCAATTACATTTCAACCCTGAAATTGTAGCAGGGTATCGGTTAATCGGCTATGAAAACCGAATGTTGGCTACGGAGGATTTCAACGATGATACCAAGGATGCCGGAGAATTGGGTGTCGGCCATCGGGTGACAGCCTTATACGAACTGATACCAAAAGGGCAGCAATTGCCTGAGCTCAGCAAACTTGATTCCGCTTTGGTGGTGGTGCAACAGCCCGATAAATCTGTAAAAATTAGCGACGATGATCTTCTGGTGCTGCAATTGCGGTACAAAAAGGCAAAAGGAAAGGCAGGCAGTCAGCTCATGGAATACCGGCTCAATGCTGCCGCACTCGACCGGAAAACAGAAAGCGCGAATTTTAAATTGGCCTCCGCCATCGCAGAATTTGGCATGCTACTCCGGGATTCAAAATACAAAGGAGCTGCCTCGTACGCGCACGCGCTGGCACAGATACGCGCGGCATCCAGCTACGATCCGAATGGATACAGGGCTGAATTGGCGCAATTGATTGAAACAGCAGGAAAAATGGCCATGGCAGCGAAATAGCACAAAATACGAAAGCCGCCCGGAGTCTATTCCGAGCGGCTTTCCATTATC
>Ga0105053_10001446_pt1 | contig 38080 bp, 39 predicted proteins | sample BON01_FD_78093 | JGI IMG/M metagenome (GOLD analysis project Ga0105053, IMG submission 78093) | Freshwater microbial communities from Lake Bonney liftoff mats and glacier meltwater in Antarctica - BON-01 | ecosystem: Environmental > Aquatic > Freshwater > Ice > Glacier meltwater | place: Lake... | reverse complement strand
GACGATCTGTCGCATTGCGTCATCCCACTACGGGACAACGCAACGCGGGCTCATGCGGGGGCGGCCTCGGGGAATGGGGCAAGGGCGGCCTGCCGTTGCCGAACCCGCAGACCGGGACCACTGGCGGCGGGCGATTGCTTGCCCGCCTCGACGATCAGCACACCGCCCCCCGCCAACATCGGGATCGCGTGCCCCGCGCCTTCCAGCAGACCCGCCATGCGTCGCCAGACCGGGTTGTGCGACGGCGGCTGATACAGCGTTGCGCGGACCGTGCCGATGTCAAAATCATGGGCGCGCAGCTGGCTTTCCAACTGACTTGGCGAATAGGGTCGCCCGAACCCAAATGGTGTGCGATCCGAACGCGACCACAGCCCGGCCCGGTTCGGCACAATAAAGATCGCCCTGCCCCCCGGCCCCAGCACACGGTGACATTCTGCCAGCACGGCAGACGGGTGATCCGTCGTCTCTAGCCCGTGCATGACGACCAGCTTGTCGACAAAGCCCGTGGGCAGCGGCCACAGCGTGTCTTCGCACAGCACCGAAACATTTGGCTGACCAGCGGGCCAAGGCATAACGCCCTGCGGTCCGGGCATCAATCCGATCACCCGCCGCGCCTGTCCCAGATAGGGCCGCAGCAGCGGCACGGAAAAACCAAAGCCTGCGACCGTCTGGCCCTTTGCCTCTGGCCACATTCGCACCAGTTCATCGCGTATGACCTTCTGCGCCGCCCGGCCAAGGGCGCTGCGGTAGTAAAAATTACGCAGTTGAAGTACGTCCAGATGCATTACAAAGTATGGGGTCCAAAGGCGGTCTTGCGCGCCACCCTAGCAAAGAAAAGTGAATTTGCCATGCCCGTTGAACTGATCACCGTTCCTTGCCTGAATGATAACTATGCTTTCCTGATCCACGACGCGTTGACCGGGCAGACCGCGCTGATCGACGCACCAGAGGCAGCGCCTATTCAGGCTGCTCTTGATGCTCGTGGCTGGACCCTTACTGACATCCTGATCACTCACCATCACGACGACCATATTCAAGCTCTGGCCCCCCTGCGCGGCACCGCCCGCGTCATCGGTGCAAAAGCCGACGCGCACCGCCTGCCGCCTTTGGATCTGCAGGTTGCGGGCGGCGACACCTTAACCGTCTGCGGCTGCAAGGCCGACGTGATAGAGGTTTATGGCCACACGGTCGGCCATATCGCATTTCACATCCCGTCCGAGCAACTGCTATTTACCGCAGACAGCCTGATGGCAATGGGCTGCGGACGCCTGTTCGAGGGCACGCCTGCCCAAATGTGGGACAGCGTGCAGCGCCTGCGGGCCCTCCCCGGTGACACGGTCGTTTGCTCTGGTCATGAATACACCGCGACCAACGCGCAATTTGCATTATCTCTTGAACCGGGCAATTCTGCTATTATCTCTCGTGTAATGGCGACACGGGCTGCGCGAGAAAACGGCCTCGCGACTGTCCCTTCGCCATTGTGGCTGGAGTGTGAAACAAACCCGTTTCTACGCGCCGACGACCCGGCTTTGGCAAAAGCCATGAATATGGCCGATGCGCAGCCTGACGATATTTTCACCGAAATCCGCGCCCGCAGGGATCGGTTTTGACGCCATCTGGGTAGATTAAACGTCATTTGCCCCTCAGACCGCCGCGTTCACGACACGTCAGTCTTTTTGTGAACACGATGGATAAGAAAAAACTTGAAGGTTGGGGCGAAAACCCAAACCTTGATCACTAAGGCCACGGTCCATGTTGGGCGAACTGCCCGCCAGACCTTCCGAACAGCAAGGAGCACCCGAAGTGCCATCTTTTTCGACGACTCTTGAGCAGTCCATTCACGGCGCGCTGGCCTTGGCCAACGCCCGTCGCCACGAACTTGCCACGCTGGAGCATTTGCTGCTGGCGCTGATTGACGAACCGGACGCCGCCCGCGTCATGCAGGCGTGTTCCGTCAATCTTGACGAATTGCGCAAGGATCTTGAAGATTTCATCAGCGACGATCTGTCGACGCTGGAAACCGACGTCGACGGTTCCGAAGCCGTGCCGACCGCCGCGTTCCAGCGTGTTATTCAGCGCGCCGCGATCCATGTCCAATCCTCTGGTCGCACCGAAGTCACTGGCGCGAACGTGCTTGTCGCGATCTTTGCCGAACGCGAAAGCAACGCAGCCTACTTCCTGCAAGAACAGGACATGACGCGCTATGATGCAGTCAATTTCATCGCGCATGGCGTCGCCAAGGACCCGGCCTTTGGCGAAAGCCGTCCGGTCAACGGCAGCCCGCAGCCCGATGACGACGAAAGCGTCACGGACGGCAACAAAAAGGAATCCGCGCTGGCCAAGTACTGCGTGGACCTGAACGAAAAGGCGGGAAAGGGTGACCTTGATCCTCTGATCGGCCGCGCGCACGAAGTCGAACGCTGCATTCAGGTCCTGTGCCGCCGCCGCAAGAACAACCCGTTGTTGGTGGGGGATCCTGGCGTTGGCAAAACGGCCATCGCCGAAGGCCTCGCTTACAAGATCGTCATGAAAGAAGTGCCAGAGGTTCTGTCCAAAGCCACGATTTACAGCCTTGATATGGGCGCACTGCTGGCCGGCACTCGCTATCGCGGCGATTTCGAGGAACGCCTGAAGGCCGTGATGACCGAGATGGAGAACCACAAGGATGCAGTTCTGTTCATCGACGAAATCCACACCATCATCGGTGCCGGTGCCACGTCTGGCGGCGCGATGGATGCGTCCAATCTGCTGAAGCCTGCGCTGCAGGGCGGCAAGCTACGCTGCATGGGTTCCACCACCTACAAGGAATTTCGCCAGCACTTTGAAAAGGACCGCGCCCTGTCGCGGCGTTTCCAAAAGATCGATGTGAACGAGCCTTCTGTTGAAGATGCGGTCAAGATCCTGAAGGGTCTAAAACCCTACTTCGAAGAGCACCACGGCGTGAAATACACTGCCGACGCGATCAAGGCGGCGGTCGAATTGTCAGCGCGCTACATCAACGACCGCAAATTGCCGGACAAGGCCATTGACGTGATCGACGAGGCGGGTGCATCGCAGCAGTTGTTGCCGGACTCCAAGCGCCGCAAAACGCTGGGCATCAAAGAGATCGAGGCCGTCGTTGCCAAGATCGCCCGCATCCCGCCAAAGAACGTAAGCAAGGACGATGCAGCGGTACTGAAGGATCTGGAAGCGTCGCTTAAGCGCGTCGTCTTCGGTCAGGACAAGGCGATCGAGGCGTTGTCGTCAGCCATTAAGTTGGCCCGCGCGGGCCTGCGGGAGCCGGAAAAGCCGAGCGGTAACTACCTGTTCGCAGGCCCGACTGGAGTCGGTAAAACCGAGGTGGCTAAACAGCTGGCAGATACGCTGGGTGTGGAACTGATCCGCTTTGACATGTCCGAATACATGGAAAAGCACGCGGTTTCGCGGCTGATCGGTGCGCCTCCGGGTTATGTCGGCTTTGATCAGGGCGGCATGCTGACCGACGGCGTCGATCAGAACCCCCACTGTGTCCTGCTGCTGGACGAAATGGAAAAAGCGCACCCTGACGTCTACAACATCCTGTTGCAGGTGATGGACCACGGAAAACTGACCGACCACAACGGCCGGACGACAGATTTCCGCAACGTGATCCTGATCATGACGTCCAACGCTGGCGCTTCCGAAATGGGCAAAAATGCAATGGGCTTTGGGCGTGAAACCCGCGAGGGCGAGGACACGGCAGCGATCGAGCGGATCTTTACTCCCGAATTCCGCAACCGTCTGGACGCGATCATCAGCTTCGGCACCCTGCCACCAGAAGTGATCATGAAGGTGGTCGAAAAGTTCGTCCTCCAGCTAGAGGCGCAACTGATCGACCGCAACGTCCATATCGAACTGACCCCGGCTGCTGCCGAGTGGCTTGGCAAGAAGGGCTATGATGTCAAAATAGGGGCACGCCCGCTGGGCCGTGTCATTCAAGAATACATCAAAAAGCCGCTGGCCGAGGAACTGCTGTTTGGCAAATTGGTCAAAGGCGGCCTGATCAAGGTTGGCGTCAAAGGCAAGGACCTGGATCTGACTTTCGAGGCCCCCGAACAAGCCCGAATCTCTGGCAAAAAACCCCCGATGCTGACGGCCGAATGATACGTCTGATCACGATGACAACCCTGTCCCTCGCAGCCACGTCGGCTGCGGGGGATTTTCTTTTGGACCCGCCTCTGGACTGCGACCTGTCGCAGATCTGCTATATCCAGCAAACCGTGGACCATGACCCCGGCCCCGGCGCGCAGGATTTTCAATGTGGCACCGTCAACTATGACGGACACAAGGGCACGGATTTCGCCTTGCCTACGCTTGCCATGCAGACGGCGGGCGTCGATGTCCTTGGCCTCTGCCCCCGGAACGTTGCACGGCGTGCACGATGATATGACCGACGTCCTGCAGGGCACACCCGGCGCGCCTGACGTGTCAGACCGCGAATGTGGAAACGGAGTCGTGGTCAGCCATAGCGGCGGCTGAGAAACGCGATATTGCCATAGAAACAAGGATCTGTCACCGTCCAGACCGGGCAAAGCGTCGCGACAGGCCAGTTACTGAGACAGGTCGGCCTGTCCGGTGCGACCCAGTTCCCCCATGTCCACCTGTCCGTGCGCAAGGACGGCGCGATCGCCGATCCCTTTGCGCCGGACGCTTTGAACACCTGCGGCCCAGCCTCGGACAAGTCGTTGTGGAATACCCCCGTCGCCTTTGCCCCCGGCGGATTGATCGCCGCCGGGTTCAGCGACGCGGTCCCCGATTACGATGCGATCAAGGCAGGCACCGCCGGCCAGACTGCGATGCCCCGGACCGCCCCCGCCCTTGTTGTATAGGGCTTTGCCTTTGCCAGCCGCAGTGGTGTTTCGATGACCCTGACCATCCGCGGCCCGCGCGGCGAAGTGTCCAGCGACACCCACACGCTGGACCGCAATCAAGCCCAGCTGTTCCGCGCCGGCGGCAAACGAACGCCCCCCCCCCGTGGTTGGCCTGCAGGCGACTATAAGGGCACTGTGGAACTGCGCGGGGGCGGCGATCTGCTGGATGTGAAGTCCGCCTATATCACCCTGAACTAGCGTTCGGTCAGCTTCAGCTCGATCCGGCGGTTCTGCGCCAGGGCCTCTGACGTGTTGGCGCTGTTCAGCGGCTGGAATTCACCAAAGCCGTTCGCAGACATTCGGTTCGGCGCAATCCCCAGTTTCTCCATATACTTTACCACGGAAAGCGCGCGCGCCTGCGACAGTTCCCAGTTATCCGCAAAGATGCCGGTGCCGGACAGCGGCACATTGTCCGTATGCCCGTCCACGCGGATAATCCAATCGATGTTGTCAGGGATATTGTCCGCGATCTGCCGCAACAGTCCGGCCACCTTGCCAATCTCTTGCTGCCCCCGCGCCGACAACGTGGCATCGCCCGTGCCAAACAGCACTTCGGAGGAAAAGACGAAGCGGTCCCCGTCAATCCGCACGCCATCCAGCCCTTCGACCAACCCGCGCAGCTCGCCAAAGAAGTCAGAGCGGAAGCGTTCAAGGTCCAGATTCTCTGCCTCTAGCAGTTGCCGCTCGGCCTCCTCCAGCGCACGGCGGCGGCGTTCCTCTGCCGCGACGCGGGCCAGCGCCGTGTTCAGCTGCGCGCCCAACTGTTCGATCTGCACCTGCGCGTCCAACCCATCGGTTTTGGTCACGTCCAGCAGCGATTGCAGCGTGCCAACCTGCTGACGCAACGCGGCTACCTGTTCATTCAGTAGCGCTGTCTGGCGCTGCGCCTCGAGACTCTGCTCCTGCTCTTGCGACAACACCGCCTGCGCGGTTGCCAACAGCGCCGCCTGCCGCTCCGCCTCGCTCAACGCCTCTGTCCGGCTGTCGCCCACGGCATCCAGATTGAACTGCAGCGCCTCGCGGGCCGCATTGGCCGCAGCCAGCAATGTCAGGGTTTCCTCTGCCTCGCGGCGCTGCGCCTCCAGCGACAGAGTCAGCGCCGTCAGCTCTGTATCCGCCCCTTCCAACCGCTTGCGCAGTGCTTCGGCAGCTGCGGCATCAGCCAATTGTGCAGTCTCCAGATCGCTTATCCGGCTGGTTTGATCCGATGTCTGCGCCAGCAAATCGTCGCTCTGAGACTGCAAATCCGCAACCATGGCTTGCAACGCCTCGCGCCGGGCCGCCGCAAGTCGCGCGGCTTCGGCCTGCGCGTCAACTTCCGACCGCGCGGCGGCCAGCGCCAATTTCTGTTGCTGCTGCTGCGTCACCAGATTGGCATTCGTCTGCTCCAGCCCCGCGACCTGTGCCGACAGATCCGTGCGCTGCGCCAGCAAGCCCGCAACTTGCGCCTCAAACCCGGTAACCCGGTTTTGCGACTCCTGCAGATCAGCTGCGGCCTGATCGCGCTCGTCCAGTAGCACTGAAATTCGGCTGGATTGAGCATCATTGTCGGCGGTCAGCGTCGCATTGGCCGTGTTCGCGATGCCCAGCGCATCAGTCAGGCTGGCCACCTGCCCTGCCAGATCATCCAGCTGCGTCTCTTGTCCGCTGATCGTTTCGCGCAACACGAACTGAATTACCATGAAGATCGTTAGCACGAACATAAGCACCAGCAGCAGTCCGGTCATCGCATCCACAAAACCGGGCCAGATGTTAGAGTTCATCCGCTGACTGCGCCGGGACAGAGCCATGGGTCAGGCGTCCCGCCGCGTTTGCTTGATCGCGCGGGTCAGCCCTGCCAGATCACTGCGCAGATCGGCCATCGATTCCTGCCGCCCGGCGGCCACCTCTTCCAGCAGGCGCAGCATCTGCGTGTCAATGGACCGCAGCCGCATCCGGCTTTCCGCGTCCAGCCCATCAACACCGCCGTCCTGCATCTGGATAATCAGACGTTCCTGCCCTTCTGCGATCCGGGTCAGTGCCGCCGCATCCGCACCGTTGCCGCGCTGCGTATCGACCAGCCGTTCAATCGTGCGGGTCAGCTGGGACAAATGGTCGTCCGCCTGTCCCCGCGTCTGTTCGGCCTGTACAAACATGCCGCGCATCGTATCCAGTTGCGCGCCCATATGTTCGGCAAACGCCTGCATCATCGCGCTATCCTCGCCGCCCGCACCATCCTCGCTGCTGGCAAACCCAAGGCGGGTAATCGTGGACAACCATTCTTCAAGCTCGCGGTAAAAACGGTTCTGTCCGTGACCGGCGAACAGTTCCAGAAGGCCAACGATCAGTGATCCCGCCAGACCCAGCAACGACGACGAAAACGCCGTGCCCATGCCGCCCAGCTGGCTTTCCAACCCTTGCTGCAACCGGCCAAAAACTTCAGCGCCGCTTTCGCCATCAGCGGGGTTCAGCGACCGGATCGTCTCGACCAAGGCAGGAACCGTCGTGGCCAGACCGTAAAACGTGCCCAGAAGGCCAAGGAAAATCAGCGTACTGCCCAGATAGCGGGTCATCTCGCGGTCTTCGTCGATCCGCTGCGCAACCGAATCCTGAATGGACGTCGCCGCCGTCGATGAAATCTGCATCCGCAGCCCGCGCGCGCGCAGCAAGGTTGCCAACGGTGCCAGCAGCGACGGCGCGACCGTCATCCGGTGCCCGACCCTGTTCGTGGCAAAGCCTTCGATCCACTCGACTGATTTCATCAGCTGCCAGACCTGCGCAAAGGTCGAGGCGAGGCCAAGGATGAACACGACTAGGATCAAACCATTCAGGTAGGGATTAGACAAAAAGATCAATCGCATCTCGGCAAAGCCAAGATACAGACCCGCCCCGACCAGCCCCAGCGCGATCAGCATCGATGTGATCTGGCGCACAGGTTGGGAAAACTGCGGCGGCACCGCGGGCCTATTGAAATCCGTCACGTCGGGCTGTCCTGTCCTATCATTTGACCGCAGCCTAAGGGGCCAGTGGGCCAAACGTAAATGATTATTCGGCGTGGCCCAGCGCCTGCACCCGCAACGCCAGCCAACGCATATCAGGATCGACGATTTCCATCTGATCCAGATGCGCGGCGGTACGATAAAGATACTCTGGATTTGGCCCACGCCCGCCGGTGCTACGCGCGATCATCTGGGCCTGCGCTTCCAGATCCAGCTGCACATACTGTTCGTGCGCGGGGTCAATCACATAGGCCAACGCTTCCTGCGGGCCGTACTCTGTCTGCAAGGTCACGGTGCGTTCCAGATAGGCGGACGACACAAGCTCGCGTTCGCGCAGCATCTTGAGTACATCATCCGCCTCGGCGTCATCGGCACGCAGCGCAATCCCCGTGCATTGCCCGCCCGGCACGGCATCCAGCGCCAGCACCAGCCCCGGCAAGTCCGGCGTGCCACGGTGGTGGATCGACAACATGCAAAAGCTGCGATGATAGTCATGCAACACGGCGCGCCGCGCGTCGACCTGTGTGAAACCGGGGTTCCACAGCAACGATCCATAGCCGAAAACCCACAAGCTCATGTGACTGGTCCTTTTCCTTGGGCCCCTATAAACGCGGTGCCAACCGATTGCGAGGGGTCTGTCATGAAGCTGCTGTTGATCATCGTTATGACGCTGTCCACGATCTATGCTAGCGTCTGGTTCGTCGCCGCCCGGGGGCTAGACCGTGGGCTGCAGGCCGGGCTTGATGCTGCCGAACTGCAGGGCTGGCAGATTGAAACGGACAGCCTGAAGTCCGGCGGCTTCCCCTCCCGCTTTGACGTCACGGCCCGCGATTTGACCGTCACATCCCCTGGCGGCGGGCTGATATGGCACGCTAACTGGGTCCAAACCGCGGCCTTGTCCTACCGCCCGAACAAAGTCATTGCGACCCTGCCGCCGCATCAAAGCGTGCAATTGGGCAGCCAGACGCTGGCCGTCACCTCGGACAGCCTACGCGCCAACATCAATGTCGCGGCCAACACGGCCCTCAGCTTTGACAGCATGACGGCAGAGGGGCAAAGCCTTGCGATCCAGTCCGACTACGGCTGGTCCCTGCAGTCAGACAGTGCCCTGATAGCCCTGCGCACCCTAGCACCGCGGGCGAACACCTACGAAGCCTATTTGAACCTTTCGGGTGTCACCCCGTGGCCGGTCCTATCCATGTATCCGGACGGCTTGGCGCAGCTGGTGGCTGATGCGACCCTGACCCTTGACCGGCCCCTCGATCGGCAGGCCTTCTTGCCCACCCGCCCCCTAATCACCTCTGCAACGCTGAATAGTATTGAGGCGACATGGGGCGATGTCCGCCTGACGGGCAGTGGTTCGGTCACCGTGGACACTGCAGGCTTGCCCACGGGCCGCATCGACCTAAAGGCGCAAGGTTGGATGACAGTCGTGGATTTGCTGGCAGAGCTTGGCGTGATCGCGCCCGGGTCGGTTATGACCGTCAAAGCCGTGGTTGGCTTGATGGCCGTAGACGGTGTCGTCAGCCTGCCGCTGACGTTCGCAGATGGCGCGATGGCTCTCGGGCAAGTCCCGCTGGGACCGGCCCCCGTGTTGCGCCTGCCTTAGGGGGCGCGGCGGCCTTCGATCGCCAGCCAGATTTTCTCGGCGATATTCGTGCCGTCAAACCGCTCCAGCTCCTGAATGCCGGTGGGGGATGTGACGTTGATCTCGGTCAGCCACTCGCCAATGACGTCGATGCCGACAAAGATCTGACCCTTCTCGCGCAACAATGGCCCGATCCGCGCACAAATCTCGCGATCGCGGTCGGTCAGCTCCACCTTCTCGGGGCGGCCACCGACGTGCATGTTAGACCGGGTTTCCCCTGCGGCAGGCACGCGGTTGATCGCGCCGACTGGCTCTCCATCGACCAGAATGACCCGCTTGTCGCCTTTGGACACAGCCGGCAAAAACTTTTGCATGATCAGCGGCTCACGGTTGATGCCCGCGAACAGCTCGTGCAACGACGCCAGATTGCCATCGCCCTGCACCAGCTTAAAAACGCCAGCTCCACCATTGCCATACAGTGGCTTCAGGATGACATCCCCATGCTCTGCGCGGAAACTGCGCAATGTGTCCAGATCACGCGCCACCATGGTCGGCGGGGTCAGATCCTGAAACTGTAGAACCAGGAGCTTTTCAGGGTAATTGCGCACCCAGAACGGATCGTTCACGACCAGCGTCGTGTCCTTGATCATGTCCAGCAGATGGGTCGTGGTGATATATCCCATGTCAAATGGCGGATCCTGCCGCAGCCAGACAACATCGAAAGTCGACAGATCAACCTCGACCTCCTCGCCAAGCGAGAAATGGTTGCCCTTCTCGCGCCGCACGGTCAGTGGCCAGCCCCGCGCAGTGACGCGCCCCACGTTAAACGCCAGCTTGTCAGGGGTAAAGTAGAACAAACTGTGCCCGCGCGCCTGCGCTTCCTCTGCAATGCGAAACGTGCTGTCGGCGTCAATATTGATCGGACCAATCGGGTCCATCTGGATCGCAACTTTTAGTGTCATGGCTTGGCCCTTTAGATCGGAATTCTGTCGGATATGGTGCCGCCCCTGCCATTGCGCAATGGCGCGTCACCACCCGCCAAAGGCGTTGGCGATCACCTGTACCTGTCTGGACGGGTCCACCGTTGCCACGTCAAACCGCATCGGGGTCAAGGAACCGCGCCGTTCATGCCCCACAAATTCGGATGCCGCCATGCATATCCGGTCCATCTCGCACCGTGTCACACGCTCTGCGGCTCTCTGATGTGTCCGGGTTTTCTTTACTTCGACAAAGACGATCGAATCGCCATCGCGGAAAATCAGGACAATTTCGCCGCCACGCCCTCGCTAGAACCGTGCCGCCTCGACGCAGCCACGCTGGCATAGGTCCGCGCCACGATATCTTCGGCTGCAAGGCCTGCGTGATAATTCGTGCTGCTGCGGTGATGACCGCCCATCGTCCTTTGGAAATCGCTTCCTTACCTGTCGCCGCCGTGCATGTCGTGGCCCGCATCATCATTCATCTTTTTGTTCCAGCCCCAGCGCCGTCTGATAGACCTGCCGCCTTGGCAGCCCCAGCGCGCCTGCGACAGCTGTCGCCGCATCCTTCACGCGCATCGTCTTCATCGCATCGCGCAGTGCCGCTTCCACATCGACAGCCTCAATGGTTTTGGCGCCAGCGCGGCCGATCAAAACAACAATTTCACCTTTTACCGCGCGCCCATCGAAATCGCTGGCAAGCGTTCCCAGTGTGCCACGCGACACCTCCTCAAACTTCTTTGTCAGCTCACGGCACACTACCGCAGCCCTGCCTTCTCCTAGAATTTCGCACGCAGCAGATAACATTCCATGAACTCGTTTGGGCGACTCATAAAATACGAGCGTGAACGGCAGATCGCGCAAGTCCGCCAGCTGTGTGGCCCGCTGTGATTGCGCCGCCGACAGAAATCCGACAAATGCAAAGCGATCCGTCGGCAACCCCGCCACGGCCAGCGCCGTCAACACAGCAGAGGCACCGGGCGCAGCCGTCACCGGCAAACCGGCCGTCTGCACCGCCAGCGCCAGCTCGTATCCTGGGTCGGCGATCAGGGGTGTGCCGGCCTCCGACACGCAGGCCACGGATTTACCATCAGCAATGGCTGCCACCAGCCGATTGATCTGACCTTCACCGCTGTGATCGTGAAACGATATGACCGGTCGCTTGCCTAGCGGAACACCATGAATCTCCAACAACTTACGTGCCGTACGCGTATCCTCGGCGGCGATCACATCACAGCTGGCCAGGATATCCAACGCCCGCAGAGTGATGTCGCGGGCGGACCCAATCGGCGTGGCAACCAGATACAATCCAGCAACCAATGGTCTGATCTCGTAATTCATGCCTAGACCCCTTTGCCTGCTGCTTTATGATGTCCTAGCCTTGAACCATGGGGCGGAACAGGCGTGAGGACAACGCCCGTCGCACCTTGAGGCCAGGAAAACAAGAGGATGCCGCCGATGACTGCCCTTCTGCCCTACGCGACTACACCGATTCTGCGACAATGGGCTGTCCGCGCTACGGCGCTTTTTGCCCTACTCTGGATGGCGGCTTGCGTCGCAGCCCCCATGAACAGTTCGACTGACACCGCCGTGGCCATCGACCCTGCGGCCCCGGTGCAGGTCGCCTTGCTGGTCCCCGGTGGCTCGGGCGATTCGAACGATGCAATACTAGCACGAAACCTTGAAAACGCAGCCCGCATGGCGATTGCCGACCTCAACGGCGTTCAAATCGATCTGCGTGTTTACAACAGCGGCGCAGATCCAGCGCAGGCTGCCCGTATCGCGACGCAGGCTGTGGACGAAGGGGCCGAGATCATCATCGGCCCGCTGTACGGTGAAACTGTGAACCCCGTTGGTAACGCCGTCGCGGCGCGCAACGTCAACGTGCTTGCGCTGTCGAACAACCCCACCGTCGCGGGCGGCAACGTTTTCATCCTTGGCGCGACATTCAGCAACACCGCCAACCGCCTTGTCAGCTATGCCCGCCGATCCGGCGTAGAGCGCTTTGGCATCGTGCACGCCAATGACCTTGGCGGCCAGCTGGGCCGCGATGCAATCGTCGCTGCCGTGCAGGCAAACGGCGCACAAGTAGCCGGTGTCGGCAGCTATCCGCTGTCCCAGCAGGGCATCGTGTCTGCAACGCCTCAGATCGCCGAAACGCTGAAATCCGCAGGCGCGCAGGCCGTGTTCCTGACCGCAGGTGCCAACGCCGACCTGCCCCTGATCGCCACCGCCCTGCCAGAGGCCGGGCTCAACCCCGTCGATACCCGCTACATAGGTCTGACGAACTGGTCCGTCGCGCCCCAAGCGCTGGCGCTGCCGGGCGTGCAGGGCGGTCTGTTCACCGTGCCTGCCCGCGGCATGGTCGCGAATTTCGAGTCACGCTACCGCGCAACCTATAACAGCGCTCCGCACCCGCTGGCGGGCTTGGCCTATGACGGCATCGCCGCCGTTGGCGCGCTGGTCGCGACCGGCGACCGCAACGCGCTGACAAAATCAGCGCTGACCACCCGTCAGGGCTTTCAGGGCACCAACGGTATCTTCCGCTTGCTGCCAAGCGGCCTGAACGAGCGTGGCCTTGCCGTCGCGACCGTGCGCGGCAACCAGATGGTCATCCTTGAAAACGCCCCACGCAGTTTCGGCCGTGCCGGCAGCTGACTTACCCCCAATCCCGATCGACGCGGCGCCGGAGGATCTGATCCTGCCGGCGTCGCAGATTTTTGACGCTCCTGCTTTTCGGGCGGCGCTGGGTGTCGCCTGCGCCGACGCCCCTAATGACAAGGCGCTGCGCGCCGCCGCTGTGGGTCTTTTGAAAACCGCTCAGGCTGCTGGCCGCGCGGCGATCAAGGAAGCTTTTCTGGCGCAGCCTTTCCGCGCCGGCCCCACTACGCGCGCCTACAGCTGGCTGACCGACGAGATCATCACTGCCGTGCTGAACGTCGCCCGTAACCGTCTGCACCGCCTGTCAAACCCCACCGATGGCGAGCGTCTGTCCATCATCGCCGTCGGCGGCTATGGCCGCGGCGAAATGGCCCCGCACTCTGACGTCGACCTGCTGTTCCTGACCCCCTACAAGATGACCCCTTGGGCCGAGAGCGTGATCGAATCCACGCTCTACATGCTCTGGGATCTGAAGATGAAGGTTGGCCATGCCAGCCGAACCATCAAGGACTGCCTGCGCCTCGCCGAGGAAGACTACACCATCCGCACCTCGCTGGTGGAATATCGTTATCTGACTGGTGATGCCAATCTGGCCGAACAGCTGGGCAAGCGGCTTTGGACGGAATTGTTCAAATCAACAGCCCCCGATTTCATCGACGCCAAACTAGAGGAACGCGCCCAGCGCCACCGCAAGCAAGGTGGGCAGCGCTACATGGTCGAGCCCAATGTAAAAGAGGGCAAAGGCGGTCTGCGCGATCTGCAATCTCTTTACTGGATCGGCAAATATATCCACGGCGTGCGCGACGCATCAGAACTGGTGCGCCACAAGGTGTTTACCCAAGAGGAGTACGAGGAGTTCCTCGCCGCGCATGAATTCCTCTGGGCCGTGCGCTCCCACCTGCACCTGATCGCAAACCGCGCGCAGGACCAGCTGACCTTTGACATGCAGGTCGCCGTGGCTGACGCGATGGGCTACGCTGACGGCGGTGGGCGGCGCGGGGTTGAACACTTTATGCAGGCTTATTTCCGCCACGCCACCATGGTCGGCGATCTGACGCGGATCTTTCTGGTCGCGCAGGAACGGAGCCACGCCAAGGCTGCGCCTATGCTGGAACGCCTGCTGAAACGCAAACCCAAGACCAAGCCACCCTATGAAATCAAACAAAACCGACTGACCGTCTCTGGCCCAAAACCCTTTCTTTCGGACCCGCTGAATCTGCTGCGCATCTTCGAGGAATCGATGCGTACCGGCACCTTGATGCACCCCGACGCCATGCGCCTTATCGCCGGCAACTTGCACCTGATCGACGACGCCATGCGCAACGATCCAGACGCGAACAAGTTGTTCCTTGGCCTCATGCTGAAGCACGGTAACCCAGAACGCGCCCTGCGCCGCATGAATGAACTTGGCGTGCTGGCCACCTTCCTGCCCGACTTCGCCCCGATCGTGGCGATGATGCAGTTCAACATGTACCACCACTACACCGTCGACGAACACACGATCCAATGCATCAGCCACCTGTCCCAGATCGAGCGTGGCGAGCTGATCGAAAGCCTGCCGCTCGCCTCTGGCATCCTCAAGGCCGGGGTCAATCGTAAGGTCATCTATGTCGCCCTCCTGCTGCACGATATCGGCAAAGGCCGGCCAGAAGATCATTCGATCCTTGGCGCTCAGATCGCACGGCGCATCTGCCCGCGTCTGGGCCTGACGAAAAAGGAATGCGAGACGGTCGAATGGCTGATCCGCTATCACCTGCTGATGTCAGACACCGCGCAAAAGCGCGATATTTCCGAACCGCGCACCATCCGCGGCTTTGCCAAGGCTGTGAAATCCGTCGAACGGCTGGACCTGCTGACCGTGCTGACCGTCTGCGATATCCGTGGCGTCGGACCCGGCACGTGGAACAACTGGAAAGCCGTGCTGCTGCGCAACCTTTATGCCGCGACCCGCAGCGCCTTGGATAACGGGCTAGAGGACGTGAACCGCGAAACCCGGGAAACCGTCGCCAAGCGCAGCCTACGCGATTCGCTGGACGGCTGGGAACCTGCGGACGTCAAAAAGGAAATGGGACGACACTACGGTCCCTACTGGCAGGGCCTACCGCCCGCGACCCATGTGATCTTTGCCGGGTTGCTGCGCGACATTCCGGACGACGAAATCCGCGTCGACCTGATGCCCGACCCCGACCGCGACGCCACCCGCGCCTGCTTTGCCATGGTCGATCACCCGGGCCTGTTTTCGCGCATGACCGGCGCGCTGGCACTGGTCGGGGCCAACATCGTGGACGCACGCAGCTATACCTCCAAGGATGGCTACGCGACGGCGGTATTCTGGGTTCAGGACGCCGACGGCCACCCGTTCGAGGAAACCCGCCTGCCCCGTCTGCGCAGCATGATCCACAAGACATTGATGGGCGAAGTCGTGCCGCGCGACGCGCTCGCCGACCGCGATAAACTGCCCAAACGCATGCGCGCCTTCCGCGTGCCGACTACGATCACCTTCGACAACGAAGGGTCCGAGATCTACACTATCATTGAGGTGGACACCCGCGACCGCGCCGGCCTGCTGTTCGATCTGACCCGCACGCTAGCCAATGCCCATGTTTATATCGCTAGCGCGGTAATTGCGACCTATGGCGAACAGGCCGTCGACACCTTCTACGTCAAGGATCTGACCGGCCTGAAATTCCACAGCGAATCGAAACGCCACAGCCTTGAAAAGCGCCTGCGCGAGGCGATTGACCGCGGCACGGAACGGGCGCAAACGTGACGCTGCAATCTTAGGGGCCTCTGCATGAAACCGATCCGCCTGATGTCCGGCTTTTTTACTGTCGGCATCTGGACGCTGCTTAGCCGCGTGATGGGCTTTGCCCGTGACATCATGATCGCAGGCTACCTTGGCACCGGCCCCGTGGCCGAGGCGTTCTTGGTCGCATTTTCCCTGCCCAACCTCTTTCGCCGCTTCTTTGCCGAAGGCGCATTCAACATGGCCTTCATTCCCATGTTCTCGAAAAAGGTCGAAGGCGGCGAAGGTTCAGAGGAATTTGCCCAAGACGCCTTTGTCGGCATGGCCGTGATCCTGACCTTCTTCACCATCCTCGGCATAGTCTTCATGCCCTTGCTGGTCACGGCGATGGCGTCCGGCTTTCGCGGCGACGAACGCTTTGATCTGGCAGTAGAATATGGCCGCTACGCCTTCCCCTACATCCTGTTCATCTCTCTCGCCGCACTGCTGTCGGGTGTGCTGAACGCCACGGGCCGCTTTATGGCCGCCGCCGCCGCCCCCGTGCTGCTGAACGTCGTCTTCATCCTAGCGATCGTCGTCGCCGCCGCCCTCGGCCGCCCGATGAGCGACACCCTCGGCGTCAGTCTGGATCAGGCCCTTGGCCTGCGGGTCGGCGACTCGCTGGCGCTGTCCGTGCCATTTGCCGGTGCCGTGCAAATGGGTGTCGTCTGGTGGGCCGCCGCACGCGCCGGCTATCCGCTACGTTTCAAACGTCCCCGCATGACGCCGGAACTCAAGCGTCTGGCCTATATCGCCGCCCCCGCTGCTCTTGCCGGCGGTGTGGTGCAAATCAACCTGCTTGTCGGCCGTCAGGTCGCCAGCTTCTTCGAAGGTGCCGTCGCTTGGCTGAACTACGCCGACCGCCTTTATCAACTGCCCTTGGGCGTTGTCGGCATCGCCATCGGCGTCGTACTGCTGCCCGACCTGTCGCGCCGTCTGCGCGGCGGTGACACCGCAGGCGGGCGCGATGCGTTCAACCGCGCGTCCGAACTCAGCCTCGCGCTGACCGTCCCCGCCGCCGTCGCTCTGGTCGTCATCCCGATGCCGCTGACCTCGGTGCTATTCCAACGCGGAGCCTTCACCGCCGACGACACCGCAGCCACCGCCATGACCGTGGCGGTCTACGGCCTCGGGCTGCCTGCCTTCGTGCTGCAAAAGACGCTGCAACCACTATTCTTCGCCCGCGAAGACACCCGCAGTCCGTTCAAATACGCCGTTGCCGCGATGATCCTGAACCTCGTGCTGGCTGTTGGCCTTTCGCCATTCATCGGCTTCATCGCCGCCGCACTGGGCACCACAATGACCGGCTGGGCGATGATAGTCCTGCTCTGGCGCGGATCGCGCTACATGGGCGAGGCCGCAACCCTCGACGACCGCTTCAAGACCCGCATCTGGCGTATCATTATGGCATCGGGCGGGATGGGCGTCGTCCTATGGGTTACCCAAGTCATCCTCGGCCCCTACTTCGCCGCGCCGGGCCTGCGCTACATCGCCCTGACCGGCTTGGTCACAGCGGGCATCGTCAGCTACTTCGCCATAGGTCAGGCCGTCGGCGCCTTCAAACTCCACGAATTCCGCCGCGCCCTGCGCCGTTAATCCGCATTCACCTAGATAACTAAATTCCCGCCGAAGGCATCTTGCCTCACCGCTGGCGCAACCGGTATAGCAGGGCGGTCCATCCGCCGGGAGCCAGCACGATCGACGAGCCAAAGCCCGCGACGAAGCCTGCCAATTCAGCTATCCAAATCGGGCTGGACCCGAACACCAAACCAAAGACTAGTTGCAGGCCCAGCAGGAACCCGATCAGCCGAAAGGCCGCGATCTGGTTCTGCCCGGCCTGCCCCAGCCGCAGCCACAGGATATAGGTAAAGGCCCCGATGAGCCCGTAAACGGCAGGCCAAACCCCGAACAGCGGCGTCGCACCCCGGACAAAAAGGCCAAAGGCCAAAGCCCCCGCCAGCGTGCCGATGATGAAAACCGCCAGCGTGGCGGTCCCAGAGAAGACATCACCTACGAATTTGCCTAGCGCCAGCAGCAACGCCACGCCAAACAGCGCGTCGGTAAAGCTGCCATGCACGAAGGCATAGGTCACGAAACGCTTCAGCAGCTCGGGGCTGGTATCGCCGCGGGTCCAGACATAATCCAGCACTGCAGGCGAAAACGCATAGTCATTCAGCGCCGCAAGACGCCAGCCGATCCCGCTGGGACCGCCAATCAGCCCCGAGGCCCCCGCGCTCAGCGTCAGTTCAATAGCGGCTACAATGACCACCAATAAGATGATGACAGGGGGAATGGTGTTGAACGGGCTCTCGAAGGGGGCAGGTTCGTCGCTCATGAAGTTTATGACCTTGGCAGTGGCGGAGGCAGCCATCTCCGCCTGTTGTTGAAGTTCGACTGCAGCTCTGGCATGGGTATGATACCCTGCCCTTTGTGACCACCCCGGATGATCCCATGACCCAATCTGCCTTCACCCCCCGCGTCTTTTCAGGCATCAAGCCCTCCGGCGGACTGACGCTGGGCAACTATCTGGGCGCGATTAAACGCTTCGTCGGCATGCAAGGCGAGATGGAGACGATCTATTGCGTCGTCGACCTGCACGCGATCACCGTCTGGCAGGACCCCGCAGAGCTGAGCCACGCGACCCGTGAAGTCGCCGCTGGCTACCTCGCCGCCGGTCTGGACCCCGCCCAGTCGATCCTGTTCAACCAATCCCGCGTCAACCAGCACGCCGAATTGGGCTGGATCTTTAACTGTGTCGCCCGTGTTGGCTGGATGAACCGCATGACCCAGTTCAAGGACAAGGCAGGCTCTGGCGCGGAAAAGGTGTCGCTGGGCCTGTACGCCTACCCATCGCTGATGGCCGCCGACATCCTGCTGTACCACGCGACGCATGTGCCCGTGGGCGAGGATCAGAAGCAGCATGTCGAACTGACCCGCGACATTGCGAACAAGTTCAACCATGACTTCAAGGTTGATTTCTTTCCCGAAACGATCCCCGTCATCGACGGCCCCGCCACCCGCGTAATGAACCTACGTGACGGCACCAAAAAAATGTCCAAATCTGGCGAGTCCGACATGGAACGCATAAACATGCGCGACAACGCCGATACGATCGCCAAGAAGTTCAAGAAAGCCAAGACCGATCCAGAGTCGCTGCCGGACACCCTTGACGGCCTGAAAAATCGCCCCGAGGCGCGCAACTTGGTCGACATCTACGCCGCCCTGTCCGACACTACTTCAGAGGCGGTCATCAACGAATACGCTGGCGCTGGCTGGGGCCGTTTCAAGCCCGCGCTGGCGGATCTGGCGGTGGATAAGCTGGCTCCAATCTCAGACGAGATGACGCGCCTGATGGACGACCCCGCCGAGATCGACCGCATCTTGGCAGATGGCGCAGAACGCGCCCGCGCCATCGCCGCACCGATCCTAGCCCGCACCTACGACATCGTCGGATTGCTGCGCTAACGGCTTCGCTGCTCCAATTTTTCGTCAAAAAATCGTAGCAGCGAAGCCGTCTTATGGCCGCGGCCTCCTGCGGAGGTATTTTTGGCAAGAAGAAAAGCGGTCCTGTGCTTTTTTTGCAGAGGGGCGGTTTGAAAATTCCGTCTATTGTGCAGCAGGGTAGTACCTATTTGAAGGCGAAGGAGATTTCGCCATGACTGAGCTTGCCCCTGCGGCCACCCGTATTGGCCACGTCCACCTGAAAGTTGCCGATCTGGAGCGCGCCATTGCATTCTATCGTGATGTCCTCGGGTTTGAGGTCACAATGCGCTACGGCAAACAGGCGGCGTTTTTGTCCGCTGGTGGCTATCATCACCATATCGGCCTGAATACCTGGGAAAGCGCCAGGGCAACGCCGCCGCCGCCGGGGCATACAGGGCTGTAACATACCGCCTTCCTTTATCCCCACAGGGCATCATTGGCGGCGGTGCTGCGGCGGGTGCTGACGGCAGGTATCACGCTGGACGGTGCGGCAGACCACGGCGCGTCCGAAGCCATATATTTGCACGACCCAGATCAAAACGGCGTAGAGCTTTATGTCGACCGGGAAGAGGGCGACTGGCCGCGTGACCAGGGCGGCAATATCGCCCTAAACAACACCCCCTTCGACCTGCAGGCCCTGCTAGACACCTATCCAGCGCAAGGCGTGTCACAAAACTGATTCCGGCTCCGGTCAAGTTGGCCACGTAGTTCCCGGCTGCATTCCGAACGGGCCGTACCCTGTCCCAAAAGCGGCCCTGGGCGGCGCATTCACAACCGGATACGCCGCCTTTACCGCCAGTCCTCTGCTGCCTAGTGTGCCGCCAACGTTTCCCGAAAGGCACAGCCATGGCAACCGGCACCCAGATCACCACTTATTTCGAAGGCAGCTGGCACGACGGCGACCTGCCCGTCATGCGCGCGGCGGACCACGGCTCCTGGCTGGGCACCACCGTGTTTGACGGGGCACGCTATGCTCATGGTGTCGTCCCCGATCTGGCCGCCCATTGCGCCCGAGTGAACCGCTCGGCGCAGGCACTGATGATCACACCCACCGTCAGCGCCTGCGACATGGTGCAGATTGTCCGCGAGGGACTTGCGCATTACGCTCCCGGTACCGCCGTCTACATCCGTCCGATGTACTGGGCGCTGGACGGCGGCGATCTGGGCATCGTGCCACGCGAAAACTCCACCGGGTTCGCGATCAGTCTAGAGGCAATCCCCATGGCCCCCGCCGGGGCCAGCACGACCCTGACGACCACCCGTTTCCGCCGGCCCGTGATGGAGGACAACGTCGTCAACGCCAAGGCCGGCTGCCTTTACCCCAACAATGCAAGGATGCTGGCAGAGGCGCGGTCCAAGGGCTTTGGCAATGCGCTTGTCGCCGATGCAATGGGCAACGTGGCCGAAACTGCCAGCGCCAATGTCTTCATGGTGCGCGACTGCGTCGTCTTTACCCCGATCCCCAACGGCACGTTTCTGGCCGGGATCACGCGCGCACGCCACATAGTGAACCTGCGGGCGGACGGCTTCGACGTGCGCGAAACGGTCCTGACCTTTCACGACTTCCGCAGCGCGGACGAAGTCTTTTTGTCAGGCAATATGATGAAGGTCACTCCGGTCAGCGCCTTTGACGACGTGCACTACAACAGCGGCCCCGTCACAGAGCGTGTGCGCCAGATGTATTGGGACTGGGCTGCGTCCGAAACACTGCAAGCGTTGCAAGCGCGGCCATGATCCGGCACGATGTCAGCAACCAAGGGGGATGGAATGCGCAAGTTTCTGGTCGTGCTGGACGACAGCCGCGAATGTCTGAACGCCATGCGCTATGCCGCGATGCGCGCGTCAAAGACGGGGGCGGGCGTGACCGTCCTGTCAATCATCCCACCTGACGAGTTCAACCACTGGATCGGCGTCGGCGAGATATTTCGCGAAGAAGCGCGCGAACGGATCGAGGTCCACTTTGAGGTTTTCGCCAAATGGATGCGTGATCGCCAGAACGTGAACCCCGATCTGGTGATACGCGAAGGAGAGCAGATGCCCGAAATTCTCGCTCAAATCACCGAGGATCCTGAAATTGGCGTGCTTGTGCTGGGTGCCAGCACAGACAGCAAGGGCCCCGGTCCGTTGATTAACGCGCTGTCGCGTCAGGCGGGCACCTTGCCGATCCCCATCACCATCGTGCCGGGCGATCTATCCAAGGAAAAGCTGGAAGCCATCACCTGAGAAAGGTTAGAATCGTTCCAAACCTTGACAAAAGCTGCCCAAAGGTGCATATCTAACAACTGATAAAAAAGGACGGTTTTCATGTTCATCCAGACCGAATCGACCCCAAACCCCGCAACGCTAAAGTTTCTGCCGGGCCAGACCGTGCTGGATATGGGCACTGCGGATTTTCCGACACCCGATGCCGCAGGATCCAGCCCGCTGGCGCAGCGTCTGTTCGCCGTTGATGGTGTGGACGGTGTGTTCTTTGGCATGGATTTCGTAACCATCACCAAGGCCGAAGCCGTCGATTGGGATCATATCAAACCCGCTTTGCTGGGCGCGATCATGGAACACTATCAGTCCGGCCAGCCCGTCATGGGCGCAGATCACACGCCAGTATCCGGCCATGCCGCGCATGACGGCGAGGATGGCGCGATCGTCGAACAGATCAAAGAACTGCTCGACACCCGCGTGCGGCCTGCTGTGGCCCAAGACGGCGGCGACATCACGTTCCACGGCTTTGAACGCGGCGTCGTTTACCTGCATATGCAGGGCGCTTGCGCAGGTTGCCCATCCTCGACCCTGACGCTAAAAATGGGGATCGAAAACCTGCTGCGGCACTACATCCCCGAAGTCACCGAAGTCCGCCCCGTCGCTGCCTGATTAATGGTAGACAAGGCCGACGTCGAAAATCCCAATCAGCCCGGCACCACCTGCCGGGTTGATACTGCCACGTACGCCGATATGCGTACCGCGCTTCAGGCCACAGTGGGCACCGCGCACCTCAGTTGGAGCCGCGCATGAGCGACGATCCCACCGTCATTGCCTTTGATACCTCTGGTCCGCGCTGCGCTGGGGCGCTTCTGATAGGCGATCGCATCATTACACGCACCGACGAGATGGCGCGCGGTCAGGCCGAACACTTGATGCCTATGTTGGAAGAGATGTTGTCAAAAGAAGGCCTTGCCTGGGCAGACATCGATGTCATCGGCGTCGGCGTCGGACCCGGCAATTTCACAGGCATCCGGATGTCCGTCGCCGCAGCCCGCGGTTTGGCGCTTGGCCTTGGCAAACCCGCCGTCGGCGTCGGCGCGCTAGAGGCGCAGGCCTTCGGCACCTCTGGCCCAATTCTTTCCACCGCTGCCGCGCCGCGCGACATGGTCTATGCCCAGCGCCTGACCGACGGCTGGCCCGAGGGCGCACCGATCTTTACAGACCTGAACGGCGCACTGGCTGTCGCTGGACGGGAAGAGGTTACTGTTCTGGGCGATGTCGCCCCCATTCTGCAGGCCGCCCACGGCCTGCCCGTAGGTATCCAAGCCGTCAGCATAATCGAGGGAATTGCCCTGCTCGCTGCCGATCCGATCTACCGGATGGACCATCCCGAACGCCCTGCCCCGCTGTATCTGCGCCCCGCAGATGCCGCGCCCGCGCGTGACGCGCCGCCGACCATTACCCCATGACGCCCGATGATCTGGCCGCCACACACCGGCTGGCCTTTGCCGATGAACGCCCTTGGTCGGCGGCAGAGTTTGCGGGCCTTCTGGCACAGCGCGGCGTCATTGCCTGCGGAACGCCTGCGTCCTACGTCATTGGCCGCGTCACCTTTGACGAAGCCGAAATCCTGACCCTTGCCACTGCCCCAGACCAGCGCCGCAAGTGCCTTGCCCGCAAGGCTGTCACCGCCTTTTGCGACCGCGCCACCGCAGACGGTGCCACCAGTATCTTTCTGGAAGTTGCAGCCGACAACGCCCCTGCCATCGCGCTTTATACCGCCCTTGGCTTCACCCAAGTCGGCCAGCGCCGTGCCTATTATCACCGCCGCGACGGCACATCCACCGACGCATGGGTCCTGCGCCGCGACGCGGGTCAGCCGACAAGCGCCTGATCTTTGACCTTATGGCAAAAGAAGCAGCATGTTCCGCAAAGAAACAGTTGACCCCCGCCCCGCCGCATTGCCTTATCCCCCCATGAAACACGGGTGGCACACATAACCCGAATAATAACACCGACCCTTGGGAGACTTCGCATGACGCTTTTCACAAAATTCCTTGGCGCCACAGCCGCACTGGCCCTGTCCACCGGCGCGGCCATGGCCGACCCCGCGATCATTTTTGATCTTGGCGGCAAGTTCGACAAATCCTTCAACGAATCCGCATTCAACGGCGCAACCCGCTGGGCAGAAGAGACCGGCGGCAAGTTCGCAGAAGTCGAGCTGCAGTCCGACGCCCAGCGAGAGCAGGCCCTGCGCCGCTTCGCCGAATCCGGCTCCAACCCCATCGTCATGGCAGGCTTCTCCTTTGCGACCCCGCTAGGTGACATCGCGGCCGATTATCCCGACACCAAGTTCGTGATCATCGACGCTGTCGTCGATGCGCCCAACGTGAAATCCGTCGTCTTCAACGAAGAGCAGGGCTCTTACCTTGTCGGCATGATGGCTGCCATGGCGTCCAAGACAGGCACCGTTTCGTTCGTCGGTGGAATGGACATCCCGCTGATCCGCAAGTTCGCCTGCGGCTACGCCGAGGGTGCCAAGGCTGCGAACCCGGATGTGACCGTCATCGCCAACATGACCGGCACCACACCCGCCGCATGGAACGACCCAGTCAAAGGGACCGAACTGACGCTGGCACAGAAGTCCCAAGGCTCTGACGTTGTGTTTCAGGCTGCTGGCGGCACCGGCGTCGGCGTCCTGCAGGCCGCTGCCGACAACGACATGCTGGGCATCGGCGTTGACGCGAACCAGAACTACATGCACCCCGGTAAGGTCCTGACCTCGATGCTAAAGCGCGTGGACATTGCCGTCTATGACGCCTTCACCGCTGGTGCCGACATCGAGCCGGGCATCGCCGCACTGGGCGTCAAAGAAGACGGTGTCGGCTATGCGATGGACGATAACAACGCGCCCCTCGTCACCCCAGAAATGCTGACCGCTGTCGAAGCAGCCAGAGCCGGCATCGCCGACGGGTCAATCATGGTGCATGACTACATGTCCGACGAAACTTGCCCCGCGCTGACATTCTAAACGCAGCCTAGGCTTACGACACACCGGGGCCGCGCTGATTTGTCGGCGCGGCCCCGGCCAATCGGGGAGCAGGCATGACAAACATGATCCAGACCTTCTTTGACACTTGGGGCACGGCAGACGCCGCCCCACCCCGCGACTTGATTGCTGCCGCAATGGCCGATCAATTAGTTTATGCTGATCCCCGCACCGACGCGGATATCACCCCGCTGGACGGCCTTGACAATTACGTCGGCCAGTTCACCACCAACGCCCCCGGCTTGACCGCCAGTGTTTTCCAAACCGACGGCCACGGCGACCACCTGCGCGCCGTCGTCGCCTTTTGCGAAAACGGCACACCGCGCCAGCATGGCACTTATGTCTCCACATTGCAGGACGGTAGAATCGCTCGCCTTGTCGGCTTTGTCGGCGCAGGAGGAATTACGGCATGACCGCCCCCGCCATCGAACTCAAAGACATTTCCAAGGCCTTCGGCCCCGTGCAGGCCAACAAAGACATCAACATCCGCGTCATGCCCGGCACGATCCACGGTATCATCGGCGAAAACGGTGCCGGTAAATCCACGCTGATGAGCATCCTTTACGGCTTCTACAAAGCCGACGCCGGAGAGATCTGGATCAGCGGCAAAAAGGTCGAAATCCCCGACAGCCAAGCCGCCATCGCGGCGGGCATCGGCATGGTGTTCCAGCACTTTAAGCTGGTCGAAACCTTTACGGTCCTTGAAAACATCGTCCTTGGTGCCGAAGACAGCGGCCTTCTGCGCCCCTCCCTCGCCCGTGCGCGGCGCGAACTGAAGGCACTGGCCGATGAATACGAACTGAACGTCGAGCCTGACGCGCTGGTGCAGGACATCGGCGTCGGCATGCAGCAGCGGGTCGAAATCCTCAAAGCGCTCTATCGCAAGGCCGATATCCTAATCTTGGACGAGCCCACTGGGGTGCTAACCCCCGCCGAGGCGGACCATCTGTTCCGGATCCTTGAAAACCTGCGCCGTGAAGGCAAAACCATCATCCTTATCACCCACAAGCTGCGCGAGATCATGGAGATCACCGACACCGTCAGCGTAATGCGTCGCGGCCAGATGACCGCCACAGTCAAGACGGCAGAGACCAGCCCGCAAGAGCTGGCAGAGCTGATGGTTGGCCGTAAAGTCTTGCTACAGGTCGACAAAAAACCCAGCGCGCCGGGTGCCGTAATCCTTGATGTGCAGAACCTGAACGTGACCGACGCCAAGGGCGTGCACCGCCTGAAAGGCGTCAGCTTTCAGGTCCGCGCGGGCGAAATCCTTGGTATCGCTGGTGTGGCGGGGAACGGGCAGTCCGAACTGCTCGAAGTGCTGGGCGGCTATGAAAAGGCCCGCGGCATCATCTTCATGAATGGCGAGCCTATCGACCTGACCGGCACCAAATCCGACGGCCAAAGCCGCCGCGCACGCGGCATCGCCCACGTGCCCGAAGACCGCCAGCGTGAAGGTCTGATCATGGACTACGCCGCTTGGGAAAACACCGCCTTCGGCTATCACCACGATGCGAAATACCGCTCTGGCCCCTTCATGAACAACGCCGCCATACTCAAGGACACAGAGGAAAAGATGGCCCGTTTTGACGTGCGCCCCCCTGACCCCAAGCTTGCGGCCAAGAACTTCTCGGGCGGCAACCAGCAAAAAATCGTGCTGGCGCGCGAGATCGAGCGCAATCCAGACCTATTGCTGATCGGCCAGCCGACACGCGGCGTCGATATCGGCGCGATCGAATTCATCCACCAGCAGATCGTCGCCCTGCGCGATCAGGGCAAGGCCATCCTTCTGGTTAGCGTAGAGCTAGAGGAAATCCTGTCCCTATCCGACCGCATCGCGGTCATGTTCGACGGCCACATCATGGGATTAGGGCCTGCCGAAAGCGCCAATCAGATCGGCCTTGGGTGTCTGATGGCCGGTATGGGTGGCGATGATACCCGCTCAATGACTGGATGGGATATTTCCGACGCCGCCAAGATCGAGGCAGGTACCCCGAGCCTCGCGGACATCGAAAAAAACCTCGCCCATGCGGGCACCGCAGAGAAAGTCTAAATCATGGACGTGATCCCAAAATGGGCCGATGTGGTCCTGATTCCGGTTATCTCCTTGCTGCTGGCCGCGATTCTGTCGGCCCTTGTGATCCTCGCCATCGGTGAAAACCCGTGGGAGGCGCTGAAGCTGATGGTCGACGGGGCCGTAGGGTCTACCTACGGCTGGGGCTATACCCTTTATTACGCGACCAACTTCATCTTTACCGGTCTCGCCGTCGCCATCGCCTTTCACGCCAAGATGTTCAACATCGGCGGCGAAGGTCAGGCCGTCCTTGGCGGCCTAGGCGTGGCGCTGCTATGCCTTTACATTCCATGGCCGCATTGGTCGCTGGCGCTTCTCGGTGCCACCGCTGGCGCTGCGCTGTTTGGCGCGGGCTGGGCAGTGATCCCCGCCTATCTGCAAGCCAAGCGCGGAAGCCACATCGTCATCACGACGATCATGTTCAACTTCATCGCCGCCGCCTTGCTAAACTATCTGCTGGTCGGCGCGCTGAAACCTGCGGGCAGCATGGAGCCGTCGACAGGCAAGTTCCCCGCGCCGACCCATCTGCCGTCGTTCCAGGACATGTTCTCGACCGCCGACACCGTCATGTTCCGCGGCGCACCGGCCAACGTCACCTTCTTCGTCGCCATAGCCGCCTGCGTCGCCGTCTGGGCCCTGATCTGGCGCACCCGTCTGGGGTATGAACTGCGCGCCTTCGGCCATTCGGAATCGGCGGCCAAATACGCGGGCATCAGCCCGACCAAAATCATCATGATCTCGATGACCATCTCTGGCGCACTCGCTGGCATGATGGCGATCAACAATGTCATGGGCGAAGCGGAACGCCTTGTCCTAAACGCGGTCGAGGGCGCAGGCTTCATCGGCATCGCCGTCGCCCTCATGGGCCGCAGCCACCCCTTCGGCGTCTTCCTTTCCGCGATCCTGTTCGGATTCCTCTATCAGGGCGGCGCAGAACTCGCGCTTTGGACCAGCATCCCGCGCGAGTTGATCGTCGTCATCCAAGCGCTGGTGATCCTCTTCACCGGAGCGCTCGACAATATGGTGCGGATGCCGCTGGAAAAATTCTTCCTCGCCCGGCGCCGTGCGGCCAAGCCCAAAACAAAACTGACCCCGGCGGAGTAACGACATGGACCTGCTGACACTTCTCCAACTGCTCGATTCAACCGTCCGTCTGGCGACCCCGCTGCTGCTGGCCTGTATCGCGGGCTTGTTTTCTGAACGCGCGGGCATTTTCGACATCGGCCTCGAAGGCAAGATGCTCGCTGCCGCCTTCCTGTCCGCCGCCGTCGCCTATACCACCGGTAACGTCTGGGTCGGCCTGCTGGCTGGCATCGGCGCGTCCCTGCTGCTGTCCGCGATCCACGGCGTCGCCTCGATCACTTTTCGCGGCAACCAGTTGATTTCTGGCGTCGCGATCAACTTCCTTGCCGCCGGTCTGACCGTCGTCATCGCACAAAGCTGGTTTGGCCAGGGCGGCCGCACCCCGCAACTCGCCGGGGCCGCGCGCTTTAACCCGATCACCCTGCCCTTTGCAGACAGCCTGCGCGACGTCCCTGTCATCGGACCGATTTATTACGAGCTGATTTCGGGCCACACCGCGCTAGTCTATATTGCCTTTATGATCGTGCCGCTGACGTGGTGGGTGCTTTATGCGACCCGCTTTGGCCTGCGCCTGCGCGCTGTGGGTGAAAACCCCGCCGCCGTTGATACCGCCGGTGTTTCCGTCGTCGGCATGCGCTTTGCGGCCGTGATGATCTGCGGCGTGCTCTGCGGTCTGGCCGGTGCCTACCTTGCCACAGCACTGCAGGCTGGTTTTACCAAGGATATGAGCGCGGGCCGCGGCTATATCGCCCTCGCCGCCCTAATCTTTGCCAAGTGGAAGCCATGGCCCTGCCTTGGTGCCACCATGCTCTTTGGCTTTCTGCAGGCCCTCGCCCTGCGTCCCGACCTAATCCAGCGCACCCTTGGCTTCAGCGTTCAGACGCAGCTGCTGGACGCGCTGCCCTATATCCTAACGGTCGTGATCCTTGCCGGTTTTGTGGGCAAAGCCATCCCCCCCAAGGCCGGAGGCGAGCCCTACGTCAAAGAACGCTAGGCCTCTCTGTTTGACACCGCTGCCGATACGAAGTCTGGTGATATTGACCCATTCCTATCGGACGTTCGATGCAACTTTACCTGCCCATCGCAGAAGTTTCGGTCAACATCTTCCTGATTCTGGGACTGGGCGGGCTTGTGGGCGTGCTATCGGGCATGTTCGGCGTCGGCGGCGGGTTCCTGATCACGCCGCTGCTGTTCTTCGTCGGCATCCCGCCCGCCGTGGCGGTTGCAACCTCGACCAACCAGATCGTCGCGTCGTCGTTTTCCGCGCTGCTTGCACATTTGAAACGGCGCACGGTCGACCTGCGTATGGGGACGGTGCTGCTAATCGGCGGCCTGGCGGGCTCCACGCTGGGCCTCGTGATCTTCAACCACCTGCGCAGCTTGGGCCAAGTCGATCTGCTGGTCAGCCTGTTCTATGTCGTCTTTCTGGGCATCATCGGCGCACTGATGCTGGTCGAAAGCCTGAACGCACTCCTGAAGGCCCGCAAACCTGGCGGCGCACGCAAGACGCGCAAGCATCACTACTGGGTCCATAACCTGCCCCTGAAGATCAAGTTCCGCGTGTCGGGCCTTTATATCTCTGTTATCCCGCCTTTAATAGTCGGCGTTCTGGTGGGTATCCTGTCCGCGATCATGGGCGTCGGCGGTGGCTTTATCATGGTCCCGGCGATGATTTATCTGCTGGGCATGCCGACCAAAGTGGTGATCGGCACATCGCTGTTCCAGATCATCTTTGTCACCGCCTATACAACCATGCTGCACGCCACGACAAACTATACCGTCGACATCATGCTGGCCCTACTGTTGATCGTCGGCGGCGTCATCGGCGCACAGGTCGGCACCCGCATCGGCATGAAACTCAAGGCTGAAAGCCTGCGCATCCTGCTGGCCCTGCTGGTGCTTCTGGTCTGCGGCAAGCTGGGTCTAGACCTGCTGCTGCAACCGTCAGAGCTTTACTCCCTCAAAGCAGCAGGTGCCCTATGATCCGCGTGATCCTTGCCCTTTTACTGCTGGCGGTGCCGGTGCACAGTGAAACCATCGTGCTGGGGCTTAGTCAGGATTCGGTGTCGATCACGGCCAGCTTTGACGGCTCTGACATCCTGATCTTTGGTGCCGTCAGCCGGGACGCGCCCGAACCCTTGGAGAAGGGGAAACTCGGCGTCATCATCGCCGTGTCCGGCCCCGATCAATCCGTTTTGGTCTATCGCAAGGCGCGGCGGATGGGCATCTGGGTCAACACTTCAGAGGTCGCCGTCGATAGTGCGCCGTCGTTCTATGCCGTTGCCACCAGCGGCCCATTGCAAGATGTGCTCAGCGATACAGAAGACCTGCGCAACAGAATCACTATCCCCCGCGCGATCCGGTCTGTCGGGGCCGATGTGTCCGACAGTGATGTGTTTACGCAAGCGCTGATCCGCATCCGGGCCAAAGACTCCCTGTTCCAGATGAACAGCGGCGCGGTCGATCTGGAACAGGACACCCTGTTCCGCACGTCCTTTCGCCTGCCCGCCAATCTGATTGAAGGCGACTACCTAGCCCGCATCTTTCTAACGCGGGGCGGCACCGTGATCGACAGCCACAGCACGGTCATTCCGGTGCAAAAGGTCGGGCTGGAACGCTGGCTTTATAACTTGGCCCATTTGCAGCCGTTTCTGTATGGTCTGCTGTCGCTGATCATCGCCGTCGCCGCAGGCTGGGCCGCATCAGTCGGGGCGGCTGCACTTAAAAGGTAAACATCTGATAAATACGGGGAACGTTTTATCTGCGGATAAGGGGGCTCCTTAATCCTCGGCGTCCTGCACGGTCAGCGTCAGCGGCACAGGTCCCTTGTCCAGATCATCAATCCGTAAAAACGGGTCCGCCGGTTTGGCCAGACGGCTGCGCACAACCCATCGCAGCTGCGTTTCAGCCCGCGTTATCGCGACATACGCCAGCCGTTTCCACAGCGGCTGTCCGGCCTCGACCCGGCCCATGCGCGACGCCATTTCGATATCGGGGGCAAAGACCTGCACCGTGTCCCACTGCGACCCCTGCGCCTTGTGAATCGTCACGGCGGCACCATGCAGGAACGTCGCGCCCATCTTGGCAGCAAAGGGGATAAAGGGCTCTTCGTCGCCCTCCAGCTCGATTTTGACGATACTCGCGGCCGACATCTGCGGATCTAGCGCACCCAGCACATGAAGTCGGCTGAAACCGGGCCGCTTACCCGGCCCGAGGTAGATAACCTGCGCGCCCTTGATCAAACCGCGCGCCTCCAGGTCTAGACGCTTTTTGCGATGCTTGATGGGCAGCTCGATCCCGTCGCAGATCAGCGGCTCGCCCGGCAGAAGGCTGTCGCCCGGTGCGTCATAGGCGGCGCGGAATGCGTGGATCAAACGGATGCGGGTCTTGTTCGTCCAGACAAGGCAGGGCGATCGGGCCATAAGATCTGCCTCAACCCGCTGGGCCATGACAACGCGTTCGTCCTTCTCAGCCGCTTCCGCGATCATCCGTTCGAAGTGATAAAAGTCCAGTAGCGGATCAGCCAGCGCATGCGCCAGATCAAGGATCGGATTATCCGCACTTTGCCGGTGGATCCGGCTCAGAGTCAGGACGCGCTTTTCAGGCAGCGTTTCAAACACCATGCCGCCGCTGGACTGGACTGGGGGCAACTGCGCAGGATCGCCGAACAGCAGCAATGTGGGGAAAATCTCTTGCAGGTCTTCGAATTGCTTAGCATCCAGCATCGAGGATTCGTCGACGAACCCGATATCCAGCGCCTCTTCGCGCCGCTTCCAGCCGGTGATGAAATCGCTGCCCCTCAACCCAGCCGCTGCCAACGCCGCCGGGACAGATTTGTGCCCCTGATAGGACGCGAAGGCCCGGTCGAGCGCAAGGTCGGTCAGCTGTTCGACATCGGGCCGGTCACCCTGCCCGGCCAGCCATTCAGCGACCTTTTCGTATTCAGGATCATAGACAGGGGTATACAGTATACGGTGGATCGTAGTGGCTGGCACGCCGCGGTTGCGCAGCACGGACGCTGCCTTGTTCGTCGGGGCCAGAATCGCAAGCGTGCGCCGGCCCGTCCGCTTCTTGCCCTCGTAATCGCCTGAGACGATATCAACGCCTGCCTTTTCCAAAGCGCGGTAGAGTTCGGCCAGCAGCATCGTCTTGCCGCTGCCCGCTTTTCCGATCACCGCCAACACTTCGCTGACGTCGGTCTGGGGTGGTTGCAATAGGTCGTTATTTAGATCGACGCCAGATTGCCGCAAGGCCAGCGCGACACTGTCCCAGGCGGCGGCCTGATCTTCGGAAAAGGTGATGGTGGGGGCGGGTGCATTCATGGAGCGACCTTATCCGCACCCGCCAGCCCCGGCCAGACGTCAGGCGGCGTTTTCTGGCAGTGCCTGCTCGATTGCATACCCGAAGGACCGCGCGAACCACGCCTTTGATTTGACCCCGGGCCGGCGCAACAACTTCAGCCGGTCATCAGGTCCGCGAAGTGATCGTTGCCCGTCGTGCGGCCTGACATGAACAAAAACCGCATGGACCCGCCATGCATGCCGGGGCTTTCTTCCCACACGACATAAAGGGGGTTCATGGCATCGTATTCGTCACGCTCCCAGCCATTTCCATCGACCGATACTTTCCATTTCAGGCGGTCGCGGAATTGGGCGGCGCGGTCTTTGTGCATGATGGCTTGCAGGTTCGGATGGCGGTGAAAGTCGTTGGCATAAATGTAGCGGATCATGGTGAAGGCCCCTGTCGTTGCGACAGAGTATCCTTCGGACGTGTCGGTTAACGGGATTGGGGCCCAGCGTTCGGGGCCTAGCTGGACGCAACATCCACTCTAGTCTGCTGTCCAGGCTAGCCGCCCGGCGCATCCTTGGCCGCGCCGCCAATGCTAATCAGCCCTTCTGAAAGGGCGCGGGAAACGGCATGGACCGCATTGAGCACACCCAGATTGCGCCACGCACTTTCGATATAGGCCCCCGTAACGTGAGTTCCGAAATCGCCAGCAAGTCCGCCTCCTGCGACCGGGAATATCCCATGGCCAAAAAGCTAAGCGCGTCGACTTCTCTGGGGGAGAGGGGGCGGACCGCGTCCGGCGTGCGTCCCTTTTCAAATTGAAGCGCCTTAGCGTTCAGGAAGTGGGCGATCACAACTAGGTCACGCTGGTTGGCGGCTGTGAAAGCGTCCCATTCGGCATCGGTGGACGTGTGTGACAAGGGAAACAGGGAGAACTGCCTTTAGGAAAACGAATTGGGATCGCGCAACCCGGACTTCCTACACCGTGGGCAATCGATTCCGCACGAAACGCCCGGGCAGCCTTGGAGGACCAGTCCATCCGTTTCTAGTCGACGGGGTGAAAGCGCTGGAAACAACGCGACACGAACGGATCGACACAGATATAGTCCTGATCCTGATAGCGTTGCGCCCAAACCGGATCATATGTGCCAAGGCCGTATTGTTCGCAATCGACGCTGACCCAGTGGTCAACGACGTGATCGACGTCCAATGTCTAACGCAGATCGACGATCAGCTCTTGGAACTGGTCAAGCCGGTCTGTGGCTTCGAGCCACTGCAACAAGCGGTTCAGTTTGTTTCGCATCAATGCGCACCCGGCCTGCAAGGCTCTCGGATGTCGACGCTATTTTTGCCAATGCCACTACCGCGGCTTCACGCATCCGGTCCGTCACAAGAGGAAAACCGTTCTGGAACGCGAAGGACTCCAAGTCGGCCAGAACATCAATTATCCACTTTTGTCCCACACTCACAATCCCTTACAATTCGTTAACGAACCATTAACAACTCAAGGCAGCATAGGTTAATTTAACAAAATACTCACTTCTTAAGCTTCCCCGATATGGATAGGGCACCGTGGCAAATATCTGACTTATCGACATTTGGCTTCAGATTGCTCCAGTACGGGCCCAGCGGACCGCCAAGGCGCAGGACACCCTGCAGCAGGCGTCTGGTCATAAAGATGAAGAGGAACTGAACGGCAAAAGGCACCTGCACAATGGCAGACGCCTTTGGACCCAATCACTGGGATTGATCAACTGCGAGATTCAATCTGCGCGTCTTCGAAGGTGCGCAGCCCGGTACGCGGACTTTGTACGAGGACGGCCATGTTGCCCGGCTTGTGCTCGTTCTTGCGCATCTTGGTGTGGGCGGCGGGGATGTCGTCCCAGCCGAACACTTCGGACATGCACGGATCAAGGCGGCGTTCGACCATCAGGTTGTTCGCGGCGGACGCCTGTTTCAGGTTGGCAAAGTGGCTGCCCTGCAACCGTTTCTGGTGCATCCACATATAGCGCACGTCAAAGGTCAGGTTGTAGCCAGTCGTGCCAGCGCAGATGACGACCATACCGCCGCGTTTGCAAACGAAGGTGGAAACGGGGAAGGTCGCTTCGCCGGGGTGTTCAAAAACCATGTCGACGTTGTTGCCCTTGCCGGTGATTTCCCAGATCGCCTTGCCGAACTTGCGAGTTTCGTTGAACCAAGCCTTGTATTCGGGCGTATTCACCGTGGGCATCTGGCCCCAGCAGTTGAAATCATTGCGGTTCAGCACGCCCTTGGCCCCGAGGGACATGACGAATTCACGCTTGGATTCATCAGAGATAACCCCGATCGCGTTGGCCCCTGCCGTGTTAATCAGCTGGATCGCATAGGAGCCGAGGCCGCCAGAGGCACCCCAGACCAGCACGTTCTGGCCGGGCTTCAGGTCGTGGGGTTCGTGGCCAAAAAGCATCCGGTAGGCGGTCGCAAGCGTCAGAGTGTAGCAGGCCGACTCCTCCCACGTCAGGTGCTGGGGGCGTGGCATCAATTGCTGCGACTGCACACAGGTGAACTGGGCGAATGAACCGTCGGGGGTCTCATAGCCCCAGATCCGTTGGCTGGGCGAGAACATGGGATCGCCGCCGTTGCAGTGTTCATCGTCGCCGTCGTCCTGATTGCAATGGATCACGACCTCGTCGCCGACTTTCCAGCGCTTGACCTTGTCACCGACGGCCCAAACGATACCCGACGCATCAGAGCCTGCAATGTGGTATTCGGAACCATGCACGTCAAAGGGGCTGATCGGCACGCCAAGGCCAGCCCAGACACCATTATAGTTGACGCCCGCAGCCATCACCATGACCAGGACCTCGTGGCTGTCGGGCTTGGGGCAGGCGACGATTTCGATCTGAAACGCCTGTTCAGGTTCGCCATGACGTTCGCGCCGGATGGTCCAAGCATACATCTGGTCGGGCACATGGCCGAGGGGCGGCATTTCACCGATCGCGTAAAGGTTCTTTTCGCCAGCCTTGGTGGCGGTGTCCAGGTCAAGGGCCATGTCCGTCTCCATCGTTGCATCCATCATGTTTTCGCCGCACTGCAGAGTCGGCTTCTACACCTAAGTATGCAAGTGCAGCGTAATTATGCAACCCCCGTGTGTAATATTTTGTAATATAATTACGTTACGGGTTTTCATCTGGGAAGTGGTGGGCGATGGTATTGGCGTAATAGGTCAGGATGTCCTGCCCCCGGTCAGTGACCGTGATTGTGGCTGGCGTGACAGCGATCAGGCCGCGTTCGGTAAGGCGCGACAGGGTGTCGTCGACCAGCATCGACGGGCTGCGCTGTGGCAGGGGCATGTCACGGGTGTGAAGGGCATCAAGGCAAATCGTCGCCTCCGTCAGCAGTTCGGCGGGGGACAAACCGGAGCGGCGCAGGATCAGGCGAGCGATCAACGGGGTTGCCAGAACAGGCACGACGGCGCGCACGCGGTCCATCAACTCGATCGCGACGGCCTCCGTCGGATCGCCGGTCAGTTCGGGGTGATCCTTAAGGTAGAGTGACAGCTCTAACGGTTCGCCAAAGCCAACAGAGGCAGTGCCAAAGCCATCAAAGCGCCGGGTGATCCGCTGCCACAGGTGCCAGCCGATCCCGCACACGACGGTCATCGCGGGCGGCCGAAAGCGGCGGATACCGCGTTTGTCGGCGCTGATCAGGAACTGGTCTTCGAGCACGCGATCATAGTTCAGGCCAACGGGCACGAAGATGACATCGCGCCCGCCGGGGCGATAGTTGCTGACGATGTAGTTAAGCAACCCCAGCTTCGGCGGTTTGACCTCTCCATTCAGGGACAGACCACCTTCGGGAAACATCGCCTGGGTGACGCCGCCATCAGTGGCCATCTGGACATAGCGGGCCAGCACCCGGCGATACAGATCCCCGCGCGAGCGGCGGCGGATGAAGTAGGCCCCCAAAGCCCGGATCAGGGCGGACATCGGCCAGACCCGCGCCCATTCGCCCACCGCATAAGACAGGGCCCCGGCGCGGCTGACCAGATAGGTGACTAGCACGTAGTCCATATTACTACGGTGGTTCATCACGAAGATGATAGTCGCCTCTGGGTCGAGCAGTTCAAGTTCTTGACGAGGGAATGTCGCAATGCGGACGCGGTAAAGCGTGTTTGACAAAAAGCGCGCAACCCGCATCCCGAAAGAGAAATAGGCCGTCGCGGAGAAGCTGGGGACGATTTCACGGGCGTAACTTTTTGCTTTTTCAAAGGCGACGTTTTCCGGCACGTCGTGTTCGCGGGCGTAATCGACGATCGCCTGCGACACCTCTGGATCATAAATCAGGCGCTGTATCATATCGTAGCGCCGCGCGAGCTTGAACGGCTCTATCGGGCGAGCAAGGCGTTGGTTCAGACGCGCGATGGCTCTCTCTGCCCGTTTGCGAAAGAACCAGCGGACTGACGGAAACAGAAAATGCGACGCAAAAGTCACGGCCGCGAACAGCACGATGAGGACAAAGGCCCAGGCCGGCAAGGTCACGGAATGCGTCATTATGGAACCGTGACAGGTTTGCAGCGTGCCGTAAATCCCGCCATGCCGCAGCGCAGCGCTTGACGGCGGTTTAAAGTTACATATAATCGACGTCTTACGTAATAAAATTGCGCAGTGATTGATGGAGCCCCCCGATGACCGATCGACCTTGGCTGTTTCGCACATATGCCGGTCATTCCACGGCCAAGGCATCCAATGCGCTGTATCGTGGCAATTTGGCAAAGGGGCAGACGGGACTATCCGTCGCCTTCGATCTGCCGACGCAGACGGGATATGACAGCGATCATGAATTGGCGCGGGGCGAGGTCGGCAAGGTAGGCGTGCCCGTCTGCCACCTAGGCGATATGCGGATGCTGTTCGCGGATATTCCGCTGGATCAAATGAATACCTCGATGACGATCAATGCGACGGCACCATGGATTTTGTCGCTGTATATCGCGGCGGCGCAGGAGCAGGGGGCCGATATTTACGCGCTGCAAGGGACCGTGCAGAACGATATCATCAAGGAATACCTGTCGCGGGGCACCTATATTTGCCCTCCGGCCCCGTCGCTACGGATGATTACCGATATTGCCGCCTACACAAGGGAATTCCTGCCAAAATGGAACCCAATGAATATCTGTTCCTATCACCTGCAAGAAGCCGGCGCGACTCCGGAAGAGGAGTTAGCATTTGCACTTGCAACCGCAACGGCCGTTCTGGACGATCTGAAAACAAACGTCCCAGCAGAACATTTCCCTCAAATGGTGGGGCGTATTTCGTTCTTTGTGAACGCAGGAATCCGCTTCGTGACAGAGCTGTGCAAGATGCGTGCTTTTGTCGCACTGTGGGACGAAATCTGCCGTGATCGTTACGGGGTAGAGGATGCCAAATACCGCCGCTTTCGCTATGGTGTGCAGGTCAATTCCCTTGGGCTGACGGAGCAGCAGCCCGAAAACAACGTCTATCGCATTTTAATTGAAATGCTGGCCGTAACCCTGTCGAAAAACGCGCGTGCCCGGGCCGTGCAGTTGCCCGCGTGGAACGAAGCGTTGGGCCTGCCGCGCCCGTGGGACCAGCAATGGTCTTTGCGGATGCAGCAAATCCTAGCCTATGAAACGGACCTTTTGGAATTCGACGATTTATTTGACGGCAATCCTGCGATCGACCGCAAGGTGCAGAGCCTTATAGACGGGGCGCGGGCAGAATTGGCGGTGATCGATGGCATGGGAGGCGCGGTCGAGGCGATTGCCTATATGAAGGGGCGGTTGGTCGAATCGAATGCCGCACGCATCCGCGGGATCGAGACTGGGACGACGACCGTCGTTGGCGTGAACGCTTGGGAAACGGGCGAGCCGTCGCCGCTGACGGCCGGCGATGATACGATCATGATGTCAGACCCTGCGGCCGAAGTGGATCAGCTTGAGCGCCTTGCAAAATGGAAAGCGGACCGTGATCCTGTTGCGGCCGAGGCGGCCCTGCAGGCGCTGCGCCAAGCCGCCCAGGACGGCGAAAATAT
>Ga0105053_10001441_pt1 | contig 38099 bp, 31 predicted proteins | sample BON01_FD_78093 | JGI IMG/M metagenome (GOLD analysis project Ga0105053, IMG submission 78093) | Freshwater microbial communities from Lake Bonney liftoff mats and glacier meltwater in Antarctica - BON-01 | ecosystem: Environmental > Aquatic > Freshwater > Ice > Glacier meltwater | place: Lake... | reverse complement strand
TATCGTGAGGAGTCTCTTACTCCCCCCCCCCCCCTATGAAAGTCCCAGCCCCCCCCCCCGCTTAGCGCTTTGACTTGTACTGTGCAGCGTTCTAGCCGTTACTGTACAAATGATCGAAGTCCCCGATGGAGAATTAACTACCGGTAATCAAAGGGCTACGGGTCTTGATTATTCTAAAAATTCTTCTTTCGTCTCCGACCATTCAATCGGCGGCATTTATTCACTTCCCGGTGTCTGCAAGACGGATTCTCATCTTCCCGCACCACCTCAGGTTTTTGTCAACCAAGATCCAATTGGCTCTCATTGGCTCTCAGTATGGGTAGGAGCTCATCCACCGCTCTTAAAAGCGTCTTGATTCTATCGATTCTCAGATCCGCTAATCTCCAAGATTTGCGGTTTTTTTTGGGTCGCCGATATGGATACAGCGCCCCACCCAAGTTTGTCTGAATGATTTCACGCTCAGCCTTGTTCAATCTGAAACAAAACCTATCATCCAAATATGAGATTATTGATCACCTTACTCGCTGCCGTCATCACAACCAGTTCACCGCTCCAAGCCGAGGCTCCCGATCCAGAGCTCATTCTCGAAGGTGCCCGGATGAGTGTCGCATTGGCCAAACTTGACGAAGGCCTCGAAGGCCACCTTTCCCATAACGGAAGAAAAACACCCATCACCATTTTCCTGAAAGGGAAGAACATCCAGTTCCAGTTCCTTGAGAACAAAAAATGGAGAGTATTCCATCTCCGCCTCAACGATAATAAATTCGACCTATTCGAAATTATCGATGGCAAGGCAAGTGATTTTCCTCGCGCGAAACTGACCGAATCCATCGCGGGCACCGACCTCACCTACGAAGACCTCGCTCTACGTTTCTTCTACTGGCCCAATCCCAAACTGGAAGGAATCGAAAAAATCGGCATCGAAGAAACCTACAAACTCAGACTCGACAAACCTTCCGGAGTGGCCGGGAACTACTTCGCGGTTTACGTCTGGGTTCACACCAAATTTGGCGCGTTCATGAAAATCCACGGTCACGCCAAAAACGGAGACATCCTCAAAGAATTCCAAGTCGAAGACGTCATGAAAGTCGCCGATAACGTCTGGACCCTGCGCAAAATGCAAGTTTCCACCTTCCAGAACGGCCGCCGCTCCTCCATCACTGACATGACCCTCGACCAACCCGGAAAAGGTTCCCTCAAAGGACTCCGCTAAGCGCTCATAGCTGCGGGCGTCCCTCCAAAGGCCGTGAAATCGGCCTCCCGCCGATCTACACGATTGGACATTCCCCTCCAACAGACAAAAATAATTCCTACTTGTCCCCAGCCTTCCCCTGTTCTTTATTCTCGCGACCAACCATGACTAATCCTTTCTACCATTCCAGCACGCCACTTGTCCCGGACTCACTCCACAATCTTTCCCAAGAGCATGACAACTGCGGCATGGGTGCCATCGCCCATCTCGAAGGCAAGCGCTCTTTCACCGTGCTGAACCACGCCCTCACCTCCGTCTCCTGCATGACCCACCGTGGCGCAGTTGATGCCGATATGAAAACTGGTGATGGCTCTGGAATTCTCTCGCAAATTCCTTTGCCTCTTTTTCTCAAGGCAGCCGAAACACTCGGCACCAAAGTTACCGACCCCGCTGAGCTCGCCATAGGCGTGTTCTTTTTCCCCGCCGGAAACGAAGCCCAAACAGCTTCCATTAAGAAAATCACTGCAGAAACCATCGCCAAACGCGACATCACCGCGATTGGTTGGCGCGAGGTTCCAGTCAATATCGATGCTCTCGGTAAGGTTGCCCAAAAAACCCGCCCCGAGATCGAACACCTTTTGATGCGCAGGCCGGAAGGCATGGATGCCCTCGAATTCGAGCGTAAACTCTATCTCTGCCGCCGCGAAATCGAACACACCACCAAGGAAATCGCCAGCTTTTACATGCCGTCATTTTCCAGCCGTCTCATCTCATACAAGGCGCTGGCGATGCCCGACGCCCTGCGCGCCTTCTACGCAGACCTCACCGACCCCGATTTCGAAACTGCGATCTGTCTATACCATCAACGGTTCTCAACCAACACCTTCCCTGCCTGGCCACTCGGACAACCGTTCCGCATGATGTGCCACAACGGCGAAATCAACACCGTCGAGGGCAACCGCAACTGGATGACCTCCCGCGAAGAGTTCTTCGAATCCCCAATCTGGGGCGACGAAATCGATATCGTCAAAAACCTCATCCGCCACGGCGAATCGGACTCAGCCTCCCTTGACCACTGCCTCGAACTCCTCATCCTCTCAGGCCGCTCCCCGGAACACGCCATGTGCATGCTCGTCCCCCCAGCTTACCGCAACGACGAGGAAATCTCCGACGAACTCCGCGCCTTCTACCAATACGTCCGCTCATTCTCCGAGCCTTGGGACGGCCCCGCCGGACTGGTCTTCACAGACGGCCAAAAAATCTGCGCATCCCTGGACCGCAACGGTCTCCGCCCCTCCCGCTACAAGGTAACCATTGATGGCTTTCTCTACATCGGATCCGAAGCCGGCGCCGTGATCTTCGACGACTCCAACATCGTCCGCAAAGGCCGCCTCGGACCCGGGCAAATGCTCTCCGCCGACACCTCGACCGGAAAACTCCGCCTCGACATGGAGATCAAAGAGGAACTCGCCCGCCAAAAGCCTTACCGCCGCTGGATCGACGAAAACCGCCTCGAACTCCGAAAATTCATCTCGCCTTCCGCACACGTCCCGGAAATCGAATTCGAGGGACTTGATCTCTCACGCCGCCAAGTCGCCAACGCGATCTCGATCGAAGAACTTGATATGGTCTTCCCGCCCATGATCAAGGGCGCCCAAGAGGCCGTATTCTCCATGGGCGACGACATCCCGCTCGCCATCCTCTCCACTTACCCGCGCCTGCTTTACACCTATTTCAAACAGCGCTTCGCCCAAGTCACTAACCCACCCATCGACCCGATCCGCGAATGGGCGGTGATGTCCTTGGGTGCTGGCCTTGGCCCTGAGCGCAACCTCCTCGAAGAAAGCCCGGACCACTGCAAATCAATCTCCCTCGATTCCGCTATCCTATTCGAGCACCAGCTTGAAAAAATATCCCATATGGCCGAATACGGCTTCCCCTCACACGTGCTCGACTGCACTTGGGACGCCGCCGCTGGTAAAAGCGGCTTGAAAGCCCGCATCGACGAACTTTGCAAGGAAGCCGAGGAAGCAGTGAATAGGAAAGTCTCAATCATCATCATCTCCGACCGCGCCACCTCATCCGAGCGCGTTCCTATCCCAGCCTTGCTCGCGACTGGTAGTATTCACCACCACCTCAATCGCATCCGTAAACGCCTGCGCGCCTCTCTCGTCGTCGAAACCGGCGAAGCCCGCGACGTCCACCAGATCGCCTGCCTCTTTAGCTTCGGGGCCACCGCAGTGGTCCCTTACCTCGGCTATGCAACCGTGCGCCAACTCGTTTTCGCCGACCAAGGTAGAGACAAGCTCGGCGAGGGCATGACACCGCAGAAGGCGATGACCAACTACCGCAAGGCCCTCGAAAAAGGCCTTCTCAAAATTATGTCCAAAATGGGCATCTCCGTCCTCAACTCCTACCAAGGCGCACAAACTTTCGAAGCTATCGGCATCGGCAATGAGGTCGTTGATTTCTCCTTCACCGGAGTCCCTTCCCAGATCGGCGGAATCGCCTATGAAGAGATCGCTGAGGAATCCCTCATCCGGCACAAGGCCGCATACGAATCCGAAGTCCCTGAGGGCGAAACACTCGACCTCGGCGACCCCGGCTACAACCGCTACCGGAAATCCGGTGAACGCCACTCCTTCACCACAGAAGTTATCAAGAATTTCCACCAATACGTGAAATCCGGCAAGCCGGAGGACTACGAGGAATACGTCAAAGTCTGCCTCGAAACCAATCCGGTTGCCATCAAGGACCTGCTCAACTTCGTGCCTGCCGAATCTGGCCCCATTCCTATCGATGAAGTTGAGCCCGTCGAAGACATTCGCCGCCGCTTCACCACCGCAGCCATGTCGCTCGGAGCACTCTCTCCCGAGGCTCACGAAACGTTGGCCATCGCCATGAACCGCATCGGTGGAAAGTCCGACTCTGGTGAAGGGGGCGAAGACCCAGTTCGTTTCAAACCCTACCCGAACGGCGACTCTGCCCGCTCTTTCATCAAGCAAATCGCTTCCGGCCGCTTCGGTGTCTCGGCAAATTATCTAATCAATGCCGACGAGCTCGAGATCAAAATGGCCCAAGGTGCCAAACCCGGTGAAGGTGGTCAACTCCCCGGCCACAAGGTCAACGCACTCATCGCCCGACTTCGCAACACCCAGCCCGGCGTCCAGCTCATTTCCCCGCCTCCTCACCACGATATTTACTCGATCGAGGATCTCGCCCAACTCATCCACGACCTCAAGGAAATCAACCCCAAGGCCCGTGTGACTGTGAAACTCGTCGCCGAAGCAGGTGTCGGGACCGTCGCCGCTGGTGTCGCAAAAGCTGCCGCCGACAACATCCTCATCTCAGGCCACGATGGTGGAACTGGCGCGTCGCCGCTTTCCTCCACGAAACACGCTGGCTCTCCATGGGAACTCGGCCTTTCCGAGGCTCAGCAAACACTCGTCATCAATAACCTCCGCGACCGTGTCGTGCTCCGCACCGACGGCGGCATAAGGAACGGCCGTGACGTCGTCATCGCCGCAATACTCGGTGCCGAGCAGTTCAATTTCGGCACCACCGCCTTGATCGCGATGGGCTGTGTTTATGTCCGCAAGTGCCACCTCAACACTTGCCCGGTCGGCATCGCCACCACCGATCCGAAATTCCGCGCAAAGTTCAAAGGCACCCCGGAAATGGTCATCAACTATTTCAACGCAGTCGCCCACGAAGCCCGCGAAATTATGGCCAAACTCGGAATCCGTAAACTCGATGATCTGATTGGTCACCCCAATCTCCTCGTCCAACGCGAGGTTCCCAATCACCCGAAAGCGAACACCCTGGACTTCTCCCGCCTGCTTAAAGACGTCGTCCCGGCTGTCGCCGCTGCCACCGGAAGGCCCGAGTCAGAAATTGACCGTTTCTGCACCAAAAACCGCAACGACGGGATCGCAAAATCCTCCATCGATATAGGTATTCTCAGCGACATCGCCACCCACGTCGGGATCACTCCTACGCAAGGTACAGAATACGGCGAAGGCTCCATCCGCAGCGAAATCCTCGAAGCGATTAGCCTCCTACCTGACCGCGCTCCCGCAAAGCTGGTCTACGATGTGGTCAATACCGACCGCAATATCGGCACCCGCCTCTCGGGCCGCATCGCCCAAGTCTTCGGAAACTACGACCTCCCAGCAGGCAGCATTCACATCACCTGCAAAGGCTCCGCAGGCCAGTCCTTCGGCACCTTCCTCGTCAGCGGAGTCACCCTCGAACTCATCGGCGAAGCTAACGACTACGTCGGCAAAGGCATGGCCTCGGGCGAAATCATCATCCGCGTCCCCGAAAACGCCAGCTTCGTTGCCGCTGCTAACTCCATCGCAGGTAACACCTGCCTCTACGGAGCCACCGGCGGATTTCTCTTCGCAAACGGCCGCGCCGGCGAGCGCTTCGCAGTCCGTAACTCCGGCTCCACGGCCATCGTCGAAGGCGTCGGCGACCACGGCTGCGAATACATGACCAACGGCACCGTCGTCATCCTCGGAAAAACCGGTAAAAACTTCGGCGCAGGCATGTCCGGTGGCACTGCCTTCGTTTACGACGTCGACGGAAAATTCTACTCCCGCGTCAATACCGAGATGGTCGTCGCCATGCCGATCACCCGCCCGCAGGATATCGAGGAAGTCAAATCCCTGATCGAACTTCACGCTCAGAAAACCGATTCCAAACAAGCCCTCGACCTCCTCGCCGACTGGGAAATAACCTCCCGCAAACTCGTCCGCGTCATCGCCAAAGAACGCGCCGAACTAGAAGCCGCCGAAGAACTCCACGAAGCAGCCTCCACGCCCAAGTAGGAGTCGCGTTCTCCAGAACGCGACTTCATCTTCCAACTGATCCAGAGTGCTCTTCTCAAGAACGCCTCGCGCGAATCATCTTGGCTTTTGCGTTAATCGGTAGCCTCAGACATCCTGACCTCGTTGAAAATTGAATGAGCTAAGGCCGAGAGAAAATGTCACGTCTCTTGGAAGGGTTTGCTTGTGATTCATTCTCCCGCCCCACAGGGGCAAGGCATACTAACCTAGTGGAAGATCGCACCAGCGGTCGCCGCCCTAGGTTAGTTACCAAAAAATCACAGCAGCCAGAAGGTCTGCCTCATAAGGTAACGGGAAATCAAATAATGATGATGCCAGCTTTCAGCCTGCCAATAGCTTATTCAAGCAACCCATGGCGCTGCCATGGGCTAGTATGTGCCAGCCCGTTGGGCTGCGAATCATGGTCTCCACTGGCCTACTGCTGAACGATTCCAAATGCTGGATGAAGTGCCACAGTGGGATCAATGAATTTCCCAGTCAATGTCCACGAATCCTATCTCTTCATGGCTAGGTCAGGATGTCTGAGGCTTGCTCTTGGTTCCCATCTACCTCATCGGCATCGCTAACCTAGCCACCCTGCTTTTCATCTGGCTCGCCCTAATGAACCGCTCCGCACGTCGGGATCTCAATAAGGTGGGAAGACCGTATCTCGATCGGCATTAAGGCAAGAGCCGCTATCTGGAGAACGCGACTCCGAACGCGATTTCTCACCCTCTCCACCAATCCCCGTCTTTCTCCCAATCCTCTTTTTTCTCCTCAATCGCCGTCTTTGCTGGCTCGCCCTTCTTCTCGTCTTCTTGAAAGTCTTCCAATAAGCGATCCACTTCCGCGTCCCGCCTCGAACTATTCCTTATCATACACACCAAGAGTGTCAGTATCACCCCGAAGGCCAATGTGACCATCGCCAGCATCGCCAACGCAAGCCCGTCAGTTTCTGTCATTGCTACAAGCATATGAGAGGAAAATCGCACGGATTTCCTCACCCGCCAGCGTTCCTTGGTTTTTTTCGTCAAAAACACCATTGCACGGCAGTAATTATCCGCTTACCACTTCCTCATGAACATGCTCCTAGAAAAAACATCCATCATTTCAAAGACCAAGGAACTCTGCGAACAAATCGCCAAAGACGATCAGTTCATCAGGCTACAAGCAGATGTCGAACGCTTCCTTTCCGACGATTCCGCGAAGCTCCAATACCAGTCCGTCCACGAAAAAGGCGATGAACTTCACCAAAAGCAACACGCTGGAGTCGAACTCGGTGCGTCCGAAATCAAAACTTTCGAAGATTCTCGTGACGCCCTTTTCAACAACAAAGTCGCCGCCGACTTTATGGACGCCCAACGCACCCTGGAGGCCATCCAAAAAGATGTCGCCAAATACGTCGGCATGACCCTCGAGCTCGGCCGCGTTCCTACCGACGAAGAGATCGAGGAAGCCAAAAGCGGTGGCTGCTGCGGTGGTGGCGGCGGTGAAGGTTGCTGCGGCTAATTCCGTGACGGAGGATTCCATCCGCCATGCCATCCCCATCCTGAGCCTCAATCGGCATTTCTGTTTCCATGGCCGATCCCTTCCTGACTTTCCTAGGCACCGGCACTTCTGTCGGTGTACCTGTAATTGGATGTAGCTGCCCGGTCTGCCAGTCACCAGACCCGCGCAACAACCGCAGCCGTTCCTCCATCTTTATTTCCACACCGGAAATAAAAATCCTTATCGACTCCGGCCCCGACCTCCGAGAACAGGCCCTGCGCGAGGACATCACCGCCATCGATGCGGTGATCTACACTCACTCCCACCTCGACCACGTCGTCGGCTTCGACGAACTCCGCGCCTTCTGCTGGGGGAAAGACGAACCGCTACCCCTTTACGCCACCGAATCCTGCCTCAAAGTCCTTAAAAACATGTTCGGATGGGCCTTTCACGATAACAACACCCACCGCGGATACGTGAAACCCGATCCAAGGATCATCACTCCCACGTTCACCGTTGGCGACCTCCTGATCCGCCCCCTCCCAGTCATCCACGGCAGCGTAGAAACCGTTGGCTTCCGCTTCGAATCACCGTACGGCTTCTCCTTCGCCTATCTTCCGGACGTGAAGTCCATTCCTGAGAGCACGATGAAACTCCTGGCGAATCTCGACCTGCTCATCATCGACTCGCTCCGTGACGGCCCCCACTCCACACATCTTTCAGTTCCCGAAGCCCTCGCCATTTCGGAGAAACTTTCTCCTCGCCGCACCCTGCTGACCCACATCGGCCACGATTTAGACCACGCGTCCCTCGATACGAGGCTCCCTGAAACCGTGTCTCCAGCCTACGACGGCCTACGCATCCCCCTGAAATAGCTGCCTCATCGCAGCTTCCTAAGGGTTGCAAGATTTTACCGCTCCTTCATCATTCCCCCATATGAATCGCGCCAGATCTATCACAGCGAGCAAAACGACGGCCCTGTTCCAACTCCTTATTGCTGGATTCCTGGCCGTTGCAACAAACGCCGAACATCTCACCAGCAAAGACGTGCTGGTCGTTTACAACAGCTCCGATCCCGAATCGAGAAAGCTCGCCGAGGTCTACCAGAAGGCACGCACAATCCCTACCTCACAGATCCTTGGCCTAGAGCTATCGAAACAAAAAGACATCACCCGCAAGGAATTCGAAACCACCATCCTCCAGCCTCTGCGCGACCACTTCGATGAGCAAAACTGGTGGACCCGCGCCAGGGACGCCCAAGGCCTTCTTCTCCCCACCAAGAACCGCATCCGCGCAATCGTGCTGATGCGCGGCGTTCCCCTCCGCATCCAGCCCACCCCTAAAACTCCGCCCCAAGAAGGCGAAAAACCTCCCACCGATCCCGTCTCCCCCCGCGACGAGGCATCGGTCGATTCCGAACTCGCTCTCTTCGGCATCGAAACCGTCCCTTCCAAAGGCGTGCTCAAAAATGCTTTTTTTGAAAGCAAAGTCCCGCTCTCAGAAGCCAACGCACCTTACCTCGTCTTAATCACCCGCATCGACGCCCCCGCCTATATCACTTGTAAAAAAATGATCACCGCCGCCGTCGAGACCGAAAAAACCGGCCTCTGGGGACGCGCCTACGTGGACATCGCCAACAAATTTCCCCAGGGCGACCAATGGCTCGAAAAAATCATCGCGACCAACCAAGTATACGGTATCCCGACGATCACTGATCGCTTCAAAGACACCCTGCCAAAAAACTACCCGATGACCGATACAGCCCTCTACTACGGCTGGTATGATTGGAACGTCAGCGGCCCCTTCCTTAACCCCACCTTCCAGTTTCGTCCCGGTGCCATCGCCATCCACCTCCATTCCTTCAGTGCCGAACAACTCACCAACGCTCATAAGAACTGGGCCGCACCCATGCTCACCCGCGGTGCCACCGCCACTGTCGGAAACGTCTACGAACCCTACCTCGCTCTCACTCACCATTTCGATATCCTCCACGAACGCCTGCTCAACGGCTGGACCTTCGCCGAAGCATCATGGGCCGCGATGCCCGTCGCCTCATGGCAAGGCGTCGTCCTCGGAGATCCACTCTACCGGCCCTTCCTCCACATCGATGGGACAGGTGAAAATCGCGACGGCGATCGTGATTTCCGTGCGCTCCGTGCCGCTTCCCGACAGTGGCCGAACGACGCCACAGGAAGACGTAGAAAGCTAGCCGAAGCAGCCGAGAAACTCTCCTCGGGAAACCTCGCCGAAGGCCTTGCACTCGACTACCTCGAATCAAAAGACATCCCGAACGCCCAAAAGTGGCTGGAAAACGCCCGGAATTATTTCACCGAAGACGAGGACAAGCTCCGCCAAGACATCCAACTCATCGCCATCGACCGCGCCGGAGGCCGGAAACAAAAAGCCATCATCGAATTGCGCGCCGCTAAGGAGAAATACGGATCCCTCCCTGCCACTCAAGCCCTGTCCGGCTGGCTCGACATTCTGGATCCACCACCTCCTCCCATCGCCAACCCCACCAAAATCCCCAAAAAGTGAACTTCTTTATAAAAATTTGAGGGTTAAATTTAAAACGTTAAAACTTAGATGAACTACAGCTTCCTCCTTGAGAGTGTCTGGCACCCTCCTCTCGCCTTTGAGGAAGTCGCCGCACATATTCTGCCACCCGAACTAGAACTCCAAGCGCTCTGGTATTCCGGGGCCTTTGGTCGGGAGTTCAAGCTAAAGGACGGCCGCGCCCTCCGCATCACCCAGTTCGGCGAATGGAACCACGGAGCCGGTCCCGATTTCGCCCACGCCGCCATAGAGATCGACGGCTCACATTTCACCGGAGACATCGAGATCGACTCCCGCACCTCAGATTGGGAGTCACACGGCCACTCCACCAATCCCGCCTTTGCAAACACGATTCTCCACGTCGCCTTCGAGCCCAATCTCAGGGAAATGTTCGTCCGCACCACCGATCACCGGCAAGTCCCCGAGTTACTCATCTCCCCCACCCAGCTCGGCGATGCCCTGCGACTGCCATCTCGGGAAACAGCCATCTCCATCCCCGGGCGCTGCCTCCAGCCACTGCGGAAAATTCCAAAACTCGCACTCGAACGGCTCCTTCGCGAAGCCGCCCTGCGCCGTGCCTCTCAGAAAGTCGCCCGGTTCCTTCGCATCACCGAAGCACACGGCCTCGATTCTGCCCTTTTCCAGGCGACCGCCGAAACACTCGGATACGGAGGAAACTCACTACCGATGAAACTCCTCGCCCAGCGAGCCCCGATCAGCATGCTCCGCACTCAAGCAGACGAAGCCGAGGCTATCCTCCTCGGCACCGCTGGCTTCCTCGATGCAAAATTCTACCTCCAAGCCCCCGAGGACACCCGCGACTACCTCCTAAACCTGTGGGAAACCTGGTGGAAAATCCGACCCAACCACGAACCAGTCGAAAGCCGGTCCCCGGCATGGAAAACCCACGGCCAACGTCCCGCAAACCATCCACACCGCCGCGTCGGCGGCCTCTCGTCCTTAATACGGGAATGGTCTACCTTCCGCCGTCTCGCCTTCGCCAATCCTTTTTCCATCAAATCACTCACCGATTTCCTCCACAGCCTGCGCCACGATTTCTGGTCGCACCACCACACCCTCACCTCCAACCGCAGCAACACAGCAATCTCCGTATTCGGAAAAAACCTCGCCCTCGAGCTCGCCGCCAACCACCTCATTCCCCTCGCCCTCCACGAAAATCGCTTCACTTACCGCGACTATCACAAGCAGCGCCACTCCGCCATCAACCAGAAAATCAAACGCTGCGGCATCCGCCTCTTTGGCAGCGAGGAAGCCGCCAAACCCTTCCAGCGCCGAATCGCCCATCAGCAGGCCATGCTGCAGCTCTACCACGATTTTTGCCTCGAAGACTTTTCCGCTTGCGAGCAATGCCCCTTCCCCGAACAACTCGCCCAATGGCGTTGAAAATTCCTCGGACACATCCATCCTTATCTCATGCAGATCACTCTCAATGGACAACCGCACCCGATTGACCAGGAAACCACCCTCACCGACCTCCTTGCCAGCCTCGGCCTGAAAGGAAAACCCGTCGTCGCCGAACTCAACGAACAGGCCATCCTTCCCCGCAATTTCCCAATCACCCCCGTCGCCCCGGGCGATAAACTCGAAATTGTCACCCTCGCGGCAGGCGGCTGACCCATGAACTTTGAAAAAGCCGCAAAAAACCTATTTTTCCCTTGCAAGAAAGGGTCATCGGATTCCATCTTCCCGCCCGCGTCGTAAGTCGCGACCTCAAAATAAATCCGGTGTAGCTCAGCGGCAGAGCGGGTGACTGTTAATCACTAGGTCCTTGGTTCGATCCCAAGCGCCGGAGCCATTTGAAAGCCCTCGATACGGAATTCCGTTCGAGGGTTTCCTATTTTCGTAATTCGAGAATACCCAGATCAACTGCGAGTAGCGGCAATCTGCACCCTGGTTGGGCTGAGTTCAGACCTTCGTCCGGCAAGCCTGCTCCTTATATTTGGGCGAGGATATCTCACTCCAGCTCCACTCTATCAGGAAAAAAGAACCCACCAATCGATAGGTTCTGGCTTTGCATTCAGCTTGGCGCGGCAGAATGTGGTCGGGGTTTCGCCCTTTCTGAGCTGCATCGTATTGCCGGAACTGACCCGGGGCGTTGCCCCGGGCTGACGGGTTGATGCGCCCTCGGCGCGGGATATCTGTCGCACCAACGGTGTAATACCCCATAGCGCAAGGCATCGTCCTGGGTTTTGCCCACCAAATCATCACAGCCCTGAAAGGGGCTCACTCCTTGTCGAATCAATCACCTGCCGTTTCCAACCTCTCCGCAACATTCCAAGCGATCCGTTCCTCCAGCTTCCACACCTCCACATTGAGCACCTCAAATTCCTCGCTGAGTATTCCATTCATTCGTTGAAATCCTCGTCGCTGAGATCCTTGTCCTTCGCGCCGCCGACGCAGCGGCCGGGATTGAGCAACCAGCCTTGGGCTTCGATTTCCGCGCGGGTGGCCGCCTTGCACAGACCCAGGACATCGCGGTATCCGCTCGCATGTACGAAAACCTCTTGTCATTTCCCCTCCGATCCGTGGGCGAACTCAAGATCATCCCCTCTACCGAGACGTTGCCGTGAAAGCCATAACGTTCCAGCAATTCGCGTGAGCCACTCAAGTAGTCCGCATGAATATGGGTGTCCGCCACAAATGTCAGTTGTAGGCCGTTTTCGCGGCCGATGTCCAACTAGCGGTCGATGTCCCGTTCAGGATCGGTCACTGCCTCGCCGGTCCTTTGGCGGCCGATCAGATAGGCATTCTGGGCTCGGGCCGTGTCTGTAATTTATCGAAGAACCATGTGATTGAAGGGTTAGAGCTCAGACCGAACCGGAGTAACCGGGGCGTTGATTCCATGGAGCCTTGGCGAGCAACATTGCCATGCCGCACCAGTCGGTGATTCCCGCGAAGGTCAATCCGGCACCGACAAAAGCAGCGATTCCGTAGAACCCGGAATGCACCCAAGTCCCGAGAACCACGCTAACAAGCACAAGCAGACCCGCAGCGATCCTTACTTGCCGCTCAAGAGACATGACTGACTTCCCTCGGTTCACTGGCAGTCCGGCCTGCTCCCAAGCCGTAACCCCACCCTCAAGAACCCGCAAATTCTCACATCCTGCCGCCTGTAGCTTCTCCATCGCCTGCGAGGCACGTTTTCCGGAACGACATACGATTACGCATTCGTTTCCCTTAACCTCTTCAGGCTTCAACCGATCAAGCGGCATCAAATGCGAGCCTTCGATGTGAAGTTCGCCAAATTCCGCCGGAGTGCGGACGTCGATCAGTTTCAGGCCGCCTTCTGCTAGCTCTTCTTTCAGTTGGGTTGGATTGACTTTCATATTTTTTTTCGATGCTTGTGACTTAATGATTCTCATATAGCTATGTATTCATGCTTGCGCAAGTGGAAAATCCAACCTGACTTGGAAGCATGAAACTCGACCTGTCCGACCTTGATCGTGTCGCCTCATTCTTCCGCGCTTTCGCGGAGCCAACTCGGCTTGCCCTGTTGCAGGAGTTACAGGAAGGGCCCCGCAACGTAGGCGAACTAGTGGCGACATTGGCCATGACCCAAACGAATATCTCGAAGCAGCTGAAAATCCTTTTCGAGGCCGGGTTACTCGCTCGAGAGAAACAAGGCACCAGCGTCTCCTACTCGATCTGCGAACACACCGTCTTAGATCTCTGCCGCATCGCCTGTGACAAACTCAATCGTGAAACTAGGCCGAAAAATTTGAAATTCTGAGGCATCCCACAAACCATCACCGCATTTTCCGAAAGGTAAGGTTGATCCGCGGCTCGGAGATTTTCTTTGTCTTAGGCAGTTGATGCAGCCAGTAGCGTTGTGTCTCGCCTCGCATATCGAGGAGGCTACCGTCCTCTAAAACTATCGAAACCGTCTCCTTCGAGGTCTTGTGTTTGAAAGAAAATTTCCTCTCCGCTCCCAGACTCACCGAGGCGATGGAACTTCCCACTTCGATGCTTTTTTCGTCATCGCTGTGCCATCCCATGCCTTCATCGCCGTGGTGATAGAGATTGAGAAGACAGGAATTATAACTCTCTCCGGTCAACCCCTCGACCGTAGCCTTGATCGCCAACAAACTTTCCGTCCATGCATGTGGAATCTTAGTGCTGCCGGAATACGAATAGGAAATTCCGCCGTCCGCGAACCACGCGACTTTCCGCGCTGTGACGATCCGTTTGCCGAACATAAAAGTCACATCGTTTTCCCAAGGGACCTCCTCTAGCAGATTACGAATCAAGTGTAGCGCCTCAGTTCGTCCTAAGACCACCCCGTGATAACGAGCCTCCCCGTCCTTGGGGAGGAGGTTCGCACCGGGATCCGCACCAAAGAGATCCATAATTGTAGACGGCTATGCTTCTAGCCCTTTGACTTCTTCCTGCTTTTTCGCCGAAGGATTAAGTTTGCCGTATTTTTCTATCAGCATGACCGTCACACCGAAGAACATGAAGGCGAGCATGACGCTATAGAAAAGCCAGATGGTTCCTTTACCTGCGGTGAATCCGTAGCTGTGAAGTCCGACTCCGAGGAAGTTCACGTGCCACCACGAGAAAACCACGATGCAAGCGGTGAACATCGAGGCGAGATGCAACCCCCATTCTTTGATGATACCGCCGATGCGGGCGTGCAGGATCGCAAGCGTCCAGAGAACGATCATCAGTGCACCGTTTTCCTTAGGATCCCAACCCCAGAAGCGGCCCCAGGAATAATTCGCCCAGATACCGCCGAGAACGGTCCCGACCAAGGAAAGGAAAAGTGTTAGACAGATACTGCCGTAAACCGCATGGCTTAGCGACCGCCGGAGTTCCTTGTTATTACCGTCAAGATTCAGCCCCCGCATCAGCACATAGATGCATGATAACATCGTGGCCAAAAGGCCAGCCGAGTAACCCAGCGTGATCGTGGTCACGTGGGTGGCCAGCCAGAAATTCGAATCCAATACGGCAACCAGCGGATCGAGATGATCGGCCGCATCGCCGATTTCATAGCGCCGGGCCATGTAGATGAGTGTCACCCCTAGGATAGGCGAAAGACCCAATGCGAACGTTTTTCTACTCATCCACTCGATCAGCAATGAGAAAATGATCGCCGTGGTGCAGATGAAAATAATCGTGTCGTAAAGGTTACCGACCGGCGGGCGCTGCATGATAATGCAGCGGACGACTATCGCAATCACACAGAGCGCCGTCCCCGCAAGTGTGGAACCCAGAGTCACGAGGTAGAAAAAGTTGCGCCTCAGGTGAACTAGCAGGTAACCCGCTCCAGCTTTAGAGAGTTTCACCTTAGACCACTCAAACTTTTCTTTCTGCTTAGCGGAACTCAAGCCCCACATCGCAAGTGCTGATAGCGTGCCAATCAAGAACAGGACCAGTGCATTCATAAAGTAGTCCTTTTTAAAGTAATCTACCTCAGCAGCAACATACGAAAGCTCACCACGGGATTCCGCACGTTTCTCGGCCATGTTTATAAATTTTCCGAAACCTTCGCGAAATTCCCCTTCCCCTTCCTGGAGCGAGCGAACGGCGGTTTCCAGCGCCTTGATATCTGAGATCGCGGTTTTTGGATCTGTAGACTCCACGGTCATCACCTCCATGATCGCGTTACCGGCAGAGAGCCAGTCTTGCTTGGAAGCGCTCTCAGGCGGCAGAATGAAAAGTCCGAACTTGGCAAAGTTTGCTCCGTCGAGCATCTGCTGAAGTAGGATCTGCAGTCTTTCGTCAATCTCGCCACCCTGTTTTTGGGTCAGTGCGATCTGCGAACGGATCTCCGGAGCAGTGGTCATCACCGAACTGAAATCCACCCGCTTATCTGCCACACCTGTCTCTCCCGATCCTTGAAGACTGATCCCATATCGTGCGAAGCTGAAATAACTTAAAAGCGCTTCATAATTGCGGATGTTGTAAGCGAGGTCGATGGTCTGTTGCTGAACCGGATCCCGCTCATTCTTTTCGGTTATTTCATACGATTGGGCTAACTCGACGAGCTTGTCACGACCTTCAACAATTTCGTTGTAGCTATACCTGTCTCGCCGTCCTTTCTGATCCATCCCGATCGCTTCCAGCACCTTCGAGTTATCAATGCGGAAAGTCGGAAGATTCACTGCCAGCTCCGGGCGGAAAACCGAATCCATCAGCCATTCGGTAGGTTTGAGCTTGTAGACCTTGCCATCTTTTCCCTCGACTTTCATCGAGCGTGATCCGTGTACGCCGAGCATCCTGAAGCCAGCAAACGTCGCGAACGGTTTCACCCGGCCGCCGTCCTGCACAGGCAGCGCCTCGAAAAGCTCCACAGTTTCCTTCTGCCAAGGTTCGTATCCCTCGACTTTTTGAACCTCGCCGCTGCGGAGGTTGTCTTTGAAGACGCCCACCAGCACGACTCCCATTACGCCGAGCGCGAGAACCGCGACGACCCATCTACCCCATTTTGAATTGTTATGCATTTTTCTTCCTTTTTCTTGAGGCAGCACCGAGATGGCTGCCCAGTTTCGTCAAAAATGTCACCAGCATCCCGAATGCGACGACATAGAGGCTGTATTCCGGCCACTTGTCGGAAGGGTTTCTCACCACCTCGAACACCGAATACATCGTATCTCCAGGACCTGCGCCGGGCGGGCCGTAGCTTGCTTGGAAAAATGTAAAACCTTCATACCTCATAGGCTCGTTCATCTGGATCGTGACCTCAGAATCCTGACCGTTCTCGACCCTGCGGACATCGCTGACAAACTTCGCCGGGCGACTGGTGCCGGGATGGAAATCCGCCGTAAAGGTGTCCAGCTCCACCTCGAAAGGCATCGGCCACAGTCTCTTCCTCATATCGACCGTGAACACACGGTCGCCATCACGCACCGTGAACGGTTGGAAACTGGCCCCGGCAAGAATGAATGGCGATGATTTCTCACCGTCTTCGAAAATCACCCGTGCATATGCGCCCGCTGTATTTCGTTCGGTGGTCACCTCCGAAGGTTTTGATGCGAGATAATATCCATCTGTGACCAGCTCACCCTCCGCCGGGGCTCGCTCAAGCGAACTGACTGGCACAGCGTTTTTGAGGTAACCCGAGATATTCAGCGAGAAGGGAACCCCGTCGAAATCGAAGATTTGAGAGTCCCCTCCGTCCAGTTTGGTCAGATATTTCCCGCGAATCACATGAAAACCATCGTTCTCCCCGTCCTTCACCTCGGAGACCTCAATCACGTATTCGAAGTAGTCCTCGGCCACATCAGCCATTTCGCCCTCGCCGATTGCCATATTCCCACGTTCGGAAAAGTGGTGCGCGACTCCTCCGCCCAGCAGCATGAAAACGATGCCGAAGTGAGAGATGAGATTCCCGATCTGCTTTGGCCCCTTGCGAATCCGGACAAGCCCACCGAGAATCATATTCACCAGAAGCAGCGCGGAAACGTAGTATCCGCCGGGAAGGAGCACAGGGACCCTCTTGCCATTGATCTCAGGGAAAAAAGCCAGACTTTGCCAACTGAAATACTTTCTCAGCGTCAGGTAGAGTCCTTGATCGATTTGCTCAAGAGTCGCCAACCAAGTCAGCACCAGCAGCAGCAGTAGCAGTGCGGTCGCCAGCTTGAGGCTCGAAAGAAAATCATAGACCTTACGAAGCACCGATTTTTCGCGGTCCTTTCCTTTATTTTTAAGTTCGGCGTCCATTTCTGAAATTGTGTTATCGGGGCTTTAGTTACCGGTGACCTGCAGTGACCCTATGTATTGACGGAGTTCTTCCTTCTCGGCTTCTACCTCGGGCTTGGGGCCAATCATCTTGATCGTCAGTATCCGACCGCCCACATCCGCAACCACTCCTGCCAGGGCGAATCCGGACCTCGCAGCACCGCCCATCGGCCCTGCATCGAATCGCCCTGCCATTTCGACCCATACACCCTCTGTGCCGACGACTTCCACTTTTTCCAAAGCGCTGAAGTCTGCCGGGCTGAGCGGTTTACTGCCAAACTGCTTGAGCCAACGGTTCACGTTATCCGGCACACCTCCTCCGGAGACCGAAAGATAAACCTCGCCCATTCCCGATTCGCCAAAGCGGTAGTTCAAGATCCGCATCTGTGAAGACGGCAGCGTCAGCCAGTTCTCTGGAGCATCTCCCTTGAAGGGGCTGGGCTTGGCATCGCGGAAACGCTCATCGCTCGTTGCGAACAATTTCGGCTTGGTATCCTTGCTCGTCACCCGGCGGGTTTCCTCAATCAACATCCGTTCCTCTTGCTTTTCACAAGCAGTGAAACCGAGGCAGATTGTGAGGGGTATCAGGGCGAAGGCTTTCATTTTTTGGTGAGGTAATCTCGGACCGTGATGGCCGCAAGTTCAATCGATCTATTTTACGACTCAACTCAGCCGCGTATTTCAAAATACGATCAGGCTTTGACTTAAATCAAGTCAGGCGGTTTGCTGTGCGAGTGAAAAGCATCCGATATTTTAACCGCCACAGCGGCCAACAAGAAACCGAGCAAGTTTACGGAGAGTCCTTTCTCCGTTGGGTTTATGGGAACCCGCTTGGAAAGCTTTCGCTTCACGCACTCGTCAAGCGACACGGCTTCTCTAAATGGTATGGCAGACGGATGTCCAAACCTCAATCCGCATCAAGGATCCAGCCCTTTATCGATCAATACCAGCTGGACGCCGATGATTTCGCAGACTCACCCTCATCATTCGCAAGTTTCAACGAGTTCTTCTTTCGAAAACTCAAACCGGAAGCCCGGCCTGTGGATGACGCGCCAATCGTCTTCCCCGCCGACGGGCGCCATCTCGGATTTCCGGATATCTCCGCCATCGAATCGTTTTTCGTAAAAGGCCAGACGTTTGATCTCCCGGCACTGCTCGGAGACACACGGCTCGCAGAAAAATACTCCAAAGGTTCCTTGGTTCTGTCCCGGCTCTGTCCAGTCGATTACCACCGCTTCCATTTTCCCGCAGCCGGAGTTCCCTCTGAAACCAAAACCCTACCAGGTCCACTTTTCTCGGTCTCACCCATCGCGCTCGCAAAAAGTCTTTCATACCTCTGGACCAACAAACGCACTCTCACCGAACTCGTCACCGAAGATTTCGGAACTGTCCTCCTCATGGAGATCGGCGCCACCTGCGTCGGCTCTATTCACCAAACCTTCACACCCGGAGAACCTGTAATAAAGGGTGCAGAGAAAGGCTATTTCGCCTTCGGCGGATCATCGACAATCACCATTTTCGAACCAGGGAAGGTCGAGCTTTCAAAGGACTTACTGGAAAACTCCGCACAGCAAGCGGAACTCTACGCCCGCATCGGTAGCCACATGGGCACATCGGGGGAGTAAATCCTCCCAACAGGCGGGTCTCCCATCGCCTGCACTAGGCGGGTCTTTCCCTTCGTAATTCCTATCCGGCGGTCAGCGACACGCCGCTCCTTGCTGAGACTCAGAACGGGATGTCATCCTCGTCAAAATCATCCTCCTTGCGCAGATCCGAGGCGGAAGGCTCCATATCGGCAGGTGGTTCCTGCGAATGCTCATCCGAACTTCCACTGCCCTCCGAAAGCTTCCAGCAGGAAAGGTTCACGAAATACTTCCCATTATACTCGTTCCCACGGATATCGAAGTTAACTACCACGTCTTGCCCTTCCTTGTAGTTATCCAGCAGTGCAGTCTTGTCCTTCACCACCTCGAACTTTAAATCCTGAGGATATTTGCTGTCCCCCGTCGTTACGACGAATTCGCGCTTTGAAAATCCGCTTGGAAACGTCTGCGTGTCAGTGATCAGTTTAATTTTGCCGGTGGCCTCATACATGTTTGGCATTTTTCTCCTTAGATTGTCAGATGTCAATCCGTTGCTCCTTTTATGAAAATTTTCATGGAAAATCTAAGATGGAATAAGCTCTGAAATTGTGAATTTTCAGCTTTTACATGAAAATTTTGATAGCTTGCCAGCCTTTCGAGTTTAAAGATCCCGATATGACGCTTCACCAACGCCACAATTCTAAAAAGCTCCATCGCAAGATCACTGGCTACGCGGCCTGTCTGCTTCCATTCAATTCAGACGGCTCCATTGCAAAAGAATCCTTTCAACAAGCCGTCGCCCGAGCCACCGATGCAGGTCTCGGCTGCGCGGTGAACATGGACACTGGCTACGCGAACTATCTCGAACCATCCGAACGCTCGACCATCCTGAAACTGACCGCTGAAATAATCGCCGGACGTCGCGATTTTGTAGCTGGTGTTTTCGTCGAAGGATTAGACGGAGATCTCACAACACTCTACCGCAACCAGATGGACGAGATTGTGGCCCATGGCGGCACTCCTATCCTTTTCCAAACCACTCGCTTCCACGAATGGGAACCATCGAGAATTATCGATCTCTACGCAGCTGTCTGCGAAGGCTACGAATCCGTCTTCGGCTTCGAACTCGGCTCAATGTTCGCTCCGAACGGCATGATCTTTAACGAGGAAACAATACGGGGCCTAATCCAGATCCCCTCTCTCAAAGGAATCAAGCACTCTTCACTCGACCGTGGCCTCGAGTTACGGCGCTTAGAAATACGCGACGAGATCCGCCCGGATTTTAAGATTTTCACTGGCAACGATCTTGCGATCGACATGACCGAATACGGCTCCGACTACCTATTGGGACTCGCCGCTTTCTGTCCCGAACTTTTTGCACTTCGTGACAAATACTGGCTCGAAGACGACGTGCGGTATGCCCAGTTGACCGATTCCATCCAATACCTCGGAAACATCGCTTTCCGCACCCCGGTCCCCGCCTATAAACACTCCTGCGCCATCTTTCAGCACCTGATTGATCGCTGCCCCTCTCCGCTCACCCATCCATGCTCCGCAAAGCGCCCCGAATGGGAAGGTGAACTCCTCTCCGACTGCGCGAAGCGGCTGGGTTATAAAATAGAATAACAACACCACCCCCCCCAAAACCGTGATTACAATCACCGACATTTCTCAAGAACTCCAAGTATCTACCGCGACAGTCTCCCGGGCTCTCAACCATTCATGCCTGGTCGCACCGGACCTAGGCACTCAGATCCGCCTGACCGCTGATAAAATGGGCTACAAAAAACGCGACATTCGCCGCCATCGGGGTCGCGCCATTCTTAACATCAAGTTGGTCCTACCCTGTCATGAGGAACCGGAGCGCGCCCTTTTTTACGATCTTTCCTCGCTGATCGAAGGTATCCGTTCCGGCTTCCAACTCTGTGAAATCAATCTCCTCTGCGAACCCACATCGGACTCTTTCAAACCTTACCCACACAAAAAAGGCGGAGATATCAACGGCTTCATTTTCGCATTCCATCAGCCCACTCCAGACATCGTAAAAGAATTGCGCGAATGTAATACGCCGTTCGCCGTCCTAAACCGCGATATCGAAGGGCTGCCCTGCGTCGCCTCCGAAAACTCCTCAGGCATGGGCCTGCTCATCGATCACCTCGTCGAACATCGCAAGAAACCCATCAAACCAGCCTTCCTCTCTCTCGATGGACTGGGACAAATCCACACTGAACGTCTCGAAGGCCTCGAAAACGCCGCCAAGAAGCACCAGATTGATTTCAATCCCGAAAAGGACGTTAGGTATTTCAGCGGTATCCGTTCCATCAAGCGTGATGTCATTTCCGATCTGATGAAATCCTACAACGTCTTATTGTGCGCCAATGACATTGTTGGAACGGTCGTTCTGAGTGAATTGGAAAGACTTGGAGTTTCCGTTCCGGATCAGATCGCTGTCACAGGCTTCGATGATTCTCCGGTGCGGCAACTCTCACGCCCCCTGCTCACGACCATCAGGATGCCTGTCAATATTCTAGCAAAAGCCGCCGCATCGCGCCTGGAATCCGAAATTATCGAATACACTCGTCCGGGAGTCACCCTCAGAGTTCCAGGCGCTCTTGTCATCGGTGGAACCACATGATTGCATCGAAAAAATGACTCCCGATCAGCTAGCCATCCACACATTCACGAACCAGCCATGGTCTATCGATGAATGTATCGAAAACTACGCCCGCGCAGGAATCGGCGGGATTTCCATCTGGCGGGAGACTGTCGCTGGTGAAAATCTGAAAAAAGTCCGGAGTCACCTCGAAGACAGCGGCCTCACACCGGTCTCCCTGGTTCGCGGCGGGTTTTTTACAGGGAATTCCAGCCACGACCGCGAGACTTCCATCACCAAAAACCTCGAAGCGCTTACAGAAGCAGAAATCCTCGGCCTGCCGATGATCGTCCTAGTTTGCGGAGCAACGATTGGCCAGTCGCCTGACGAAAATCTCGAACAGATCGAAGCAGGTATCCGCAAACTGATCCCGAAAGCCGAAGCCACAGGTATCAAACTCGCCATCGAACCCCTCCACCCCATGTATGCCGGAGACCGCTCCGCTGTCGCCTCACTCCGCGATGCAAACCTGCTAGCCCAACGCATCAACCACCCGCTAATCGGCATCGCCATCGATACCTTCCACGTTTGGTGGGAGATCAACCTCGAAGCAGAAATCAAAACCTGCGCCGCAAACGGCCACCTCTTCGCCTTCCATATCTGCGAGTTCAAACCTGACTTCGAGCATCCTCTGCTCGATCGCGGCCTCCCCGGCGAGGGCGTCAACGCCACTCCCCGCATCCTACAAATGGTCCGCTCCACCGGATTCAACGGCCCCACCGAAGTAGAAATCTTCTCCCGAAAATACTGGGCCATGAACCAGCACGAATTTCTCCAAAAAATCCTCACCTCGACCAAAGACCTCTGAACAAAAGATTCAACCGCGAACGAACGCTAATAAGAAAATAAAACCTGTGGCAAATTGAGTATGACTGATTTTTTTGGTTAGCCAGAACGCTGCAAGTGAGGGGGCTATCAAACCCTCTTAAAATTGAAATAGCTGCAACAGATTCGCGTCAATTCGCGGTTAAAAACTCTTCCTCCAAACTTATGAAAAAAATCGGCATCATCCTTAACGGCGTCACCGGACGCATGGGCACCAACCAGCACCTCGTCCGCTCCATTCTCGCCATCCGCGACCAAGGCGGCTTACTCCTACCCGATGGCTCACGTCTCGTCCCAGATCCCATTCTCACCGGCCGCAACGCAAACAAACTCTCCGACCTCGCAAAGAAATACGGAGTCGAGCGTTTCACAACTGACATAGATTCCGCGCTGGCGGATCCCTATAACGAAATTTTCTTCGACGCCTCGGGGACCCCGCATCGGATTCCTTTCCTCGAACGCGCCATCGCCGCAGGGAAGCACATCTACTGCGAAAAACCCACCGCAGTCCTCTACTCGGAAGCCCTCCGCATCGCCGAAATCGCCGAGAAAGCAGGTGTCAAAAACGGCACCGTTCAAGACAAGCTCTGGCTCCCCGGCATCCGTAAATTCCAACTCCTCAAGGAACAGGGCTTCTTCGGCAAGATCCTCTCCGTCCGCGGCGAGTTCGGCTACTGGGTCTTCACAGGAGAGCATGAAGGTCAACCGATCCAGCGCCCCTCATGGAACTACCGCTCCGAGGACGGCGGCGGCATGATCGTCGATATGCACTGCCACTGGCGCTACGTCATCGACAATCTTTTCGGTAAAGTCACCCGCGTCTTCTGCAAGGCCGCAACCCACATCCCCAAGCGTTTCGATGAGCAAGGCAAACCCTACGACTGCACGGCGGACGATTCCGCTTACGCCCTTTTCGAAACCGATACCGGAGTCACCTGCCAGTTCAACTCATCATGGAACGTCCGGGTCCGCCGCGACGACCTCCTCACCATGCAGGTCGATGGCACCGAAGGCTCCGCCATCGTCGGCCTGCGGAAATGCTGGGCACAACACCAGTCCGTCACCCCCCGCCCGATCTGGAATCCCGATATCGACTCGCCCATCGACTACTACGCGAACTGGACCGAAGTCCCCGATCAGCTCGACTTCGATAACGCCTTCAAGATCCAGTGGGAAATGTTCCTCAAGCACGTCGCAGTGGACTCCCCATTCCCATGGACCCTCCGCGAAGGCGCCAAAGGCGTGCAACTCGCCGAACTCTCAATCAAATCCCACGAACAGGGCTGCTGGGTCGATGTCCCCGCCTCATAGGCGGCGCGCAGGGGGAGTGTAACAGAAAGTGGTGGGCACAGTCTCCTTCAGCTCCAGCGGAAACAGCTAAGGAGAAGGGTCTTTCCAAGCCCTTTGCGGAGGATAGGCAGAGCAGACTCCGCTTAATGAAAAAAGGTTCCTCCTACGCCAAGGCTACGGGCGGACAGGTAGAAAACACCGGTCTCCATATCCCCGCAGTTGAAAATAATCCTGCCCAACACTTTTAGTTACACCCGCACACAGGAGTTCACTCCCCCGCCTTTTTTTCTTCCGGCTTCTTCTTATAGGTGCTCTGAACGTAAGCCTCGCGGAGTTCCTTCATCCCGATCTCGCATGGGCTCTGCGCCATGAGATCGGCTCCCTTGTTGTTTTTCGGGAAAGCGATCACCTCGCGGATGCTGTCTTCCCCTGAAACTAACATCGCGATCCGGTCAAGACCGAGCGCAAGGCCGCCGTGCGGAGGTGCTCCGAAACGGAAGGCATCCAATATGTGGGCGAACTTCACTTGTTGCTCCTCTGGCGTGACACCGAGAACCTCGAACATCTTCGCTTGCAGATCCTTTTCGTGAATTCGGATTGATCCACCACCGAGCTCATAGCCGTTTAGCACGACGTCATACGCGACCGCGCGGACGTTCGCGTAGTCGCCTTTTTCCAAGAGTTCCATGTCTTCGGGATGCGGACGAGTAAACGGGTGGTGGACCGCCACCCATTGACCAGACTCTTCATCCTGCGCGAGAAGTGGAAAATCAACGACCCAAAGAAAATTGAATTTATCGGAGTTCTTATTGAGCTCCTGCATCACCGCGCATTCAGAACGCACGCGCCCAAGGATGGTGCTGACGCTTTCACGCGAACCAGCGGCGAAGAAGACGATATCGCCCTCTTCCAAGTTCATCGTCGCGGTGACAGCCTCTTTCTCCGCATCGGAGAAGATCTTCCACAGCGGGCTCTTGTATTCGCCGTTCTCCAGTTTGATGAACGCAAGGTTTTTCACCGGAAGGCCGGCTTGAACCGCGATCTCGTTGAGCCGGTTCATCTGGCCGGTAGTGATACTCGCGAAGCCCTTGGCATTGATCGCACGGACCACATCGCCGCTCTCGAGCACACCTTTGAAAATCTTGAACTCCGTCCCGGCGAAAACATCGGCAAGATCAGTGATCTTGATCTCGAAACGGGTGTCGGGCTTATCGGAGCCGTAAATATCCATCGCTTCTTGATGGGTTATGCGCGGAAAATCAGCCGGAAGATCCAGATCGAGACCCGCCTTGAACATCGCACCGAGAAGTCCTTCAACCACGGAAATGATGTCCTCTTTATCAACGAAACTCGCCTCAAGATCGATCTGCGTGAACTCCGGTTGGCGGTCAGCGCGGAGATCCTCGTCACGGAAACAACGGGCGATCTGGAAATACTTTTCAACACCCGCAACCATAAGCAGCTGCTTGTATTGCTGCGGGGCCTGTGGGAGTGCGTAAAATTTCCCCGGATTCAGACGGGACGGCACAAGGAAATCACGCGCACCCTCGGGAGTTGGGTTGGAAAGGATTGGCGTTTCGATTTCATAGAAACCCGCATCATCGAGGAAACGGCGGGCCGCAGAAGTGATCTTGCTACGCTGGCGGATATTCTTCACCATGCGTGGGCGGCGCAGATCGAGGTAACGGTATTTCATCCGCAGATCCTCGTTGGAAATCTCCTTGCCGATCTGGAACGGAAGCACCTCCGCTTTGTTCAAAATTTTGAGATCCGTCGCGACAATCTCGATCGCTCCAGTCGCCATCTTGTTGTTTTGCGCACCTTCAAGACGCTTGGAAACTTTTCCCGTGACCTGCACCACATCCTCTTCGCGGAGCGTATGCGAAAGTTTTGCCGCATCGGCATTTTCCTCGGGACGGAAAACGCATTGGGTCAGCCCCTCGCGGTCTCGTAGATCAATGAAGATAACACCGCCATGATCGCGGGCCGAATTCACCCAGCCGACGAGGCTGACGGTTTGGTCGATGTGGGATTCTTGTAGTTCGTTACAGTGATGTGTTCTCATGGTGGAAAGTAGGGAAAGATTTTTTAGACCGCAGATGGACGTTAATAAAGCCTTTGGTCAATCTTGTTTGTGGCGGATGAAATTTTGAGCGGAAGCAATGACCCGACGGAATTCGAGTTTGCTGGACATACGGTATGCCGCGATACTCAAACTCCACAGCGAGTGAATTCTCGTAGGGTTTTTCATGATAACCTTGCCCGATCTCATTCAGGACAGCAAAAGCACAACCGATGATCGTCTCAGTTTCCTCCTTGCATGGATAATCTGCGTTCATCTGCTTCCATCTGCGGTTAATTTCCTCTTCATGCCAGCAGCGGTCCGTCGGGTTCGGTGAGGCGCTGCAACATCCACTCGACAAGCTCCCCCGCATGGCACTCCTCCTCCAGTCGACTGGCGAGAATCTTCACCTTCACCATCGGATATTCTTCTCCAATAACCACCGCGAATCTCGCACCCGATTTCTCCGCCGCTTGAAATTGTTTCCCAACCTTCGCCTTCGAAAGCGGCAGATCTACGGAAATCCCCGCCCGCCGCAATTCGGTGACAAGAGCGAGTGCGTTTGGACGGTCGGTATCGTCAGCGATGACCATATACACTTCACATCCCGAGGCATTGCGCTGAAGCCAAACCTCCATCTGCATCGCCGCATGCGCGGTCTCCTCGATTAAATTACGAATGACATAGTCGCCCATTGCGAAGCCCGTCGCCGGCATATCCACCGCTCCGTCGGAAATCGTTTTTACCAAAGTATCGTAGCGACCTCCGCCCGCCACAGCGCGCATCGATTTACTCGAATCGAACACCTCAAACACCACCCCGGTGTAATAAGCTAAACCACGGACAATCGAGAGATCTAGTTCGACAAATCCTCCAAAGCCACGCGCTTGGAGATCGGCAAGGATTTCATGAAAATTTCCCTCCGCATCCAGCGGATTCGCGACGAAGTCTTTGACCTCGGCTAGAGTCGTTCCGTATTTCGCCAGCTTTGCGGAAAGCACTTCCGGCTTTTCCCTTTCGAGCTTGTCGACGAGGTTGAGGAAATCCGGCATCGTTTCCTCAGAAACACCCCGTGCCTCAGCGAATTTCACCCACGCATTGCGATCCGAGATCCGCACAACGAAATCTCCCTGCACGAAGCCGAACGACAGCATCGTTTCGATCGCCAGTGCGATCAGCTCCGCATCCGCCCCAGGACCCGCTTCGCCAAGAATATCCACGTTGAACTGATGAAACTCACGTCCCCTGCCCTTCTGCGGCTTCTCATAGCGGAAGCACTGGCCAATTTCAAACCACTTCAGAGGCTTCGGATACTGCCTCTGCTCTGCCGCCACAATCCGCGCCAACGAGGCGGTCACCTCAGGCCTCAGAGTCACGTCGCGCCCACCTTGGTCCTCAAACCGGAACAACTGTGATGAAAGCTCTCCACCGGACTTTTTGAGATACAGGCCGGTATCCTCAAGAATTGGAGTTTCATACTCCACATACCCACACCGCCGCGCCACACGCCGCCAGGTCTCGAATAAATAATTCCGCACCGCGCATTCACGCGGAGTGAAATCACGGAAACCAGGAAGTGCTTGAAATGTAGGACCAGCCATTGCGCGGGGCGCGACAATGCACAGCCCTACCCACATATCAAGCCTTTCTGCCCCTCAGGACAGCTCGATGATCAATTTTAAACCGAAATACCATTCCCCGATTCAACTCTTACACACAGCTTCCGGATGCCAAGTGAATCCAAAACGCAAAACAGCCACCCCGTCGGGTGGCTGTTTAAAAGAGCGCTTTTTATTCCGGTGTGCAGATGAGGGACTCGGTTTGCGCTTCAAACTTTGTCTTGATTCAAAACAAAACTCTATGAATTGCCTCGCTTAGATCAAGGAAAATATCTAGCAAATTGGAGAACTGATAATTTTCCCGTATAAATGAACATCACCAACGAACTGACCCTCTCCTTTGATATCGGCTACGCATCCATCGGATGGTGTGTTCTCGACAACACAAATCCTCCCCCAGCAGAACCTGAAATACTAGGAACAGGCGTCGTTACATTTCCAACCGATGACTGCCTCGCCTCAAAGCGGCGCGAGCTTCGCCGGACCCGCCGCCACATACGCTCTACCCGACAACGGATTGAACGGATGAAGCTCTGGATTGAACACCGGGGCATTCTCTCCCGCGAGGAACTCGATAGAGTTCCCGGGAGGAAGCAAGCCCCGCCCTTTCTTCTGGCTGCGGCAGCGCTTGGCAAACACAGGAAGCTATCGGCTTTCGAACTTTGGACGGTTCTTCGCTGGTATGCGCATAACCGCGGATACGATGGAAATTCCCTTTGGTCGCGGAATGAAAGCAATGACGACGACACCGAGAAGGAAACAAATGCCAAATCCCTCATGGAGAAACATGGCACCGACACTATGGCAGGAACCGTGTGCGCCTGTCTGGGGCTGAACCCCTCCGAACACACCAAGCAGATCTCATCGTATCTTCCCTACAAGACCCTTAATGCGGCCTATCCAAGGGAGATCGTTTTCAACGAAGTGAAGGACATCCTCAACCAACATATCGGAGAGATACCGGGACTCGATGGCGAGGCAGTAAGATTCCTCATCAAGCCCGCCGGACTTGAAATACTCACCGCTGAAGAAAAAGCCAAGCTTACCGCAGCCGGCATCAAACTCCCACGCCGATATCATGGTGGATTACTTTTCGGCCAGCTCATCCCCCGTTTCGACAACCGCATCATTTCCCGCTGCCCCATCACCTGGGCGAAGACCTATGACGAAGCAATCGCAGACGGCAAACCTGAAACCGAAGCGCGCAAGCTCGCGGAGAAATTCGCCAAAGTCCCCGCCGCGAAATCCGTTGAATTCCTAGAATACCGCTTCGCACGCATCCTTGCGAATCTCAGGGCGAACGCAGAACCTATCGACAAGGACCTCCGTAAAGCCCTGCTCGAACTCGCACGGCAAAACGGGCGCCTGACTGTGAAAGATCTCAATCGTGAGATCAAAGCGCACTACGGAAGCGTAAAAACAAACGTGACGGATTATTTTACTCTTCATCCGGACAGCTCCGAAGCTCTCGTCTTAGATCCCGTCGCAGACGAAGTCCGCAAGGCTTCCGAATCCCGCGCAAAGCTCTCTCCAGTCTGGAAGCTGCTCACCGAAGAAACGAGAGAACATATCAAGCACATTTGGACAAAGGGCCTTTCCATTTCTCTTGCTGAGATTCTCCACAGGAATGGCAATCGCGACGTACTCGAAGCAGCGCTTCTACCCGCCTTCGCCCAAGCAAACAAACCCAGACAAGGAAAAAGCAAATACGCCGATCTGGAACACTACCTGCGTAAAACCTCCGTTTCGCCAGATTTCCCGTCAGGCCGTGCGCCCTACGCCCGGCCCGTACTTCGTGAGGTTCTAGCGGAAGTTCTTGCAGGCTTTGATCCCACCAAAGCAGCCCGCAAAACATCCGCCTCGGACGGGGAGAGCAAAGACCGCGACGGTATACTCTACTCGTTACTCCATCCGCAATCCCGTGTCCGCGTTCTACAGTCGGAACGCCCTTTAGACCAGCTCACAAACAACCACCTCGTCCGTCAACGTATGCTCATCCTCGAGCGATTGACTGCGGATATCACTAAGGAGTTCGTCACCCCGGAAAAAACGGTTGCACAGGTCGTTGTCGAGGTAGCACGGGAGCTGAAGGACTTCTCTGGCAAAACAGCGAAAGAAATCGCCTCAGAGCTTAATAGCCGCCTCAAGGATTTCAAATCCACCATCAGTTACTTGGAAAAGTTTGCTCCCGATCTTCCGGTAAACGGAAGCTTGATACGCAAAGCACGCATAGCAATGGATATGGGCCGCAGATGTCCCTTCACTGGCGAATCTTACGACATTCAGGACATCACCACTCTCGAACGCGAACACATAATACCTTACTCATCTCGGAATTCGAATGCCCTTCATGCCTTGGTGCTCACATGGCCGGAAATCAACAAATGGAAAGGCAAGAGAACAGCTCTCCAGTTTGTGACAGATGAGGCCGGAAAGCCCGTTCCCGGAAGAGAGAATCTGAGTATCTTCACCGTGAAAGGATATGAAGACTTTGTCAGCAAGCTGGATACAAAAGGCCATGGCGACGATACTCGCCGCAAGAAGGCCCGCAAAGCTCTCCTTCTCACGAAGGACATGGACGACAAGGATCTTGGCTTCACAGACGGTCAACTCACTCAGACCAGCCATCTTATGAAGCTCGCCATGCGCGACCTCGTAAAAAAGTTTCCTACCGCCGCTATCGATCCCATACCCGGTATCGTCACCGCAGAACTTCGGAAAGCTTGGGATCTGAACGGCACGCTCGGCCTTGTTTGCCCGGAAATCCTTGATGAGGAAGGAAAGGCCCGCCCGAAAGGCGAGATCCGCAGCCTCACCCACATGCATCATGCCCTCGATGCCGCTACGATCGCAATCGCCGCCCATTACTTCCCATTCAGGAAACAGGGGGAGGACAGGAAAGGGAAACTCTGGCGCGCCCTCTTGAAACGCAGTCGTAACGCAGAGGAACAAAAAATTCTCCAAGAAACCGGCCTCTTCCGATCAAGAAAAAAAAACCGACACGATCACCAAGGAACGCCACTCGGAACCACCACGGAACTCAAACTCAGCGACCTCCCTAAGACACTTAAACAGTCCCTCCGGCTGTCGCTGGCAGAGGCAAGGGTTATGCAGCATATCCCCTCGGACCGAACCGGCGCGAAAGCGGAACTCACCACTTGGGGGATAGTATCCACGGAAGGCGAAGACGAGGACGTTAGAATCACACTTCAGCAGAATTCCACGACCGTCGAGGAAGGACGGAGGAAATACTCGCGTAAAACTCGGGAAGAACGCCCTGGGAAGCTCCTCGGTCCCAATCCCAAGAATGGACTTGGCAAACTCGCCGCCATCAAGGGAGCGCTGATCATTGGCGAGAATTACGGCCTCTCCCTCGATCCAACTCCTACCATCATTCCTTTCCTCGGCGTATCTGCGCAGCTTGCGGCATTGCGAAAAACCAATGGAGATCAGCACGTTCGCGTTTTGAGAAACGGCATACTAATCGAGATCGATTCCTGGGAAGGAAAGAACGGCATATGGAGGATTCAGTCTTGCAAAGCTTCGTTGAAATTAGATTTGGCCAGACCTCACCAGCCAGAGAGATCTTGGCGTGAAGTCTCGGTCAAATCCCTGCTCAAGAGAGGTTTGAAAATCCTCCCTCAAAATTACTCGGGATACCGGACAAGCGTGTAATCAGTGATTTCCCATGTCTTACCACATTGTCAGCATCGACGCTCCCAATTGCTCGCTTTCGTGCAAAGACGGACAACTGACCTGTAAATCTTCAGAAGGAACTCGGAGCGTACCGCTGGAGGACGTTGCAGCGATCATTGTCACGTCCTTCTCGGCATTGATCCATTCCAAGCTCTTGCTCGAAGCCGCAAAGCAGGGAATCGGTCTCGTGATCTGCGAGAACTTCAAGCCAGCCTCTCTCGTCCTTCCAGCAAACCGTTCTACCGATACCCTCCTCACTCGCGCGCAAGCTTACATACCCGCGCAACTCAAGCAGCGCCTGTGGCAGAAAACCATCGATGCGAAGTGCCGGAACCAGCTCTCCCTCGCCTCCGAAATCGCCCCCGGCGACCCTCGGCTGGAACGTCTTGCTCTCTATTCCAAAAGCCGGACAGCCGCAAAGGAAGCGGAGTGCGCAAAACTCTTCTGGCGGATCTACGCAGATCATGTCGCGGAAACTGATAACTTCCGGCGCCGTCGCGACGGGGACGGCCCGAATCCTTTGCTAAACTACGGCTACGCAGTCCTCCTTTCCACCATCCTACAGAACCTCTTTGCCGTAGGCCTTGATCCCACATTCGGTATCTGTCACGTCGTGCGTGAGCGCTCCACCCCGCTGGCTTACGACCTTATGGAGCCCTTTCGTTCCTGCGTCGATTGGCGGGTCGCTCAATGGATCAGGAAAAACCCCGGCGAGGCGAATCCGGAAGTCACTCGCGAGTTCCGCCAATGGGTCACAGGCTTCCCGCTTGAGAAGATCGATTGGATGGAACTGATGCTTGATGTCCGCGGCGTCATTGAAGGTGTCACCCGCTCGTTCCGCCAGTCAGTTACCGCCGGGGAATCCGGCACCTACAAACCATGGACCCGAACCACTACAAAATGGGATGGCTGATGGTAGCCTTTGACCTCCCGGTCAAATCGAAGGAGGAGCGAAAGCGGGCGACCGACTTCCGCAAGTTCCTGCTCGATGACGGCTTCCAGATGATCCAGTTCAGCGTTTATGCCCGCCCGTGTGTCACCTTCTCACGACAGGAAACCCACCTCCGCCGCCTCCGGCTCGCCGTCCCACACGAAGGGTCAATTCGCGCCATCTACATCACGAAAGCTCAATGGGAGAAGGCCTTCATTATACACGGCAAACCGGCAAAGGAAGTTCCGCCTGAGGAAATTCCCGAACAGATCATGCTTTGGTAAGTTACTTTTCGTTTTTGGAGAATCCCCCTACATCCTTCACGTTCAAGGATGTAGGGGCTACCTAGGATGCTCCCTCCTGTTTTTGAATCAAGGCAAAGCTTGAGTGGCTGAGATTCGCCCTTTACAATGAGGATGCTCCCTCCTGTTTTTGAATCAAGGCAAAGCTGGTAGGATTGGATTATTTGTTGCTGGCGTAGGATGCTCCCTCCTGTTTTTGAATCAAGGCAAAGCTTGCGTTGCTGTCTAGCGTTGCAAACGTGAAGGATGCTCCCTCCTGTTTTTGAATCAAGGCAAAGCGACTGGGAACGCCGCTTGCTCCATCGCCCTAGGATGCTCCCTCCTGTTTTTGAATCAAGGCAAAGCATAGAGTCGTTTTGGGTCTAGTGGAGAGAAAGGATGCTCCCTCCTGTTTTTGAATCAAGGCAAAGCATACGTCGCATTCGTAGACTCCCTCATATTAGGATGCTCCCTCCTGTTTTTGAATCAAGGCAAAGCATGGCCTTAGTGATCTCCTCGTCGGTGAACAGGATGCTCCCTCCTGTTTTTGAATCAAGGCAAAGCAAATCGATGTTCACATACGACGTTTTCAGAGGATGCTCCCTCCTGTTTTTGAATCAAGGCAAAGCTTCCTGATGCCGTGCAAGTGCTCATCTATGAGGATGCTCCCTCCTGTTTTTGAATCAAGGCAAAGCAGCTTATCACTCGCCAGCATATCGTCACCGAGGATGCTCCCTCCTGTTTTTGAATCAAGGCAAAGCCAAAAACCCATGTCGGACGGCTTACGAACGGAGGATGCTCCCTCCTGTTTTTGAATCAAGGCAAAGCTCGTCATGCGTCCTGCTGTTCCTAGCGTATAGGATGCTCCCTCCTGTTTTTGAATCAAGGCAAAGCAGCGATCAGATGCTTGGCATGAGATCCGCAAGGATGCTCCCTCCTGTTTTTGAATCAAGGCAAAGCATTGGCAGCAACTAGGGCCGGGTGGCCTGAGGATGCTCCCTCCTGTTTTTGAATCAAGGCAAAGCATCAGATCGGTGCATGGCGATAAATCCGCTAGGATGCTCCCTCCTGTTTTTGAATCAAGGCAAAGCAAATGACCTGATCGACGTAGGATTCCGCTGAGGATGCTCCCTCCTGTTTTTGAATCAAGGCAAAGCACCCTCGGAGGTAATCACATCGACGATCACAGGATGCTCCCTCCTGTTTTTGAATCAAGGCAAAGCAATCATGCGACGGTTCCAAGCCCGTGTAAAAGGATGCTCCCTCCTGTTTTTGAATCAAGGCGAAGCTGTTCTGGCCGGCACTGTCGTCGATCGTCAGGATGCTCCCTCCTGTTTTTGAATCAAGGCAAAGCATACGCATGAGAGACGCGCTAAGCAAAGAAAGGATGCTCCCTCCTGTTTTTGAATCAAGGCAAAGCAGCTACTTCGGGGCTGACTTTTTTCTTTTTAGGATGCTCCCTCCTGTTTTTGAATCAAGGCAAAGCATGCCCCATGCCGTGCCGTGCCCCGTGCCCAGGATGCTCCCTCCTGTTTTTGAATCAAGGCAAAGCGGGATGCTGGAGCGTGTGGGAATCGAACTTAGGATGCTCCCTCCTGTTTTTGAATCAAGGCAAAGCCGTTCCGAATCATCACCCTCCGCGACGACAGGATGCTCCCTCCTGTTTTTGAATCAAGGCAAAGCTAAGACTCCGTTTGAGGGTATCGCTGCAAAAGGATGCTCCCTCCTGTTTTTGAATCAAGGCAAAGCAAGCGAGTTAAAAGAGTCGTATTTCGGTCAAGGATGCTCCCTCCTGTTTTTGAATCAAGGCAAAGCGCCTTATGTATGGCTGTGCTGCGGTTGTAGAGGATGCTCCCTCCTGTTTTTGAATCAAGGCAAAGCTGGGAAATGAAGTGGTCAACGCTTGGAGGTAGGATGCTCCCTCCTGTTTTTGAATCAAGGCAAAGCTAGCTGCCCCTTAGGGATGCGCCCGTTCCTAGGATGCTCCCTCCTGTTTTTGAATCAAGGCAAAGCTGCTTCGGATGTCGCGCCTGCATAAACCTCAGGATGCTCCCTCCTGTTTTTGAATCAAGGCAAAGCAGAACCAGCATTACCGCAACTGGCACTTGGAGGATGCTCCCTCCTGTTTTTGAATCAAGGCAAAGCTACAATCTCTCCGCCTTTTTCGGCGCTTGAAGGATGCTCCCTCCTGTTTTTGAATCAAGGCAAAGCATCGAAGAAGACGACAAGCCCGCCCTCATGAGGATGCTCCCTCCTGTTTTTGAATCAAGGCAAAGCTGGCCATGACGGCGACGGCTGGGATTAGTGAGGATGCTCCCTCCTGTTTTTGAATCAAGGCAAAGCTATCCGATCCCATCGATACCCGATCCCAATAGGATGCTCCCTCCTGTTTTTGAATCAAGGCAAAGCGGGCGGCTTTTGAATAACGCGGGAGCAAAAAGGATGCTCCCTCCTGTTTTTGAATCAAGGCAAAGCTGAGCGGATTGCAATCAGGAGCGACAGCTTAGGATGCTCCCTCCTGTTTTTGAATCAAGGCAAAGCTCGGCGGCACCTGTGGTGACGCTGAACGCAAGGATGCTCCCTCCTGTTTTTGAATCAAGGCAAAGCGACGAGGCTCAGTGACTCACTCACCCACCTAGGATGCTCCCTCCTGTTTTTGAATCAAGGCAAAGCTGCCGGTGTCGAGGTGGAGGTCGGTAGCGCAGGATGCTCCCTCCTGTTTTTGAATCAAGGCAAAGCGATGCACTTGACGAGGCTGAACAGATGGAGAGGATGCTCCCTCCTGTTTTTGAATCAAGGCAAAGCTGAAGGCCACTCCTCCTTTCGCGAGGAATGAGGATGCTCCCTCCTGTTTTTGAATCAAGGCAAAGCGTCATCATGCTGTCTGTCGGCGTCGGCCAGAGGATGCTCCCTCCTGTTTTTGAATCAAGGCAAAGCACATGAGTTGTTTTGGTGCCAGAGATCCATAGGATGCTCCCTCCTGTTTTTGAATCAAGGCAAAGCTCCCCCTGCCATGCCCTTCATCCATTCGCTAGGATGCTCCCTCCTGTTTTTGAATCAAGGCAAAGCGGGCGGCAGTCAAATAACGCGGGAGCAAAAAGGATGCTCCCTCCTGTTTTTGAATCAAGGCAAAGCTACGTATCCGGCACCCTGCGGATGTGCTCTAGGATGCTCCCTCCTGTTTTTGAATCAAGGCAAAGCAGAGTTCGTTATTACGGATCGCGACATCTTAGGATGCTCCCTCCTGTTTTTGAATCAAGGCAAAGCCTGGTCACTGTCGCCCCGCCGGTTGGTAGCAGGATGCTCCCTCCTGTTTTTGAATCAAGGCAAAGCGGGCGATAGCGCGGCGGATCGACATGATCGAGGATGCTCCCTCCTGTTTTTGAATCAAGGCAAAGCGCGAAGGGGAACGATTCTTTAATCGTGGCAGAGGATGCTCCCTCCTGTTTTTGAATCAAGGCAAAGCCATGATGGCGGGTTTGTCGTCTTCTTCGATAGGATGCTCCCTCCTGTTTTTGAATCAAGGCAAAGCTATCCGCTCCCATCCTGATCCGCTCCTATAGGATGCTCCCTCCTGTTTTTGAATCAAGGCAAAGCGGCCGGATGAGCTGGTTAGATGATCGGTTCAGGATGCTCCCTCCTGTTTTTGAATCAAGGCAAAGCTAGCCATCGTCATGACCGACAGAGTAACCGAGGATGCTCCCTCCTGTTTTTGAATCAAGGCAAAGCTTACGGATGAGGTAAACCCACTCGGAGACGGACAAACCCGAATAGCGGATCAAGGAAACGGGAGGTATTCCTTAATCTAGAGAATATTTCTAGTCTTTCAATGCAGCTTTGATCAACAAGTAGCCTTTCGGTGTTCTGGAAACCAATCTGCTCCAGCGATAATGATGGTGTTAAACCAAGTGTTCCTCTTATGATCGGCGGGGACATGATTTCCCCGGCGCAGGCTCCTTTGGAAAAAAAATAGACTCCACCCAAAAAAACCTTGCAACCTATCCCACAGTCCGCTTTCTTTCCGCCCGCACCGCGACTAACGACCCGTTCGTCTATCGGTTAGGACTCCAGGTTTTCATCCTGGCAAGAAGGGTTCGACTCCCTTACGGGTCGCCATTTTTTCTTTTAGAAACGCTGGCATGTCGTAGAAACTAGCCTCCGCTCAGAGCTCAGCTCCCCGGAGGCTTTTTCATTCCCCAATTCAATCCAATTCGTGACTCCCCAAGAAAAAGTCGCCGTCATCTCTGGCAAGAAGGATCCCGGCTCCATTGCCGCCCTGACCTGTTACGACTACCCGATGGCGAAGCTGCTTGACGAGGCGGGTGTTGATATTCTCCTCGTCGGTGACTCACTCGGCATGGTCGTTCTTGGTTTTCCCGATACCACCCACGTCACTCTCGCACACATCCTCCATCATCTTGAAGCGGTTGCCCGGGCGAAGCCAAACGCACTAGTCATCGCAGACCTCCCGATCAATACCTACCACACCCCAGCACAGGCGCTTGAGACCGCAAAAACCCTGGCTGCTGCTGGTGCTGATGCGGTAAAGCTCGAAGGTGGTGTCCGCCAAGCAGAAAAAGTCAGGGTGATTACCGCCGCCGGCATTCCGGTCTGCGGACACCTCGGCATGCTACCCCAACGCGTGATCGAGGAAGGCGGCTATCACAAGAAAGGTAAGACCCCGCAACAAACCCGCGACATCCTCGATGGCGCCAAGGCACTCATCGAAGCCGGAGCCTTCGCCATCGTCCTAGAATCCGTCACACCGGCCGCAGCTGCGGAAATCACCGCCGCCATCTCCGTGCCAACCATCGGAATCGGTTGCGGAGAGGCCACCTGCGACGGGGAAATCGCCGTCGTCACCGACCTACTCGGCTCCTATCCATGGTTCGTCCCACCGTTCGCAAAACCCGAGACCGACCTAGCATCCGCCACTACCCAGGCCGCAAAAAAATATATCGCGCGCGTCCGCAGTTCGATTTAAGAGCTTTTAATCACTGATTCCACGGATTAGCACCGATGAAGACTTATTGCCCCGTATTTGCGGATGAATTTCTTTCTATTTTCCTATCCGTGATCATCCGTGAAATCCGTGGTCAAAAAAATCTTTGTTGAATTTTGCTTCTCTACCTACACATCCCCTTTTGCCACCGCATCTGCCCGTATTGCTCGTTCTACAAACACACCCCGGGCGGCACCCCCATCGGCGAATTTATCGAAGCCCTATGCAAAGAAGCCCAGAGCCGAATTAATTTTTCCACAGCCCCGCAAACTCTCTACCTCGGGGGTGGAACACCATCCATGCTTTCGTCAAAGCATCTGACCCGCCTTTTTACTTCACTGCAGGAAACCTTCGATTTCTCGGATTTTAAAGAGATCACCCTTGAAGC
>Ga0105053_10001440_pt1 | contig 38099 bp, 31 predicted proteins | sample BON01_FD_78093 | JGI IMG/M metagenome (GOLD analysis project Ga0105053, IMG submission 78093) | Freshwater microbial communities from Lake Bonney liftoff mats and glacier meltwater in Antarctica - BON-01 | ecosystem: Environmental > Aquatic > Freshwater > Ice > Glacier meltwater | place: Lake... | reverse complement strand
GTTTGATGACGAAGAGATTCATCATGTGTGTGACACACTCAATATCGAGTTTCGCGACAGAGTCTTCACGCCAGCAAAAATGCTCGGACTGTTTGTGTCTCAGGTTCACAGTCGAGGCGATGCTTGTATTACGGTCGTGGCGAAATTCAATCGCGAAAGAAAGGACAGTGGGCTCTCACCTGTCTCCGAAGATGCGTCTGCTTGATCCAAAGCGCGAGCGAGATTGCCGCTCGATCTGATCAATCATCTGAGTGATGATGTCAGAAAAATCGCTCACAACATGACGCCGGACGATTGGAAATGGCACGGACTCAATGCGTATCTTGTCGATGGCTTTGTGCTCCGCGGACCCGACACATTCGCGGACGAGGAAAGGTATCCTCAGCCATCAAGTCAGAAAGAGGGGTTAGGGTTTCCACAAGTGCGGGTCGTGACAACAACGTCGCTTGCCGATGGTTGCCTGGTCCATCACAACAAGTGAGCCCAAGTGCCATGCACCTTGAAGGCATGCACTGGTGCTTAAGGTGGCACCGAATCATTGATTCAAACGGTCTCTTTATCAACGTTTGACAGGACGATTGATGACAGGACGATGAATCGCAATTTGGGTTTCTAATCGTCCTGTCATCATAATCGTCCTGTCTTCATAAGACGCGAAGTTCAATTAGCGGGACTAAAAAAGACGCTGTGCGTTGTCGTTCATCACAGTTATCAAACCTCTGTTCCACTAGCCTAACGAGTGTCACGGTGCCTGGCACCTGACAATTCTTGGCTCCTGACAATTCTTGCCTGGAACGGCATTAAATCAAATTTGAACGTCGATTCCTGTTCAAAGATGAACATCATGGGTAACTCGCTCCGGCCGTATTCACGGCCCGGAATTTCCCGGTCACATGGAAACCCCAGGTTGAAACATGGCGATACGTGCGACCGCTCAGGATCCGATTCCATTTGCCGACAACGCATCGTTGAGTTGGGAGCCGTTTTATTGTGCGCTCTTCAGATCGGGCCGCAGCTTCTGGGCGTCGCGCAGGTAGACGTGTTCAATCTCCTTCGGTTTACGATCGGAATTGACGTGCAATAGAACTCGAATGCAGCGAGGCATCGAACCAGTGACGGGGATTTCGCGGGCACACAGCAGCGGAACCTGATTCATCCCGATCGCTCTGGCGGCTTCGGCGGGGAAGGCGGACACCAGGTCCTCTGTCGTTGTGAAAACTGCAGAAATCACTTCGTCGAAATCATTGATTTTATTGCGGCGCAGGATTTCTTCCATCAGTTCCCGAGCCGCCGCGCGAATCAGCGCAGCGTCATCAGATTCGACAGTAGTTGCTCCACGAATGCCACGAACGGCCATGTTGTAATGCTCCGAAAAACGTTGTCTGGGCGACGTAGGATGGGGGTGTCAGCGGTTCTCGTCAATCCTATCCGCTACGATCTTGCAAACGACAACTGATGTTGCCCGTTTTTAAACGTTAGATGGGTCGGTTCGTCGGAAATGTGGCAGACGGGGTTTGCAGCGATCTCAGAGGCCAGATCTTCGGAGACGAAGAGTTCTCCAAGGTGCAACGTGTTGGGAATAAACATCCAGCGGTGGCGGCCATAGCGATCCGCGACTGTGCAAATCAGTGTTTCGTCGTCTGCCAGCGTCGCCGGAATTTTTGCTCGGTCCATGTCTCCGGTGGTGAGCGTGTTGATGAACGTTTTGTGTTCGTTGATGTCCGAACGGAGGCATTGAGTGATGAAATCCGCAAGACCAACGCCAATCGCATTCCCTTGCGATGCTGGTGTCAGCGACAACGCGCCGATAGTGCGGATGCGAGGACTGGTGAGGTCTTCAAAACCCGCGATGCCGCGTCGTCCGATGACGTTGGTGTCCATGCCCGTGCCACTGAATGTCTTGCCAATGGAATCGACAATCAACACGTTCAGATCATCGATCGGCAGGCGAGAAAAATACGAACGATGATGTTCCAGTAACTCAATCTCGCGTTGCAGAATTTCTGCTGGTCGGATCGCATGCAGTTCTGCCGTTTCATCGAAGCCGTCTTCGAGTATGGCAAGTCCTGCCAGAATACAGCCGGAATCGAGGACACATTGTCCCATTTCCAGAAGCATGTCTTTCATTGCCGCAGGTCCAGCGGAATGAAACGTCTGCGCTGAGCGAATTTTGCCCATGCCGACGACCATCATTTTCGTGAGTCCGCTTTGGATCGGACCAGCGAAGCACGTATGCAACTTGACACGATTGACGACGAGCACACCGGCCGCTTCCGAACAAATGCGGTCCATATAAACAGCGCCGGTGCGAACTTCGCCCACCTGCACGACTTCCATACTGCTGCGGATGGGCATGTTCATCGCAGCCTCAGTGACACCGAGAGATTCGACCATCTGCCGCTGACCTTCAGCGGTGGCTCCGTTGTGTGATCCCATCGCAGGCACAATAAACGGAGATGCGCCGTGGTCTCGCAGCCAGCTGCCACAGGCTTTAATAATTTCAGGCAGGTTGCAGATGCCGCGACTACCGACGGTGATCGCGACATCACCTTGCGGGACTGATAGATTCAACGAGGACAAACGCTGATGCACCACAGCTGCGACGTTAATGAGCGGCCGGGAGATGAGTTGCTGATGGACTTTATAGAGTTTCATAGTTTGATCATTTGGTGTGTTGGCTGAATAGCATAGTGTCGATTTTATGGCGTCTGGCGTCGAACTGCTATGCACACGGGGGAAGAAGTGGCCTGCAAACTTCCCGAACGAAAATGTATCCCCCTCTGTTCTGAATGAAAACCCTCGCATCATGTAGAAATCTTGTGCAGAAAATCTAAAGCAACATCGGCGTTTGCCTTGCTTTGCAGCAACCCGTAGATCTGAAGTCGAGCCGCATTTCGAGGGCATTTTGCAGCAAAACTGAGTTGTCGTGCCGTTGTGGACGAGTGTGGAGACTCGAATTCGCCGTCAAGAAGATCGCTCGGCAGCAATTCGGATCGCCGAGTAAACTCTCAACTTCCCGCCGTCAGATTCATTTCATCCACGATGCTGGAAGGAAACGGAAGAGGTCCCATGGACAAAGCAACATTAATTGGCCTGATACTTGGAATCGTACTAGTCGTTGGTTCGATTATGATCGGCGGAGAGCTATCGCCGTTTATTGACGTGCCATCAATCATGATTACGGTCGGTGGGTCGATTGCGGCGACGCTGATCAACTTTCCGATGGCCAAGGTTTTCAGTGTGTTCGGAGTCATCCGAAAATGCTTTATGGTTTCATTGCCGTCGCCCCAGGAAGTGATCGAGCAGTTCAAAGGTTTTGCCACGATCTCGCGTCGCGAGGGCCTGCTGGCTTTAGAAGGCCAGGTTGAAACCATTCAGGATACGTTTCTTAAACGCGGGTTGGAACAGGTCGTCGGCGGTTCGACAAAGGAAGAATTGATGTCGAGCCTTGAGACAGAGATCTCTTTTATCGAACAGCGCCACCAGACGGGAAAGAAGATTGTCGATGGTATTGCGGCAGCCGCTCCGGCGTTCGGGATGATTGGAACTCTGATCGGTTTGGTGCAGATGCTTCGATCACTTGACGACCCAAGCAAAATCGGTGGCGGTATGGCCGTGGCGTTGTTGACGACACTTTATGGTGCGGTGATCGCAAATATGTTCTGCATTCCTCTGGCGGGAAAACTGGAAAGTCGCAGTCAGGAAGAATTGATGATTCGCCAGCTTATGCTGTCCGGGCTGACGTCACTTGTGGAAGGCAACGCCCCGCGTGCTTTGGAGCAAAGACTACTGGCCTACGTTTCACCGAAACTGCGAGAAACCTACGCAGCCGAAGCGGCTGCTTCCGCAGCGTAACCGATAAAACAAAGGGAGTGACAAAATCAGATGGGATCCGAAAAATGCAAATGTCCTCCTGCACCAACCGAAATTCCAAAATGGTTCGTGACATATAGTGACGTCATTACGCTGCTGATGACCTTCTTTATTCTGTTGTTAACCTTCGCCTCCAGCGAACCCGAAGACCTCGAAAAAATGCAGGCCGCGACGTTTGGTCCTTCTGGTACTGAAGGTCTGGCAGGCCAGCCGACAGAGGGGCAGGATAAGAACTCACTTGTGGTCAGGTATCGTCCCAATTCAGCTCGCAGCACAGGGCGAGGATCAGAAACCGCTCCGACCGAAAAGACGCCCATCGGCGAATCTGCTTCCAAAGGGCTTGATGCTCTTGAGAATCCAGACGAACTGGCATCGGCCGAACGTGTAAGTACGGTCTCGTTCATGGCAGCCATGCGGGACAAGGACGGACACATGACACCAAAAGCGATTCAGCAGCTGCGATTGATTGCCGTCCAGATGCGAAGCCTTCCATTGAGTGCCGATTTTCAGGTTTCCGAAAAGGAGGGCATCGAGTTTGCGGTTGGGATAGCGCGTTACATGCAAGACCAACTCAAGGTTCCTTCCGGCCGATTGTCGGTCAGCGTCGGTAGCACAGCATCAGCAAACAGTACAATTCGAACGACTCTGACACGCGTTAAAGATTAGTCGCTGCACAATGCTCCGTTGTCATATGGGTTTCATATCGGGACACAATCTATGGGTCGCTGTAAATGTCCTTCCTTCGGGCCGAACCAATCGTACCTGCTATCGTTTGGTGACTGCATGACGGCACTTCTTGCATTCTTCATCGTGTTGAATTCGATGGCGGCGGAACAGACTGGCGCGAATCTGTATGCCGGAACGGGTTCATTTAACGCGTCATTGAGTTCTCATGGGATGTCAGGAGCATTCTCCGACAGTCGTTCGAGTAAAGCGTTTCAGCAAAACGACGTCATGCCGATGTACATGGTGGGTGACCCGGAACAGGAAGACTTTGGAAGAGGCGTTGGTCCCGATGACACTGACGACGGAGGTCGTATTGTTGATCGTGAAGAGGAGCAGTTCAGCCGGTTCCTGTCTGAAATCCAACGGGTCTCCGCCACAAAGCGAGAACCGGACATCAGAGCGGAAGTTACGTTTGATGTGCTGGGTAAGATGCCATCAGATGGGCCATTGATGTCGCCCGAACTTGAGGAAACTCTCAAACAAGTCCGCACCGTTTTCAGATCAAAAGAATATTCGGTTGAAATCACAGTTTGGGCGACAACGCCATCTCAATCCGCATGGACTCGCGCAGTGAACCAGGCAATCGAAGTTCGAAATGAAACGATCGCTTTTTTAAAGCTCGAGCCGGGCAAAGAACAGGCCATCACAGCCGTAGGTCGCACGTGGATTTCTTCTGAACTCAAACGCCCGGCCGCTTCAATTACTTTGCGGCGAATGGGGCCAAAGTAGAGTTATTAACAGAGCGGCAGGAATTTTATTCCCGATTTCCAATAGCTTCAATCACGTCCGCAATCCAATTTGCGAACGGCGTTTCAATCCTGGCGGCGGTCGCAGTCACATCGGCATGACTGAGACTATTGGCCGATAATCCAGCGGCGACATTGGTGATGCAGGAGACACCCAGCACTTGCATTCCAAGTTCCGCCGCCAACAAAGCCTCGGGAACTGTGCTCATCCCCACAGCGTCTGCGCCCAATCGCTGCATCGCGCAGATTTCAGCCGGCGTTTCATAGTTTGGTCCGGTCATCATCGCATAGACTCCTTCGTAAATCTGCAATGGCGAACTGATGCCGCCGATGCGATCACGCAATTCTTTGCTCCACAAACGATCACGCATGGATTGAACCAGCGAACAACTGCCAGTCGCCGTTTCAGCCAACGACGAAGGTGCGGCATTGTGTTCGATGGAATGCCAACGCATCCATGATGCTGCCAGCGGACGCAGATGGCTGGTAATCACCATCAAGTTTCCTGGCTCAAATCCGGCTCGAATACCACCAGCGGCATTTGTCAGGATCAACGTTTGAACGCCCAAAGTGTGCAGAAGTCGAGTGCCAAATTGAACGGACGGCAGCGTATGTCCTTCGTAGCCGTGAATGCGCCCTTGCAACAGGACCGTTCGAATTCCTCGCATTGGCCCGTAAACAAATCGTCCGTGATGCCCTGTGACATGCGGCACCGGCATTCCGGAGATCGATGTGTAGGGCAGCGATTTTCCGCCAGATCTAAGCACTTGATCAGCGGCTGCGCCCAGACCCGAACCCAGGATCACTCCGACAGACGGAGTCTCGTGTTCCGAGAGTGCCAATTGTTGACGAACACTCGTCGCCGCAATTTTGACCGCCTGCGAATCGAAGCGAGCATGAGTCGTTGACGATGCCGACGTGTATTCCGAAGACATATTGAGATCAATGCAGAAAGTCAGAACGGATTAAAAACAGTCCTGTCACTAACCCGCCTCTTCGATATCAGCTCCGGAAAACTTCACATCGATCAACGTCGTGACACCATTCCCGCTGGAGACATTGACGCCCTTTCGAAACTGAATGCGCCAGACGAATTGAGTACTGTCATCCGTCGCAATATCGTTGTCATTTTCACTCGCAGCGATAAACGTCAGCATGGATTCGCCCGGTTGCAGGACCTGCGCGGAGTTTTGATCGGCAATCACGAAATTGTTATCCAGCGTATGCAGGTAATTGAGCTTTCTGGTGGTGGCAGAATCCTGTGAGGGCACAAAAATTTTGAGAAAGGAATTCGCAAGGGTCGTGGTGTCTTTGGAATACGGTGGCGTACGATTTGACATCAAGCCTGAATCAAACGGTGGGTACGCATAATCGTCCGCAACACTTTCAAAGTTCAGCCATAATTTCAGAAGAGGCTGCGAGGTCAGTTTCTCATTGATCTCGGCGGACAGAAATCCCTGGAACTTTAATGGTTCTTTGGTGAGCTTTACCGGAGTCACCACGACATCACCAAATCGTCTCGATTCCCCCAACTTCAGGACGTGACCTGGCGGCAATTCCGCACCTTCTTCAATCCGGCGAAATTCATTTGGTGGCAATGGGCGAAGGTCCGGCAGGCTTTCGAGAACAGAATTGGCCGTCAGCGACAAACGTCCGGTGACCAGTAGACCGAGTAACAATAAGGTCAAAGCAATTGCGTACCCCAGCAACCCTGATGAAATTTTGCTGTTGCCTGTTTTGCTTTCATCTTTTCCACCTTCAGGAAGCGCGGCCGGCGGCGGTTCGGCAGATTCAGAATCTTTTGACGCTTCAGTTTTCAGCGACTTGGCAGACTTTACTGAAGGCCACTTTGTTGACTTTACTGTTGCGGTGGCTCCAGTCGAAACTGGAGGAGCAGCGGCAGCCGGGATGACAGCGTCCGCTGGCGCTGCTTCAAAGTCGGGATGCTCAGAATCGACTTGCGTGTTAAACTGATCAGGGGCGGCCGCCGGCAAATCGGAACTGGATTCAGCCAAACCAAAATCAACTGCTGCGGATTCTGTCTCCCCTTCGTTGCCCGAGGAAAGGAATCCAAAGTCCTGATCGCCTCCGTTTGGTCGTGCTCGTTTCGCTGCCACCTGTGTTTGCTCCCAAAGCCAGTAAACCATGATTGTGATGGGGCAATTTAGAGTCTCGGCATCAAATTCGGGAGCGAACAAGCCGGAAATAAATGCATTTCTGTTTGCCGAGTCACATGGCATGAATCTTGCGAGGTGTTCATTCGTATTTGAAAAACATCACTGCGGTGCCTGGACTATGTGCAGCCAGACTTCATACTGCCTGAATAAGTGACACTTGAGTAGATAATCAGTCTGGAGATACTGAGGCGTGACCGAAACTGTCGGAAACTTTGATGAATTGTTAACCTCAGACGGAACACCCCGTCATCCGGCTCTGTCAGTTGGCTTGGCATCAATGTCGCCCGAGGCACTTGCCGAACGGCAACGCCACGCGGAAGAAGAACTGCTGGAAAAGGGCATCACTTTCGCCGTGTACGGTCACAATGACGGAAAAGAAAAAGTTTGGCCTTTCGACATTGTGCCGCGGCCTGTTGCATGGGACGAGTGGCAACGAATCGAACGCGGGCTTAAGCAACGCATCCACGCATTGAATCTGTTTTTGGATGACGTCTACGGCGACGGCAAAATCATGAAGGACGGCGTCGTCCCTGAAGAACTCGTCAAAACCGCAAAAACCTATCGTCCGGAATGCCAGGGTTTTCGACCGCCCGGTGGTGTCTGGACGCATGTCGTCGGCACCGATTTGGTTCGCAACCATGATGGCACGATCTACGTGCTGGAAGACAACCTGCGATGTCCGTCTGGTGTTAGCTACGTTCTGGAAAATCGCGAAATCATGAAACGCGTTCTGCCGGAAGCTTTCTACGGTTCCATCGTGGCATCGATCGAAGATTATCCCGAACGATTACTTGAGACACTGCTCAAGACAGCACCAGAGCAAGCAACTTCACCAACTGCCGTTGTGTTGACTCCCGGCGTCTACAATTCCGCCTACTTTGAACATTCGTTTCTTGCACAACAAATGGGCATTGAACTGGTTAATGGCAGTGATCTGTACGTTGACGATGAAGACATGGTTTGGATGAAGACCACACGGGGATTGTCCCGCGTGGATGTGATCTATCGTCGCATCGACGATGACTTTATTGATCCCGAATGTTTCCGCGCAGACAGTATGCTGGGTGTGCCTGGTCTGATGCGAGCCTATCGCGCGAAAAACGTTACGCTCGCCAACGCGCCGGGAACCGGAGTCGCCGATGATAAAGCCGTGTATCAGTTTGTGCCGGCGATCATTCGTTATTATTTAAGCGAAGATTCCATCCTGGAAAACGTGCCGACGTATCTCTGTTCAGTGAAATCAGATTACGAATATGTGCTCAGCCATCTGGATCAATTGGTGGTCAAACCAACAAATGAATCCGGTGGATACGGTATCCTGATGGGGCCTCAAGCCTCAAAAGCAGAACGTGACGCTTGTGCCGATGCGATTCGCCAGGACCCGCGAAATTATATCGCTCAACCGATGCTGACTCTTTCAACAGTACCGACAGTCATCAATCAGACGCTGGCCCCACGGCACGTCGATCTGCGACCATTTATTCTTTACGGTAAAGACATCTTTGTCCTGCCAGGCGGATTGACGCGAGTCGCATTGAAAGAAGGTTCGATGATCGTCAATTCCTCACAAGGCGGAGGCAGCAAAGATACCTGGGTGCTGTTGCAAAACTGAAAACCGATTGAGCTAATTCATTACGAATACATTGTTGAAGAACCGTTCGAAAACTTCATCGTCGTCCATTAGAATTGAAAACTCTCCATCATGTTGTGTCGCGTTGCGGAATCGTTGTATTGGATGAGTCGCTATCTGGAACGCGCCGAAAACCAGGCCCGATTCATTGACGTGACATCCAACATCGCACTGGGGTATCGCGGCAGCGAAGTGGATTTATGGTCGTCACTTTTGCACGCGGGTGGCGACGTCGAGGAATTCAATAAATCCTACTCTGCGCCCACGCAGGAAAATGTGATTCGGTATCTGCTCTTCGATCCGCAGAACATGAATTCTGTCGTGAACTGCCTTGCCGGAGCCCGCGAGAACGCCCGGTCGATCCGCGAGAATCTGACAACTCCAATGTGGGAAGCCGTGAATCGTTTTTATCTGCGAGTTCGAAAGGCAGCGGCTGAATCGAATCGCATGATCCGTCAACCACACAGCATTCTGGAACAGATCAAGCGTTCCGCGAATCAGGTGACCGGCGTCACGCAAACAACATGGTCGCGCGGCGAGGCCTGGCATTTTTCCAGTCTCGGATATCAGCTTGAACGAGCCGACAAAACTTCGCGAATTCTGGATGTGAAATACTTCATTCTGCTGCCCGACCCGAAGCACGTGGGTTCGAAAGTTGATGTTGTCCAATGGGCGGCGTTGCTGGAATCGACCAGCAGTCTGCAGATGTATCGACGCGAATACGGTCGCATCGAACCTTTGAACGTCGTGGATTTTTTGATGCTGAACACTCGGTTTCCTCGGTCGATGCGGTTCTGCCTGCGTGACGCAGAAGCCAGCATTCGAGCAATCTCCGGGACGCCGCCACATAGGTTTGATAATGCCGCCGAGCAGCTTGTGAATCAGCTCAACGCCAAGCTGAATTTTGCAACAGCCAAAGAAGTGATGGCCAACGGTCTGCATCAGTTCGTCGATGACTTTCAATCTCAGTTGAATGGCCTTGCAGGAGCGGTGGCTCAGAGCTTTTTCCAGGTCAACACGAACACTCGCCGTTCAACTCAGTCGCAGTCACAGAGTTCGCTGGGACGGTAGAATTTACGAATCCAGTTGCCGTGGCCATTTGCTGATCATGGACTCAGCTTCTTCCTGAGTCAGCGTTTCACCAGTCGAGCTGTCGCGGTATAAAATCTGGATCGTACGAAAACCCATCGACTGATAAAGTTGTACAGCAGCGAGGTTGTCTGCCGTGACTTCCAGAATGCAGATCCCCATGGCAGTCTGAGTGAAACCCAGCAGCGCCTGCTGCACCAACGCCCGGCCAAGACCAAGGCCACGATGTTCGGGAATCACGCCGACGTTTTGGATCGAACCCGTTCCACCGCTGCGCGTCACGCCCTGGACTGTGCCACAATCGACGGCAGGCCAATCCGGTTCCGGCTGATAAACTACCATCCATGTGGCAGCAGCGCAAAACGCTTTCTGGGCAACAATTTCTTTCATTAACGCGAGACAGCCAGCGGCCTCGCCAAGACACGAAAACACTTTTCCATCCAGATCATCGCGAAACGAACGCCATTTGACCTGAGCGTGTCGCTCCAGTAGTAATGATCGCCACGGCAGCCAGCGATAGCCTTCCGGCAATCGCACGGCTCTGTGCGAAGTTCGCCGCAGGTCGATCTGCATTCGAAACCGTTTATAGGCGACAGTCGCCATCCGCTATTCCGTTTTTAGCTCCGCCTGAATCAGCGGTCGCCGTGTTTTCTTGACGTGATGCAATCCAGCCCGCAGCAAACTGTCTCGGGGCGGAGAATAGAATATCCATCATCACGGGCAGACAGATAGATGAATTTATGGTCCATCCTTGAAGTTCCGGGTGATGGTCGGGCAAGATAGCGCCGAGTGCTGTGTTACGCCCTGGATCGCAGGTTGGACATTCACGTCCGACCAGAAAAAGACAGGCAAGAATGCCCATCGCATTCAAAAACGCGATTGGCGCGTTTCGACGGATTGCCAAACGAATGATTGTTGCATGATCTTTGGGAATGCCACACGTTGCGGCTATTCGCCGCCTGACGGCAGCCTGATAATTCGGCACAACAGGCGAAATACCGTTTCATTGCAAAAAAAAACCGCCTTCATTGGCAAGTCTCAGGGAAACCGAATCATCGTGGCAAATCTATCCCCATCCGGGACGCAGCTTGTTCAGAATCTTTCTCAACGCTACGACGTATCAACCGATGCCGTGACGCATATGTTACAGGCTGTGTATAACGGCAACGGGTCAATGGCGCAGTTTAGTCACCCAGAATTTGGTGGATCAGGGCAGTGGATGAGCGGCGGTATGACGATGGTCAGCGACCTGTTCAATTACAATCTCAAGAACCTCGTCAATAATCTGTGCAGCGAGATTTCAAATTCGCTGGCCAACAATCAGACGACTCCGTTCAGTGGATCGTTTCAGTCTCAAAGTCAGAACGGAATGCACAGCCAAATACAGGCTGCCGGTCAGATTGGATCAGCCAACAGCTTGTTCGTGCCGGATCCAACAAGCAACTGGTGGCCGCAGGATCTTGGAATTCCCAACGCGATCGGTTCACAGAATAACACTCGCTATGCCTACTTCGCCAACAGCCACCGATTGGCCGTCACAGCAGGAGGCCCGCCGTGGGTCTATGACACGCTGGATCATCAGATCGGTGGATTTGGGCAGCAGCAAGGCGGCGGCCAGTCGATCACTTTTACGAGTCAGTACGGAACTGTGAATCTGTCAAGCTTGCCAGTTGTCTCGCGCGACGGCGTGCCAGTTCCACCCGCGCCAATGCCAATGCCAGCCGAGCCGATGCCGATCGCAGTGGTCGAGCCGATGCCTGCCACGCCGTCCATATCCACTCCTGTTGAAAGCACTCGGACAATGGAGCCGCCTGTGAATCCGGCAATGAATCAGAAGAGCGGTGAAGATATCATGGCGACATTGGAACGACTTGGTGGGTTGATGGACAAGGGTTATATCACCAAGGAAGAATTCGAAATTAAAAAGAGCGAGCTTCTGAGCCGGATTTAATTCTAACCAGGAGGTTTTTCAAATGACCATTCAACGACTGCGGCTTCTGCTGATCAGCAGTTTCGTAGCATTGACTGCGATTCCAGTTGCCGCTCAGGAATTTGACCTGCAGCCTCCGGGCACCCGCGAATTCGTCAGCGACAACGCAGGGATGCTGGATGAAGCGTCAATCACGCATATCAAAACGGTTTGTGACAAATTGCTCACAGACAAAGCCACACCCATTATCGTCGTCACGATTGATTCGATGGCTCAGCACGGCGGTGCAAACATGCCGTTGGAAACCTTCGCCGCTTTGTTGTTCAATCAGTGGCAGATTGGTCACGCAGAGCTGGAAGGACAGGATTGGAATACCGGAATCCTCCTGCTGATTTCCAAAGGTGATCGAGCGGCTCGGATTGAACTTGGAGCCGGCTGGGGACGCACGGAAAACCAGACATGTCAGCAGATTATGAATGAGTTCATTGTTCCGCAGTTCAAGCAGGGGAAATTTTCTGAGGGCATAGTGAGCGGTGTGGATGCTCTCGACAAAATGGCCCGCAAGCTGGAACTGCCGACTCGACCTAGATCTGCCGCTGAGTACATCGTGCCGCTTGTCTTCTTCGGCCTTGCGATTTTCACTGCGGTATCGTTGTATCGTCGCGGCTCAAGTGGCTGGGCGTGGTTGATGTGGGGCGGAGTCTTCGTAGCCATATGGTTTATCTTGCGTACCATGGCTCAAAACAGCAGTGGTGGCGGCGGTGGATTCAGTGGCGGATCGTTTGGTGGTGGCTCGTCTGGCGGCGGTGGTGCTTCTGGGTCCTGGTAGGGAATAGTGAAAATGCAAAAAGCATCTGAAATCATCAACTCCGAACAGCGTGCCCGCGTAGAATCTGCGGTGTCGGCAGCCGAATCGAAAACTAGTTGCGAGATAGTCCCCGTCGTCGCGACAGCCGCCGGCCGTTACGACCGCGCTGAAGACATTGTCGGCCTGTGGTTCGCAGTGGTGGGTGCAGTTGTCGGCTTCCTGACTTTTCCGGGCCACAATGATCACGGCACATGGGGCGGAATTCCGCTCTGGGGACAAGTCGCATTGTTAGTGCTCGTCATGCTCGTGTGTTTCATCATCGGCGCGGTCATGGCCGATCGATTCCGAAACCTGCGCCGTCTATTCACACCACGTTCACACATGCAGGAAGAAGTCAACCTGCGAGCTCGACAACTCTTCTTTGATCGTCGAGTTCACCACACCGCCGGCGCTTCCGGCTTACTGATCTTTGTGTCGCTCTACGAACGCACGGCCGTAGTTCTCGGCGACCGCAGCGTGGTGGAAACGCTGGGCGAAAAATTCCCCGAGGAACTATGTCAACGGCTCACTGCAAGTCTTCGCAGTCAAGACGTTGCCACCGCCATCTGCGACACAATTCAACACGCCGCCACGGCGCTCCAAACCGCACTGCCCCGCACGGCCAGCGACGTTAACGAATTGCCAGACACGCTGGTGTTGTTGGATTAAATAATTAGCGAACCAATCTTTTGGTGCCGTGTCTGCAATTTTGCTCCAACTGGAGCTTTTCACAACTCCCACCCCCTTGTGTCGGCGAATGCCGGGGTGGGATTTTTTGTCAGCGGGAATGAGTTCAGCATTGGTGCGGACTTTTACTCTGACAATGCAATACCGACACACGATGAATGACAAATGAACGACTGAGACGTGCGATCATCGTGGAAGCGGCGAGGCTGATGTATTCGCGGAATCAGACGGAGTACTATCGAGCCAAGTTGAAGGCTGCGAAACGTCTGTGCAAGGGCTGGGTGAAGCCCACCGAATTGCCCACAAATGCCGAAATTCGCGATGAAATTCAGCGAATGGCGAATCTCTTCGAAGGCAGTTCCCGCTTCGATCGGCACCGCGAAATGCGCATCGAAGCGTTGCGGGTAATGCGGCTGCTGGTCCGCTATCGCCCCAAGATCATCGGTAGCACTTTCACAGGGCATATTCGGCATGGCTCCGATATCGATATCCACGTGTTTGCGGCTTCAACAGAAGGAATTGAGTCGAACCTGGAGGCAGAAGGTTTCGACTATCGCGTTGAACGCAAAGTTGTCCGCAAGCACGGTGAGGAACGTGTCTTTACCCACCTTCACATCCTTGAACGATTTCCGATCGAGCTGACGATGTACGCACCGGACAAGGCATCATTTGCTTTCAAGAGTTCCATCACGGGCAAGACCATTGAACGCGCGACGCTGCCAGAGTTCGAAGCGTTCATGAAGCAGGAGTATCCCGACAGCGATCTTGAAGGCGAAGTTCTTGCAGCGGAAGCAGTAATTGATCGCTTTCAAATCTATCGATCTCTCTTGCTGCCATTGGCGAGCATGATGCAGGGCAAACAGCATCATCCGGAAGGCGACGTGCTCTATCATTTACAGCAATGTTATGTGCTGGCCGTCGAAGATCTTCCGTACGACGAAGAGTTCCAACTTGCGGCCTTGCTGCATGACGTTGGCAAAAGGCTGGATGCCAATGATCACGTCGGATCAGGGCTGGAAGCACTTGAAGGCCACATCACGGCTCGCACGGCCTGGCTGATTGAACATCACATGGAGGCGCATCAGATTCGGGATCGCACAATAGGCTTCCGAGCTCATCAGCGTCTGAAAGGATCGCCCGATTATGAGACACTTTTGCTGCTGAGCGAATGCGATCGAAACGGTCGCGTTCCGGGTGCACGAGTCCCGGATTTGGATGACGTATTCGACGCGCTGCGAGAACTTGCTCGGACTTGTGGTTAAGATTGGGATGTATTGCCTTGGCGGAGATTTTTCACAAAGACCAGCTTCATTGATGAGAGCGCCGGAATTCGGTTTTTGATGAATCAATGAAAAACTGTTTAACCCGTTGCCGACAGGGGCAACTCAAAGTTTCCCGCCCGAAAGGCCAAAGTCAACCTGGGGCGGCGTTCTTCCGCATTCGCGGATTCACTTGCCCCAGGCTGACATGCTGAGCCCCGTTGGGGCGAAACGCGGTTTTTCCGGCCTGAAAGCCCGTGCCCCAAAGGAGCCGACCGGCTCGTTGCCAATTCGTCGCTCACGTTGTTCGCTTGCCGAAAGATGCGCGCACGGTGCACGCATGAAACGGAGTAATACTCTAACGCTGCCTCCACTTCGAGTCGGGTTAAACTGGTTTTGAAACGTGCAAATCAAATGGAACGCAGGGAGTCCCCGTAATCGACCGGCCATTGCTTTTTTTCTGTGTAAGAATAAAGTGCGACTGCAATCGCTATTCTCAATCCTGCCTGGCAACAAATTGAATCAGAACACACGGAACTGAAGCATGACCAAAAAGCATCCATCACTCTCGGCTCGAACATCATGGAAGAATCTTCAAAGCCATGCCGATAAGGTACACGATGTGCATATGCGAGAACTGTTTGCAGAAGACCCGCAACGGGGAGAACGATTTGCTATCGAAGCGATGGGATTGTATTTCGACTACTCGAAAAATCGCATCACCGATGAAACTCTGACATTGCTGTTGAAGCTGGCGGAGGAAGCGAGTTTAAAATCTAAAATTGATGCCATGTTTCGTGGCGACAAGATCAATCTCACAGAAGATCGAGCTGTGTTGCACGTCGCATTAAGGGCTCCAAATGGAGCCACCTTCATGGTCGATGGTAAAAACGTCGTCCCGCAGGTTCACGCTGTGCTGGACAAGATGGCGAATTTCACGAATCGAATTCACAGCGGAGAATGGAAAGGCCACACCGGCAAACGAATTCGAAACATCGTGAATATCGGTATCGGTGGCTCAGATCTCGGGCCGGTCATGGCATATGAAGCGTTGAAGTTTTACAGCGAACGCAGTCTGAATTTTCTATTCGTATCTAACGTTGATGGCAGTGATCTGGCCGAAGCGGTCCGTGTCCTTGATCCGGAGGAAACTCTTTTTATCGTCGCATCAAAAACTTTTACCACGCAGGAAACAATGACGAACGCTCAAAGCGCGCGTGATTGGTTGTTGGCCAGGCTGGGTGGAGACGCCACAGCTGTGGCGAAACACTTCGTGGCACTTTCAACGAATGCTGCCAAGGTTGAAGCATTTGGAATTGACACCAGCAACATGTTTGAGTTCTGGGATTGGGTGGGCGGACGCTATTCGATGGTTTCTGCCATTGGACTTTCCACGATGCTGGCCATCGGCGTGCAGAACTTTCATGCTCTGCTGGATGGGTTCCATCAGATGGACGAGCACTTTCGCTCAACGCCGTTCGACCGCAACCTGCCAGTGCTGATAGCGTTGCTCGGAATCTGGTACACGGATTTCTTCGATGCTCAAACTGTGGCTGTACTGCCGTACGAACAATATCTCAAACGATTCCCGGCGTACCTGCAACAGCTCGTAATGGAAAGCAATGGCAAGCACGTCACCCTCGATGGAGATCAGGTTGACTATGACACGAGTCCTGTGTACTGGGGCGAACCGGGAACTAACGGGCAACATTCGTTTTATCAGTTGATTCATCAGGGAACTCGATTGATCCCGTGTGATTTCATCGGGTTCGCCAGGTCGCTGAATCCGCTGGGTCGCCATCACGATATTCTGATTGCGAATGTCCTCGCACAATCCGAAGCGTTGGCATTTGGCAAGACGGCCGAACAGGTTCGCGCTGAAGGTACGCCGGAATGGCTTGTTCCGCATCGAGTCTTTGACGGCAACCGCCCATCCAACACGATCTTTGCTGAGCAGTTGACGCCAGGGATTCTTGGGAAGCTGATCGCTCTGTATGAGCATGCGGTATTCACCCAGGGTGCTATCTGGAACATCGATTCGTTCGATCAATGGGGCGTTGAGCTGGGCAAGGTTCTGGCTCAGCGAATCGTGCCGGAACTTGAGGCGAAGGATGAACCTGTGCTCAGCCACGATTCATCAACGAATCGACTGATTCAGCGATATCGGGCGCTCAAGGGAAACTAAACTTCCCGCGCTTGGAACAGAGGAGGATTTCCTGTTTAACCCAACTCGTTGAGGAGGACGGCTACGGATTGCGCGTCCTCCTCTACGAGTCGGGTTAAACGATTCAATTGAAGCCGCGTGAAGAATAACTCGGTTTCAACAAACAGCAATCTGTGCTGGTCAAGAGAGCTTGCACGGCCTTCGTCGCGTAGATTCCCTTGCGAGAAATCGGCCGTAAACAGTTCTGCCAAATGCACTTAAAGCGGAGTGTCGGAATTCTGTGTGGGCAACGCCCCTGAACTGACGATATCTTACGCCAACAGTGATCACTGAATCACCAGATAGGTGGTGAGAATCTTTTGATCAGGGTCTTTCTTTCGGCTCAGAGTGATTTCCATCCCGCGCTTGGTTTGATTTCCGTTGGGGACGGTCGAGAAATGCTAGGCTCGATCAGATGCGGCGTTCCCGTGGCGGACTGAATACAGCAAAGAAATGTGAGAATAAGCGGTCAACAATCCGCAAATGGCAGATCGGACAAAACGGCACACTCGAAAGCAGCAATTCCGCGCGGCTTCCTGAGTGAAACCACCGAATACTGCAGCACTCTTGTCCATACGAAGCAATACGCATTCAGGACATTCCAGGTTCAAGGCTGAACCTATGGCGAACAACAGCCCGAAAGATGTCGGCCTTTGTCCGCAACCACCGTGTGTACCATCCGGGTTCGATGTGCGCACAAGTCTCGTGTTATTCCTATCAGCACTCGTTCAAATCCTATCCTGACAACATCTAAGGTTTACTGGCGTGAAAATTCTGAAGATCAAAAATCTTAGCGGGCCAAACGTGTGGGCGAATTTCCCTGTACTTGAAGTTTGGGTGGATCTCGAAGAATATGAACAGAAGCCTTCGGACCTGCTTCCAGGCTTTAACGAAAGGTTAATGAACTGGGTGCCGTCGATGATTGAGCACCGCTGCAGCGAAGGCGTTCGCGGAGGATTCTTTGAACGCCTGCGACGCGGTACATGGCTGGGGCATATTCTGGAACACACGTCGCTTGAGTTGCAGACGTTGGCCGGCACTGAAGTCGGCTTTGGTCGCGCTCGGGAAACGTCGATTTCGGGCATCTATCGCGTTGCCATTGAATATCAGTCAGAAGCGTTGGCTCGAGCGGCAGTGGACGCGGCCTATCGATTGCTGATGGCTGCTGTGAATGACACGGCTTTTGACGTTCAGAGCGAGGTCGAAAAGCTGCGGGTGATCGCCGAAGATACGTGTCTTGGCCCCAGCACAAAGTCCATCGTGGATGCGGCAGTACGACGTGGGATTCCATGGCGTCGGATGACATCTGGCAACCTGATTCGGTTTGGCCATGGCATTCGTCAAAAGCGAATTTTGGCCGCCGAAACACACACCACCAGCGCGATTGCTGAATCGATCGCGCAGGACAAGGAGCTGACTCGGCGATTGCTGAGCGAAGTCGGAATTTCCGTCCCGGAAGGCGGACCTGTTGACAGCATGGACGCGGCGATCGAACAGGCCAAAGAGATTTCGGGTTCTGTTGTGGTCAAGCCTCGCTTTGGAAATCAAGGCCGGGGCGTGACGACAAATATATCAACGCCTGAGCAAGTGGCGGCAGCGTATTTTGCCGCCCGTCAGGAAGGCGAAAGCATCGTCGTTGAACGATTTGTGCCAGGCGACGACTTCCGACTGCTTGTCGTCGGCTCCAAGGTCGTGGCAGCTGCGCGTCGCGCTCCCGCCCATGTTGTCGGCGATGGTGCCAGCACGGTTGATGCTTTGATCCGAAAGGTAAACACTGATCCAAAGCGTGGCAGCGGGCATGGTTCCCCGTTGACTCGGCTGAAGAACGATGAAACATCCGTGAAGATTCTGGCTGAGCAGGGACTTACGCTGTCTTCGGTTCTGGAAGCTGGTCAAGTGGCATTGCTGCGTCGGAATGCAAATCTCAGCACTGGCGGAACGGCCGTAGATATTACAGACGAGATTCATCCCGATTTTGCCGCCAGTGCAGTCGAAGCCGCGCAGGTGATCGGGCTTGATGTTGCTGGAATTGACATCGTAGCACTCGATCCCCGTCGGCCTCTTGACCCATCCAACGGTGCGATCGTGGAAGTCAATGCGGCACCTGGATTGCGAATGCACCTGTCGCCATCGTCAGGAACACCACGCGACGTCGGTGCTGCAATTATCGATCTGATGTTTGCAGATGGCGAAACCGGCCGCATTCCAACCGTTGCTGTGACCGGTGTGAATGGCAAGACGACCGTGACTCGCCTGATCGCTCACATTGTCCGCTGCGATGGCAGCAAGGTTGGGATGACCTGCACTGATGGTATCTGGATTGACGACCGGCGCATTGATACAGGCGACTGCAGTGGTCCGGTCAGTGCGCAGACGGTGCTTGCTCATCCACAAGTTCAGGCGGCCGTTCTGGAAACGGCACGCGGCGGAATTCTGCGAGCCGGCCTGGGATTCGATCAGTGCGATGTTGCGGTTGTTACAAACATCGGCGAAGGCGATCACCTTGGTCTGGAAGGCATTGATACGCTGGAAAAACTGGCGTTGGTCAAACGTACAATCGTCGATGTCGTCAAGCCAACAGGGACTGCAGTGTTGAATGCGGCAGATCCGTTCGTGGCACCGATGAGTGAAAAATGTCCGGGCCGATCTTTGATGTTTGCAATCGCCGAACATCATCCAACTCTGTTTGCTCACCGCAGTGCTGGAAAGTCCGTGATCTTCGTTCGTAACGGATCAATCGTGCTGGTGGAAGATGGCGCAGAAACAATCATCGATACACTGACGAACATCCCGGTGACGATGAAGGGCCATGTGGCATTTCAGGTGGAAAACGTGCTGGCTGCTGCTGGTGCGGGCTGGTCACTGGGACTTCCTTTGTCGCAGATTCAGTTGGGGCTGCGTACCTTCCATCCGGACATGAAACAGTCACCGGGGCGATTCAATATCGTCGAAATCAACCAAGCGATGGTTGTGGTGGACTACGGCCACAACCCTTCTGCTCTTGACGCACTGATCAAAGCCGTCGAAACTCTCCCTGGAAATCGTCGCAGCGTGGTTTATTCAACGGCTGGTGATCGTCGCAACTGCGACATCGAACGCCAAGGTGAACAGTTGGGGAATCACTTCGACGATGTCTACGTCTACGAAGGCCATTACAAACGTGGTCGAGCGGACGGTGAGACGATCGCCTTGTTTCAGTCTGGTCTAAATCGCGGAACACGCGCAAAGAACATTTGTACGGTCGAAGGAGCGCTCGTGGCAGCGGAGACAGCACTCAACAATCTGCGTCCCGGCGATCTCTTGCTGCTGCAGGCAGATACCGTGGATGAGACTGTTGAATTTCTGATGGACTATGTTGGCCGAAAAAATTCTATTACGCCTCAGACACCCCCCACGGTTACGGCATGACTGAGACCAACGCCGCGCGTTCGACATCTATGTATGGATCCATGTGGCGACTTGGCTGCTCCGCAAAAGCGTGGTGGAAACAAGTCGCTGCGGGATGCCTGTTGTCAATCGCAGCGACTGCAGCAACTCTGGTACCACCGTACCTGACGATGCCTTTGCTGGACGGCGTGTTGATTCCTTATCAAAACGGTGATGAATCAGGCATTGGTCGTGTGCCATGGTTTCTGGCGGGTTTGGCGTTCGCCGCTGTGGCTTCATGGTTGTTGTCGTGGGCTCGCACATTTGTGCTGGCGTGGACGGCAGAACGCATCGTAGCCGACTTACGCAACAGGACGTATGCTCATCTGCAAACCCTGTCGCAGGACTTCTTTTCTGAATACCGAACCGGGGATTTGATCTCCCGCGTGAGCAACGATGCCGATCGTATCTGCAGTTTTCTGTCTCTGCAGTTCATCGATTTTGCTGCCGACGTGCTGCTGATTTCAATGAGTGCCGTGATCCTGGTCAGCATCGACCCCTGGCTGGCTCTGGCAACTATGGCCCCGCTGCCGTTTATTGCCTGGCTGGTACAAAGCGTACGTGATCGACTGCTGAATCGATTCACTGCGGGTAATGAAGCCATGGGGGCTATGACCAGTGTGCTGGCGGATACCATTCCCGGCATTCGCGTGGTAAAGGCGTTTGCTCAGGAAAGTCGGGAAGTTGAGAGGTTTCGCAAAGCGAACGACGTCCTGTTGGCCGCCAATGATGATGTGAATCGGACATGGTCGTATTTTGGTCCGATCGTTGCGTTGTTGACGGATTTAGGTTTATTAATTGTCTGGGGCTGCGGTGTTTACGCCGTGTTTAATCATCGAATTACGGTGGGCGTTCTGACAGCATTTGTGGCTTATATTTCGCGGTTCTATTCGCGTCTTGATTCGATGAGTCGCATGGCCGCCGCGACGCAGCGGGCGGCGGTCAGTGCGAATCGATTGTTCGAAATTCTGGATCGTACGCCTGGCGTACCGGAACCCGAAAATCCAATCCCATTGACTCACATGGCTGGTGCGGTTGAATTGGAAAACGTCCGATTCAATTTTGGAGCTCGGGAAATTCTGGCTGGTGTATCAACGTCGATTCGGCCTGGAGAAATGATCGGCCTTGTGGGATCGAGTGGTGCTGGCAAGACAACGCTCATCAATCTGCTGTGTCGCTTTTACGACGTATCGTCAGGCGTGGTTCGCATTGATGGAATTGACGTTCGCGAGCTTTCTCTAAGCGATCTTCGTCGGCAAATCGGGCTTGTGCTTCAGGAACCGTTTTTGTTCTTCGGCACGATTGCCGAAAACATCGCCTACGGTCGTCCGGATGCAACGCGGGAAGAAATCATCGCTGCTGCTCAGGCCGCACGAGCGCACGATTTCATTATGAATCTTACCGACGGCTATGATTCGACCGTTGGTGAACGAGGCCAGTTGCTGTCTGGTGGAGAGCGTCAACGAATCAGCATTGCCCGCGCGTTGCTGGTGAATCCGCGAATTCTGATTCTTGATGAGGCCACATCATCCGTTGACAATGAAACGGAACGTGATATCCAGTTGGCTCTGGATAACCTGATCAAGGGCCGCACGACAATTGCGATCGCTCACCGCCTGACGACTTTGCAGCAGGCTGATCGTCTGCTCGTGCTGGATCACGGTCAGATCGTGGAAGAGGGAACTCACGAAAGCCTGTTAGCGTTGAATGGCGTTTATCGTCGCCTGTACGAAGCGCAGTTCCGCCCTGATGCCGTGGTGGCTTCGCCGCCTGCAGCAGAATGGACAGATTCAAACGATGCGAAGGGTTCGGCACTGGTTCGCTAAAGAACTGTCGTTAAAAGTACGTCAGGCTTTCTGGCGTGACACGAAGGCGAATAAGTCAGCCTGGAAAGGCTGACGTACGCTATTTCAGGTCAGGACGGGACTGGAGTCCCGTCCTACGACTACACTATACATTCGCCGGTAGTCGCGGGGCTCGATCACATTCTCGCCCGAATCGCATCCAGCGCTTGTGTGGCGTTGTGACGGGCGTGGCCTTCTTTGGCCAGCTTTTCCAGCGTCTCGATACTCTTCTTCGTGCCGACTTTTTTGAGCACTTCAATCAACTCGTTCCGAGCAAAAATGTCGGTCACAGATTCAATCTGTTTTAAAATCGGATCTTCAATCAGTGGCCCGATACGGATCAGTGCATTCTTCACATCAGTGCGAATGAAGTTGTCACCAATGAGAGTAATCAGCATTGGATAGTCTTCCGCGGTGCCTACTTTTGCGATCGTCTGAAACGCACGTTTTCTGGCTTCAATCATCAAGCCGTCTTTGTCTTCGAGGATTCTTCGAAGTTCGGGCAGATGTTCGGTCGTCGCGTACATGCAAAAGACTTCGGTCGCTGACTTCTTGACAAAACCGTTGCTGTTGGACATGTGATTCTTCATCACTCTGATTACTTCATCCCGCCTGGAATCTACGACGGCCAGTTGCGTGAGTCGATTCAGCGGCGCGGAAGCTCCCGATCCGCCTTCCTGAGCTTTAATCTGCGCCAGCACTTCGTCTACCAACGCAGGGTTAGGTGTCGCCTTTTCTTCTTCCTGCTTTTTGCGAGCCGCCTCCGCCTGTTCTCGTTCCCGCTGGATATCTTCAACACTTCGAAGAGCGTATGTGATTTTCACAGGTACATCGACTGAATTAGCACCGTCTTTTTGCTGAATCCGCGTGTTGAATTCCATGCTGCTCGGCATGCCACGTTCGATGTCAAACACAACCGTTCCGTTGCCACGGATGTTCATGTACATTTCACCGTTGGATCTGATGGCGGTGAATTCGTATGACTTCGCGAGTGAGATCTTATTGTTAAGCGTGCTCTCGACGCGATACGTTGTCTTTTCTGTCGCTGGAATCGTTTCGATCACTTCGTCCTCACGATTTCGACCAAAAGGATCGGGAAATCCAGGAGGGCCACCGAACCCGCGGCGGCCTCCGAATCGGCCACTGAAGGGACTGCTGTCATCGCGTTTAATCCGCTGCAGGTTCGTTTCTGATTCTGTGTGCCATTCCGATTCTGAATGGGCGTCGAGAGGCTCAAGAAAGAAGGTACCGACCGGCCCAGGAACTGCTGGCAGCTGTTCCTTGCCATTGAGCTCTAAAACTTCCCCTAAGCTATTCACAACCAATTTGCCTTGATCCGACGTATGCGATGGAAACGAAGGCATCGGTGGCATTGCAAATCCGCGACCCATCCGGCGGCCGCTCATCTGTTGAGATTCAGAGAATGTCGCTGTGTAGCTGATGTTGTGCAGACGTCCTCCGCTGTTTCCCCAAACTCGAATGTAAGCAACTGCCGGTGTGACGCGCCGAGCGACCTCGGTACCGGCCAGTTCCTGGCCTTTCGGTGCGACGGGAAACGGCATGTTCGCAGTCGCTGCAAGTGTGCGCAGATCATTAATGGGCGATGCAAAACCGACGGAAGTCACGGATGAACCCGAGAGTTTTGAACTTGCCACACCGATTACCTGGCCAGCCGAATTCACAACGGGACCACCACTGTTACCGGGATTGATCGATGCATCAATCTGAATTCGTTTGCCGCGCTGTTTGTCCTGAACAATGCCAGCGACGGTACCAGTCGTCACTTTCACGTCGGTTCCCAGAACGTCCGATAGCGGATAACCGATTGCTCGTACGGATTCCGCAAGCTGCACTGATTCTGAATCGCCCAACGGCAAAGCATTCAGCCCGTTGGCATTGATGCGAATAAGCGCCACGTCTGCTTTGGAGTCCACAGCGATGACAGTGGCCGAATAACTCTGGCCTCCCAGATTCACTTCCATTCGCTTGGCACCTTCCACCACGTGAGCACACGTGGCAAGGATTCCATTGGGAGCGACCACAAATCCTGTGCCGGAGCCTTCTTCATCGTCTACAATCTTATTGGCACCTCCTTCGACGCGATAAGAACAAACTCCCGTGGTCTTTGACGATCCGTCGCCTTCTCCCTGCTGAATCGTAAACTGATAGATGAATTCCGAACCGGGCTTCCATTCGTAACGCAACTTTCGTGAATTGGCCGCTATCACTGCAATTGGAGCGTTGGCTGCCCCAGATCCATTGCCGCCGTTTGGAAATTGCGCAGGCGTTTGTGCCGCAGGAGGAACGACCGGCGGCACGCTGATCGCGCCGGGATTGACGACCGGTGGCGTGCCAGCATCAGCGACAAGCGGCGGCGTACTCTGCGTTGTATCGACGGGATTCGTTCCGGATGCGATCGGTGGATTCTGAGCCACAGGATTCAGATCCGTCACTGGTCGCATCTTCCAGTAGATCAGTCCTCCGATGAGTAGCAGCAACAGACCGCTGCCACCGCCGCCGATGATGCCAATCAGCAGGCCGTTCTTCTGCATAAACGTCTGTTGTGGTCTGCGCGGGGCTGCGGGAGCGGTATTGCCGTAGGTGTCATTGGAGTCGTATCCATCTGAGTTCCATTCGTCGTCCTGATTTTGCGTGGGTGTTCGCGAACCAGCAGATCTTCCGCGTTCAGGCCGAACTGGTGCTGACGAACGTGGCGGTGCTGGTTTTGAGACCGGTGCTGGTTTTAATTCAGGCACTGACGCGGGAGCAGGACGATTTGCACGCGGGGCGGCAGGTGCCGCTGGTCGCGCAGGAGCGGCTGGCGTTTTGGCTTGCGGTGCATTTGGTCTTGATCCCGGACGTTGCGGTTCTGGCCGTTGCGGTTCTGGTGCCTGGACTGCAGGTCGTTGCGGAGGCCGAACGGGTTCCGGCGGATCGATGGCAAGCTGTTCGCCGCAGCGTGGACAGGCAAGCGTGATGACCTTTTGAGACTCTTTCACTCGAAGCCTGGTCAGACATCCCGGACATTCAACAATCCGATGGCTCATCAAGCAATCTCCCGCTCAGCATGCACGTCGCGGCACCGATGGCCCTACGCAAGTGCGATCATGGTGTACAGACAAGCAGATTCTGCCAACCTGACCCGAAGATTACCAGTGAAAAGCCACAGAAACCTACGAGTCGGCGTGCCGCAAAGCGAAGAAAATTATGCGAGCGTGCTCATTAAGACAAGGCCGTTTTTGTCAGCCGAACGCGCTAGCCTCGGGAATTTTGCGGTAAAACAATGTTCGTGGCGACGCCCGAGGCTAGCGCCTGCGGCTCACACAAGGACTTTCATCTTCATTGGATTTACTTACGAACAGGCTGCCTTCCATGGCGTTACAGAGCTACAACAGGATTGGCAGCAACAATCCGCCGCCGTGCTGAACTTCGCGGGTTACGATTGAACCCATGAGTGTCGTGCTGGTGCAATCATGGATTTCAATCTCGGCAGTTGTGCCAACCAGGCGAGGGTTGCCATCGAACACGACAATGCGATCACATTCCGATCGTCCCGTGAGCTGCATTGCCAGGCGGGCAGCTTCCGGTGAGGCATGTTGAATCGTCTGCGGTTCTTCGTCGTGGTCATGATCGTGAGAATGATCATGCGTGTGCTCGGTCACCATTGGCAGTAGTCCGCCATGATCTATTGGCTGACCTTCGCGAGCGGCTCGCTTGGCAGCCGACTTGCTGGGACCTTCCACCAGCACGGAAACGCGACGTCCGATAAATTCGGCGTTGTCTTCTTCGCTGATACGATTCTGAAGATCCAGCATCTCATTGTTGCGGCGACGTTTGACGTCATCCGGAATGTCATCTTCAAACATCTCAAAGGCCTTCGTGCCTTCACGTTTGCTGTATTTAAAGATGAAGCTGTTCTTGAATCGAAATTCCTCAACCGTCGCCATGCTCTTCTGGAACGCTTCTTCGGTCTCACCGCAGAAGCCAACAATAAAGTCGCTCGACACGGCACAGCCGGGGATCTGTTCCCGGATGCGGTACATCATGTCACGGTACTCTTCGACCGTGTAACCGCGTTTCATGCGTTTGAGTACTTCATTGCAGCCGTGTTGAAGCGGCACGTGCAGATACTTCATGACCTTCGGCAGGTCGCGAACGGCCTGCAGTAAATCGTCGGTCATATCGCGAGGAAAATTTGTGATGAAGCGAATGCGTTCGATGCCGTTCACTTCGTGCAGTTGCTCAAGCAGCTCCGACATGCGAACGAGCCGTCCATCTTCGGTATATTTGTAGCTGTTGACGGTCTGGCCTAGCAGCGTGATTTCCTTCACGCCCTGATCTGCGAGAACACGGGTCTCTTTCAGAATATGAGCGGGCGGACGGCTTTGTTCCGGACCACGAGTGGCGGGCACAACGCAGTAGGTGCAGAACTTGTCGCAGCCGATCATGATGCGAACAAACGCCTGAAACGGCGTCGGACGCATTTCCGGATCCCGCAATGGATCGTAGCTTTGAAAGCTGTCAGAGACTTCGGAACGTGATCCGTCTCGGCGGCCGAGACTAACGGCTTTGGTATGAACCCGAATTTCCGATTCTCGCGCCTCGCGGATCATGCGAGGAATTTCGGCAAGTTGCCCGGTTCCGACGACGATGTCCACGTACGGCGCTTTTTGAAAGATCAGGTCCTGATCCTTCTGAGCCATACAGCCCATGACGCCGATCACTTTTTGCGGTCGATTGCGTTTGCTGAATTTCAACCGCCCAAGTGCGCTGTAGATTTTGTGTTCTGCATGTTCGCGAACGCTGCAGGTGTTGAAGAGTACTGTATCGGCGTCTTTTGGATTGTCCGTGAGTTCGTAGCCATCCTTGCGCAGTGCGGCCACGACCAGTTCGCTGTCCAGCATGTTCATCTGGCAGCCGACGGTTTCGATGTAGACGCGACCGTTATGGGATGGTTCGGAAGTCATGGGCGAGTCATCAGGAAAGGTGGGGGTGGATTCAGAACTCTTAATCTTAATCTTAATCGGTCGTCGCCAATCGATTAAGATTAAGAGCAAGCAATTGACGAGCAGGAAAAGCGGGACGGGGCTGGAGACCCGTCCCGCGATAGATTCTTATCCCTGCACACGTTCATGGTACTGACCGGATTCCGTATCGATCTTCACTTTGTCGCCTTCTTTGATAAAGGCCGGAACCTGGATTTCAGCACCAGTTTCAACTGTTGCAGGCTTTGTCACGTTGTTAGTCGTGTTTCCGCGAGCTGCGGGTTCTGTGTATGTCACTGTCAGGATCACATGCTGCGGTGGAGTCATGGAAATCAGTCGCTCATTCCAGAACAGTAAACCCACCGTCGCGCCTTCCATCAGCCAACGCATTTCATCTTGAACAACGGAGGCAGGCAGACTGTGCTGTTCGAAAGTGGCGTTGTCCATAAAGACGTAGTTATCGCCGTCACGGTACGAGTAAACACCTTCGTTGCGATGCACGTCAGCGGATTCCAATGAGTCCCCGCTGCGATATGTTTTTTCGTAAAGCGACCCTCTTAGCAGGTTACGCAGTTTGGTACGATACAGAGCTTGACCTTTGCCTGGCTTCACGAAAAAGCATTCGAGCATTTCGTATGGCTCGCCATCAATCTCAACCTTAACTCCCTTTTTGAATTCGCCGGCTTGGATGCTACCCATTGAAGTTGCTTCTTGAAGTTTGTTATCTTGTCTGAAATTCGTGCGGTCGGATGTCAACCGAGGGTGTTCCGCCACACACTGTGGTCAAAAGAACGCCAAAACAGGGCGAAACGTTAACAAGTTCTATACTCAGAGTGAATCCAGATGTCATCCGTTCCTGACGCCTTCCTTGCAAATAGCGATGTTTCCGGCATCGCCAACGCTGCGAAGCCGTCTGGCTGGCAGCGAGAAATGGCATCCGCAGTCCGCGCGGTTGACGAATTGCTGAAGCGTGTCGATTTGAATCCCGACGATGCGGAGGTCCGCCGGTTGCTCATTTTTGCTGGAATTAAGGCTGCTGATCCAGACACGCTGCGTCGGTTTCCGGTTCTTGTGCCCGAAAATTTTCTGGCTCGCATGACGCCGGGCGACCCGGATGACCCGTTGTTGCGTCAAGTTTTGCCTCTGGCGGTTGAGAGTGATTTGGTGGATGGTTTTGTTGCCGACGCCGTGGGAGACTTGGACGCCAGACGAACCCCCGGTGTACTTCAAAAGTACGCCGGTCGCGTGTTGCTGATCGCGACAAGTGCCTGTGCTGTTCATTGCCGCTATTGTTTTCGCCGCGACTATCCGTATGCGGAGGAACCGCGGAGGTTGCAGGACTGGCAACCTGCATTGGATGAAATCGCATCAGATTCATCAATCAGCGAAGTCATTTTTAGTGGTGGTGACCCATTGATGCTGAACGACGCTCGCTTGCAGGCGTTGTGTTTGGCCATTGATCAGATTCCACACATTGAGCGTATTCGACTTCACACGCGACTTCCAATCGTTCTGCCCTCACGCGTCACGCCGGAGTTGCTCGCGATGCTGGCTGGATTGCGGGCTCAGCCGATCATGGTGGTGCATGCGAATCACGGTAACGAACTTGTCGGCGACTGCGTTGACGCGCTTCGGATGATGGTGCGATCTGGCGTTCCGGTTTTGAATCAGGCCGTGCTGCTGGCGGGGATCAATGACAATCTCGACGCACTGGAAACGCTGTGCAGACGACTGATCAACATTGGTGTGATGCCGTATTATCTGCATCAGCTTGATCGCGTTTCCGGCACAGCACATTTTGAAGCTGATCGCGATCAAGGTCGGCTGTTAATTCAGCAACTCGCCGCCCGATTGCCGGGTTACGCTGTGCCCCGATTCGTCCAGGAGATTCCTGGCGAACCAAATAAAACGGCGTTGTGATAACCTAATACGGTCTCGGACGCACGCTGCCCTGAACGCGGCCTGGCAGGCCCATGATTCGCAGGAATCCTTCGGCATCCGTTTGATCATACGAACCGCCAGCTTCCATGCTCGCGATATCCGCCTTGTACAAACTGTACGGCGACTTGCGGCTGCTCACGCGAACATTGCCCTTGTACAGGGTGAGTTTAATTTCCCCGGTGACCGGTTTCTGAGTCTCGCGAATGAAGGCCATCAACGCATCCATCTTCGCACAGTACCAGAAGCCGTAGTAAACCATTTCGGCCACCTGAGGACTCAACGAATCCCGCAAGTGCGTCAGATCGCGGTCGAGTGTCATTTGTTCAAGGCCCTGATGAGCTGCATACAACAAAGTCATGCCTGGTGATTCGTAAACGCCGCGACTCTTCATACCGACGAAGCGGTTTTCCACAATGTCGATCCGACCACAGCCATTGCGTCCACCGATTTTGTTGAGTTCTGCAACCAAAGCGGCAGGACTCAGTGCTTGTCCGTTGACGGCGATCGGTACGCCGGATTGAAAGGCAATCGTCACGCTCTCTTCTTTGTCCGGTGCTTCCTGAGGTGACACGGTCATCCCAAAATCGATGACGCTTTGGCCATCGACGGTTGGATCTTCCAGGTCGCCCGCTTCGTAGCTGATGTGCAGGCAGTTTTCGTCGCTGGAATATGGCTTCTTCGACGTTGCCTTGACCGGAATGTTCTTCTTTTCGCAGTAGGCGAGCATTTCCGTGCGGCCTGGAAAAAGGTCGCGGAACTTCTTCATTCGCCAGGGAGCGATAATATGAATGCCGGGTTCCAGAGCTTCTGCTGCCAACTGGAACCGACACTGATCGTTGCCCTTGCCGGTGGCTCCGTGGACGAACGCTTCGGCTCCAACTTCGCGACCACGCTGCAGACACGCCTTGGCGATCAGCGGGCGGGCGATGCTTGTGCCAAGCAGATAAATATTTTCATAGCGAGCCTGCCATTGCAGGACAGGGAACGCAAAGTCGCGGCAGAGTTCTTCTGTAACGTCAACGAGTTCCGCCGACTTCGCGCCGATGTCGCGGGCTTTTTGCATAATCGCCGCGCGGTCTTCGCAGGGTTGGCCGAGATCCACGTAGAGGCAGTGAACGTCGTAGCCTTCGTCCTGCAGCCATCCGATCAGAATTGACGTATCCAAACCACCGCTATAAGCCAGCACGACCGATTTTCCCACGAGATCTTTCTCCAGACTTCAAACGAACTGCACAAAATATGGCAACCGGCCGAAATGGTAACGCGGTCTGACGATGTCGCCACTGTTAAGCCAAACTTTCTGAGGAATCGTAGGTGGCCAATTCGCACTTCAACTTGTCATTAAGCAGCACGAGTTCCGTGTCTTCTGCACCACGTGTCGGGCATCATTCATTCATACTCTGACAATGTGCCTGTTCCACCGATATTGCAGATGATCCAATCGCGAATAGCAAAAGCATGATCAAGTTGGAGCCCAGAAGATTGATCATCTTGTTTTTGGATTTCATTCGATCATCATCGAGCCCTAGCTTGGGTCTGATCCAAGACGTTTGCGAAGCTTCGCCTGCAGGTCTGTCGCCATTGAATTTAGCTCTTTGATCGACTTTGTCAACAGTTTCTCTTCACTATCGCCAGCGCTGTTTAACAACGATTGGCACGTGCGAATCGTACCAATCAATTCGCCCTGTTCGATACCCTGTTCGATACCCTGTTCGATACCCTGTTCGATACCCTGTTCGATACCCTGTTCGATACCAATCGCAATCAAGTCTTTACCGGCCTGAGTTTCACGCAGGTCGGGGAGTTTGCCGAGCAACATCTTTTCAATCTCCGTTTTTCCAAGTGTTTTAAAACGCTGAAGCAGCCAGTCGATGAATACACCAGTCAATTTGGCTTTCAAACGCTCGTCTGTGGCGAACGCTTCAATCTGAGTATAGTACTGGCTTGCGTTCTCTTGAAGCCGTTTGTTGTTGTTTTCGATCAACGGCTGAAATAACGCGACTAGTGGATGGCCGGGGGATGCGGTTTCCAACTCCGCCAACATCTCGTCCAGATAGTACACTGATACCACATGTGACCACGGTGCTGTTCTTGGATCAAGCTCTTTCGATCCAAAAATCAAAATCCCCTGCACCTCACGCCCCGTGTGTTCCTCCTGAATAATCGCCATCTCGACAACCACCCGCCCATAGATCTTCGGATCAGGATACATTTGAAACTCGATCACCAAAATCGGTTCGCCTGTGGCATCCGGGATTAACACCCCATCAGCACTACGCTGGATCGCTTTGATTGTGACGGATCGGAACCGGCACGGACCGGGCCAGCGGCGGCGAGTCAACTCGAACACCCACTCCGGGTACGCCTGGAAGATTTCATAGAGATGCTTGTCTGTATCCATTCCCATACTTTAGATGATGACTTTGTCGAACGCCATGCTTTCTGACACTCGAAAAAGCCTTCCATGATCAAGCACAACGCCGGTCTGGCTGATCACATCGCGAGCGGCTGTAGTGCGATCTTTCATCTGCCATCTGCCAGAGCACTCCGCTCAGCACCGTACGATTGTGCTATTCATGTCACCATCCCGCCGTCGCAAACAAATGCTGTGCGCCGGAATTAGTCGTGATGGACAGCAGAGACTTATCCCGAGGCCTGGAGCCACGCAACAGGGATCTCATGCCACGCCGAGTGAAGTCTATTTGTCTCGACCTCGTTTCCCTGCGGCTGCAGCACCACTCCCGCCCGCTCCGCCACTTGGGCGGCCGGCACCACTAGCCGCGCCTGGATTTGAGCGAACTCGCCCGCCTGTATCGGCTCTTGGTTGGCCAGGATTTGGTGCCGATCGAGCAGCACCACCTCCACCTGGATTTCGAACCGGTGCGGATCTCGTTACTGGTGCTGACCTTTCAGTTGGTGTCGATTTTGGAGTTAGCGATGCCCGTTCAGCCGGAGGATTCCGAATTGCCGGTGCTGATCTTGTTGGCGGTGCTGATCTTTCAGTAGGCGTTACTCGAGGAGTTAGCGTTGCTCGTTCCGCTGGCGTCGCTCGTGGAGAAGACGTTGTCCGTTCAGGCGAAGGATTCCGAAATGCCGGTGTGGATCTTGTTGCTGGCGCGGATCTTGTTGCTGGTATTGATCGTGGAGTTGACTCCCGCTTGATGATCGGTGGATTCGACGCCGGTGCGTCGGTGGCACGACTTCGTTCGCGACCTTCAGCGCCGTTGCGAGTTGCTGGTGCATTGTTGATCGCACTATTGACTGACCCTTCGACGGTCGATCTGACGCGGGACTCATTGCGGTTCATTGGTTCTCTGGTGGAATTGGGGGTGCCGGAAGCTTTATTGGAATCTATAACTCCCCCTGATGCTTGTGCATCAACCGATCGAGTCCTCGTAGGTAGCCTGAGACGTTCCTGCGATCCATCCCGTTCGATCCGACGAGCTGCTGCGTTTTGCCCATTGCTGCCGGACGGTTCTTTGTCGGCGTCCGCTTTTTGATCCGTTCGACTCGAATTATCGCCTCTATTTCTTAATGCATCTCGAACTGTATTCTCGTTTCGATTTCGTACCTCGCCACTTTTTGAGGCATCCGCTTTCGGATCAAGTCGCAAGGAATCCGCAACCGCTCCTCGCCCTTTCACGTCGCCGTCCTTCACGCCGGCGGCTCCTTCTTCACGCGTATTTCCGTCACGAGAATTCGTGTCACGCGGACTTCCATCGCGGCGGCCGCTCAATGTTCGAGCATCCGTGGAATCATCGACTTTATTTCGCGGATTGCGGCCAGCATCAGGATTTTCATCGTTTCTAACATTTCCGTCCCTGCCTGATTTTTGGCCATCGTTGTTTGAACCGCGTGAATCACCAACTTCATTCAATCGCTCCCGCAGATCAGGCCGATTTGCCTCGTGACCGTGTAGTTGAGCCTTGAGGTTCCCATCATGCTGCTTCTGCAATTGCGACAAACTTCGCTCGACATCTCGACGCTGATTTCCCAAGTCGCGTAGTTGGCGACTTTCCTGCTGGACTTGCTCGCGCTGGCGATTTTCCAGGCGAACAAATTGCACGCCGCTGCGATCACGATTTGAATTATCGACGAGATTCTGGAATCGATTGCCCAGGAGATCATTCGGCCGTATCTCGCGACGTCCATCATGCTGCCATCGGTCCTGATCACGGAATGTGATTGCAGGGCGGCGATTCGGCTGATTGACGAACAGATTGAACTGAACGCTCAGTTGGTTCCGATAGGCATTCGACCGCTGGCCTCGACTATAATAAGCATACAGTGGATCAAACGCGCGTCGCTGCTGTGGATACTGATACCATGGTGTCAATCCGCGATTGGCATAGGCGACGTTGTAGTAGTTGCCAAAGTAATAGTGTCGGTACCGTGGTCGCACCCAAAAGTGCGTCGTTAGCAAATTGGTTGAAATGATGACTCGCGGCGTAAACCGAGTAATGCGATTGCTCCGAAAACGTCGGTTGAAGTAGGACGGAGCAAACAGCACGCCACGACGATTTACTGGATAGTCCCAGTATCCGGTGCAGTGGTAGTAGCCTCGGGGAGTCCACTGGTATCGAGCAGGAATCCAGACCCAGTTCTCGTAACCTGCTGACCAATAACCGGGACGCCAGACGTATCGAGTATCGTTCCACAACCATGTGCCCGGAATCCAGAGTTGGTCACTTGCCGGAGCAACGCCGACCGGACCCAGCTCCAGAGTTTCAGGCGGAGCATCGGCAAGGTATTGAATTTCAGTCGTTTGTGTGGACACCCAAGTTCCTGAAATCCATTGAAATCCCCCTTCCGCTTCGGTCCAGTATCCTGGCAGCCAGCGGAAGCCCTGTGGAATTTCACGCCAAACGCCACTGATCCAGATAAAGTCATCCTGGTCTTCGTCCCATGCCCAGTAGCCGGAAATCCATTCGACTTCGCGACCATTGGGTTTGAGTTCAGGTGGCAATTCTTCGACAGGCTCTGGCGGTTGCAGAGTAACAATCATGTTTGGGGTGGGATCCGAATTCACTTGTTCGGCAAATGCTTCATGAACCGGCCCGCGCAGAAGGTCGTCCCTGTCTTCTGCGGCCATTTCATTGGCATTGAAGGGAGGCAGTTCGTTTTCGATCTGTGGATCTGCTGGAGTTAGTTCTTCCAGAGGCATCGTGGGAAACGTTCTTACAGAAGCTGCGGCGTCCTGCGAAACGACGAGCGATTCGATTGCATTATTTTCATCAACAGGCACACCATCAACAGGCACACCATCCGTCGCGGGCAGCAGCGGAATAGACAGTTGATCCTGCGCGAGCAAAATTCCAGATGACGCCAGCATCACGGCAATCACCGAAAACACCAGGTCAGCATTTCGGCGACAAAAGTGTGTCATAAAACTATCTCCGTGATTTCGATGCGTCTTGTGGCGGCAAACGGCATGCTTGCAGCATTACGTCCGTCTGAATGCATTTTGCGAGCCATATTCATCGAATAGTTTAGTAATGCGCCAAGGATCGCACGCTAGTCTGTTGGCGTACAGACACGAAAAATAACACTTTCGGTAATTCCAGATTCTTGAACATTTTTCGATTCCACATTCTTGCCTCACCTCGAGCGGTCGGCAAATGTCATCGAATTGAGGTCACTGTGTCGCAGATTTGACGCGACCATTTCAGTCGTCTTCACAAAAATGACGATTTGCCGCCAGACGACGTTAGAATGGGGGGTATGGCTTGAGTCTATCGCAGTTGTCGTCCTACAATCTGATTGTGTGTCTATCCGGCAGCAGGCCGTGGGCAACGCCAGGATAGTCTTGGTTGCCGCAGAACAATTCACACAGCCCAATAGGAGTCATGCCGTGAGATTTCATTCGCGAGGAAAATCGCCCGGAGATTCGCTCGCCCGCAGCCAGCAGCGACTGAGGATCATGATTATCGGTGCGGGGCTGGTCGTGTTGGTGCTCGCAATGACTGGCAAATCCAGTTTCTTTACAGACCTATTCACTGGCACTTCGACAGCAGTGCCTCGCCCGCCGGCACTTAGCGAGAGTCTGCTGGGAGCCAATAAACTTCGTCCGGATGAATTTTTCGTCAGCGGTTCCGCAGCCAACGAAATTGCCAGCAAGTATTCATCAATGCTGGACAGCGAAGGTATCAAGGATATGGAATCTGTCACAACGACAGATTTCAACGGTGTTCCAGTTGTTCCACCCGTTTTAACGCGCACGATAAGTGATGACAAACTCGGCGTGTTATCGACGGAAATGGCCGCATGGTTTGGCACCCTGCGAATGGCGCAGAAGCTGAAAAAGAGCGATATGCAGATTCTTCCTGAAGCTCAGTTTCCACTATTCATGGATTCCCCACAGTCCTGCCGAGGCAAAGCGTTTACGTTGCGAGGCCGATTGCGTCGCTTGACGCCCTTTACGATCGATCAATCGTCACAGACATTCGGCCTTAAGAATGCGTACGATGCTTGGATTTCAACGCATGATTCAGGAAATCAAATGGTGCATGTGGTTGCGGTTTCGGCTGAGTCCGGTTTGCCAAATCCTGAAGCTACAGGAGTTGAAGCACCTGATGTTGAAATGACGGGATACTTTTTCAAACGCGAAGGGTACGCTGCAAAAGGCAAAACGGGAGACGGAGAACTTGCCATCACGGCGTTATTTCTGGCCGGAAAGATTCGACGTGTACCGACTCAGACTATCGTGTCTCGTGCGTCTGAGATGACACCATGGCTGACATGGATCGGTATCGGAGTCTGTTGCGGCGTGACGGTTTTAGTGTGGCAATTTCAATTGGCAGATTCACGTTTCCGTGCAACTCGAACCCATCAACTGACAACGTTACCCGTGCGTGCCAGCTTTGAAGGGTTGGAAGTTAAAACAATTCAAGAGTCACTTCAGGAAATGCAGGACTACGCAAGGAAAACTTCACCTGACACGGGTCTGATTTCATAGATCATTGAAGTGTCATTGCCGGGGTGTAAAGAATGACAAATCTGCAGCGGCCATGCAGTGAAGTATACGCAGTCACATGCGGTTCAACGCGCGGTCGCACTTCTCAGACAATCGTTCTCAGCAGCCCTGCAAAACTGAATATCTTTCTTGAAGTTCCTGGCAAACGGCCAGACGGCTATCACGAACTTGAAACGGTCATGGTCCGGACCCAGTTCTGCGATCAGCTCACGTTTGAACTGTCAGATTCCCCTGAAATCACGCTAAGTCTAAGTGATGCGACTTCGGCGGATATTCGAGCCAGCCTGCCGCTTGATGAAAGCAATCTCATCGTCAAAGCGGCCCTTGCATTGCAGGTTGCAAGCCGAAATTCAACCCGCGAACTAATGGGAGCACGCATCATTCTGCATAAACGCATTCCGCCGGAATCTGGACTTGGAGGCGGCTCCAGCAACGCAGCGACTGCATTATTGGGTTGCAGGCAGCTTTGGGGTTTAGATGCCTCCGATGCAAAACTGCATTCGATCGCGGCCTCGCTGGGGAGCGATATCAATTTTCTGCTGAGCGGTGCGGCGGCGGCCGTGTGTCGCGGTCGTGGCGAAATTATTCAGCCGATCAAATTGGCGAAGGAACTGTTTTTTGTAGCCTTGCGGCCTCGCACGGGGAATTCAACACCCGCCGTTTTTCGTCAGACAAAGATATCGGCTCCGCCATTTTCTTCTGCGGAAATTGTACGCGCTGTCTCGCAGGGAACCAGAAGTCTGTCGCCATTCATTTTTAACCGACTGACGGATGCGGCATCACAACTGAATCCGGAAATGCAGATGCTGTTGAATCGCATTCCGCAAGTCATTCGTCGACCAGCATTCATGTCGGGCAGCGGCTCGACGATTTACGTCGTTGCCACTGGCCGCCGAGATGCAAAAGAGGTCGCCGAACAACTTAAGCAGGCATTTCGCCTGCCAGTGTGGTTACTGGAATGCGGCGTGGATCGCAGGCCGAATCCACATTCCATTTGATACAAAAAACTCGATGCATGCTGCACGTGGTGCGAATTCATTTCCTTGTTCCGAGGCTGGAGCCCTGGAACGAGACTGATCTAGGTGCGGGGAGTTTTGTCTTCCATGGTAATAATTTTGCGACGCTCAGGAGGCGTTGCTTTCCAGCCCTGAGTTTTCTTCTCTTTGTTCTGATCTGCCGGCAATTCATCCGATGTGCTTGGAATGATTCTTGGTCGGCTTGCATTACGCAACGGAATCTCGCCATGCGAAGATGAGACGGGGTCAGATTCAAGGGTTGGAAGTAGCTCGCTACGTTTTAGCAGCGGTGTTGTTGCGAGTTGAGTTGAAGCGGGTATCCGGGCCGGCGTTTCAACTGCGGATGCTGCCTCCGCTGGTGCTGCAGCGACTTCGCCTGGCGACGGTATTGGTGGGATCGGAGTTGATGGGACATCGGGAATGGCTAACTCAAGATCATTCGCTGGCGTTTGATTCAGCGCCATCTCCTTATCCGCACGATCCTGCTCGCCGCCCGATTTGATCTCTGGGTTTGTTTCAGCCTCATCGAATGACTTCGGCCCAAAGACACGAACCTTAGCCAGAGGATCGGCTAGCAGAGACGCTGTTGATTTCGTTGGGGCCGTCGCCATTGCTGCCACGGTTGCCGATCGGGAAGGGGCGGCGGATTGCAGTTCCACTGGGATCGTTAGTGGAACTGTTGGTGAGAAGGCTTCGGAGACCGGTTCCGCTGGTGTTGGCTCCGCTGGTGTTGGTTCCGCTGGTGTT
>Ga0105053_10001427_pt1 | contig 38249 bp, 26 predicted proteins | sample BON01_FD_78093 | JGI IMG/M metagenome (GOLD analysis project Ga0105053, IMG submission 78093) | Freshwater microbial communities from Lake Bonney liftoff mats and glacier meltwater in Antarctica - BON-01 | ecosystem: Environmental > Aquatic > Freshwater > Ice > Glacier meltwater | place: Lake... | reverse complement strand
GGTTGGGAAATATTTCCAACGCTGTGGTTGCTTCCTCCAGGGCTTCCTCCACGCCAACGGATTCCGGCGCGAGCTTGACGATCCAGACATCGGACTTCCCTTTCACGCCCGTGACATCGCCGTTGTTCGACCATGCCGAGCCCGCCAGGATATAGCCATTGTCTTTGGTTTTTTGAATGGAATAACAGGCTTCTCCTTGGGTCCCGCCCAGCGTTTTTTGCCAAATTATTTGCCCTGGTGGACTCATTTTTACCACCCACATTACTTGAATGCCATTATGGTAGGGGACATCGCCGTCTTTTGATTTTGTGAATCCCGCCAAAATAAAGCTGCCATCGCCCTCTATCAGAAAGCTTCTTGCATAATCTGCATTGGTGCCACCGATGGTTTTTTGCCAGATCAATTCGCCCGTTTTTTTGAGTTTGACGACCCAGTAGTCAAAAAAGCCTTTATGTTCTGTTATATCCCCATTGTTGGAGCCAGCATAGCCAAATCCTATGTAGCCGTCAGCCGTTTCGTAAATATCTGTTCCAACATCCAATCCTGCGCCACCAAGGGGGTGTTGCCATTCCAGGTCACCAGTGCTTCTGAGTTTTACAACCCAAAAGTCTACATTGCCGTTGTTCCCTTGTACATCTCCATCCTGGGAAAGTGCTTCCCCGGCAAGTATATATCCGCCGTCTGAAGTTTGTCGGATGGCAATTGCAGTTTCCTCACTGCTCCCGCCAAATGATTTTTGCCATTGGATGTCGCCGCTACTGCTCATTTTTACCACCCAAAAATCCAGGTAATTGCCTGGGTTCCCTGCTGCATCTCCATCTGTTGAGCTTGATCTGCCAGCGACGATGAAACCGCCATCAGCAGTTAGTTCGACACACCATGCTTCATCCCAATCACTACCGCCGAGTGCTTTCTGCCAAATTATCTCCCCGGAATTACTCAGCTTTACCACCCAGGCATCTTTATCGCCGTGAAAATTAGTGACATCCCCATCATCAGACAAGGTGAAGCCTACGACAATATACCCCCCGTCATTGGTCTGCCGTATGGCGTATGCCTTGTCGTCATCGCTGCCACCAAGCGCTTTTGTCCATTCGACATTGCCTATGGCATTGAGTTTTATTACCCAAAAATCATATATTCCGTGGAAACCTAGGACATCGCCATTGTTGGAGCCTGTCCAACCTGCAATGATGAAACCGCCATCGGTTGTTTGGCGAATGCACCGAGCAACATCGAAATAACTGCCACCGAGGCTTTTCTGCCATTGGATTGCGGGCTGGGCAAGGCTCACGAAAGGGGAAAGCCAAATGACAAGATGTAAAAAGGCAGGTTTCATGTTTAGGATTTTATTTTTTTGTAGAAATGGTTATTGCTCAAAAGTACAGCTGCAATTTGCAATTCCCCGCACACATGCCCCCCAATGGAACACGGATTGAACAGATTCTGCCTATCCGCATATTGTACAGTAATCGCACATGCAACGTGTAATGACATAACTACCTAAAAATCAATATATTATAAAAACAATCATTGACCCTAATCTACTTTTTTACATCATTTTCCTTATTGGTGCTATCGGTGCTGCCTTTTATGGGCAAGGTTGGAACGCCGGGAGGCCGAGTATTAAGAAGTGATTGAATGCTATCTCTTTCATGTATAACAGTTTCATATTTGGCGTTTATTTCATTAAAATCAGCCTTGTATGTATTAGTTAGTGATTCATGCAATTTCCCAGCAGCGAACAATATACCGATGGCGAAAATTAAGAACGAAACCTTTGCTCCCATAGGCCAAGTACAAAAGAAAACTTCTTTTTGAACCATATCTCCACCTTTTGCTAAATAGATAATGCAGCCTGCAACAAGGGAAGCGGCTTCATTTATACGGACTGTTTCATTTTTTAAGTCGTAAATTGTAGGTTCTTGAGCTAATGGAGTTTGAATAATTTTCATCTTGATTAAATCTGAATAGTAACTCGAACTTTCGCCGACATATTTTTTGATTAACTCGGCTGTGTCTCGAACCCAATCTGTATATTCAAGTCTCCCTACTCGAATAACTCCACTTTCAGAAATACAATTTTGTTCTTTTAGTTGTTCAATTGCGTTTATTCTCCTCCAATTAAGGGTTTTCTGAAAAAAAATGCTTATAAATTCACTTAATGCAACCATAGGAAAGATTTTTAAAGGTTCGTCACAAACCTACAAAAAACCGTACATTTACACACTCATAACACGCATATTCTACAGTAATTTATCGGAAAAAAATCGCCTTTTCGTCGTAAAAACAAGTGAATCATAGATTAACGCATTAATTTTGTATTGTAGTTCAAACGAAGTTAACATGAATCTTTTACAGGTTGTCAAAGAATACCTGAACGAAGAAGTTTGCCTACAACGCTTTGTGGACTACCGTTTGCAACGTGGAATCACTTTCGGAACAAACAATCAACTAAGAGGCGACCAAGGGGCTAAATTCGGGCGTGGTTGCGATTTCAGACGATTGGAAGGAGAGGGTTGGACAGGGTAGTGAGCAGCAGTATAACGCAAAATGTAACGCCACCAAAACAAGCAATGGAGAAACTGCCTTGGGTTCACACAGTTATTTCAAACACCCAAAAAATGACTGCTTGAGTTCACCCTGTAGTAGCCAAGGAATACTTACAGAACTACTTGAACGAGTTTTGTTGGAAAATTAACCGCCGTAATTTTGCATCCGATCCGTTTGAACGGGCAATGTGCATGGCAGTTGACGAATATTGGTGTTGAATCTTTCATCACAAAAATAAAAACGGGAGATAAAAATTTCAAATCATGTCATTTTATTTAAACATAATTCTTGCAATTATTGCCATTCCGCTAATTATTTTGCCTTTTGGCAAATTGAGAGATAAGCGTGTAAAAGCAAATTTTGGATTTACTATAAATGGAATAATTTTCTATGTCTGTATGGTTTTAGCGACAGGGATTTCAATATGGAAAGAATGTTTGAGCAATCAAGAAGAAGGAACCAAAGAAAAACGGAATAATGAGGTTCAATCTAAAGTTGATACAATCTCGGATAAAATAAGAAGCCTCGATAGTTTGGGCCAACAATTAGATGCAGTTCATTTTAATACGTTGCAAGCAATTGAAGAGCGGGAAAGATTTTTGGTAGAATTCAATCGTATGAATGACAAGATAAAATCATTAACTGAAAATGAAAAACAGAAATTTGAATCAAGTCATCCGGAGATAATTATTTATGAAGAACCTTTTTTTAGTGTTTTTGATTCTGTCAATCTAAAATACTCATTAAAATTCCGATTAATTAACAATGGCAGTAGGACAGCAGATAAGATTGAAATAAACCCAATAATTTTTGTTTCAACAGACAAAGAAATTATAAGTCATTTAGAAATTGGTAAATTGCGTCGACCAACGAATCCAACAACAAAAATTTCTTCCTATGAGAAAAGCAAACTCTACACCGAAGTTTTTTATGATGAAATTGGGTTTCCTGACAATGAAAGCGTTGAAAGGTTTAACAACATAGTTTTTTTAGCAATTAAGGTTCAATATTCAGATGCCTTTACAGGAGAAAAACATTCTAACATTGAATATTTCGGGTGGTATAATTTCTCAAAAAACAAATACACGTTTAAGAGGTGTTCAAATGAAGGGTTTAATCTTATTGAAAAATATTTGAATAAAATAAACCTAAAATTTTAGATTTTCTGATATTTATGAGCAAAGGAGAATTGTAATGATTGAAAAAGTAAAAATATATTGTTTTGCAGATGCAGAACTTTATTTCAAAAACCAACCAAAAGAAACGTATTTAGAATTCATTCAAGATTTAGAAGCGTGTATTACTTTTGATTGGCCTACATTCTGTCAAAGGATTAATTCTTTGCAAAAAAGTTATCTTTCAGAAATTGAATTTGTTCATTGACTTCTGGTTCTAATGATTCCGACCAAGTAAAGGTGATGTCTGCCATCGTATTGGGTTTCTTTGGATTAAGTTGACCTGAAACAGTTATCGTAAAGTTCTCATAGTGTCACTCCTTGCTAAGTTTACTTATTTTTGATTCAAGAATTTGCAATTTCCTTTCAATATGCTTGTTCAAAACAAGATTTATCTGTGCGAAGTCAAGTTCATTTGATTCTGGGACTGGAGTAATTCTGTTGTTTAATTGTATCATGTCGCTTTTTTTGCCCCTAAAATATGGGAAAACTGTTTTTTTGAGTAAAAAAATTTAAATCATTGCAAATCAAACAGTTAACCAAATTACTGTACGATAACCGTATAGGCAAAAAAGATTTTTCACAAGCCTTTGAAGCGCGACACCTGCCCCCAGCGCAAATCCACCCCCAAACCTCACTCCAAAGTAACCACCCTCCCAACATACCGCATCCCCATTCCATCCAACAAAACGACCGAATAAAACCCCGCTGCCAAAACCCCACGTGGCAAAACAGCCGTCTCCTGCCACAGATTATCTGCTTCAAAAACCACCTGTCCAAGCATGTTCAGCAGCATCAATTGATAAGGCTTTTCAACCTTTTCAGCATCAATGAAAAGCTGCTGTGAAAAGGGATTCGGATACATTTTCAAAATCTGCGCTGGTGTTTCTACCGTGCTTGAAGCCACATTGCTCGCCCTCGGCGTGGGGAACATAAAAACCGTCTCCGCACTGCCATCAGGGTAGCGCCCCCACGACACATCGGGGCTTTGCGGTCCAAAAGCGAGGCGCTCCCGCTCGGCGTAACCCTCGTTTTCCCGTTGAAAAATCGCCACCATTTCGCCCCCGGCGCTCAGCTTGAAATCCGCATGGAGAAGCCCCCGCTCCGGTTGGCCATCCGCCCAAAGCAGGAGAAAGCCGTGCGGCGGGAGGGTCGTCCGTTCAGGAAAATGAAGGGGCACCTGCCATTTGAACGGCTGCCCGGGGTCGTCGGTGAAGCACAGCCCGCCGATGTTCAGCGAGTCATCGGAAGCGTTGTACAATTCGAACCAGTCGTCGTACTCCCCATGCTCGTCGGGCAGTGTTTGGGTGTTCGAGGCGAGTATTTCATTGACAAACAGGCTCGAAACATCGTGCGGGAGGCTGTTCGGCCGACCAGGCGTACCAAGCAATACATGGCTTTCCCGCCAATCGCTGGGCAAGTTGCCCTCTTTGCCTTGCGCGAGCTCAACGGTCGCCCCCTGCCCGTCGGCAAGCGGCGGCCATGGGCGGTAGTCGGCATAGCGGACGCTGTGGACGAGCCTGCCCGATGGTTCGTTCAGGGCAATTTTTCCAAGTTTGTTGTTCAAGTCGAAATGAAAATCCCCAACAATGGCGCCCGCATCCGGGTGAAAAGTTTTGAACAGCAAACTGTCTTGGCAAACCACAAGGTAGCCGCCCGGAGCGACCACCGCATTTTTACCAAAAACAAACGCGTGCAGCCCGTGCGCCATGCGCCAGCCTGTTAACACAATGGCTTCGTCGGTGCTGTTGTGCAGTTCCAGCCAGTCGCCACTGGCGTAATTGAACGGTGGGTGGTAATTGAACTCGTTGACGTGAAGGGTCAGCCCGTAGCCGCCCGTGTGCGTATAGTAGGCGCCCATGTCGGCGGGACTGCCGTCGGGGTCTTTTGGCGAGAAGGGGTCGCCAGCGTCAATGCAGGGCGAATTGGCGGCCAGCTCGAAATTGCCGGTGGCGGGATGTACCAGTTCAGGGTCGCCGTGCAGGTTGCCCGTGCCGGGTAGCGGCTCCCGGTCGGACAGCGAATAACTGACCTGCACCTCGGATTTTGCATCAAAAAAAATGCTCGACTCGGTAGAGGCGGACAAAATCGAGTTTTTCACGTAGGCTTTACCGCCCCCCCGGAGCGCACTTTTTTCATAACAAGCCACCGCTTGGCGGTTGCCATAGAAGGTGTTTTGATCAATATAGGCGACGGCGAGGCTGTCCTTTACCGCCACGCCAAAGTCGCAGTCGTAAATCAGGTTGCGGCGGATGAGCGCACTGGACTGTGAGCCAATGGAAATGCCCTTGTCCGAGCAGTCGTGGATGATGTTGTGCTCCAAGAGGATATTTTGCGAATGAATGCCGAGGTCAATACCGTCGCAGTTGGAGCCGAGGAAGCCATAGACTTTGTTGTGCCGCACAATGCCGTTGGTGATGCCCTTGATGTCAATGGCGTCAGTATTGATGGCATGGTTTCCCCTGAAAACGCAATGCTCGATGAGCGGATTGTCCATGTCGTAGAGGCTGATGAAGCCGTTGACGCTCCCGAAAGTGTGGAACTCCGAATGGCTGATGTGGGCACCGCCGCCCCTTGCGATGAGGGGCGCTTTGCCTTCGGCAATGGTGGAGTACGCCACCACCAGCGGGCAATCGTAAGCGGAAATGGTGGAAAAATGGCGGCGCCTGTCCCGCCCGAAACTTCCGCCCCGCAGGTCGGCGAAGTAGACGATGAGGCTGTCCGTCGGCTCGTCGGCCAAAATGCTGCCCCAGTAACCCGATTGCCCGTAAAACGAGCGTCGTGCCGCGTGGGAGGGGTCGGGTCGTATGCTGATGTGCTGGTCGGGCGAGCCGTTCAGGTGCAATCCGCCCTTCACGTTGATGCAAACGCCGTCTGTTAGCAGGAGCGTTGCCCCGGCTTCTACGGTCAGGCGGGCACCGGGCAGCACCGTCACGTCCTCGAAGCCGTACCACGGCGAGGCTGCTGCTGCCAGCGTGGTATCCGCCGCAATGACGGGTGGGATGATGCTGATATTTGCCAGCGGCGCAAAAACGGCGGCGAAAGCGGTGTCGCCAACGGGGGTGAGCGCAGTGTTTTCGTCCGTGCTGTTCAGCCCCTGCCAAGCCACGAAGCGGTAGCCGGGGTCAGGCACGGCTTGCAGTTGGATACGGGCATTTTTGAAAAAATGCCCGCCCATGTTTTCAGAAAAAGCCACGCCGCTGACCAGCACTTTGCCCTGCCCGATGATTTCCATGGAAACCAAGGCGCTGTCGGGTTTGCCAAAAAGGTCGATCAGGTGCTGGCGATAGTGGCTCGGCCTGTTTTCCAAAAAAGTTTTGATGAGGTTGACGTTGCCCTGCCACGCCTGCTTGGACGGCGGCGAGTTCCAGCGACCGATATGCCGCGGCATCTGGCTTTGCAGCAGGTTATACAGGCTGTCGACCGTTGCGAGTGTCACGCTGGGCTGAAAAATGGTGTTCAGGTAAGCCGCTGAGCGTTGGATGAAGTCGTCCCGGAAGCCGGGGTTTTTCAACAGGCGGTTGAAGAGCAGGGCCGCCCATTTGGGCAGGTCGCCGGACAGCCCGGCGAGTTTGGCGATGGTGTTTTCGGAAACGAGGTCGCCGCCGAGTTGTCCGAAAGCGTGTTCAAGGTCGGCGGCAATCCAGCGCCATTTGCCGTCGGCGCCGGCATCCCGGTTGCGCCAGTAGCGGTTGTTGAGGTCGGCGATTTGGTAGCCGATGAAAGCCCTTAGAATCACATAGTTCGTGAATTCATTGACATCCATTTGCGCAGCAACCTGGGCAAAAACAGCGGAATCGCTCAAGTCATTTTGCTGGACAAAATCCATCAGTCTCAAAAAATCGTACTGGTCTCCCGCCAGCACTTGCAGGCTGTCTTCGAGATAGTCGAGGTTGTCGGGGTTGATTTCGTGGTTGCTGCCGATGTACTGTTCGTCGAGGCGTTCCCGGAGTTCGTAAATGCCGTTGTACGCGCCGTTGATGAACACGATGCAGGGTTTGTAGTCCTGAAAGTCAATGTCCATTTTGCCTTTCACGAGATGCACCCCAAGTCCGTCCCGGAAGAAGGCGGTGTTGTAGTCGTTGCCGCCGTTGCGGAGCAAAAAAGCCGAATAACGGGGAATGGGTTTGCCCTCGAACAGCGGGTACTGTAAGATTTCGTCGCCATATTTTTCCTTGAAACGCACGGAAATGGGTCGCTGCGGCAGGTTGTAAATGGAAGTGCCGAACACCCGCAAACCCACGCCAGCGAGGAATGCCCGCGCGCCAGTGCCCGGCTCGAAATACTCCAGCGTGGCAGGCACTTCCCGGTCTTTGATGGCATTTTGCAGGATGCCAAAATCGAAGCCGTAGAGATTGGCGGCGTTCGAGCTGATGGCGAGCACGGGCAGTTGTGTGTTTTCATTGATGAAATAAGACTTCGTGACCACCTTGCCCGGCATCTTGCCCGGCACGTAGAGCCTTGCCTTGATGGTGAGGTTAAGGTTTAGAGGAAAGGTATTTGTGAAAACGGGCGAACCGCCGTTGGGCGTAGTGCCATCGAACGTGAAACGGATGACAGCGCCTGCCTCCTGCGTGATCAAGGAGAGTACTTGTGGCGTTGGATAAAAACCTTCGCCGAGCGAAAAAACGGGTTCGCCGGGAGTTTCCATCACCGCCGAGCTGTAGGGCGCGTTGGGGGAACCGGGCGTTGGTTCGCCAAAATACAGCCATAGCGAAGGGTCGGTCGTGCTGCGCCCGAACGATACGTCGCTGGTTTGGATGCAATAGGTAATTTCGTCCACCAGACCCTGCGGATTGAACAGCCCGATGTATTCCCCATCCCCGCTCAGTCTGAAATTGAGGTGCAGTGCGGTCATGGTTGCCAAGGCGTTTTTGAAGGCAACAAAGGCGGTGTCGCCGGGTCGTTTGTCCTGACCGTCCGCCCAGATGACGAGGTGCTGGCCGGGTGCGAGTTCCATTGCTGGCAACGCCCATTTTCCTTTGTCGGCGGGGTCGTCGGTGAAGGTGTAACCGGCGAGGCTGACGGGGGTGGCGGTGGGGTTGTACAGTTCCACGAAGTCAGAAAATTCGCCGAAATCAGGGTCGTGCGCGATGGTGGAATTGATGGCCAGCAGTTCGTTGATTTGGACTTGGGCCTGGGTGGTTTGGGCGGCAGCAATCACCATGGTTAGGATGATGATCTTGTGTTTTATGTTTTTGTAAAACATGGGTATTCAATTTTTTACATGAATAATTCATGTGTAACAATCCAGCCGTTCTCACCATCGCTCGCTTCTTTTACCCTGAGTTGTCCTGCTGTAAGCATCCGTCCACGTAAAGTGCGCTGAATGTATCAATACAAAAACATCCTGTCTTGCTTTTCCCCTTTTAACGTGGACAGATGCTTACAGCAAGACAACTCAGGGGGGCAGGTGATCGTTGGCGGATGGATAGTTACATTTATGTTGACTACTTATTGCAGCGCTGGGCAAAGCCTACCCCACATCCCCCAACTATTGTTTCAGCAATTTACCCACAAACACACCTCCCTCTGTCTTCAAACTTAAGAAATAAATCCCGGGTACCAGCCCAGTTAAATCCTCCTGTAGTTCGGCAACCCGCTCCGTGTAAGCAGTTTGGCGAAGCAGCCGCCCGTCGGCGCTATGGATTTGAAGGGTAAGCGGTGATTCTGTCGGGGTCTTCAACCGCACCGTAAGATGGTCGGAGGCAGGATTCGGGAAGATGGCAACTTCCTGGAAGGCGGGTTCCGGGTTTGTGCTGCTCGCGTTCTTGTCAAAGACGGCGAGAAAGCCCATCGACATGCGCCCATAGCGGGCGGGGTTCAGGTGTACGTAGATGGAATTCAAACTGCCCGTGTTTTGCAGGTTGTATGCGCCAAAGGTGACAGGGGCGGACTCGAAATTGCCGCCGAGAAAGAACTTGTCGTCGCCGATAGTATGGATGCAGGTGGCTTCATCGGCGTGGATGCCGCCCAGCGATTTGCCCCAAAGCTCGTTCCCGGAAGGCGCGTATTTGAACACGAAAATTTGGGGGTAATAGTATGGAAAATTGTAAGGGTTAGCAAGTGCCTGGCCTGCGAACTGGAGCGTATTGCTGAAAAAATAGCCTGTGACATAGACGTTCCCGGCTTCGTCAAGGCTGAGGCTTTTGGCGATGTCAAGGCTATGACATGGCGTGTCGCCTCCGGCCATTTTATGCCAGACGGTATTCAGGTCGGCGTCGAGTTTGAGCACATGCATCTTCGAGTTGCTGAGCGGCCAGCCCCAGCCGAGGCAGCCTAAGGTTTTTTCCCCACAGGCGTATACGTTGCTCCCATGTACCTGCAACCCGTTGAATTTTCCCAAGCTTGGATTGAGGTAGGTATTCAGGATTGACCCAGCGGGGTTATACTTCACAATAAATGCCGCAGCACTCGTGTCGTTTGTAAAGACGGTGCTGCCAAAAGTTGCCGTGCCAAACACCGAGCCACCGAGGTAAACGGCTTGGTCGTCGTCAATGGCCAGCGCAGTGGCTTGTAGGATACCGCCTTGTATGGTACCTGTTCGCTCCCAAGCTTGGTTGCCGGCAGCGTCCAATTTCTGAACAAAAACTCGAATGGTGGCGTATGTAAATTTATCGATCACCTGTCCCGAAACATAAACATTGCCATCGGCATCCAGGGCAACGCTGCTCACTTCATCTATGTCGGCAGTGCCGATTTTCTTGACCCAGGCAAGGGATTTGTCTGCCTTGTACTTCGCCACGAAAGCATCCGTTTCGCCGCTATTGAACAGGTTCGTGCCGCCAATGGTCATGGAGATACTGTTGAAATTGCCCGCCACCACGAAATCGCCATTGGATGCGGCTGCGGCATCCACGATAAAATCACGCCCTGAGCCGCCGAAACTGGCTGCCCATTCATACTGACCGGCATCGTCGGCAATGGCCACGTAGCCGTCGTCCTGCCCAGCGTTGTTGAGTGAAAAGCTGCCGACGGTGAGGGCGGTAGCGGCGAATGAGCCACTCACGATCACGCTTGTGCCGGCGTATTTGCGGATGGATGTTACAGTAGTGGTGGTGTTTGGGGTGCCAAGGCTATGCGCCCATTTCCAGACTTGGGCGTGGCTTATTAGCGGAAACAGTAAAAGGAAAACTGGGATAAAAAGGATTCTGTTTTGCATAGTATTAATGATGAATATTGCTAATCAATTGAGTCAAAATCAAAATGTTGGAAGTTGTTTAGTTGCTTTTACAAAAGGGTGATTTTGGTTGAGCAGTCATATCCCCCAAGACAGTAATAGTAACATCGGGGGTTGGTGCTATTTTTTCCTATTTCTACCAGGTGCCTGTTTTGTTCGACGAATTGTATTGATAAAACACGGTGCCTTGCAGTTTGGGATTGAGTGTAAGCCGCAAACCGCCTGCTGGCGCATAGTGTTTAAAACCCCGAATTCAAGAACCCCAAAAGCAACGCACTCGCTCCTGTGCGTCTACGACGCGAGGTGCTGTCCTTTTGGAACACGAATCTAACAGATTTAAACGGATTAAGGGTGCGCTCTAATAAATCTGTTTTAATCCGTCAAATCCGTTCAATCCGTGTTCCATTGGAGTATAAGGGGAAATATCGCCGCCGCCTCCCCCCGTAAAAAAAATCCACCCCCAAAAAAACCACCTCCCCCATCCCCTACGTACATGTGTTTGGAGGCGTCTGCACGCCCCAATTCTTTCACTTTTTCAACCAAACACAACTAATCATGACCAATTTCACAAAACGGAGCGCCAATTGGGCCTCCATGTTGGCTCTGCTTTGGCTGTCCTGCTCCTCGGTATTTGCTTCTAGCCACCGGGAAGCACCGCTGATTGCAAACGACCCACTGGCCGACAACACCGATTTGTATGCTTTCCGCAGCCCCGACAACCCCAACACCGTCACCCTGATCGCGAACTACGTGCCAGGTGCTTTCGCTTTTGGCGGCCCAAACTATTACACGTTTGGGGAAAACATCCGCTACGAAATCCACGTCGATAACAATGCGGCAGTAGCAGGTGACGAGATCGTCTACCGTTTCACCTTTACGCGCGTGAACGAAGATCCAACGACCTTTTTCAACATCCGCCTGGGCAAACAAAACCTGAAAACGAGCTACACACTCCAGCGCAGCACGGATGGAGGTGTCACGTTTACCACCATTGTCTCCAACGGCAAGGTGCCGCCGTGGAACATCGGCCCGCGTTCCATCGAATCGGGTGTAGGTTTGAACACCACTTATGAAGCCCTCGTGGCTGGTGCGATCATGACAGCCAGCTCCGGCGAAAAAGTGTTCTGCGGCTCTGCCGATGATCCTTTCTTCGTTGACCTGGGTGGAGTTTTCGACCTGGGCGACCTGCCCCGTCAAAATGGCCCTTCCCGCGACGGATTGGCCTACCTCAATGTGTGCACGATCGCCATTCAGGTGCCGATCAGCACCCTGCGCAAAACAGGTGCACCAAGTACCCCAACCAACATTCTGGATGCGGATTATGTCATCGGTGTTTGGGCTTCGGCCAGTCGCCCTGCTACCCGCACACTGGTGTCTAATGGCGGCCAGCCCAATGATACTGGCGCGTGGATACAAGTCTCCCGTATCGGTATGCCACTCACCAACGAGGTGGTTATCCCGATCGGAAATAAGGACTTCTGGAACCGGCTCACGCCTTATGATGAAATCTCGGATGTGACACTTGATAACTATTTCTACAACCCGGAACTGGCATTGTACATGGACGATGCACAGTTTGGTGGTGCAGTGCCTGCTTTCGCGCCGTTGCGCATCCAGCGCAACTCCTTGCAGAGCTACGATTTTGGCAACGGTAAAAATGGCTTGTTTGGCCTGAAAGGCTCCGCAGCAGTTGCTGGCACAGCCTTGGACGATGCTATTTTTGGCACGCTCTTGCTGCCAGGCGCTGGAAAACCACGCTCGGTCGACCTGTGGCCTATTTTCCACACGGGCGTTCCGAATTTTCCACCCTACCAATTGGCTACAGGCAAAAACGGCAACCCACTCGCTGCCGGAAAGCCATTTATCAACAACTTCTTGCCCAACGGCGGCGATATGTTGCGCCTGAACATGGCCGTGCCAGTAACGAGCCGCAGCGATGCCAAATTCAGCCCGCTTGGTATCGTGCAAGCAGCAGTGCTGGGCCTTACCGATCCGGCCTATAACACCAACACCAACATCCAGGCCATCCCAAATATGGACGGATTCCCCAACGGAAGAAGGTTGGAGGACGACGTGACACTTATTGAATTGCAAGCAGTTGGCGGCGTTGTATTGGCAGCTATCGGACTTTGGTACGATGACTATACTGTTGGCGGTACCAACTCGGTCACCCCGGATCTGGTCGACGTACTGTCATATCGCACTGGCGTAAACGGCAACGACAAGCACTTCAAAAGCACCTTCCCTTACGTGGCCCTTCCATGGAGAGGCACCGAAATAGGGCAGTAATTGGAAACATCCATCACAAAAAAAAATTCGACAATGAATCACTCAATTAATAAAATCCTGCTGGCTGCCGCTATCGTATTAGCCGCCTTCTCCAGCAGCTGGGCCTCCAGTCACCGCGAGGCACCGCTCATCGCCGACGATCCGCTGGCCGACAATGTGGACCTTTACGCGTTTCGCAGCCCCGACAACCCGAACGACATTACCCTGATTGCGACGTATGTTCCGTTGCAATTGCCGCATGGTGGCCCGAACTATTATTCTTTCGGGGAAAATATCCGTTATGAAATCCACGTGGACAATGATGCTGCGAAGCCAGGCGATGAAATCACGTATCGTTTTACCTTCCAACAAGTGAACGAAGACCCCACAACGTTTTTCAACATCCGATTGGGTAAGCAAAACTTGAAAACGACTTACACCTTGGAGCGCAGCATCGACGGTGGGGTCTCTTTTCAAACCATTGTAACCAATGGAATTGTACCGCCACCAAACGTCGGTACACGTTCCATCGAATCAGGTGTGGGTTTGAACACCACCTACGCCAACTTGATGAACGGTGCCATTAAAACCGCGACCAGCGGCGAAAAAGTGTTCTGTGGCACTTCCGATGATCCATTCTTTGTAGACCTGGGCGGCATTTTTGACCTCGGGGATGCCAAGCGCCAGAATGGTACGCCTGTTGATGGGCTGGCCTGCCTCAATGTAAGCACCATTGCATTGCAAGTGAACTTCCAGACCCTCTTAAAAGCGGGTGTTTCTCCGGGAGCAACCTCTATCCTGCAAAGCGATTTCGTGATCGGTGTATGGGCTTCAGCCAGCCGCCAGATGACCAGAACGCTTTCTGCTACCGCTGATCCAACTTTTTCGGGCCCTTGGGTACAGGTGTCACGCTTAGGCATGCCCTTGACCAACGAAGTTGTGATTCCAATTGGCCAAAAAGACTACTGGAACTCCCTGACACCATACCAGGAAATCGGCGAGACTACTTTGGACGAGTATTTCTACAATCCAGAACTGGCCTTGTACATGGATGATGCACAGTTTGGCGGCGCAGTACCGGCGTTTTCGGCCCTGCGCATTCAGCGGAATTCTTTGCAGAACTTTGATTTTGGGAATGGGAAAAACGGCCTTTTTGGCTTGAAAGGTACCCCAGACGTGGCTGGTACTGCATTGGATGATGCCATTTTTGGCAACTTGTTGCTACCAGCTGCGGGCAAGCCACGTTCTGTCGATCTGTGGCCAATATTCCACACAGGTGTTCCAAATTTACCGCCATATCAGTTGGCAACGGGAAAAGGCGGCAACCCACTTGCTCCGGGCAAGCCGTTTGTCAACAACTTCCTGCCCAACGGCGGCGATATGTTGCGCCTCAATATGGCCGTGCCGGTGACCCAGCGCGACGATCCGAAATTTAGTTCGCTAGGTTTGATTCAAGCTGCAGTTTTGGGTCTGACAGACCCTGCTTACAACACCAGCACGATGCTACAATTCATCCCTAACATGGATGGGTTCCCCAATGGCAGAAGGTTGGAAGACGACGTGACCCGCATCGAGTTACAAGCTGTTGGCGGCGTAGTTTTAGCGGCCATCGGCCTGTGGTATGATGATTATGCCGCAGGAAATCCCAATCCTGTGACCAACCAACTCCTCGGTGTATTGAATTACACGACTGGTGTGGAAAACAACGACAAGCCTTTCAGCAACACCTTCCCATACGTTGCCGAGCCAAACAGCGGAACCGGCGATTGTAGCGGGGTCGTGTTTGTAAGCACCAATGAATTATTCAACGGTGTTATTGGCCTCAGCGCCAAGCCTGTGCTGATGAAAAACTTCCCGAACCCATTCCGGGGCCAGACGACCTTCGCATTCAAAGTGAATCAGCCTACAAAAGCTACCCTGCGCATTTACAATGCACAAGGCAGTTATGTGGCAACGGCATTCACCGGTAACCTTAGCGTAGGGGAATTCGAGCATGTTTGGAATGGTGGCACGCTGCCAGTAGGCATGTACATCGCCAACCTGTATGATTCCAATGGCAATTTGCTACAATCAGGTAAAATCTTGAAATCAGAATAAGGAGCGTAGCATATTATTTTGAACATGAAAAACAGGCTGCCGGATTCGTCCGTGCAGCCTGTTTTTTTAATAGGTGTGAATTGAAAGAAATCAAATACTGCTTACCATTGTTTTTCCGAAATTGCGTCTGAAAAATAAACGCCTCAAAATAGGTAAGGAAAGTGGATATGCTTCGTTAGTTGTCATTACAATGTTCACCCCATCCCCCCAATTCAATGGAAAAACAACTTTTTTCCCTATTATTCGCGCTCAGCACAAGCATTTTCTTGCTTAACGGGCAGGAACTACGTCAAGCTCCTTATTTCCATCCAGATCAGAACAAGCTCAATGGTGAAGCGGCAGATCGTGCGAAATCGTCTGTCCTTACGGCCTTTTCGGTTCCAGATCGTTTTGACAAAGAGGCCAAAAAAGCCTTTGTAGAAGAGCGTCTGCGCATTGGCCAGAGCGTCTCCGAGGTCGTCCTGGAAACTGCCTTGTTCGACGATGTGCTGTATCCTTTCGTGAAAAGTGTGCATGAAAAAATCATCGCCGCCAACCCCGCGCTTCCAGCCACAAGCATCATATTGACCAGTGAACCGGTTCCGAACGCTTTTTCAGTCGGGGATGGCACCATTGTCGTGTACACTGGATTAATCTCCGAACTTGAAAATGAAGACCAACTGGCATTTGTACTTTGCCATGAGTTAGCACACTATGCGCTCCACCACGCAACGCATCAACTCGTCAAGGAAATTGAACACTTTCAATCCAAGGCATTCAAAGCTCAGATAAAAAAAATCAAAGAGGCTCAGTTCAACCAGTCGGAGCTGTATGAATCGATGTACCGCAATGTTCAGTTCAAATCGCGTTATCACCGCCGCGACCTCGAACGACAAGCAGATTCCTTGGCGTACCATTATTTCCTCAATACCAGCTACAGCCCTGCTCAAGCCATGCGGCTCCTGGAATTATTTGAAACCATAGACGAGCACAAAGGCGATTCCCTCTTGCAATTGGAACAACATTTTGGCTGTCCAGCATTCCCGTTTCAGTCAAAATGGAATGACAATGGAAGCAGCTCCATTTGGGGCACGGCCCATGAGGCACAAAAAGAGCGTTACAAGTCGCTCTCTGACTCTTTGAGCACGCACCCGGATGCTCAGGCAAGATTTAATTGGATAGCAGCAATGGCAGCGGAACATTATCCGACGGAGCATCCAGTGACGATAGATAATTATCAGCAGATCAAGTATTTGTGCGCATTGGAAAACGTTCAAGCCTGGTACGACCGGGAGCGATATGACAAAGCTATCTATACAGCATTGTTGTATCAAAAAGTGTATCCTGAATGCGCCTATTTCAAAGAGATATGCACCTTGTCGCTGAACGGCCTGTTTGTGCAGTCCAAAAACCACAATTTGAGCGCAGTGCTGTCGCAAACCTCCCCCTATTATGACAAAGGATACAATGCCTTGTTGGTGTTGTTAAACAATCTACGGCTGAGTGAATTGGCAGCTTTACAGTCCTGTTCCTTTGATGAACAACTTGAGCCAGACAGCGAATTTGGATTGTATGCAGCGTACCGTTATTCGGTCGGTAAGGACGACAAGGCAAGGACAAATTTGCTGCAAAAAAAATACCTCCAACTATATCCAAAGGGTCGATTTTCGGATGCAATGGTTGAAAAATAAAATGTGAACACTCACTTATACTAATTCAACAATCATGTACAAAATCAAAATTCCAAGTTTCCTGCTTTGCCTGCTGTTTGTCTTTCAGCTTGGTGCCCAACAAGAGAAACTACATTTTTAAATCCTACGACAAAAAATTGACACTGCTTGGCAGCCGCATTACGGAAAAACCAAACAAATGGGAGCAGGCGACCTTGAACCAAATGGCTGGAGGCGATACGGATGAAGTTTTCTATTTTTATGGCATAAGACCAGTACCTGGAAAAGGCTTCGTAAGGACTGGCTACGGCAAATCCAGCGACCAATTTAAAGTGACCATGTACGATAATAATTTCAAGGAAAAATGGGCTTATGAAACGCCCAAAACGGCTAAAGGATATGAGGTGTTTATGCTTTCCGATATCAATACCCAATATGTTACGGGCATGACATTGCGTCGCAATGGATTGTTGTCGCATAAATTTGACTTTTTTCTGACCATCTTTAATGCTGATACGGGTGAAAAAATGGTAGATGTTTCAGTTGAAAAACCAAATCAAAACCTTTCGATCAGCGCAACCATTTTGCAGGAAGGAAGTGATGAACTAATGTTGCAAGGCGAATTCTACGACATGGATGCCAAACCAATGGTGCACAAGAGCAAAGGGTTTTATCTCAAAACGTTTGAATTGAAGACGGGCAAGGAAACTGGCGAGCACTTATATTCCTGGGATAAAGATGTAGCAAAGCTATTTGACGCAAAAGCCAAGGAAAGCATAGAAGACAAATATTTAAACTATCCGCTCAGCCTTTTCAAAACGGCAAACGGCCATTTTTATATGGTGTTCGAGCAATATAAAAAAGTCGCAGATGGCGCTGGAATTGCGATGAGGGCGCTGGGTGGCGAAACATCGGTCGCTAAAGTAAAAGTCGGTAATATGTGGTTGCTGGAAATGGATGCTGATTTAAATCCATTGTCCGTTCAATACTACGAAAAAGATGGAAGCAGCGTTAAATTGCCCCCCGGTACTGATATGGCGGGCACAGGTTTGGCGGGCTTTGTTATAAAGTGGATCGGCGGGTTTGACTACCAGTTTTTACAGCAAAGCAATGATGGCGCGGCGTTTAACATCGCTTACATCAATTACGACCGCGAAAAAGGATCAAAAACAAAAACCATTGTGGGCAACATCTTTTTGCCCAAGGACGGCACGCTCAGTTTCGACAAGGTGGATATAACCGCGCCCAAAAACACAGTTTTCTACTTGTACCCAGCACAAGGCAATGCTGTTATGGTGTCGCAATTTTTGAAGAAAGAGAAGACGTTGGAGTTTAAGCTGGTGAAGCTGAATTATTAAAGGAATCTCCGTGCCTGATCGGTTTTCAGTGCTGCTGCAATCTTGTGGCGCGCAAGGAGGACTGATCGGGCACGGTATTTTTTTATCCCTATTTTCCGGAAAATGGGTTCCCCAACAACAGCTCAACGCCTCCGCACTCGCCAATGCTGATTGGGAAATCGAGCAATGGCAGCCTTATATGCTGGAAACGGCTTTGGCTATTGCGCAAAAATGGCGCTAAATGGGGCATTTACCGCATTAGCTAAGCAGCAAAAAGCGCTGAATATTCGTTTTAAAGGAAACGAATAAACTACGAATGAACATGAAAACGAACTTACTCTCCTTCGCCCTGATGCTGGCTTCTGCTACAGCCTTCGCCCAAATCCAACTGGAACACACCTACCCAATAGGCTGGCTCACACGGGTAAATACAGATGTCAGCGGCGAGCGATATATGTGGATTTCCAATTCGCAGCCCTACATTGTACGCGTGTTTGATGCCGACCACACCGATAATGGCATTTCGTTTGACCCATTTGGCTCCAACAACGCCCTAAGATTTTCAGGGACGCCTTTCCTTTCCGAAAAATTGCTGGACGATGATCCTGGGATGGAACTACTTGCCTCTTGGAACTACGACGGAGAAGACGTATTCGGGACAAAGCTCGTCCAGGAATCTGGAGCAGTAAGTGATTTCTTTAGCAGTTCCTTCAGGGCTTCATTGGTACCTACGCCTAAATTAATCTGCTTCCGAAAGGTTTACGCCTTGCCAGGATTAGCGTTGGAGCATGATTACGATGATTTTTATGAAATCCGACGCATTGTATTTCCCATAGACGGTGAGCGATATTTGTTGTCCAAAAGGTATTCAAACTATGACGGTATCCATGTTTACGATGCCGCGCACAACTGGGTGAAGACATTTGATACGGCATTGGGCGACCAACCTCTGGGTTCCATTTCCCAAACGAATTACAATGACGATGCCTTGTTGGAGGTTGCGGGGAAAGTTTATTTGCCAACACCAGATGCCAATGGCAATAATGTGCTTTATCAGGTCATTCAGGAGGACGGCACGGTTTTACTCAGCGAGCCGTGTATCGATTGGGGGTACTCCTCTGTCGGTATTATCCTGAAATATTACAGCGCACCTGGGCAGCTTACAACCAAAGTTCTGGATACCAAATCTTATGCCTTGCTGCATACCTTTCTGGGGAAGGTTGGGCCATTTTCGCCTGATGGCATAAAAAATTATTTCAGGCTCGATGCAGGTTCAAGTGACACCTTAGTAATTTATGATGGTGATACATATATTGCCAAAAGCATCTCCTTAGGCTATAATGTGAGCACAATGCAATTTGCCCGAAACCGCTTTGAAAAAACTGGAAAACTTGAAATCTTTTTCAATGTTCCTGCTGGGCCAGCTTCTTCCATAAAGAAGATTGTTTGGATCGATGAAGACGGTATTATATTGCATACTTTTGAAAATGCTACCAGCGCCATTATTGACAAACAACCCGGGATGCAGGACAAACTGTTTGTTCGATATCCCGATAGCATCCAAGTTTATCATTTTTCATCCCCAAGCAGTACCAGTCCCGGTATGCCGGAAGCCATTACAATGTCAGCTTCTCCCAACCCGTTTTCCAATACGATTGAGTTGACATTCCCCCGCACAGGCGATTATGCGGTTAGGGTTACAAACCTTGTCGGACAGTGTATTTTGACGCAAATGGTTAAGGGTCAGGGAAAAACGACATTGAACGTTCCCTCAAATGCTGCAAACGGTATCTACTTCATTGATATCGAAGGAAAAAAGCTCCAAAAGTGCATTCGAGTGATAAAGGCCTGGCATTGAGGTTCGGAAAAAATAGGTGGTCGCTTGTTTGGTAATTTTTCCCAAATTTGCGGGCATTGGACACAAACACCTAATTTTTCCTGAAACTCATGCGCAACACACTCTTTGCATTCCTCCTCATTTTCTTTGCCTGCCAATCGCAAAAGCCGCAAGAATCGACCAAAACAACCTTTTACGTTGGCACCTACACCCAAAAAGAAGGGCACGTAGATGGCAAAGGCGATGGCATTTACAAAATGACTTTTGACCCGGCCACCCTTGCACTGACCGTGACCGACACGATAAGCGGCATGATAAACCCCTCTTTTTTGGCTTTGTCGAATGATCAACAATCGCTCTATGCCGTTAACGAGATCGGTCCAGGAAGCGAGGCTATCGGATTGTTTGAAGCCTACAGCATCCGTAAAGGAGATTTTGGTAAAAAAATGTTCTCCAATAGCACACAAGGCTACGCCCCCTGCCATATTGCCTTGAGCCCGAATGGAAAGCTGGCCATTGTTTCCAACTATGCTGGCGGCATGGTATCTGTTATTCCGCTGTCAGTACAAGCAGATTCAGGCGTGCAAACCATTCGTTTGCCAGCAGTGAAAAAAAGCAGCCCAAGGCAAGACGATTCCCACCCGCACAGCGCCATTTTCAGTGTTGATGGTAAAATGGTGTATGTGGCCGATCTCGGTACCGACCGTATCATGGCTTTTCAGGTGGATGAAACAAACCAAAAACTTGCTCCCGCCTCAAGCCCTTTTTTCGAATTGCCCGAAGGCTCAGGACCCAGGCATATTAGCCTTTCTGCTGATGGTAAAGTATTATATGCCCTTTGTGAATTGAACAACACAATTGCCGTGCTCGACATCTCCAGCCCGGTGGATATCCATTTGCTACAAAGCATCAGCACCTTGCCCGCCGATTTTCAAGGCAAAAGTTATGGGGCGGATATTCATCTTTCAAAAGATGGAAAAATGCTGTACGCCTCGAACAGGGGCCATAATTCCATCGCCATTTTTAAGGTAAAATTGGATGGAAAGCTGGAAAGTAAAGGCGAAGTAGGTGCCGAAGGTAAAACCCCGCGCAATTTTCACCTGACCAACGATGGGCGCTGGATGCTGGTTGCCAACCAGGACACAGGCAATATTGCGTTGTTTGACTTGAAAAAGGAAGAATTGCCCGTTTTTGTGAAAAGCATTCAGGTGAACACCCCAGTCTCCATTGTTGAGGTTAAGTAATCCAAATTTTTAAACCATTCTCCCTGATTTCTGTTACTTTTGCAACTGAATTTTTAAGACAAATATTAATTATGGAAGCTGTAGCTGCAAAAAGTCCCGTGATGTTGTACACCGAGCAAACGCCCAACCCGGATGCGCTCAAATACGTCACCAACCGCATGCTTTACCGCGGCATCGCCGATTTTAAAGACAAGGAAATGGCCGCTCAGTGGAGCCCATTGGCCAATAGCCTGATGGAGCTGCCCTACATCAAGAGCGTTTATTTCAACAACAACTACGTGACGGTGATGAAGGAGTTGAACTATGAGTGGGAGGATATCATGCTCAAAATCAAGGAGTTCATTAAAGACTACGTTGAAAAAGACGGCGTTGTGGTGCTGGAAGGCTTTTCCGAGTTTATGGAAAAAGCAATGGCAGAGAACAACGCCGCCCAATTCAGCGGCGAAGGCGGTGAAATTGCCAAAAAAGTCAAAGAACTGATCGATACATACGTGAAACCAGCCGTCGAAATGGACGGCGGCAACATCGAATTCAAAGCTTTTGAAGCCGGAAAAGTGTACGTCACCATGCAAGGCTCTTGCAGTGGCTGCCCCTCTTCCTCGGTCACGCTGAAAGCGGGCATTGAAGGCATGTTGAAGCGGATGATTCCAGAAGTGCTGGAAGTAGTGCAGGAGATGGAATAAAAGTGGGTTTCCGGTTTCTGGTTTCAAGGTTTCACGGTTGTTGATACTTTTGGCTCCACATTTACAGTACCATACAATAGGTTTTTAAGTATTAATTGACATTTACGCACCTTTCACCAAGGCGCCAACAATATCAAGGGGTTGTGTCAAAATGTATGCAAGGTTAAAATTTAAAAAAGCGGTCCGATTTTAATTTGGCGTTTGGCACAAAGTTGACAACTTTTCACGCTATTATAGCCAACTATTATTTCGCAATCGAGCCGTGAACTTTTTTCTGCATACCTTTTGACATAACGCCTAACACGAGCACATGTCCCTAATTAAAAAACTCGCTGGCGAAACGGCGCTCTACGGCCTTAGCAGCATTTTCGGGCGCTTTTTAAATGTGATGTTGGTGCCGCTGTACACACGGACCCTGGGGCCTGGCGAATACGGCATTGTTACCGATTTGTACGCCATTTCGGCTTTCCTAATCATCATTTACGCCTATCGGATGGAGTCGGCGTTTTTCCGTTTTGGTACGCCGAAAGAAGATCGCGAAAAGACTTTTTCAACAGCACTCATTTCCTTACTGATAAGCACAGCCATCATTACTGGCTTGCTTTTTTTGTTTGCGCAACCCATTGCCTCTGCGGCGCAATACGATGCGCATCCGGAGTACATTCGTTGGTTTGCCTTGATGCTGGCCTTTGATGCGCTCTCGGAGCTGCCTTTTGCGCGCTTGCGGCTGGAGCAACGCCCCATCCGATTTGTCAGCACCAAACTGGTGAACATCGGCACCAATATTTCCTTAAACCTGTTTTGGCTCGTTTTCTGTCCCTGGGCGGCCAGCAACGGCATCACTTGGGTGCATTGGGTATGGTCGCCGGGATTGGGTGTCGGGTATATTTTCTTGTCAAACGTACTGGCCAGTTTAATTACCCTAGTGTTATTGTTGCCAGAGTTTCGCGCCATCAGGCTGCCTTTCGACAAAGCTTTATGGACAAAAATGATGGTATATGCCGCGCCACTCATCATTGTTGGTTTTGCAGGCATGGTGAATGAAATGCTCAGCCGCACCATGATGAAATACTTGCTCACGGGGACACCCGAAGAGAACATGGCGCAACTGGGCATTTTCGGAGCCAATTACAAGCTGGCCATGATCATCACCTTGTTTACCCAGGCTTACCGCTACGCTGCAGAGCCGTTTTTCTTTCGCCATGCTGCCGACGAAAACGCCATGCAAACACAGTCGGAGGTGACAAAATGGTTCACCATAGCAGCCGCCACTGGTATGTTGGGCATCTTGCTGTTTTTGGATCTGGTCAAACATTTCCTGGGCAAAGATTTTCACAGCGGGGTAGGGGTGGTGCCTATATTATTGTGTGCCAACCTATTGCTGGGTGTGTACTACAATTTCTCTGTTTGGTTTCGGCTGAAGGATCGCACTGGCCTGGGTGCCTGGATTTCTTTGGCTGGCGCAGCAGTTACCATCGTGCTGAACATTCTCTGGATCCCAACCTTTGGGTACATAGGTGCTGCCTGGGTCACCCTCATTTGCTATCTTTTCATGTCGTGGGCAACCTGGATGACCGGCCGCAAGCATTACCCCGTGCCTTACGAAATAGGCCGCATGGCCTGGTATTCCATTTCTGCCCTGGGTTTGTGGGGAATAAGTACCCTGCTGGAGCCATTGCTGCCAATGGCTGCCATCTGGAGCTTGCGGGTGTTGTTGTTTTTTGGGTATTTGGCGATGGTGTGGTGGTTGGAATTGCGGGGGAGAAGTGGCTCTAAAAAGGCTGAATAGGCAGCGTTTCCTATTTTTGGCCACAACCTCGTAGGTTTTTTTCTAACCCAATAGGTTTAAGTCACGGGACAGACGATGAAAAATCATCGGATCAAATGGCCCTCGTCTGACCACTTTTCGTGGTCCGACGAATAAGTAGAAACGGATGCTACTTCTTTCTCCTCGTCCCTCCTGCTAAATACATGGCCATACTTTCTTTGTTTTTTAATCTAGCGCATCTACACAAATCAAAAGCTAGCTAGAATCAATTGGCAAAGCAATTGCTTCTATTTTATTTCCAAATTGAAACCCAAGCAGGCGTGTCATTCCGAGCGAAGCGAGGAACCTGATTCTAGATGCTGACACAGGTTCCTCGCTTCGCTCGGAATGACACGCCTGCTTGGGTTTTAATATAATTCACGGTTGGTGCCCGCCAATGCGAAGACATGCACATACACTTACTTTTTTCGACCCTACGAAGTTTAAGTCATGGGATAAGTAAAGTGACTGGTTCCTTCCCAAGCACCCAGCCTCTTTTGACCCGCGGCCTATTTATATGCCCGCCATTCGACCCTTTTTTCCTATTTTTCCGCCTCATTATAAAATGTTCCATGAAAAACATCCTTGCCCTCCTTCTTCTTCCAATAACCCTCTCCGCTCAAAACGGCCAACAGAACGGGTTCTCCTTAGGCTTCGGCACCCCGCCGCCCGATGCCTGGCATATCGTGGCCGACAACATCGACCCGGCGCATTACTTCGGCATCACCGTTGCCAATGGCATGATCGGCCTGGTGTCTTCGCCAGAGCCCATGAAAGTGAAAGACGTGGTGCTGAATGGTGCTTACGACAACTATCTCCGCGGCCGCGTATCCAACATCCTCAAAGGCTTCAATTTCATGAACATGAACCTGGATGTGGACGGTCGGCGCGTCGGGCGTTCCGATATTTCGGCCTACAAACAAGTGCTGGATATGCGCCACGCGCAATTGGAAACCAGTTACGACGTAGGCGATAAACTCTCCGTGAAACAAACGCTCATGGCGCTGCGCCACCTGCCATTTTGCGCCCTGTCCATCGTGGAAATTACCGCCAAAAAAGACGTGACCATCACCCCCATGGCGGTCATTGAAGCGCCAGAGATGTTGCAGGATGTCCGCAATTATTACGCAGAAATCGACCGGCCACACGTGCTGATTCCATTGCTGACCTCAGTGGGTAAAAGCCCGACCGGGAAATACACGGTCGCAGCCTCCAGCAGCTATATTTTTGAGGAACCTCATGGCCAAGAACCCGATCTGATCCACGAAGATTGGGACTACAACATGCACCTGCTGAAATTCTATAAAAAACTGAAAGCAGGGGAAACGTACAAATTTGCCATTGTCGGCACGCTCATCAGCACCGCCCACACCGTAGATGCCCACAACGAAGCCGAACGCCTCACCATTTTTGCGGCACTGGAGCATACCGAACGCCTGCTGAAACGCCACAATGCTGAATGGGACAAACTCTGGGAATCTGACATTACCATCGAAGGCGACGTAGATGCTACCCGCGACGTGCATTCGGCTATGTACCACTTGTACTCCTTTGGCCGGGAAGGCACCGCGCTCAGTCTGTCACCCATGGGCCTGAGTGGACTGGGCTATAACGGTCACGTTTTCTGGGACACCGAATTGTGGATGTACCCGCCGATGCTGCTCTTGCACCCTGAAATCGCCAAGTCTTTCCTGGAATTCCGCTACCAATTGCTGGAACCAGCCAAACAAAACGCCTTTTCGCATGGCTATAAAGGCGCCATGTACCCCTGGGAAAGTACGACGACCGGACAAGAAGAAACACCCGTTTGGGCCTTAACGGGACCATTCCAACAGCATATTACGGGTTGTGTCGGCTGGGCAGCCTGGCAATACTATTTGGTGACCAAGGACAAAACCTGGCTAAAAGAACGCGGATGGCCAATACTAAAGGAAGTCGCCGAATTCTGGGCGAGTCGCGTGGAGCGCAATGGCCCCGGCCATTACGACATCAACAACGTGATTGGTGCCAACGAATGGCAGGAAAATATCGACAACAACGCTTTCACCAATGGCATGGCCATCACTGTACTGCGTTACGCCACCGATGCCGCCAAAGAACTCGGCATGAGCCCCAATCCTGATTGGGCGCATGTTGCAGACAATATCCCCATCCTAAAATTCCCCGACGGCACGACAAAGGAAAATGCAACTTACGACGGGGAAATAATCAAACAGGCGGATGTGAACTTGCTTTCTTACCCCTTAAAGGTCATCACAGACCCGGTGCAAGTGAAAAAAGACATGGACTATTACCAGCCACGCATGTCGCCGGAAGGCCCGGCAATGGGCAATGCTGTCCTCACCGTTTCTGCTGCGCGAGCAGGCGATGCTGAGCGCGCCTATGATCTTTGGGTGAGTAGTTACAAGCCTAATGAAGTGCCGCCATTCGGGGTGTTGTCGGAAGCGGCTGGAGGTAGCAATCCTTATTTCGCTACGGGCGCGGGAGGGTTCTTGCAAGCCACTATTATGGGCTTCGGCGGTCTGGACATTACCTCGCAGGGCATTGTTCAATTAAAAACGAAGCTGCCGAAGAAATGGAAGTCGATGACGATTACGGGGATTGGGGTGGAGAAGAAAACGTTTGTGGTCAGGAATTAATGATGAGTGATGAATGATGAGCGATGAATGGCGCGCGTTGCTCAAGGATTTGGAGGAGTTTTGGGCTGCTTGGTTTCAATTTTTAAAATTTTAAAAATGAAAAATATTGGTTTTCCTACAAGGTTCGTAACCACCCGCAATATGTTGATTGTGACGGTGTTGTACATGTTGTTTCCCCTGTTTGTTTTGCCACACGCACAAAGGACATTGGTGGCAGCTTCCGGCAAGGCAAGCTATGTGCCCCTGGATTTAAGGCCAGGGTTTTCGCCCGACCAAGCCTGGGAAGCCCTGGATGCTTTGGGTGAAACGGGTCGGCAGCAATACCGTTTTATGGAAATGGTTATGGATGTGGTTTACCCGCTTACCTACGGACTTTTCTTCGCCTTCTTGATCGTTTTCCTGTTCCAACTAGTAGGCGGCAGATTGGGTAAAATGACGGCGGTTGCATGGCTGCCCTTGGTCGGCATGGTAGCCGATTGGCTGGAAAATTTCGGCATCATTCAATTGATCGATGCCTTTCCTGCGCGGGCCGATGGCTGGGCGCGTTTTGCAGCTGCAGCAGGCCAGGCAAAGTGGTTTTTTTCAGGCGTCGCGCTATTGTATATCATGGTGGGTTTGGGGGCCTGGGGATGGAAGGTTATAAAGCAGCGGCCTTGACGAAAAATTGGGTTTCAAGGTTTCAGGTTTCAAGGTTTCAGGTTTACACGATCTGTTCGTGGCCTTGAAAAAGAGTTTCAAAGCAACTACAAATCGCGTAAACCTGAAACCTGAAACCCTGAAACCTGAAACCTTGACAACCTGAAACCCTTTTAAAACTCAAACCCCTTCCCTTTCGCCTGCTCCACCACAGCCTCAATCAGCACATTGTCAAGCGTTTGCGTCGCACTTTGCTTTTTCATTTCTTCGGCAATAAACGCCTGCATTTCTTTCTCCAGGGCTTTCAACTCCTCCCGAACAGCCGCCCGCTCCGCGCTTAGCTGCTCAATGGCCGCTTTCAATTCCGCTTCAGTTTTGCCGCGCAACTCAACAGGCAATTCGTCTTTTTTTACCGTTTTGGCGAAGTCCTTGTCGTCTTTTGCAGCATCCACAATATCCCAGTCTGCATTGCTATACGAAGCTTTGGATTTTGCGGCGGCGCGTTGCACGGAATTGGCTTTGCCGTACAATGCAGCGTTTTCGTCTTGCTTCATTTGCCGTTCTTTTTTGGATTCGCCTGCTGCGCCGTAGCCGAGGTAGGTTTTGTTCAGCCGCTCATTGAGCTTCATGATTTTGTCGTCGTAAGGCGTTGCAATATGCACCACCTTTTCGCCGGTGTCGATGTTGAGGTACCTGCCATTGCCGATGGTAGCGCCCTCTTTCCAAAAGGTGCGCACGCCAGTATCATAATCGCCGCAATAGATGGTGTTGATGACAATGCCACTTTGGATGGCGCTGGCGCAACTGCGCCGGAAATTAACCTTGCCTTGGTCGAAAGGCTCATTGCCGGCGATGACGATGATTTTCAAATGACTTTGGTCCGTGGACCAGGGCAATAGCTCTTGGGCAGATTGAATGACCCGGCCGCAATATTCGTCGCCACCATTCGTGCGCAGTTCGAACAACTTTTCAGAAAGCCCGTCGAGATCGGTGCCGAGCGGCTGAACCAGCCGGACATAGCCTGTTTTGCCGTCGAGCCCGGCATTTCCGTATTCAAACAGGGCGATTTCAAGTTCAACAACTTCGTCATTTTTCTTTGCAGCGGCGAGTGCATTCACCATTTTCCAGAGCTGGGCTTTGGCCTGATCGATGAGGCCGTCCATGCTGTTGCTGGTATCGAGCAGCAGGGCGACTTGAATTTTGGACCGCGGGCCATCTTTTTGGGTTTTGAGAATTTGTGCCGGAAGGGTTTGTAGGGGTGTTGGTTGGCTGCACTGGAAGTAGGAATGGAGCAGCATGAACGAAGCAAGCATTAATTTCAACATCTTGTCTTTAGGTTTGTGAACAGATTTTAAATGGATGCCTTACAGTTTCTGAATTACACACAGCGGAATTGAAAATGTACCTTTGCCCCAACAAAAAAGCTCCACATGGGATTTCGTTCCACCCTTATTCGCCCTTTTGCTAAATATATAGCCCGGAAAATTGACCGCTGGTCGGCCAATGCCTTAGCTTGCCAGGAAGCACTCATGCACAAACTTGTACATGATGCAAAGGAAACAGCCTTTGGCCGTGATCATAATTTTCAAGGAATCAAAGATTACGAGGGTTTCAAACAAGCCATACCAATCCGTGACTACGAGGATGTCAAAGATTATATTGAACGCGTAAAACATGGGGAAAGCAATGTGCTTTGGCCGGGAAAACCAGCCTATTTCGCTAAAACAAGCGGTACTACCTCCGGCGTGAAATACATTCCGATGAGTAAGGAAAGCACGCCGCCACATTTTGGCACGGCAAGGGACGCTGTGTTCAACTACTTTGCGCGCACAGGAAATGGGCGCTGGCTCGACGGGAAAATGATCTTTCTCTCCGGAAGCCCAACGCTCGATGCGGTGGCTGGTATTCCCACGGGGCGATTGAGTGGCATCTCCAACCACCTGGTGCCGGGCTGGATGCGTACCAACCAGCTGCCAAGTTGGAAAACGAATTGTATTGAGGACTGGGAGGAAAAACTGGAACGCATCGTCGATGAAACCATAGATGCCGATATGCGCCTCATTTCCGGCATTCCACCCTGGGTACAGATGTATTATGAGCGGCTTTTGGCACGAACGGGAAAAAAGACAATCCTGGAGATTTTCCCCAATTTTTCCGTGTTTGTCTACGGCGGGGTGAATTATGAGCCTTATCGCGCCAAGCTGGAGGAAATGGTTGGCGGCCCCATCGACAGCGTTGAAGTGTATCCGGCATCGGAAGGGTTTATCGCATTTCAGGATGGATTTTCAAAAGACAAACAAGCGGGCATGCTGCTCAATACCGATGCGGGCATGTTTTTCGAGTTTGTGCCTGCCGATGAAATTTTCAAGGAAAATCCCAGCCGTATCTGGCTGCGCGATGTAGAAATTGGCGTGAATTACGCCCTGATCCTCCATACCAATGCAGGGCTTTGGGGCTATAATATTGGGGATACCGTGCAATTTGTAAGCAAAGACCCATACAGGATCATCGTAAGCGGGCGTGTGAAACATTTCATCTCTGCTTTTGGGGAGCACGTTATTGGCAAAGAAGTAGAAGAGAGTATCATGCCGGTAGCGAATGCCCTGGGAGTGCATATTGTCGAATTTACAGTAGCGCCCCAGGTGAACCCTGCCGATGGTGGACTTCCCTACCACGAGTGGTTTGTCGAGTTTGATACACCGCCGACCGACCTGAATGATTTTGCCCTGGCCGTAGATGCCCGCATGCGGGTTCAAAATATTTACTACGATGATCTAATCAAAGGCAATATTCTCAGGCCATTAAAAATCAATTCTTTGCGCCGGAATGCCTTTCGGGACTACATGAAATCACAAGGGAAATTGGGCGGGCAGAACAAGGTGCCGAGGCTTTCCAACGATCGGAAAATCGCCGACGAACTCGTTGCTCGTTGATAGTTGTTGGTTGTTCGTTCACATTCTCTCCATTCCAATGACCAAGCGCTCAGAAACGAACAACCAACAACTATCAACGAACAACGAAAACAACGATCAACGAAATCTGGCCTTCCACTCCGGCCTTGGCAGCATACACTCCTCCCGGCGGCCCCACCAGCGATACCTGTTTTTCGCAATCCAGTTGTATACCACATCGCGCAGGGCGCGTGGGATAATCTTGAAAACATACAACAGTTGCCAAAAGCCGCCCAGCCGGCGGACGATTTCAAGGGGCACATCGGAACGCAGGAATAGATTTTTACCTTCTACAAGCACCACCGTATTAAAATTTTGTGTGTCCAGGTTATGTTGCTTTAATAAGTCCTGGCCTGTATCAGATTGAAGGGCTGAAAAATGGAAAACGCCTTTGGGGTCGTGCAGCAACACCCATTGCACCGAAGCATTGCATAGGTTGCACACACCATCAAAAAGTAGGGTAGGGTGCTGTGGGTTGGAAAGTGACGATTGGTTTTTGTCCATAATTTTTGAAGAAAGATAGCTATTGTGATCATCTGGTTTCTAACGAACATTATTTAATTTGGGGTACGTGTAGTCCATTGTACTTTCGCAGGTCCAATTCAAGAACCCGTGTATCTGTCGGGTAACTAATTCAATATCACCTTGCCTTCGTTAAAGCTATGGAAGGTAAACCATCCAATCATGCCCACAGCGCTCATTATCGTATTCGTCGGTTGCATTATTTTTATGTCGCATTGGTTTTCAACGCTATTTGTCCGGACAAAAATACCAGATGTGTTGTGGCTCTTCACCATTGGCATTTTGCTGGGGCCTGTTTATGGGGTAGTCAAAACGGACGATTTTGGAGCTGTTGGCCCCGTTTTCACCACCATTACCCTTGTTTTTATTTTATTTGAAAGTGGTATCGACCAACGCTTGGAGCCTCTTTTTAACTCCTTGGGCGGGACGGCAAAAATCACTACGTATAACTTCGTCGGAACCAGTTTGGTTGCGGGGGGAATTGCTTATTTCAACACGGATTTGGGTTTTATGCGCTCGCTGATGCTCGGCAGCATCGTGGGGGGCACTTCTTCGGCGATGGTTACTACTTTGGTTCGGCAGTTTTCTCTGAGCGAAAAAACCCGCACTATTTTGGTATTGGAATCGGCGTTTTCGGATGTTTTTACGCTAGGAGTACCGCTTACCTTGCTTACGGCCTACAAAATAGGAAAGATAGATGTCGCTTTTGTGACGGGCCAGATGATAGCGGCATTCATCCTTGCAACCATGCTGGGTGTAGCGGGTGCATTTGGTTGGGCATTGCTCCTGAACAAAATGCGCACCCTGCAAAACACGGTATTTACCACCCCCGCATTCGTTTTTATCTTATACGGCATTGTTGAATTGCTGAACTATTCGGGGCCCATTGCCGCACTTGCTTTTGGTATTACCCTTGGCAACATGGATGTGCTTGGCCCGCCAATCATGCGCAGGGCTATGACACTTAAACCTATCTCGCTCAATGAAAAAGAGCGGGCTTTTTTTTCTGAAGCCGTATTTTTGCTCCGCACTTTTTTCTTCGTGTACATCGGCATTTCAGTTCACCTTGAAAATTGGTGGCTGTTGACTTTAGGGGCCGTTATTACTGGAGCTTTGTTTCTTGTTCGTATTCCGATTGTGCGCATTTCGGTGCCGCGCATCACCTCCACCAGGGATGCTACCTTTATGGCAACCATGATTCCAAAAGGTTTGGGTGCCGCAGTACTTGCTTCCCTACCCGCCCAGCAAGGCGTAGAAGGCGGTGAAATGATCCAGTCAATTGTGTTTTCCATCATATTGTTTACCACCCTTTTTACCACCATTTTGACGTTTTTAGTCGACAAAACGTGGCTTGCACAACTTTATGGTGGGATTTTCAAACTGCTTGGATTGGGTAAAACGCCGCCAGTTGCCCTAATCGAACCAGTGCCTGCCAGCTTGGAGAAGCCTGCCAAAACCTCCACTAAAAAAGCAAGCCCAAGAAAAAAACGGAGCGAACCAAAACCCTAATCTACCTACCCAAACATACATTTTGGGGCATTCATTCGTTGTACCATTCACGTTCTACACAGCAATTTGCGGCGCTATCGCCTGATTTAAACCTTCATTACATTGATTTCGAGCTATTTGAATTGTAAAATAAAGACAGCGAGAACCCGCTTGCATGCATATCCCACAGTATTAAAGTTTCCAACTGTAGGGCTACTAATTTTGCTCGCCTACTTGCCGCCTATGACACTTTCTGCCCAAGCGCCAGCCCCAGCTTCGGCGGGTAAACCCGCCTCTGTCACCCAGGAAACGCCAACGGCAGCTTCGTCTACCACCCGTCGCCCAGCATCCACAACCAACCCGCAACCGTCTAGCCGCACACGTCAACCCGCCTACGCCCCGTCCACCATCACCCGTCCACCGTCCACCGTCACTCAGGACACCCAGAAGCTCAAAATCGAAACTGCCCTGGTGATCGAAAATTTCAGGAAGCGCGACCGTGATGCCCAAAAGCTGAGCGGGAACGTGCGGCTGCGCCAACAGGATATTCTCATTTTCTGTGATACCGCTCTTATTGATAAAGACGATGCCATTCTGATTGGAAATGTGGTGATTCAGCAAGGTGATTCGGTGAAAGTATTCTCCGATTCCACCCATTACCGGGCGGATACAAAAATCGCCGATCTCTACGAAAATGTGGTGCTGGAAAACGGTAAGCAGCAGCTATTTACCAAACGAATGCGCTATAACGCGGCAACCAAAGTAGCCGAATACCATACCGGTGCTACCATGAGCAATGGAAAAAGCCAGCTAAAAAGCAGGCACGGATACTACCACGTCAATGAAAAACAGGTTTTCTTTAAAGGCGATGTGCTGGCAACAGACCCGGAATTTACGATGCGCACCGATACCATGCAATTCAACACAGAAACCCAGATTATTACGTTTGTAGCGCCCACCCTGATCAGCCAGCCAAAGGGTAAAATTTATACGGAGGGTGGATTCTATGATATTGAAAACAACTTCGCAGAGTTTGACCAGAACCCTCAGTACGAACGCGAAGGGCAGCGCGGAAAGGCCGAAAAAATGCGATACAACGGCACCAGCAAGGTGTATACCCTGCAAGGCAATGCACACATCGACGATAAAACAAAAGGACAAGAGACCAATGCCGACGTTATTTTTTACCTTGCTGACGCTGAAAAAACAATACTCAAGGGCAACGCTCATTTCAAAGACAGCGTCCGTGACATCCGTGGCGAGGATATCCGGTACGACAGTCGAAGCAAAAGCTACCAAATCAAGGGCCGTGGCCGTGTACTTGATGGCGTCAACATCATCGAAGCAGATTCGCTGGATTTTAGGGATGAGTTGGGCGCTGGTTTGGCCTTAGGCCAAGTAGAATGGGTGGATACTGCCAGCAAGGTTACCGTGCTGGCGCACCGGGTCGATTTCAATAAAAAATCAGACTACGTTTTTGCTTATGGAGGCTTCAACGATGGCGCTGGTGGCCGGCCTATGATGAAGTCGCTCATTGATCGGGATACCTTGTACATGGCTGCCGATACATTAAACTCATTCAAACCAGATTCGGCAAGCGATACCCGCTTGCTGTTGGCCTACCGCAATGTGCGTATTTTCAAAAGCGATATGCAAGCTGTCTGTGATTCCCTCACATTCAGCAGCGCCGATTCTATCTTCTGGTTTTACAAAATCAACAACCTGCCCATCATCTGGTCAGATACTTCCCAGTTTTCTGGCGATACCATTCGTATGTTGATGAAAGACAAGAAGATGGATCGCATCTGGTTGCGACAAAATTCGTTTGTAATCAATTCTGAAGACGGGAAATTATTCAATCAAATCAAGGGCAAAAACACCACGGCATACTTCCGGGAGAACGAAGTGCGGGAAATGTTGGTGGATGGAAACGCACAAGCCATTTATTACGCCTTGGACGATAAACGCGCTTATATCGGCGTAAATGAAACAGAATGCTCCGAAATGCGCCTCTATTTTGGCGACAACAAAGTAGAAAGCATCAAATTCTACCAAGAGCCAACCGGGAAATTTATCCCCATGAAAGCGGTCGGCAAAGAAACAAAAAAGTTGGATGGGTTTTTCTGGGAAAGAAAGCGAAGACCCTTATCTAGTGATGAGTTATAAGTGATGAGTGATGAGTTATAAGTTATAAGTGATGAGTGATGAGTTTGCACAGCGTCCGAGGTTGATTTTGTTTGAGTTTTTCAGCACTTTTGGTACTGAATATCTTGTTTTGTGAAATTAGGATACGGCCTTCCAAATGTAGAACGAAGCAAAAACCTTCAAGGTTATTCGGCAGCACCCCTACCATTAATTCTCAATTTAGGTGCTGAAAAACGCAGCCCAAATAAAATTCAGATGCTGTGCAAACTCATAACTCATAACTCATAACTCATCACTTATAACACATAACACATAACTCATAACTCATAACTCATAACTCATAACTCATAACTCATAACTCATAACTCATAACTCATCACTTCAATGCTGCTTTGCGCAGGCGTTGTAAAAACGGTGAAGCAAATATAAACGACTGCAAAATCTCATTATCACAGTCGAAAACCTCGTCTTTGGTGCCACTCCATTCGAGCATGCCTTCATGCAAGAAGCAAATATTCTCTCCAATTTCCATCACCGAGCTCATATCATGGGTATTGATGACTGTGGTGATGTTTTTTTCTTTGGTGATACTGCTGATAAGCTCGTCAATCAGGATAGAAGTTTTTGGATCGAGGCCGGAGTTCGGCTCGTCGCAAAAAAGGTATTTTGGATTCAACACAATGGATCGGGCGATACCAACCCGTTTTTGCATGCCGCCGGAGAGTTCAGAGGGATATTTTTTATTGGTGCCTTCTAAATTTACCCGTTCGAGGCAATAATTGACTTGATCGAGTTTTTCTTTGGCGGTCATATTGGTGAACATGTCAAGCGGGAAACGGATGTTTGCTTCTACTGAAAGCGAATCAAACAAAGCTGATCCCTGGAACAGCATTCCGATTTTCATACGAACGGCACGCATTCCTGGCTTGTCCAGCTGGGTAAAATTGAGGTCATCGTACCATATCGAGCCAGATGTTGGGACCAGCAAGCCAACCAGCGTTTTTAGCAATACCGTTTTCCCAGCGCCAGAGCTGCCGATGATCAGGTTGGTTTTTCCGACTTCAAAGGTGAAATCTATACCTTTGAGCACTTGCTGCTCTCCAAATGTTTTTACTATTTTTTCTGCTCGAATCATGTTGAAATGCCTTTAGGGGCAGGGCAAATATACGAAAAAAGGGTTTCAGGTTTCAGGTTTCATGGTTTCAGGTTTCAGGGTTTCAGGTTTACGCGATTTGTTCCAGACGATTGATACACCTGTTTCAAATAAATGGGGGGGCTGGTTGTGGAGACTTTTAGTATTTGGCAAAAAGATTTACCGCGCTCACTGCCAGCAGTCCGGCGGTTTCGGTGCGGAGGCGGGCGGTGCCGAGGCTGACACCGCTGAAGCCGTTCTCCAAAGCGGAAGTGATTTCATCGGTGGAAAAATCGCCTTCGGGACCTATGGCGATAATGATGTCATGGGTTCCGGTAATTTGGCTAGACAAATGTGCCAAGGGTTCGTCGGCACACCAGGCGATGAATTTATTGGCGGTGCTGGGGGCTTTTGCAAAGGCTTGAAAACGGGTGAGCGCGTTCAATTTGGGCAGCCTGGCGCGCAGCGATTGTTTCATCGCTGAAACCAGTATTTTCTCCAGGCGATCCAATCGGATGCTGTCGCGTTCGGAGTGTTTGCACAGCAATGGGGTGATTTCATCAATGCCTATTTCTGTGGCCTTTTCTAAAAACCACTCCAAGCGCTCCATCTGCTTGGTTGGGGCAATCGCGATATGCAATTTAAAAGGGCGCTCAGCCGGGGCAGCAATTTTAGAAATAATGCGGGCTACAGCATGGCGCTTGCCCGTTTCCGATATTTCAGTTTCATAAAAATAACCCTGGCCATCCGTAATTTGCAGCGGATCACCCACTTTTCGCCGCAATGCAGCCAGCAAATGCCGACTCTCCTCCTCGTCCAAATACGCGAAGCCATTCTCGATGCGCGGGGTATAGAAGAGCTGGTTCATACTTTTTTAAGGTGATAATGTGATAATTCGATAATGTGATAATTGGGGCCACTCGGGAAATGCTAGCATTCGGGCAAAGTAACAATGAAGATGCCGAGCTGTTGTCGAATTATCAAATTATATCCTTATCAAATTATCACATTGTTTTATAATACTGACAGCAGGGCAGATTCCAATTCCGCGTACGTGAGTTGTTCTTCAAACACCAGCACCTTGTTTTTCTTTTTCGAAACGATCATGGTGGAGGGGATACCACCTGTCCAGTCGGGGCTGACGAGGCCAATCCAGAGGTTGGCATCTGGTTCGTCCATAAAAACAACGCGGCTTTTCAGTTTCTTCTTGCGGATAAAGGGCTTGAGTTTGGTCTCGATGTTCATTTTAAAATCGTTGCTGACCAAAATGACCTGGACTTTTTTCCCGGCGTAGTCTCGGGTTAATTTTTCAAACACCGGAAGTTCATCCACGCAAGGGTCGCACCAGGTGGCCCAAAAATTTACCACTAAAACGGTGTCGCTCGTGGTGTTTTTCCAGCGATTGATTTGTTCGCCGTTGATGAAGGGGATTTCCTGGGCGCCGAGCTTGTTGCTCAAGGCGAATAATAGGGGAATCAAAAAGTAAAGTTGTTTCATAAGCTGATAAGCGATTAGAAAAAAGTTGTTCAAATATGTCGTTTCTGACCAAATCCTGACGAGCGTTTAGTTAAGAGTCACTAACCTTGCGCTAAAATTCAAAAAAAAATATATGCGCCATTTAATGCTCCCCCTTGCCCTTTTTGTCCTGTTACAAAGCAATCTTTTTGCACAGGAACACCAAGCTCCCGCTTCCTCGGCAACGCCTGTGCCGGAAACACATTTAAAGAATATTCGCCAACTGACCTTTGGCGGGGATAATGCGGAAGCTTACTGGAGCCCCGATGGGAAATCGTTAACATTCCAAAGCAACAATTCCGCGTGGGGATTGGAATGTGACCAAATTTTCGCCATGAAAATAAAGGATGCGGCAGGTAAAAAGGACTATAAACCCAAAACGATCAGTACATTGAAGGGTCGCACTACCTGTTCATATTTCATGCCAGATGGAAAACACGTCCTGTACGCCAGCACCCACGAAGGCGGCGCATCTTGCCCGCATACCGGCGATCTGCGGGCTGGAGGCAAGTACCTATGGCCTGTATTTTCGACCTTCGACATCTTTGTTGCCGACATGAAAGGCAAGATCACCAAACAACTCACCAATACGCCCGGCTACGATGCCGAAGCCGTGCTCAGCCCAAAAGGCGACAAAATTCTCTTCACCAGCGACCGCTCCGGCGACCTCGAACTCTGGACCATGAACATCGACGGCTCCAACCAAACCCAAATTACCTTCGACCTGGGCTACGACGGCGGCGGCTTTTTTAGTCCCGATGGTAAAAAAATCGTTTTTCGCGCCAGTCGCCCGAAAACAGAAGCGGAGATCAAAGAATACAAAGACTACCTCGCCAATCACCTGGTCGCGCCCACCAACATGGAAATTTACACCTGTAATATTGACGGCTCCGACTTGAAGCAAGTCACCCACCTGGGCAAAGCCAACTGGGCACCTTATTTCCATCCTTCCGGCAAAAAAATTCTGTTCTCCAGCAACCACAAGTCGAGCCGTGGCTATGATTTCCAAATTTACATGATCAACGCCGATGGCTCCGGGGACGTGGAGCAAATTACGGGCGAAAGCATTTTTAATTCCTTTCCGATGTTTTCACCCGACGGCAAAAAAATCGCTTTCAGCTCCAACCGAAATAATGGGGGAGGGCGCGATACGAATGTGTTCGTCGCAGACTGGATTGAGTGAGTGCGGAATGCGGAATGCGGATTGCGGATTGCGGAATGCGGATTGCGGAATGCGGAATGCGGAATGTGGAATGCGGAATGCGGAATGTGGATTGCGGAATGCGGAATGCGGAATGCGGATTGCGGAATGCGGAATGCGGAATGCGGATTGCGGAATGCGGAATGCGGAATGTGGAATGCGGATTGCGGAATGTGGATTGCGGAATGCG
>Ga0105053_10001425_pt1 | contig 38269 bp, 36 predicted proteins | sample BON01_FD_78093 | JGI IMG/M metagenome (GOLD analysis project Ga0105053, IMG submission 78093) | Freshwater microbial communities from Lake Bonney liftoff mats and glacier meltwater in Antarctica - BON-01 | ecosystem: Environmental > Aquatic > Freshwater > Ice > Glacier meltwater | place: Lake... | reverse complement strand
TGTATCCATTGTTGCGTTCCATCGCGTTGGGGATTAAGACATCCAACTCTACGATGGGCGCAACAATATTTTAAACCTAATTCTACCCAAATTCCCTAATCCTCAGGAAAATCGTCAGCCCAGTATTGCGCCGCTGCTGCTCGATGTGGAACATGACAGCGATTCCGCTGAACGCTGGCGAAATCAGGAATCATTGGCCGAAAAATGGCGGGGTAACAACGGTGAGACAGACGCTAAGTCGGTCACTGGCTGGGAGCGACATGTTCAATTCACATTGGATGTGATTGACGGGAAAGAAAAACTCGGACGACCTCCTGAGGATCTGATTGATGTCTTGGCGATGATGGCGATCGCCGGCCCTGGAACGGCCTCTCTCAGAGCACTGCAGCGAATCCTTCCGGATTCATACGATGATGACTGTGATGACTGTGATGACCGGGCAGCTGCGGGTCCTTTAGCTCACGCATTCCTGCACCTGTTCAATCTTCCAGAGGTCTATTGCCTGCTGCGAGATTCCAACAAGTCCATCCCATACTGGCGGTCAGTGCTGATGTATTGTCTGGCCGGTAACCTGCAATCGGTTTTGGATGAATACTCGCACATTCTGGTGGAGTCTCTTGGGGTTCGAGGCAACAGTCGTCAGGAAATTGCCAATGGCGTTAGCGAGGCAATCGCTCGCAGTCTTACTCTCCGGACGGCAACAACGAAAGCGGACGTGATCAGCACGACCAGACGGACGGTACGGATCGACGAGCCCATCCGATTCCGGACTCGCTTCGCGATGCGATTCGGCGACCAGGAAGCGGATGACAACGGCGTTCAGACACGAGCTGATCAGGTTCGCTCAGCGTTCAATTCGCCGTTCTGGCCATTTGTGCTGGCGACAACATCCGTCGGCCAGGAGGGATTGGATTTCCACAACTACTGTCACGCCGTAGTACACTGGAATCTCCCATCAAATCCCGTAGACCTAGAACAACGGGAGGGGCGTATTCACAGATACAAAGGCCATGCTCTGCGAAAGAACATCGCGAGTGAGTTTCGGAACGCCTGTAAAACCCTGCACAAGGACCCATGGGAATCCATGTTCCAGACGGCCCGTGACTCACGGACTGAAGGTCAAAATGACCTTTTCCCTTTTTGGATTACCCCGTTTGGAGACGCAAAGATCCAGCGACATGTTCCTTCACTGCCACTCAGCCGTGACACCATACAGTACGCGGATCTGCTCAAAACACTTGTGCTCTACCGGATGGTTTTCGGCCAGAACCGCCAAGAAGACCTGGTGCAATATCTTCTCACACGACTTCCACAAGCTGAGGTGGAACGCATCGCAGAATTATGCAGGGTTGATTTGTCGCCCGTGTGACAGTCACGAAACCGGATCTGATGCGACTTGTACTGCAGGCTTCTGTGGCGGCATTGGTGAATGTGCAGGCCGGGGAAATTACCGACGCTGAATTGAGGCGACGGGCTGTGAAGGGCAATTGAAGTGAATCCATATGAACCTCCGGAACATGCACCAGCAGGCGTAGCCCAAGAGCAACTCCCGAAGTTTACGCTGGCTGGCGAGGATATGCTCATCGGACACGGCTGGCCGGTCGCCTACCACGGGGCGATCGTGGCATCACCTGATGCCTTCTATCGCGTCTTGCACGCTACGCAGGCATTTTCGGGCGTTGCGGGTATCATAGCCAAACTGGTCGGCAACACGATCTCCCAGCCCCTCGGTGAGCGGGCACTGGATTTGTCCCAGCTTCCGCCGGAGATCGTCGATCATCAGGACTGGCCTGTGAAGCAGCGACAGGGGCCAGTCCTCGTCGTCTCCAAATCGGCTGTTCGATCCGCTACTTATTCGTTCTGGACGACGTTCACACTGACAACAGACAAAAACCGATACAGTCTGCAATTCTACTACCTGAAGCGGAGGAAGATCCTGCGATATCTCAAGTCGATCGGTTGGTCATTTTGACACGGTGTGGTGGCTCGCGCCGCACATGGTTGCACGCAACAGCCGGCGATGGTGTGCTGCTGACTCGCGACGGGAATACGGAACGCCAATACATCGAATCGGTTGAGCTGTACCGCGTCAGTCCAGCCGATGATAACGGAACCCTCGTTCGGTCGGCTCATGCGTGGCTGTACAAATTCGACGACAAAACACGAGTAAGAATCTTGATGGACTGCCGATCTAAAAGTTGCAGGCGATGAACGTTGTTCGCGTTGCCATTTCACGAGCCGACGGCACGTGTTCGCCGACCAGCGAAGAGCCGTTGGCGACGGCAAACTTCACTTGCCGGCAGATTTCTTCGTAGATCGGAATTCCGTTGTTTGTGCCAACAAGGATCAGCGAGGTCCGTAGTCGCTGCGTGCTCAGGATAGAGGTTGCACGGAATGGTGGGCGATCATCCAGTCCGCTGACCGATCAATCTACCCTACTGTCTCGATGCCTGTTCGGTCTTTCGAAATCAATGAATCACCGATTCTCAGATTAAGTCGGTCGCAACTCGCAGTGCTTTCAGGTCGCCGCATCTGTTTCGGCGATAGATGCGGGACGACGGCATGAAGTTTGCGAACGAAAGGATGGAAACCGTGGAGTGATCAGTCATTCAGAAAGCCACGTTTCGAGAGTCGGAGATCACGCAGGCTCCTCGCAGACTACAATTGCAGTTGGATTGCACCACTATCATTTTAGGCGGAAGGAGAATTTTAAATGAAGACTTTCATGTTCATAACGGGGACCACGGCGATGCTGATACTGTTCAGCAGCGGCGCGATGGCTCAGGGAAACGGGATTTTGTCTGGCAATGGCCCAAATAATATTGGGGGAATTCTGGGGCAGGCCGTTGGTAATGCGATTCAGAACGAAATTCAGGGTAGTGCTGGTGTCTCGAATCGCCTAGGTACTAGAAACGGAAACCAGCGAATTGGCAATGGACGGTACAGAATTCAGAGCGGCGCAAACAATCGGATCGGGGGAAATGGCAATTTCGGTGTCGGCGGATTCAACGGCTACTCAAATAACTCGGTGAACAACAGTCAGCTCAACAGCCGCTTTCGGAACAATTCGATTGCTTCACTGCTCCTGAGTCAGTTTCCGCAAGCGTCGAGAATTCTGGCACCCAATGGCTACAGCAATCAAGGAGCCTATTACAGAAACAATGACCAGTACTATTATTATCCGATTTCCAACTCTGGAAATCAGGGATTACAGCAGAGCTCGACCTTGTATCAGCAACAAAACCAGTCCACGGGCGTCAGCAGCATCGCGCCGGTCGAGCCGGTTGCGATCCAATTCGGCGGTTTTGCCCACACTGAGGAGTTGGGTAATCTGCTGCCGGTGGTGGTAAACGACTTCTGCTTGGACATGCACCACAACTACAGCCACAATCAAAACTTCTCCTCTGCATATCGGGAAGCTTACGCGATGCGGACTACCGCCAAATCGCTGCAGCAGTCGCTGCCTTCGAATGATCGTGATGTTGTTAAGCAGCACCTTGTATCCATTGATCAGAAGTTGCATCTTGTTGATCGTCAAACTCGAGGCTGGACGCGGGATCACGCGCGTCAGGTCGGCGAACTTGGCCTAATTGCCAAGGAGGAAATGGTCAGCGATATCATCCATCACATGATGTACGATGCCGGAATCTCTGTCGAAGGACATGCCCCACCCAGTTCCGCAGATTCAGATGCGGTCACGGGTGAAGTCGCCCCGCCACCAGCGGGAATTTAGTTGATCGTTGGAATTGAATCATTTCGCGAAAGCCCGACCTGAATCAGGTCGGGCTTCAGCATTAGTAAGCCGTGGTTCAGTGCCTCTCTCTTGAATTCTTACAGTTCTAGGCTTTTGTGCCAAACCCGTCTGACCACGTTGGAAAAACCACTGGCGGATGAATGATCTTCGTAAATAACTCCACTCACTCATCTGCCCGAATCGCCCGAAGATCTCCAGAAGTTCATCACGCCCGAAGATCACGTCAGGCCAGCGACGTTCGCAAATGTCACATTGGAGTTCCCGCCGCTCAGGATTTGCTTCCGCAGCTCAAATTGGCGTCCCTAACCGCCACGCTCCATCTCGCGCTGCAACCGCTGTCGGTGGCGCACACCGAAGCAGCGAACAGCACGCTAATTCTGATGGATTTTCGTGGGCGCGCGGGGACCGTATCTCTCCGCTGTTTGCCAGACGCCAGGCCGCGACCGGAAGTGATCACGGCCTGTTCGTGTCTACGCCGCTTTCTGCAGGATCGTCTGAGCTTTGAAATCATTGCTTTCCTGTAAGCTGGCTTGCTGGCTTTCAATCCAGTTGGCGGCCTCGTGGATGACCGTGTGAAGTTCATCGACGTTGCGCTCGAAGAAGTTGCTCGAATAGCCTTCTTTGCCAGTGGCTGAAGTTTTCCACGAACGCCTGATGGTGAAGTCGAAATATTCGAATCCGCTGGTGGCCTGGCGTTGCCAACGCTCATTACCTGCGACACCAATACTGGTTCATCCTGCTGGTCAGCGAAGGGCACCATGCGTTGGTGCCATTAAAACCTGAGGCGTTGCCCCAGGCTGACTTGCCAAGGCCCGTTGGGCCGAATCGCAGTGCGTGAACGCCACACGCACGGATCGGCGCCCCGGAGTCCGCTATTTCTATGTCGCGCACTGCATTTCGCGAAGAACAACTCGATTGCAGGCGAATCTGCGTTCAGCATCGGCGCATTGAAATGCTCAATGTCTACTCGATACGAAAAGCCTACTCGGCGACATAACGAATATCGTCGAGGAAAAAAGTCACAGGCTGACTTTGCCCAGCCAGTGACCAGCCAAACCCGGTCTTCAGGCGAGTGAGGTCGCGATCGCGCAGCGTGATTTGAAATTTCTGCCAGTTCGCCGTCAATCGGATGTCCTTGAGCTCCCCTTTGGCGGTGTCATGGTACGGTTGATCGCCGTCGATCAGGCCAAACATGAAGTTGACAGTCTCACCTCCAGCAGCTCCGCGAGCCCAAAACTCAAGGGCTACTGCTCCGGTTAAATTCAATCCGCCGGGTTTTGTTCCGTTCCAGTCGTGGGCAGGTGACTGCCAAAGAACACCGCCCCAGTCACCGGATGTCGTGTATTCCACTTTCAGGCATGTCTTCCCTGAACGAGGCCGATCAGCACAGTCCCGCGACATGCGAATTGCTTTGGAGTTTCCCATATAGCCTGATGGCGAATACACCGAATCTGTCACTTCGTCACCATAGACAATGTACGGAAGTTTTGCCTTGAGAGCAGGAAAAGACTTTGCCGGAGCGTCTACTGAAAACGGCATATTTGCTACAGCAGCTCCGCCATTACCATCGTAAACATAGGCGAACAGTCGGTAACTCCCGCCGCACTCCGGAACAGTGACGGTGGCCGCCATTTCTTTGGTGACGATAGCGTCCGGGAAATTGAACTCCTCGGCCTGCGCATCGCCGCCGACACCAATCACGCCTGAGTCAAAGCGCAGCACCCACTTCACCGTTAAGTCGTCATGCTCCGGATCCGAAGCGGCAAGTGCTGCGTTGATCTTGTCGTCTGGTTTTAATCCGGTAGCCTGATTAATAGTCAGCAGAGTAATCTGCGGACAACGATTGTTCGGAGGCGCACCTGTCCATGCTTCCGTCATCGCATCGACTGCTGCGAGTCGGCTGCCGTCTGGCAGCAGCATGCCAAACCATGTGATTGTTGTTTCCTGCTTATGTCCCCAAACAAAAGCGTAAGAGCCAAGACAAAGTCCAGCCTGATCGAGAACAGCGTTGCGATAGCCACTGGCGTAGCTCTCGCCCTTGGCAGTACTCGACGGTTCAATTGACGCACCCCAAACAGTTTTTTCGACTTCCCACGGTCCGCGCGGACCATGTTCTGTCACAACATACGGCTTTTGAATTCCAGCTTTGCGATATCGTTCGGCCAGCGATGAAATACTTCCGTAAGAGTTCACGCCAATGATGTCAACATTCGGACAGTACTGATCAATGCTGCTCGCTTTGTTTGCGTTCTCACCTAATTCAGCGATGACGGTCATCGTCGGATGGCTTGGATCAATCTTTCTGATCTCACTTGCGATGTGATCAATCGCTTGCCAAATCGCCGAATTGCTGCCGTCGCCCTCCATCTCGTTGCCGATACCCCACAGGAGCACAGCCGGATGATCCTTGTATTCCCGCACAGCCGCAAGGCATTCATCCAACTGCTGCTGCACAGCGGCTTCATCCTGATAGTTGAATCCGTGACGTTCGTGTCCCAGCCACAGCCCAACGCAGACTGTCAGATTGTGACGTTGTGCTTCGTCCAGAATTGATTGAAGATTGTCCGCGCTCCATGTCCGGACTGAATTTCCGCCAGCTGCGGCTAACGACGTCCAGCTCGCGCCTGCGGCAACCCCAACTCCCTTGATGGTATAAGGCTGACCGTTTCGAACGAGCTGAAAAACACCATCGTTTTGTTTGAGCGACACGACCGACTGGGCATTCGCTGTGTGCACGAAGCTGCAGGCCAGCATGACGACAAGGACCACTCCATAATTGCGAAGTAACAGTTGCACAATAAATCCATTTCGAGACAAAGTATGAGTTTCAAAAGGCCGATGTCCTGAAACGGATTATATACAGTCACGTCCCCGATGTTGCACCCCGTTTGTAGTCGTAGCATCAAAGAAAATCGCGGGGGATGGCTGTTTCCCGCCGCTCCTCGCATGGATCCGTACATGACGAACTACGTCACACGGCTCCCGCCTCGACATCAGGCGCGAAAGCGATTGTTTGGATAAGCGATGCGTCAGCGAGGGATTTGAGACGAAGAATCCAGGCAATTCTATCCCTCACTGACGTTTCGGGTTGCGAAAATACATCAAGCATTGATTCAATGGTCGTCGAAGAATTGTTACAACCTCGCAGCCAAGATGATTTGCTCCACTACATCAGACAATATTCTTGCCCCTGATCTTCTTACCCAATACAGCGACGCGATGGTCAGTCACTCATGAAAGATTTTAACTATGACGGCCCAACGTTCTCGGCCACGCTTCGCAGCGATTTCTTTCTGCCTGACCATCTGTTGTTTTCTCGGCGTGTGTCTGACAATGGCCGTATGGCTGATTCCGGTCGACGTCGTCAAAGTGCGGGCGTATGATGCCGCTCCGCCAGAACCGTTCGCGCAGTTCGAAGCCATTGGGCGAGCGGAAGCGTTATGGTGGTTCTTCCGAGTTGTTGCGGTGCTGGGGACCATTGCCACCGGATACTCGCTTTATCGTCGCATCGAAACAGCACGATTCATTGCAGGTTTGATTGATGATGTCCTGATCATGTTGGATCTAAAGCGAGGTTCCGCCCCGCAGTCTCTTCCACGTCGCGCCATCCTGATGATTCGATGTTTTTCGATCATCGCAATGGTCACACTGGCCTGCGTTCATCACGTTCATGGCATCAACCAGCGCGCAAAAGACTGGGCGTACTATGAACTTACTGACGGCGACGCAACTCTTCCCAACATCAGTGAATCCAATCGAGCCGTCATTCGCTATCTGCGCGCATCGACGCCGGATGATAGTCGCATCTTCGTTGTGAGCGATCAGAAACTGTTCTTTCTGTCGTACTACTTGTTACCCCGACATATCGTGCATCGTATGCATCCGTCGGCGGAACATCTTATTCCGCGCACAAATCAGGAACGGCAACTGGCGGCTTATCGTCTGTCAGAACTTCCAGACGATGTCCTTGCCAAACAACGCCTGGACTTTGTGCTGGAATACTTCGAAGGATCTGAATACGTGCAGCCCGAACGCGCGATGGAAGATCCGGGCTTTCTGAAATTCATGCGTCAGCTACAGAAAGATCCAGACTATATTCCGCCATATACGGTTGTCCTGAGACCATGGACGGAGGCGTTACAATGATGACGATTCTGGCCGTGTGCTTTGCCCTTGCTGGCAGCGTGATGTTGGGGCGAGCTGCCGTACAATTTGTGTTACCGGCTTCTGAAGGCACTGCTTCGCCGCTGGCGGAAATCTGGGGATTGAGCATTGTTCTGGGCGTCGGTTTAACAGGCTGGCTTTCATTCCTGTGGGCTCTGAGCCACGGAACCTTGGGCTACATATTCAGCGCGAGCCTGGCGGGGATCGGAATCATCGTGGGTCTGTGGGCAACGTTGATTTCGGCATCGAAGCCTGTCCAAAAAAATACAGTCAATGGCAACCGCATGGTGAAATCATGCCAATGGATCATCGCACTTCTGATCGGCCTGGCGTTCATTCAGACAGCCCTCACACCGCAACGATTCTGGGACGAACGAGCGATCTTCGCCATCAAAGCGAAGGTCATCTTCGAGGAAGGAACTATCAACAATTCGACATTGAATGATCCTGATTTCGTGCAGTATCACCCCAAATATCCGCTCATGCTGCCATTGCTCGAACAGCATACGTACGCACTTCTGGGCAGCGTGCAGGACCGATGGTCGAAGCTGTGGTTTCCTTTACTCTACGCCGGACTGGTGCTGACATTTACCGGCGTTTGCAGTCGTCAATTTGACGCCGCATGGGCATGGACATGCGGATTGTTGCTGGCAACAGCACCGGTTCTGATGCCCGATGAATATGGGTTTCTGTCGGCTCAGGCCGATGCCCCGGTTGCATGTTTTCATGGGATCGCTGTGCTGTATTTGTGGGACGCGCTGTCGAGTTCGATGTCCGCCAGGCAATTTCTCAAACCCGCGTTGGCAGGTTTCGTTGCGAGTTGCGCTGCTTTCACCAAGGACGAAGGCATCGCGTTCCTGATGATCGACGTGCTGTCATGTGGAATGGCTATGATGATCCCGATAGTCTTCAGAAAGCGGTTGGCTTCCGGCTTGAGGATGCTGATTGTCTTCGCTTTTACGGCCAGCTTGATGCTGATCCCATGGTTCCTTCATCGCCGTCGACTCCCCGACACCACGGAAATGCATTATGCCGGACGACTTTCGACGGCGATGCTGTATGAACGGCTTGGCACTTTGAAGTGGTCACTGCCGCATTTGTGGCACCGGATGTTTAGCGAATGGCGGCAGTGGGGACTGCATTGGTGGGCTGGCTTGGCAGCTACCGCGACCAGACCACGCCGTGCAATGCAGTTGCCGCAGATATTTCTGATTCTGAACCTGCTGGGAGCTCTCGCAGCACTGCTGGTCGCCGGAATGCTGGCACCGGCTGAACTGGAAGAACACCTTGGCGGTGCCTCGCATCGTTATCTGATGCAGTTGGTTCCGGTGGTGATGCTGCTTGTGGCTTCGCTTTGGAGCAATGATTGCGAAGAGAAGATTGCGCTCAATCAATAAGTGAGCCGCAGGCGCTAGCCTCGGGCTTCGGCACGACCAGGTTGTTACTGTGAAAAGCCCGACGCTAGCGCGTTCGGCTCTTACGTAAACTGGCGCTGTCTAAAGGTCCAGCATTTACGTCTCGGCATTCCGCACCAGCCAACGATCAAAAACGAATGGTCCAAACGGCACAACCGCTGCAAGCATGCCTGTAAGTGCCAGCAATTTTGAAATGGGAACTCTTGTTGTCGCCATCATCAGCATGACAACCAGACACACAAACAACAGACCGTGTATGGATCCGGCAATTCGAACGGCAAGTGGCAGATCGGCCATATACTTCAATGGCATTGCCACACCAAAGAGTATCAACGTAGAAACGCCTTCGACGAATCCCATTCGCCGCAGATTCTTCAGAAACTGACCATCGGTCTCCGCTGGTTTGATCATCTGTCTAACTTTCACGTAGTCGGATCTAACGTTTGAACAGCTCGTGCTCTGGCTCGCCGCCGCTGAGTACGTAGGCGAGCATGTCCAGCACTTCATCCCTGGTCAGCAAGGCCAGCAAATTTGCGGGCATCGGTGATATTTTCGAGACTTCCATTTCTTCGACTTCCTTGCGGTCAATGGAGACTCGCTGGTTTGGATCGGTCAGGTCGGTGTTGATCGTCAGAGTATCTCCGTTGAGATTCACGACAACACCCGTGTGGACCTTTCCGGCCTCGGTAACAACGGTCACGGCAGAAAACTGTTCATTGATCACCTTGCTTGGATTAATAATCTGATCCAGCAAGTCATGTGGCGAATAGCGACGACCGGCTGCACTTAAATCCGGACCGGTCATACCGCCTGCATTCCCAAACCGATGGCAGGTGAAGCACGCGGCAGCAGTGAAGATCTTGCGACCATTGTCAAAATTGCGATGCTTCAAGTCCGACTGTGCTGCAACGCTGAGTTCTTCCAATGTCCATGTGGTTGGAATCCGCCCCGCGAACATAGCTCCAACGTTCTCGATGGCGGATTTCTTCTCTGGTTCCATTGCGATCAATGCCGCAAGTTCTGTTTTCTCCGCGTCACTGAACGATTCCAGCGAATCGTTGCGGATGAATTCTATGAACTTCTGGAAACTTGCACCACCACGATAGTTGGCGGCTTTTAGAAACCATTCCAGTTGGGCCGTGCGGAGTTCTTTTGTCCAGCCGGTTTTCAGAAATCGCAGACTGCGGGCGTATTCCATTTGCGGTTCCTGGCTGGGCGCCGCTTCGATCAACGCCATGCCTTTTGCCGCAGTGTTTGGAGCCTGCAGGTAGCTAAGAGTTTCGCACAACAACCAATTCAGTTCAAAATTGTCAGCAGGAAATCCGGGATCGAGCCTGGCAATGATGGCAGCAACCATGGCATCGTCCGGATTGCCAAAGCGATGCAGCACGATCTCAGTAATTCGCACAAAGGCAATGCGTTGCTCATTTGTCAGGCCCGACCAATCCAGCTTTAGCAGAGCAGAAAAAATCTTATCTCGCATCGCTGTATCTGTCGTTGCGTCTTCAGCGCGATGGCTCGGGCAAACCCCGGTGACACGTGCCAAGGCGAGCAAGGCTTCAAGTTGTCGGCCGGGGTCCGTTTCACTCAGAGCCCTGGCTTCCCATTCCGCTGGCGGTTGATGTTCCAGCACCACGCGCGCGGCCCAGCGAATGAAGCGGTCGCTATGATTGAGGTGCGGCCAGGCTGTGGTAATCGCATTCGGATTCTGATGACCGTGGAAGGATTCCAGTTGATGACGCAAGTCCCGAGGTGGGCTCACAGTGACCTCAACGTCAATCGGCGCGGTGGATTCGTGGCCCGTATATGTGACGCGATACAGACCGGATTGAACTCGACGACCACCGATGGCGAAATACATCGCACCGTCCTGAGGATGAACGATCGCGTCAGTCACCGGCAGGGGTGCGCCCGAGAGGAATTCTTCCTTGGTTGCCGTATAGCTTGCGCCATCCGGCTTCAGATGCACCGCGTAGACCTTGCCCCAGCTCCAGTCGAGAACAAACAGAGCTCGCTGATATTTGGCAGGGAACTTAGCACCGTAGCCGAATGTCGTGCCAGTCGGTGATCCCGGTCCGATGTTAAGTGTCGCGGGCAGATTGTCAGGATAAAACTCGGGATACTTGCCAGCTCCATGACGCCAGCCAAATTCTGCTCCGCTGACCACGTGATTCACCCGAGTCGGGCGATACCATGGTGTATTAAAATCGTATTCCATGTCGGCATCGTAAGTGAATAATTCACCGTCGTGATTCACCGAAGCATCGAAGACGTTGCGGAATCCGGAAGCATAGATTTCGAACTGTTTTCCATCTGGCGTCAAACGATAAATGATACCACCTGGTGCAAGCACGCCGTTGTTGTGGCCGCGACCATCTGGCATGCGAGGCAGAAGATGATCGTCGCCCCAAATTTTTGTAACCGGAGAAGTCGTTGGCGTTTCAGTGAGCTTGGCGTTGTTGCCACACACGAGATACAACGCTTTTCCATCTGGCGTTGGCAATATGGCATGCACACCATGGTCGCCTTTGGAATCAATCGCACGCAGCAATTCCACGTGTTCAAACTGATCGTCTCCATCACTATCGGTGATGCGATACACGCCGCTTTGCAGTTTCTGTTCGTAATCGTTCACGCCAACGTAAAGCGCACCGAAGGCGAACAGCATACCGTTGACCGCGCGGATGTTGGCTGGCACTCTTTCGACTTTTGCAGGATCGAGCGGCTGTCCTGCTGGAGGTGGCGTGAACCGAAAGAGCCCGCCGTATTGGTCGCTGGCGTAGATACGTCCCTTATCGTCGTTGCAGAGATTGACCCATGACCCCTGATCGCCACCGGGCACGGAATACAGAAGTTCTACGCGAAAATCTTGAGCTGCCTTGATGCGTGCCACAGGCGTCGCTACGTTTTCCTTGATTACCGGCCCAACAGCTGCCGAGCGACCTTTTGTTTTTGCGACAGCCCCGTCTTTCGATTTTTCCATTATCGCCTTGGATGCTGCGCCCGGTGCTTTCTTTGCCTGAGACTTCGCTTTCGGAGCGGCAGCCGGAGTGTTTTTGCCTAGCTGCTTTGCATCAACAGGAAGCGTGGACGGCTCGAATTCGATCATGCCACCGTCGGGCAATTCTTTGAGCATGACATCTTTGATTTGAACCGTCATCGCTGGACCGCGATGAATTTGAAACGCAAGAAGTCCTTCTGTCGCACGGAACTTTGCATCGTGATCGATCAGGTCTATCGTGACTTCACCATTCAGTTTGTGAATCAGATGATTTCCCTGAGCAATAATCGTGTAGTCGTTCCACTCTGGTACATCGGCCATCGACGGAGCTTGTGTCCCGACAATGCATGTCAGGCACAAGATGAACACGGAAGACACAGAGTATTTCACGAGTGTGATTCTCTACTAAATGGGGAAACGGAAAATCAGGGCGAGGGAGAAATCAAAATCGTCGTCGGATCGGAAGTCTCCGGAACGGAATATAGCTATTTTCGCGAGTAACACCGCCATTTTCGTCGATTGATTTTACAGTGCCCAGATTTTTCACCGGTGCGACATTTGGAATTCATTCAATGGCGTGGCCTTTTTAAACTATTTCGGCTTGCCCCAAATATCGGAGATCATCGGTAGAATCTGACAAAAGCCCTTGAGATACGATTTGGACTTGAATCCCGTGATTCACAATGGAAAAATGGGCCTCGAAAGTTGGATTCCATCTTAATGACGTCCCCTTTTCTAAAGTTGAATGTACCCAGACGACCGACCTAAATGTTGCGACTCTGTGTAAAAGTTGGTGATGGTCGTGCAACTGGTATTGGTTCACTGCCATTCATTCTGCCATCGACGAACACAGATCCTGCGAAAGCACTGTTAATGTGCGGCTGCAGGATTCAGAATAATCCCCCCTGAACACTCCTGCCTAAATCTCCACCTCACCTCGAAATGCACAGCGACGCTCGCTCGCCATGCATTCTCCCGCCGTCAGAAACAATTCACCAGATTGCGTCACTATCTGCGAACCTTCATTCGCACGACAGAACTTCGCCGTCTGAAGGATGCGTTCCCCAGAGATCAATGAAGCAACTGATTCAACCAAAACACAATGCAGCTCAAGCCCGTCGCATCTCCTACTGCGGACTGGTTTGTGCAATTTTGTTTATCCCTGTAGCCATCGGCGGCTTTGCAACCAACGGCGAGCCAGATCTGGCATCGTTAGGACTCGTTACGGAAGACGTACAGCAGGAAAAATTCACAAAATCAGTCCAGGCATTCGGAGACATTCGCACATTCGCCCCGGTAATTATCAAGAATGACTGCCTGTCTCGTGAACGGCGTATCCTGGAACTTGTTCCGGAAGGCACACACGTTGAAGCTGATGAAATTGTTTGCGTCCTGGACACGTCAGATCTGCAGGCGAAGCTGGACTCCCAAACAGTCACGTTGATTCGAGCCAAGGCTGGATTGGCGGCTGCCAGGATTAGTGAGTCACTTCAAGGTTTCGTAAACTCTCGTCGCTTGAGTACTTGCCAATATCGCAACACTATGGCGGCCGGTCAGTTACAAGCCTATGAACAGGCCGAGGCTGCCACTGAGATCGAACGACTGGCAGGCGATGTGCGACTCAAAGAAGAAATCCTGCAGAGCATTCAGGAAGAATGTGAATCAGCTCATAAGTTTACGGCGTTGGGCTATCGCAACACGGCGTCGTTTATGGCTGTCGATGCAAAACGCAAGAACGCAAAATCAGCACTGGAGAGTGCGAAGGGCGCATTGAATCTTGCGAAGGAATTTCAGCAGCCTCGTGATTTATTTGAATTCCAATGCGCAGCAGAGAATGCCCGCAATGAACTCGATCATGCTGAGTTGCAGAATAAACTGAGTCTGAAAGTCACTGAACTTAAAACACTGGAAATGCAACGCAGGTTGTCGATCGTCCAGAAACAGGTCGATCAAATGATCACGGCAATTGAATCATGCACACTCCGAGCCCCCAAAGCCGGTGAAGTTATCTATTGCCATAACCGTGACCGCGGCCGAATGATCGAAGTTGGAGAATTTGCATATTACAGGCAGGACTTGATTCGCGTCTCAAACCGATCACACTTGATCGTTTTTGCGCGTGTCAGTGATCGACAGGCCCACGAACTTCACGAAAATCAGGCTGTCGAGTTTCGCGTGCAGTCCAATTCAGACCATACGTTCAATGGAACACTGACATGGATCGCCGCCATGCCATCGCCCCCATCCCGATATCAACCACACGATCGATATCACGATGTTGAAATCTCAGTCGATCCAGATCAGGATGGATTCGACTCTCTTCCTTTGGGCTCAACTGTTGTTGCCGAGATTTTCGTCGATGATCGACTCGATGTAATTCAGGTTCCAGTCAAAGCGGTATTCCATCATCACGGCGACTATGTGGTTCTGACAAAGACACTAAGCGGCCTTTACGTTCGGGTCGTTGAACTAGGTGCCAACAACGAAACCTGCGTCGAAATTACTCACGGTCTGAATTCCGGCGAGACCGTTGCTGTGGGTGATCGGCACGCACTGCAGAAACTTGCTGTTTCTGTTACCAGGTAGCTTGTTGAACTCAACCGACAGGACAGCGAGTTAAGAGTCATGGCCTGGGCTTACGAGTAGATCAATCCAGAAGTACTTCGCCTGAACTCGATCAGCAGGCTATTTGAGCCTGAGCGGTGTTGAACACGGCGTCCAGGAAATCTATCTGATAATTGAGTCACGCACACGGCAAGCCACATAATTACTGCGGGGCCGATCCAAGGCGTTTGCGAAGCTTCGCCTGAAGTTGTGTTGCCATTGCACTAAGCTCGTCAATGGACATTGTCAACAGCTTCTCTTCGCTATCGCAGGGACCACTTAGCAATGATTGGCACGTACGAATGGTGCCAATCAATTCGCCCTTTTCAATGCCCTTTTCAATGCCCTTTTCGATGCCTTCTTCGATACCAATGGCGATCAAGTCTTTTCCGGCCTGGGTTTCGCGCAGGTCGGGGAGTTTTCCGAGCATCATCTTTTCAATCTCCGTTTTTCCAAGATCCCTGAAACGCTGAAACAGCCAGTCAATGAACACACCAATTAATTTGGCTTTCAAACGTTCGTCCGTGGCGAACGTTTCGATTCGAGTATAGTATTGGTTCGCGTTCTCGTGAAGCCGTTTGTTGCTTTTTTCGATCAGCGGCTGAAATAACGCAACCAGCGGATGGTCGGGGGATGATTTCTCCAGTTCACTGAGCATCTCGTCCAGATAGTACACGGACACAACTTGTGACCATGGGGCCGTTTTGGGATCAAGTTCTTTGGATCCAAAAATTAAAACCCCTTGAACCTCGCGACCAGCGTGTTCTTCTTGAATGATCGCCATCTCGACAACCACGCGCCCATAGATATCCGGATCGTGGTACATCTGAAACTCGACCACCAAAATCGATTCTTCTTTGACATCCGGGATTAACACTCCATCGGCACTGCGCTGGATGGCTTTGATCGTAACGGACTGGAAGCGGCATGGACCGGGCCACGGGCGACCAGTCAGCAAGAACACCCATTCAGGGTAGGCCTCAAATACTTCGTACAAATGTTTGTCGGACTCCATCGCCGGATTCTAAGGCCTGTCCTTCTCGAAAGCTATACCATCGAAGTATTCGTGCTCGATGGTTCTGATGGCGTTCAATGGTGCCGAAATCTAATCACATTTGGCACAAAGGAGAACCCGAAGTTCACGGAGTGAAAGGTATCAGACGTACTGAACCGGCGACTGACGTCTCACGGCACGCCAGTTTGGCGCGCGGGGGACGTCAGTCACCTAATCGTGACTCCAGCGATTCACAACATTCCGACCTTCAATGTCCTGACAAACCGGGGCAGATTAATTGTCAGCTGAAAGACACATTGGGTGCGCAAAAATTGATCGTCCGACTAGACTCCTTCTTTTCGGCCTTCACCCCTTCGTACCGAATCACCATGAACGGCCTTTTCATTTCCGACCTGCATCTGTTCAGCCAACGCTCCATTGGACAATGGCACTGGGAGCAGCATCAAGGGTTGATCGAATCCGCAAAGGCCATTGTTTTGGGTGGCGACATCTTCGACGTTCGGTGGAGCCAGCAGGGAAACTTGGACGCAACGATTGCTGCGGCAACAGATTGGCTCAACACGGCCGTCGCGTTGAATCCGGATGCGAAATGGGGTACTTGCTCGGCAACCATGATTGCCATCCACGCATTCAGAACATGCTGCAGTCGCAGAGCTCTCAACATCCAAACTTCCACTGGAGTGCGAATGTCTGGCGCATCGGCAGCAATGTCTTTCTGCATGGCGATATACTGGATGGACAACGACATGTCGGCGGGCTTGATGCCTATCGAACAATGTTTCACGAAGATCCTTCAAAGGGTCGGCTTGGAAACATGATGTACTCAGCCGTCATTCGAACTCGAATCCATGGGTTGATCCCAAAAATTCGACATCGCCACATGCGAACATGCCAACGGCTGATCGAGTACCTCGAAGGCCAAAGCGAAGAATTCCTCAACGGCGTTAGTGATATTTACTTTGGACACACGCACGTCCCGCTGTCTGCGCACGAATTCGACCGATTTCGATTCCACAATGTTGGCTCAGGAATTCGGCACCTGCAGTTTGCCCCGGCGAAGTTTGAGGTCCCACAGGATCATGACTGATGACGATTTCGAAGGTGCGTAATTCGCTGCAGATCCCGTATTCGTGGCTACTGCGACCTCGACTGATTTTGTTTCTGGCGATTCCAATTCAATTGCTCGGCCTGCCCCATGCCATCGCGGTCGTCGTGTGGTGCAGCAACGCAGTGCTCGGGATTAAACTGGCAACAGGGTTTTACAAGCTTCGGAAGAGACTTGATGGGCCGGGGCAAACGTAGCTTTCTCACTCCGCAGCAATATGCGGGCATTCATAGTTTCCAAATTCCTTAGCCGCTTTGTAGTTTCTGCCATTGGTGGGCACACTTCTCGATTGGATATCCGCTGTTTCACTCGACAAAAATTGCTGATTTTTTGTTCTACTCCAAGGATAGATCGTGCTGTCACAGATTCTTGTCTGGAGATTCGATGCGCGATACGTATGCCGTTAAATTGGCAACGCAAGTTTGAAAAATACTCGTAACACAACAGTTCTCTCAAATGGTTGACCACGACATACTTGAATTACAAAACTCGATCGCCAGATCGAGAATTGACCGTAGCCAATCGCTTACCGATGTGGAGCGACTACGCGGAGGAGCTGATTTGTATGATGAAGGCATGCGGTGGCTGACGCTGGCTATTCGTGCTGAAAACCCTGAATTTTCTGCGGAGCAAATTGACGCAGAAATCGAACGGCGCAAAGCGATTGTCCGGCGGATCGACGACAACGGGCTCTACAAGAATTGCGGTATGGCGGAGACTCATGACGAAGAATAGTTTCGAAGCGCTGGCGAGCGTTCTTCAACGAGCCAGCGACCGGTGTGATTTTCGCGGAAACATACGGGCCCAATCGCGAGACAATATTCCTTTGCGATATTCGTTTCGGTCGATCTCGATAGTGCGTAATTCACCGCAGATCTCGTAAGTCAGCGCGCTCTGGCGGCACTCGCACGAATAGGCCAAATGGATTTGTACCGACGACCTTTACTGGTGCTCCGGCCTCAATGAATTCCCCCGTTTTTGATCGGCCAGGCATGCGTTCACGCTCGAAACTAACAAAGCCCGAAGGATTCAAGCTGCTCTCAGCGACTCCGCGTTGACCTTCAAACTTTGTGTAGACATCGGCTTCGCCTGGCGAAATGCCGGTGCCATGCGCCGGAAAATTGCTTGCCATCGCGGTCGTCGTGTGGTGCAGCAACGCAGTGCTCGGGATTAAACTGGCGACAGGGTTTTACAAGCTGCGGAAGAGGCTCGACGGGCCGGAGCAGTTGTCCGGCTGCTCAGTCACAAACAGCCAGGACATAGACTGCTCGAAAATCCCACCGACTGTCTGAGCTAGTAACCGTCAAAAGCCAGCGAGCGGTATCTGTGCCGACTGCGTCGCGGACTTGACTGGATCTTGGCAAGCCGAGCGGGATATCGAAGTGAAATTGAATGCTGCGGCCAATGGTGACTGCGGACACCGTTACAGTAAAAATGTCATCCGGATTATCGTCGGAGGTCACAACGTAGCCGACCGTCAACGCAGCCTTCAACTCGCGCGACGTCGGCAAAGCTGCAGGAAACTCGATTTCCAGCTGCAACAATTCGCCCACGCTGTAAGGCCATGGACTCATGTGTCACTGTGGGACGCCCGTAGCGGATTTGCTGTCTGACGAGCAATGCCGCAGTCGTAATCAGATATAGCCCAAGCGCTGGAAAGATCAGAATCAAATACTCCCAGCCACCACCATCGCCGGCATCAGAAAACATGGACATCAAGGGCAAGACGCAGCCCACATTCCAGAATTCCGCGATCGCTGTCCATGCTTTCCATTCCGCATTGGGAGCGAAACGGCCGTCCTTGTCGGTTTCATCCCACTTCCACGGTTGATTGGGATACCTATTCGCCAATGAAAAGTGTATGGTACGGGCCACCGTGGTACTGCAGGAGCAAGAACAGATCGTGCTTGAAATAGCGTCACGCCTTTCAAGCCTTGACTATGCAGTGAAAGCCCTCGAATCCAGTTTGTAGCGAGGAGGCCGGTTACGACAAGGCATTCTGAAGAAAGCGTTCGAAGGAAAGTTGTGTCGTGCCAGACGTTCTATGGCAGCAACGGAGATCGGTGACCGAAAGTGAAGATCCCTACTACCATTTGGGCCAAGAACATAATCCATCTGCCCAGCTCGGTTGCCAGCGACTAAGAGAGTCAACTGACTTCGATTGGCCGGATTGAAGATGCTCGTGGCCCAAGTCCGAGAGGAGAAATTGGCGGCAACACTGTTGTAGAAGCAACCCATGAGCATTTCGTGCACCGATTTGCGGCATCCGCTGTTCGCACTGAATTCTTGCTTCTGGACCCGCGTCAGGAGTTTGGCGAAATGTCGTCAGACTTGCTAAATTCACTGAGCGACGGTGTGATTTCAATTTTGGATGTTCCATGTGGCGCAGGCGCGGGATTGCTGGGGCTGCTTGGATTAATTCATGAATTGAGGAACACCGGAAGTCTTAAGAAACTTCCGCTCAACATCTCAGTGACTGCAGGAGACTATTCTCCACACGCCCGAGATCTCTACAACCAAATGTTGACAGCTGCGACTCCCTGGTTGGCAGACCAAGGGGTCAGATTGGACTGGAAGTGCCATGACTGGGACGCAAAGCTTGAGCCATCGACTGCTTCAATCGTTGATGCCTGGTTCGACCAATCACCGAAAAGCGAAGAATGGCTGGTGTTGGTGGCAGCGATCTCAGGAGAACTTGGAAGCGAATCGGATAAATCGAAGATCACGGAAAACAGCCGGTTTTTTCAGCATATTTGCTCCCGAATGCACGCTCGCTTTGGTGGGATCTACTGGGTAGAGCCGCGAACCAACCAATCACAATGGCTTATTGCGAGAATTTTGGAATCCATTGGCACTTCAATCACCACCGCATTCCGTCGCAGACATCACAGTGATGGCATCCAATTCCGTTGGCAGCATCCGTTCAAGAACGAGTCGTTTAATAGCGGCGTTAGAGTCCTCGAACATCGGCGGACGGGAAGCTGATGAATACTGAGGACGTCAACGCTATTCGTGCATTGAATATTAGTCGCTTGCGACATAAGCCCACGTATGTTGCGCTCCGGTCGCTTCTTGACGATGGCGACTTCGAGTCGCATTCCAGTCAAGTCGCTGGAATGGCACGCCACAAACTGATGGCAAAAAAGGACTGGCGTTATTTCTCCTATCCGATGTTGAAGGACGTAAATGGTGGCGATCCGATCTACCGAACGTTCATGATCGGAAGCCCCTTTACACTCATCGCGGAATCAGCCTTGCTGTCGATGTTGTCGAACGAGAAAGCATTTCAAAAGAGCGACTTCGTTTTCAGCTATCTTTGGCCTCACTCAGCGAAGACGGGCCACAACTACTCGTTCTATCGATATGGCTATTTGAAACGAAATGACGCGGTCCGAAAGGCAATTGCGGCCCACAAAGATAATGTCGCCGTTATCAACGATATTCGTACGTTTTACCCTTCAATCTTCAATCGATTGGGGCGACTTGAGTCCACGAGTAATTAGGCGTATCAGCCAAATCGAAGACACTCAGGTCCGCAACGTTACTGAACGATTCATTGGGTCGTTTCAGGCCGCTTGCCGAAAGGGAGTTGCCATTGGGCCCGATATATCTCACGTGCTAGCCGATATTGCCATGGAGGAAGTTGACGCCGAAATGTCGAAAAGGTGGCCCGGATGTTACTTTCGTTACGTTGATGACGTGATTGTCGTCTGCAAGCCCACCGAAGTCGATCAGGTTCAAAACATACTGAAAGACCTTCTTTCGCCACTGGAGCTACACGATGGAAAGCAGGATGTCGTAACTCAATCGGTATGGCACCAGCATTGCCCTCAAATTGTAAAGGAGAATTCGCTTTCGTCTTTTGGTGGACTGACTCGGGCTATAGAATTGATGTTACTTCACGCGCCAGAGAAATCTGCATCGCTGGAATCACGTTTTCTTGAGGCCGGATTCTCTATCCCGTTTCGGCGTCTTGCGATTGGGATGCACTACGGCAGATTTCAGAAAGTCCTCAAATGGATTCTCGACTCCAACGTCCGGTTAATTTCTCGTTTGAGCATTGGCGAACTCGTGGCCTACGCCACAGCGATTCGAAATCAACTGATTTCTCAACTGGAAAACCTCGCAACGAGTGGTAGCACTACTGGTACGCAGCGCCGCTGGTATGTCCAAAACGCACGTTTCCGAATCAACAGACTCCTCTATTTGATGTCGCCGGAACAGTATGACAAGTTGCTGAATCTGATTCCGCCCGGCCCGGAGTTTGACGAGCAACGGTTACTCGTGAATGCGGTATCCAACAACGATCCTCTGAGTCTTCTACCCTATCCCGGTCCGACCGTGGGTACGTATTGCGAATTAATGATTGAGCGTGAGCCTCCCTCGATGCCCGAGAGTTGGCCACTATTGACTGACAGGGCAATGTCAGAATCAGCGACCATGTTCGCCTTGTACTTTGGATGGAAGATTCCTACGCATGCGAGCGCAGAAATGTTTACAGGAAGCCGGATATTGTTAAACCGCTTTAGCGACGGCGTTGATGATGTTGACCGAATTACCAAGCAAACTTACCTCGATGAAGTCGAACTACTTCTACGCGACACAGATGCGGGCAAACGACTGAAATACGTGCGAACACGGGTTTCCAGCAGAGAGATCAAGGGGCTGGAAGCATTTGGCCTTGGCGACAACTATAGTTAACGAGCAAACGCATTGTCAGATTCACGGCAGATCGTCAATAAAGCCTGGAACTTTCCGCGTGTGTTGCGGGATGAGGGCTTGTCGTATGTCGCGTACACTCAGTAGATTGCGTTTCTCCTGTTCTAAAATACGACTTTGATTTTCAAAACACGGATCGCCAGCATGAGTCAATCATCAGAAATTACATATCCGGGTGACTGCCTGCGGAGTGTCCGCCTGCGGCGGCACCAAATTGTGACGGTCCGTATTTTCATCTCCTGCGCGAGAACCCGCCAGCGAATGCCGACCTGAAGAGCTTTGCCGAAAAGGGAGGAAAACTGAGAAACGTACCACTGTGTAAATGCTTGCCTTACGGGCTGTCCGTGTTCACTGAACGCGACGACGCTTTGTTTATGCACAGGGCAATGCCAAAACTTGGTAATTTCATCGCATTGCTCCAATTATCAGCGGTCGACGGGAAAGTCATGCTGACGCCAGGTCAGCGGCCGTCACACAATACGTGGTGGCCCAGTCGTAACTGTGTGCGAGCGAATTGCGTCCCGGCGATTGAGAGTGTGGTCTGATGGCGACGATCAATGGAATCATGAAAGATAAAACTTTCTTCGGCGGCTTTGAACCCAATGACGTTTTCATTTGGCTTGACGGTCCTCGCACGTTCACGTTACGAGACCAGGACGGCGAGTTATGTTTTGCTCATTGGCTTCAGGAAGTCGGAAGCTCGTGGCAGTATGTGGTTGTTCCGATAACAGATAGAATTCTGAAGGAACTGAACCATGGCGAACTTTCTTTGCTGGATGTTTTAAGGCAACCCAGAATCTACGTGGTCGATGTCTCCTTGGGTTTCACGGTTGAAAGTATCCTCCTGACCTCATGGGAGAACCTTCCCCAAGATGCGTTGCCAGCAACGGGCACGATGATTCGACGAGAGCTCGAACGTTTTGTTCGAATCAAGTCGAACGGAGAGATAGGGGCTGAGCCATTGACTGTCCGAGAACAGCAGATTCTGGACTACTTAAAAGATGGGCAGGGGCACACATTGAGCGACATCAGTAAGTTGATTGGACCGGCAATTCAGGTAAGAACGATCGGCAAAGCTTTGGCGTCATTGCGGGACAAAGGGCTTATCGAGTCTGATGCATTGGTGTGATTCTGTGATTCGATTCAGTACCCATGCGCTGAACTGAAGTGTCAAGGCTTGGCTCACATGGCCGACACGACGCAGATCACATTTCGGTTCTTTGCTTGTAGTCCCGCCTTCAGGCGGGTTTTTTTGCACCAACACGCACACAATCGCCTGAAGGCGGAACTACGAACGGATAGAGATGATTAAGACGGATCCTTGAATTGTGAGGCCGGTGTCCCCTCAATTCCACTACGACCAGTCATCACACTCCCGAACTATGTCTCTGAAACCGGCGGTTCAGCAGCCGACAATGCAGCAATGAGTTCATCCAGTACCGCAGGCCCGTCGGTTTCTTCGGCTTCCAGAGGCCAATAGGCGTCGTGGGCGTCAACGACGCGGAGATGGCCCTTGTGAAGATGTGACAACATGCGAATCAACTTCGCGTCGCGATAACGACAGACGGCGTAACCCGTTTCAAGATGGATGTTCTCGATCTTCCAACCGAGCGCACGCAGATTGAGTTCCCGCAATTGCAACATGCGACGGGCGGCAGTCGGGACCGGGCCGAAGCGGTCGCGGAGCTCTTCTTCAAGCTCAGTGAGCTGGCTGAGCGTATTGGCCTGCGATAGCCGCCGGTAAACTTCAATCTTAAGTTTCTGCTCGCTGATATATTTGTCAGGAATGAAGTTGGAGACTGGCAATTCGATTTTGCAATGCCGTTGATATCGCAGTGGCTGCTTCTTCAGTAACCGCACTGAGTTTTCGAGCAACTGACAATACAACTCGTAGCCAACAGCCGCAATGTTTCCGCTTTGTTCGGTGCCAAGTATATTCCCTGCACCGCGAATTTCCAGGTCGCGCATGGCGATGCGAAATCCAGCACCAAGTTCACTGTATTCTTCGATCGCCTTAAGCCGACGCATCGCCTTTGTCGTCACGACGCGTCCATCTTCCAGCAGCAGATAGCAATAGGCTCGGTGGCGATCGCGTCCGACGCGGCCTCGAAGCTGATGCATATCCGCGAGGCCATAGATATCAGCCTGATGAATGAACATCGTGTTGGCGTTCGGGATGTCGAGTCCACTTTCGATGATCGTTGTGGCCAGCAAAATATCGGCCTTGCCAGCCACGAATTGAATCATCGCCGCTTCCAGTTCGTCTTCATGCATCTGGCCGTGAGCGATCGTCAGACTGGCTTCCGGCACAATGCGTTTCAGACGTTGCGCAATCTGTTCAATATCGTGGACTCGATTGTGAACGAAGTACACTTGTCCGCCGCGATTGAGTTCCCGAATGATCGCGCTGCGGACAAGCCCTTCATCAAAACGTCCGACTCGCGTTTCAATGGGCATGCGATCACGTGGAGGTGTTGTCAGACTGCTGATGTCACGGATGCCCAGCAAAGACATGTGCAGTGTCCTTGGAATCGGCGTTGCAGTGAGCGTTAATACATCCACTTCGGCGCGGATATGCTTCAGCTTTTCCTTCACTGCGACGCCAAACTTCTGCTCTTCGTCAATCACCAGCAGGCCGAGGTTCTTGAACTTCACGTCTTTAGAAACCAGTCGATGCGTCCCGATCACGACATCGACCGCGCCTTCTTTCAAACGCTCCATGATGCGTTTTTGTTCCGCAGCAGAACGGAAGCGTGACAACATTTCCACGACGACCGGAAACTCGGCCATGCGTTGGCTGAATGTGCGAAAATGCTGTTCAGCGAGGACTGTTGTCGGTACGAGGACTGCGACTTGTCGGCCTGCGTCCACGGCCTTGAAGACGGCTCGCATGGCGACTTCTGTTTTCCCAAAACCAACGTCGCCGCAGATCAGCCGATCCATAGGTTTTGGCTGTTCCATATCCTGCTTCAGGTCGGCAATCGCTGCGACCTGATCAACCGTTTCAGTAAACGGAAACGCTTTATCGAATTCCTGCTGCAAGTGCGAATCCGGCGGACACTGCAAACCCGGTCGCGACGCACGTTCGGCCTGAAGTTTCAGCATGTCAGTGGCCATGTCAGACACCGCTTCAGCAACTTGATCCTTCTTCTTCAACCATGAGGTGCCACCATATTTTGTAAGTTCCGGTGAGGACTTGGCCGGGCCGATGTATTTCTGAACCAGATGAATCAGTGAGACCGGAACATACACGACCACGCTGTCACGGAATTCCAGCAGCATGTGTTCTTCCTGTTGCCCGCCGTTTTCAACTTTCTTCATGCCGCGATATTTCGCGATGCCGTGTGCCACATGCACAACCAGATCGCCGTCTCGCAGGTCAAGAAATGTATCAATCGCCCTCGAGTCCGCTCGCCGCTTCCGCGTGGTGGTGCGTGTTGTCGCACGAGAGAACAGTTCGTTGTCGCTAATGACGATAAGATTGTGATCGATCAGCCTGAAGCCACGTCGCAGACGGCCGGTTGTCAGCTGAATGCGTGATGCGAGCGTTGTGTTGTGGGACGCATCGGTTTCCTTGATCAGCTCGTTCAGCCGTTCGTGCTCGCCTTCGTTGTGACAGCAAAGCAGCACGTGATCGCTGGGACCGAGCAATTCTGACAACTCAACCAGCGCGTCACGGCGACTGCCGGAAAGACGTTCGATGGCTTCGATACTCAGATGGCACGAAGTTTCGTAACTGTCGGCTCCGAGCGCATCAATGGTGACCGATGGAAATTCCATGAGCCGTGCCATGGTCGCATCGACACTGTAGAGACCAACGGGACTCGAAAGTCGCTGCAGATACATGCGGCCTTCGCTGATGGATTGCTGCAGATCTGTGAGAACGACGATTGTTGAGGGCGGCAGCGAATCGATGAGGCTTTCGGTCGGTCCAGCGAAAACGGGTGACGGCGCATCAACCTTGTTTCGAGGCTCCTGCCTCGGAACACGCTGCTTTGGAGGCTCCTGCCTCGCGAGATTGTCACGGGAGGCAGGAGCCTCCGGGGCAGTGCGTTCCAGGGCGGCAGCCCCGGAACGAGAATTGGCGGAACGAGAATTGTCAGCCGCATCAGCACGCTGTGTCGTCGCTGTCAGCGAGATGCTCTTCAAGTCTTCCAGGCGTCGCTGACTTTCGACGTTGAACGACCGAATCGATTCGATCTCATCGCCGAACAGTTCGATGCGAATCGCATCGGGTTCCGACGCCGGGAAGATATCCAGAATGCCGCCATGAATACAGAATTCACCCGGCATCTCGACAGCGGTCACTCGATCAAATCCGCGGGCGATCAGCCATTCGATAAGTTCGTCCAGATTTAGTTCGTCACCAACCGCAATCGTGCGAGTCGCCGCCTTGATCGCATCTCGGGCGGGCACAGGTTGCAACAATGCCGGGATGCACGTCACGATCAAAGCTGGCGTTCGATCAGCGTCATTGAGCCGTCGCACGGTCGCCAGTCGCGCGGCATAGACGGAGTCGCCAGCATCCACTGCGTCCGGCAGACTTTCCCATGCCCGGAAAAGCATCACGGGCGATTTCGCAAGGTCCGTCAATTCATCCACGAATTCTTCAGCATCGCGGATGGTTGGCAGCACGACCAGATGTGATCGTTTCCGATCTGCTGCCGCAATCGCCGCCAAACTCAGCGCGCACGCTGAGCCCCAGGCGCCGTCGATCGTGGCACTGTTCCCGGAATGCAATGAAGCAACCACCTCAGCAAACCCCGGAGCCGTTCCCATCAACGTCGTCAGTTCAGCAAGAGTCGAAGGAACCTGCCGTCCTGCATTGGTCATAGCGTCGAGATTGTAGACAGCCATCGCTGCGATACGAGTCTACGTCCCGCCGATGCCAGAAATGGCACAATCGCATCCGCTCGATGTTGGGTGTGTAAACCGCCGCGCATCAAACCGCCGTCACGCGCCCTTTCCGTGAACTCAGTGCCCTCCGTGGTAAAACTGCGATTCATCGTCCTGACCCAAATCGTCCTGTCAATTGACGATTCCGAACACGATACAGAACCGACACTTCGGATTCACACGGTTCATTGATGATGCCGCACCCTCTGAAATTGACACTCATTTTTTTTGACGGGACGATTAATGACAGGACGATTTGGAGCACAAATCGCATTTGAAATGAAAGGCATTGGCAATGCGTCACGGACCTGCGACATTAAAAAGGTTCTCAGACGATTTTTCTACGCAGATTTGGTTCGATAAATGTCAACGGCACCAAAATCTTATCTCTCCACGACGCAGTATCTTGCTCAGGAACGCAAGGCGGAATTCAAGAGTCCATACTCTCGTGGTGAAGTGTTTGCGATGGTGGGTGCGTCTCGTGAACACAATTTGATTGTTGGAAATCTTGTGCGTGAAATCGGTAACGCATTGAAGAATCGCTGATGCGAGGTCTATCCAAGTGACATGCGAGTCAATGCAATCGATTGAAGGATCGGTTCGATTTGATTCCATCGAAGTCATGATTCCGCTGTCTGAGATCTATCGCAATATCCGCTTCGAAGATCCCGCGAACGCCTGACAATCGCTGCACGACACGCTTAATTCTCGTTCCAGGGCACCAGCCTTGGGACGCCAATGATCGGATGCTCCCGCCTCCCGCCTCCAGAGCCAACCTTGCGAGGCAGGAGTCTCCGGAGCATTGGAACAAGGATTTGTGTTCTGAAAACTACGGTTTTGGTGTCGATCCGCCTTCACACCATTCGACTAAGCTGACCGAATCGATTGAAAAATGCCCAAGCAGCGATGTTCGCAAACGGCGATTGCTCATGCATGATTCGGTGCTTACGATTCCGAAATTCGATTCCTAACGACCAAAGCGATTTGAAACGCATCGAACGTAAAGGACAACTCTGATGAGCGGTGTACGAGTTTGAGTGCCGTATCATTTGCAGACACTCGCGCGCGTCGGGCCAGAGATTTCTCTCGAAGTTGAAGTCCCGATTACGGCGTGTTCCATCATTGATGCGATTGAATCTCGCTACCCAATGCTGTGCGGTACAATCCGCGACCACGTGACAAAACAACGTCGCCCGTTCCTGCGTAACTTCGGCTGCCAGCAGGATCTTTCGCATGATCCCACCGATCGGCTTCTTCCCGAAGCCATCGTTTCTGGCGCCGAACCGTTTATCATCTGGGGCGCGATCGCGGGAGGGTAAGGCGGGTGACTCATTTCACGCTGCGGAATTCGAGCACTCGCTAATTCAGCATCTTCTGTATCGCCGGTATCAGTTCCGCCGATGTGATTGACGTATCAATCACTTTGCCTTGAGCATCCAGAAGCCAGACAGTCGGGCTTTGGGCGATGCCCCAGAAGCGGACAAGAGGACTGCTCCATGAACGTTGTTCGCCGTGCGTGAAAAAGATCTGCTGGCCGGGAACCTTTTTAGATTCAAGGTACTCATTCAGCGCGGCTTCATCTTCATCGAGAGCCACGCCAACGATACGAAACTTTGACGAGGGCAGGGCAGCGCTGATTTTTTTTAGTACCGGCAGGAGATCCGCCGCAAACTCTTCACTCTCGGAGTCCCAGAAGTAGATCAAAGTCGGCTTGCCGGTGAAGTCATCAGATGAAATGAATCCGCCGTCGAGCGTTGGTCCGGAGAACTGCGAAAGTGTTTGTCCTTCCAATGCCATACGACGCAAAGACGCCGTCGCTTCCTGTCCTTGATCTGTCATCGCAAATTTCTCAGCCAGTGCGGTGTAGCACAGGCGAGATTCTGTCAGCAGTCGAGTTGCCAGTTCCTGATCGTCCGTTGCCATTGCCTGCAACTCGCAGCTTCGAGCCGCGCCAAACAACAGACTCACAGCGCGTTGTGTCTGCTGCGGAAATCGATCAGAAAATTCTCTCGCCCATCGCGAAAGTGTTTCGAACCAAACGGGCTGTGATTTCCCGAGGAGTCCGGCTTTTGTATGAGCAAATCTTGCGATGTAATAAACGCCTTCCGCAGCAGCTATGGATTTCGGATCGCGTTCGTTCAAGGCATGCACATCTGCGTACAACAAGTCAACATCATCCTGTGTACCAGCCAGAGCCATCTGGAGGCGAGCCTCCAAAAGCTGTCCAACGGCCAGATGGAATTGAGGCAATCGAGTCTCTTCATTCATTGTCAGACGCAGAACTTTTGTCGCCATATCGACGATGCGTTCGTTACGTTCGCGGCGAACTTTTCTGGCCTCTGCCAAATCCACTGGCACGGGAGAAATTCGCAGTTGTTGAATTTCTCGCAGCGTCTGTGTCGCTTCGTCGTCAGGGAACAGCGATTTCTGAGCGGCGTCCGTACTGGACTTAGCACCATCCAGTTCAGTGGCGGCGATTGCGTTGTCGATGCTGGCGACGACACCAGCGGGACGAGAGTCTGCTGTCTTAAGATCGGTAGTACCTTTTGGCTCACCGTTCTCGTTCGTCGTTACGGAGCTAGAATCCGCAGTCGCCGTTTCAGGTTCAGCAGCCCCGCCGCCACATCCTGAAACGAAACTCATTAACAGAACAGCACTAAACGGTCGTGAAAATCTTGAAATCCACATCAACGTCGATCCTTCGCATCGTTGGTTTTGAACTCTCATGGCATCAGGTTTTGTAGAGAAAACCGGCGTTCAGGAAAATACGAGTCTTCAAAGCCCTCAAATTCCGGGACGGCACCGGTGCGAATCGTGGCAAAACAGAGCAATTTCGGCTAGTTCTACGTTGTTGAGCCCAATCTCAAACTGAAAACCAACAGAAAGACTCCGAAATGACGGTCGATGCAAGCAAACTGCACGTTTTGGCAATTCACGCACATCCGGACGATATTGAATTTCAATGCGCTGGGACACTGCGGCGACTTCGAAAACTTGGCTGTCGAATCACTGTCGCCACAATGACACCCGGTGACGGTGGCAGTGCTGAACACAATGCGGAAGAAATCTCGGCCATCCGACGCGAAGAGGCTCGCCGCGCCGCTGTCATCCTGGACGCGGAATACTCGTGCCTGGAGTTTCGCGACCTCTCCATCGTTTTCGACAACGACAGTCGCCGTCGCATGACAGAGTTTCTGCGTCGCACGGCCCCGAATATCATTCTCACCGCCCCTCCTGTCGACTATATGCACGACCATGAAATCACCAGTGCCTTGGTGCGAGACGCTTGTTTCAACGCTTCGGTGCCCAATTATCGCACGTGTCAATGGGATCCGGCACCGCCGACTCAAAAAATTCCATGGCTATATTATGTTGACCCAGTTGAGGGCACAGATCATTTCGGGAATCGCATTTCGCCCGATTTCGTCATCGATATCTCGGCAGAAATGCCAACCAAGCTGGAATCTCTGGCCTGCCATGCCAGCCAGCGTGAGTGGCTGAAACGACAGCACGGGATGGACGAATATATGGATGCTTGTGAACGTTGGAGTCGCCAACGGGGCACGGAAATCGGGACTCAATACGGCGAAGGATTTCGTCAGTATAAAGGCCATCCACATCCGGCCAGCAATATTCTGGGCGAGTTGCTTGGGCTGTCGTAGTGCTCTGTCATATTTGCAATGATAGATGGGGTGGCCGGGTGGGACTGAGCTGTAGTCGAGGTAGAATGCCCCAATTCCGAAAAACTCTGTTGGCGATTGAGCAATGGATTCGCAAGAATCCTGCGGTGAGATATGCTAATACCAGACTCTTCGTTCTAAACCTTTCGTTCCTGAACTTGCACAGCGAGATCCAGTTCCATGTCCGACACCGCCACGACAGCCGCGCCTGAAGATCAAACTGAACTGTTTTCAGCGGTCGAAATTGAACAATTCGGTGCCGATGACGTAACGGCAGGCGGAGCGATCGGGAAGATGCTGTCCGCACTGTTTCTATACACGGTGGTGGCGATGGGAATCGCAGGCTGGTGGACATACTCATCTATTGCCGCACACAATGCATCTGCTGAAACACAGCAAAGCGACGATGCACACGACGCATCGGATGCACAGGACGCAAAATCATACTGAGCGTTTTTCCTTAGCGTCACGCTTTTCACTTCCCCCGTGCGCTCATGCGCACGTGATCTCACGCAATCGCGTTGCTGCATCCTCAAGCGCGGCACGGAATCAGCGAACGTGCATGCGGGACTGTTTCCGTGCAGTGAAGACATCAGGCTACCTGGAAACCCCCGGAGGATGAGCCCGCATTTTTGTGGCTCAGCCTGAATCGTTGTCCTCTGCATGAATTTTGTCGCTGAATCTTCCCGAAGAAAATACTTGGGAACAGTCCCGAAATAAAGTACGGCAGCCTTTCCAGGCTGGCATGTTTGATTTCATGTCAGGTTGGAAAGCCTGACGTACTTTTAGGGATGTTATTTCGGGCAGGCGCGTACAAGGAAGCGACGAGTCATGATTCAGCCAGTACCAAACCCTTATGGTCACGAACTTCAACTGAACTCGACGGAAGCAGCAACGAACACTGACGCGTCCGCGTTCCAACACTGGCAGTCTCGTCGCGACGGGGCACGTCAGCAGATTCGCCGATTGTCTCGCCGTGAATTGCAGGTGGTGCAGTTGGTTACACATGGACTCGCCAATAAGTCGATCGCTCGGGAACTTGAAATCAGCGTGAAGACGATTGAAAAGCATCGAGCCAATGCCGCTCGTAAGCTGGGAGTCGGCAGCACAGCGGAAATGGTTCGCATGACAGTATTGGCCGACTACGAAGTTGAGGTTCAGAACCGAATCGCACTCCCGGAAAGTCGCCCCACGATGTCGGGCATCAACGACAATTAGAAATTCTTGTCGCTGGCGTCGCAGAGTCATTCTTTTTCGCGGGATTTTGTGGTTTTTGCCCCGGTCGCTGGTCTCGATTGCCATCGGTTGTACACTGTGCGATGAGTCATGTGGATTTGCATCCCGTGATTCAGCACAGCATTCCGCAACCCGTGACTTTAAGCGATCTCACCATGACGTCTCTCCCCATCGTGCAGTATGCTTCGCGTACCGATGTGGGAATGCGCCGTTCGGCAAATCAGGATTCTCTCGCAATCAGGCTCTGCCCGGATTTCGACGAATGGCATCGCATCGGACACCTGTTTGTTGTGGCTGATGGAATGGGTGGCCATGCGGTTGGCGATCTGGCAAGCCGGATCACTGTCGAAACCTTGCCCCATTCTTACTACAAGTGTGACGCGCCGACAGTCAGGAATCGCGTGCAGCGTGCGATTCAGTCAGCAAACAAAGCCATCAATGATCGGGCTCGTGAAAATCGTGAATTTGAGGGCATGGGGACAACCTGCAGCGTCCTCAGCCTTGCCGAAGAAGGTGCCATCGTCGGCCACGTGGGCGACAGCCGCGTCTATCGTGTGCGACGTGGGCGTATCGAACAACTGACATTTGACCACAGTCTGCAGTGGGAGATGATCCGCCTGGGACGTGCCACGATCAAAAACGTTGAATTGTTTCATCCACGCAATGTGATCACACGCTGTCTCGGCCCGGATCTTCATGTTCAGATTGACGTTGAAGGTCCGTTTTCAGTTCTGCCGGGTGACCATTTCGTCTTGTGCTCAGACGGACTTACCAATCATGTCACCGATTCCGAAATCGGTCAGATCGTTGCTTCGCTGCCTCCTGCGGAATCTTCGCGATTGCTGATCAATCTGGCAAACTGCCGTGGTGGTTCAGACAACTCAACTGTCATCGTTGTTGGCATCGACAGCTACCCGCCAACAATCAATGAAAGTCCGAATGACCTGTCTGACACTCCGGCACTTGACACAACGCAGGATATGCCCGTGCGGTCTTCGTCAAATGTGCCACAGATCCTTCTAGCAGCCACAGCGGTAATCTGCCTTGTTGCTGGTATCACGCTGGGCGTCATAAATAGTTATCTGCCTGCAGCATTCCTGATTGCAGCTTCAGTTCTGTCATGGTTGATCAGTCGCCGCATGGTGAGCCGCATTCAACGGGATTCGAAGGAGGATTTTTCGACGAGCGACGCCTCACCGCCTTCTGCTGCCACTCCAGCCCTTGACCAATCTGTCTCGCGCCCACAGGTTCCGGCAACTCCATTCAATCCAAAGTCACCCTATCGAGTCATCAGCGCGGCAATTTCTGAAACGTTCCTGTCATACCTGGCTGAAGTGCAGTCTGACCTCGTTCAAGCCGCACGGGATGGGGCATGGGAAGTTGATTTCGAGGAAATTACGACACTTAATAGACATGCGATTTCTTCCCAGCAAGCTGGCAAATCGACTCAAACGATCAAGTCTCGTGCGAAGGCCATCGACGTGCTGATGCGTGAAATGTATCTGCGATCACGATCAACATAAGACATAAACAGTTGACCTGAAGAATCGTTTCTCGACGTAAAGCGTATCCCTGACAGCACATCGAACCGCTCTGGCAACGCTGCCTTTTACCGGATAGCATACCGCCTTGGGGGGGACAGTCTCGAAAGAAAGTACGTCAGCCTTTCCAGGCTGACTTATTCTGTTTCATGTCAGGCTGGAAAGCCTAACGTACAATCGACAGGGAGGTCGGAGTGTTTTTGTTTCGCAGCATTCGCAGGCGGCTTTTGTTGTTAATCGCAGGAGCGATGCTGTTGGTGATTGCTATGGCAGTGATCGGTGCCATCGGCCTGATGTGGCATCAGGATGCAGTCGAAGAACTCGATTTTCTGCTTCATCGCAGTCCCCATCGCGATCAACTGAGCCGCTCGATCTCCAAAATCTCGGAGTGCCTTTACTCTTCGCTCGATCTAAGGCAACTCGCGGCCGTACAGCAGCAGCGAAAGAATTATCTGAACAGCATTGAAGACGCCAGAACCGCACTGCTGGAGTTTCGGCGGCGAGTCAAAGCGCTGCCGCCTTTGCCCGAATTGAATCCTCACGAGCAAGAGAAAGTGCTGCTCCGCATCGACCCGATTTACGGAAAACTGAACTTACTGGCGACTTTTGCCGAACGCATGCAACCGATTCAATCCAAAGACGACGCTCTTCAGCAACTTGAATTACGCTTAGAAGCATCAACGGAAGTTGCACAAATTCAGAAGTCGCTCGACAACCTGCCAGCCTATTATGTTCCAGCAGACTGGGGTGAACTTTCACTCCAAAAGCAACACCGCCGATCTGAACAACTGCTGCAATGGCTGGTTTATGGTACCGCCATCGTTGCTGTAATTTCCATCGGTTTGGTGACCTGTGGGTTTCAATGGATTTCTGTACCGGTTCGCGCAATCGCCAGTGGATGCACTCGCATTGCCAACGGAGACACTCGTTTTCGCCTGCCTCTTGCTTCACGCTGGCAGGATGAATTTGCGGATCTGGTATCCGGGGTCAATTGTATGGCGGATCGTTTCCTGCAGGCAGAAGAGCAATTGCAGTATCAAGTGAAGGAACGCAGCGAACAACTTTATCGATCTCAGAAACTTGCGAGCGTTGGATTTCTGGCAGCAGGCGTCGCTCACGAAATCAATAATCCGCTGAGCGCCATTTCGGTTGCCGCAGAATCGCTCGAAATGCGACTGTATCATCTCGACAATCTTAATTCGGAGGATGCGCGAGAGGCCATGGAACGTGTCGCGATGATACGGCGTGAGTCGCGACGCTGCGGCGACATTACTCATCGACTGCTCGATTTTTCGCACGGGGACAAAGCGGGTGTACTTCCCACCGATATTGCCGAACTGATCCGAGAAGTCCTGATCATGGTTCATCATCTGGGACGCTATGCGGATCGCATCGTCAACTTTGAATGCGATCGCCATATCATGGCCGACGTTAACGCGGCTCAGGTGAAACAAGTGATTCTGAATCTGATCGCGAACGGACTTCAGGCAACAACCTCCGGTGGCCGAGTCAACGTGCGGCTTCTGGAACTTGTCGATACCATTGTGATTGAAATTCAGGACGACGGCTGCGGAATGAACGAAGAAACGCTGCAGCACATCTTTGACCCATTCTACACAACAAAGGAAGCAGGGCAGGGCACCGGCCTGGGACTGAGTATCACGCACCGCATTATTGAAAACCATTCCGGCACAATTACGCCGCTCAGCAACGGTGCTGGCTGCGGCAGTACTTTTCGAATTCGACTTCCCAAACGCCAGCTTCAGTCCAATGCCGCCTGATACGACGAATAAACCGTTGAAATCGACCACCGGTTCGCAGGGGCATTTCTTCTGTTAACGATTGTGGCGATCTTGCGGAAAACAATCGCCGAACAGGGTGATCGAGGGGCAAACAGACTGGAATGCCTCAGCAATTTTGAATTATACTTCGGCAGATTAACTGCGCACATTGCTTCTGGTGGAGTCGTCACAATGGCCGGACAGGCCCGTAACATCGTATTCGGATCGCTGGGTGTCTCCGCACTGATGGCGATTGCAGCCATTCTGGACATCGTTTTAGGCATGCCATTTGGCGGCCAAATGACATGGGACATCATGCTGATCCTGGCTGCTGGCCTGGTGATCTACATGGGAATCGATTGTCTGAAAGAAATACGCTGATTGACAGCGCAAAATCCAACGAAGGCTACTCGTCCGTCTATCCGCGTCGAGTTTCCTCGTAGCGAAAGTCGTCAAGACTTTCGGATTCCACATGAAACGCCGACAGTCTTGATGACTTTCGCTACGATCTTGATTCGTCTAATCAATGCGGACGCACCGCTACCGAAAAGAATTTTCCTGAAGACAAGGATGTCTGCCAGTGGCTACAGCTCTGCACACGCAGCTCAAATCGCACTACGTCGCCGCTGAAGACCGACACGAAGTTTCGGTCGATAAATACCGCATCGACGCCATCGACAATCGCGGACGTTTGATTGAAATTCAATGTGCATCACTGGCGGCAATTCGAGACAAGATCCGCTGTCTCGTGGAATCTCATCAGGTGATCGTCGTGAAACCGCTGGCGGCCCGCAAACGCATCACGACACTGAACTGTCAAGGCGGCGAAATTGTGAGTTCACGTTACAGCCCCGCGCGTCAGACACTTCCGCAACTGTTTAAGGAACTGGTCCACTTCGGCATATTTCCTCATCCTCGACTGCGGCTGGACGTCGTCATGACGGAACAGGAAGAGATTCGAATTCCTCCGACCACCCGCAGTTCGTGGAGGAAAAAGTATTCTGTGGCAGAACGCACGCTGGTCGAAGTACAGACAAAAATCCAACTGAAGACCGCCGTAGATCTCTGGAAGGCATTAGACATTCAACTCGCTGGCGAATTCACAACCGCCGATTTGGTCGCGGCATCCGGCATGCCCCGCTGGCTGGCTCAGAAGGCAGCCTTCTGTTTTCGCCGCATGGATTTCTTCAGTGTCTGCGGCAAGCAAGGAAACGCTGTGACATACAAACTAACAGCTCGCACACGCCGTTCGCGAGCTGCGTGATTCGCGAACATCGGCCGAAATCGGAGGACTCCGATCCTGCCGCTCACCAGATTCATCGTGGCCGCAATCGACCTCGAAACATCCCCACGAATATAAGCTGTCGTCGAGAATCGCAGTACGACAAGTACAATAGATCAGCTTCGACGAAGTAGATCGCATCCTGATCAAAATTCTGCCCAAGATCGCATGCCTCTGCGAAGGACATGTCAACGCCCCACCCCGGTTCGGCATGATTCGTTGAGGGTGAATATCCAGTCAATCTTTGATGCCAGAGTCCGCGCATCGCGATCTCATGTTCGAGTGCTCTGTCTGCCGCTTCATTTTCAGGGAGTGGTCGGCTCGTTCCCGTCGTGGCCCATGCCGTGACAATTGCAAAGCGGTCTGGCCAGTTGCTCGCAAAGTCGTATGGATCAAATAGAGTTTCGATATACGCCGGATGCATAGTGACTGTTTCTTCAACTCCGCTTGCGTTTTGGCCGCTGCTTCTCGACTGTCGTACCCCACGCTTCCATTGACAGCAGAACTTGTTCTAGTGTCTTGCCCAGTGGCGTCAGGGAATACTCAACCTTTGGCGGAATTTCACCGAAGTCCTTGCGATCCACGACGCCATCTTCTTCGAGTTCTCGTAGTTGCTTCGACAGCGTTCGAGCAGAAATGCTGCCAAGTGAACGAGTCAGTTTGCCGAAACGCTTGGTGTCTTCAAGCAGAAAGTGAATGATCAGCACTTTCTATCGTCCGCCGATGACTTTCAATGTCGTTTCGACGGGGCAACTTGCCGTTTTTTGCTTGCTTTTCTTGGCCATCGCACGCCCATAGTAACCTAAATGTAACTACTAACAAATACGCCCATATTTGTGTTGTGACTTCTGTCGGTATAAAAATCAAGCGTATCGCACGAGCCACGCAAGCGGGTGCGATTCCAATGGATACGTTCGCGTATGGTTGCGGAATTGATGCGAACTTGGAATCGTGCCGAGGGATCGAAGTTCGCCGAACTTTGGAGAACATTGATGACAAAAAGAGAAGGTGCAATGTCATGAAGAAAATCAAAAGAATCATACGCGATATTCCTCAACATTGGGTTGGTGACGGTTTCCCCGTACGAAGCCTGTTTTCCTACGGTGGTGGCAATGAGTTCGATCCGTTTCTCTTACTGGACTACGCTGGTCCGCATGAGTTTGGCCTCGACCAAGCCAAACGCGGTGTCGGCGAGCATCCGCATAAAGGCTTTGAAACAGTAACTATCCTCTATCAGGGAGAGCTGGAACACCGAGATTCCAGCGGTGGACACGGAACAATCGGCCCCGGCGATGTGCAGTGGATGACTGCCGCATCAGGCATTGTCCACGAAGAATTCCACAGCCAACGCTTTGCGAAAGACGGCGGAATGCTGGAAATGGTTCAGCTTTGGCTCAACCTTCCCGCAAAAGACAAGGCTTCACCGCCAAAGTATCAAGACTTGCGAGACAATCAGTTACCGCGAGTGACGTTGCCAAACAACGCGGGAACCGTCCGCGTGATCGCCGGCGACTTCATGGGGCAAACCGGACCAGCCAACACGTTTACTTCGATCAACGCCTGGGACTTGCAGTTGGCAGCTCAGAGCAAGGCTGAGATTCACGTGCCGGACGGCCATACTTGCGTTTTGATCGTTCAGAACGGCAGCGTCACAATCAATGGCGAAGCGGCGAAAACCGTCGAACTGGTTCAGTTCGAGCGTAACGGAAGCATCGTCAGTATTCAATCGGAATCGATCTCGCGAATACTCGTTCTCACGGGCCAGCCGATTGGTGAACCAGTCGTCGGACAAGGCCCTTTCGTGATGAACACGCGCGAAGAAATCCAGCAAGCGATGCGAGATTATCAGGCCGGAAAAATGGGACACTTGACGTAACGAAGCTCATAAGGAAAACATCATGTCAAGAATCATTGCTTTTGCTGGAAGTACTCGAACAGGCGGCAAAAAGGTGGCAGGGTGCGTCGGCGTAAGCCGGAGAGAGGTAGCGAATGAAAGAGTCGTACGAGGTAAGACCTAGCCAGTCGCCTTGGCCTCGAGTGATGCGTGGTGCCGGGCAACTTGCGTCGCGAAGCGTT
>Ga0105053_10001417_pt1 | contig 38341 bp, 37 predicted proteins | sample BON01_FD_78093 | JGI IMG/M metagenome (GOLD analysis project Ga0105053, IMG submission 78093) | Freshwater microbial communities from Lake Bonney liftoff mats and glacier meltwater in Antarctica - BON-01 | ecosystem: Environmental > Aquatic > Freshwater > Ice > Glacier meltwater | place: Lake... | reverse complement strand
GAGGCTCACGAGGCGGCGATAGCCGCGCGGGGGAGGCCCGACCGCATAGGTGAATTTTTGCGGCTTTTTGCGGCAAAAAATGATACCTCGCTAATTCAGATTTAGAATCTGTCATCGCGAGAGTTGGGCAGCGGTTCGTGGCGGAGTCGTAGGTGATCCAAATCTCGGTGCGCTCGGACGGATCAACGTCCTCGCCGGGATAAATCTGGCGAAAGGCTTCTGAGCGAGCGGCGTCTTTCCACGCGGCATCATCGAGCACGCCGTCGATGATCGGCGGGGTCGACGTGGGGCGCACGTCGAGGGAGGCGGCGAAAGTGAGGGAGTGAACCAACCCGAAAGCGAGGACGCCGAAGGTCAGACGATCTAGAGAGCGAAACATGCAGGGGGAGAATTATATAGTCGAAAGTGTCGATTGAATACTCCGACGAGGAGCAAAAGTTACCGGATTAACGGAAATATCGAGGGATAAACACACGATCGGCGGGATCGGTGTTCAACCAATCCCGCCGATCGTGCGGACGATAGACTCCCTTGCGGGGATGATTTAGAGCTTCGCGCGGCGGAGGCGCAGAGCGTTGGCCACGACGCTGATCGAGCTCAAACTCATCGCGACTCCGGCGAACATCGGGTTGAGCAACCAACCGGTGAACGGATAGAGCAGGCCGGCGGCCAAAGGGAGTCCGAGGGCGTTATAGATAAACGCGAAGAACAGGTTTTGCTTGATATTGCGAAGGGTCATCCGGCTCAGGCGAATGGCGCGGACCATCGCGGCGAGATCGCCTTTCACGAGGACGAGGCCCGCGCTGTGCATGGCGACATCGGTGCCGGTGCCCATGGCGACACCGACATCGGCGGCCGCAAGCGCGGGCGCGTCGTTGATGCCGTCACCAGCAAAGATGACGGACTCGCCCTGACTCTGGTGTTCGCGCACGAGCTTTTGTTTACCCTCGGGAGTGACGCCTGCGTGGTAGCCGTCGAGCGAGAGCTTTTCGGAGATCGCCTTGGCGGCGGCTTCCCGGTCGCCGCTGACCATGACGACGTGCACGCCGAGGTCCTGCAGTTCGCGAATTGCCTTGGGCGTGGAGGCTTTGATCTGGTCGGCGAGCTCGATGGTGCCGACCTCACGGTCGTCGATCTTGACGAGCACGAGGGTGGCGGTGACCTGCTTCGCGACGGCGTCGGCGGGAGCGCGACCGATGAAGATGGTCTGTCCGTTGACTTGCGCGCTGATGCCGTGACCAGCCTTCGCGTTGAAGTCGGTGCTGGTCGGAACCTTGAGCTTCAGTTCCTTGGCGCGATCAACGATCGCACGGGCGAGGGGATGTTCGCTGGAGCTTTCGGCGGCGGCGGCCAATGCGAGGAGGGCGTCCTCCTGAGAGGAGAATGATGACGAGAAAGAAGAAGGAGAAAGATCGCGGGTGAGATGGATTCCCACGACCTGCGGTTTCCCGGCGGTGAGGGTGCCGGTCTTGTCGATCAAGAGGGTGTGGGCTTGAGCGAGTTTTTCGAGGGCCGCCGCATCTTTGACGAGGACGCCAGCCTGGGCCCCGCGACCGATCGCGGTGACGAGTGAGACGGGGGTGGCGATGCCGAGGGCGCACGGGCACGCGATGATGAGGACGGCGACCGCATTGAGCATCGCGTGGAGGAAGGCCGGCTCGGGTCCCCAGAAAAACCAGCCGACAAAGGTGAGCACGGCGAGGGTGGCGACGATGGGCACGAACCAGGCGGAGACGCGATCGGCGAGGCGGGCGATCGGTGCTTCGCTGTCCTGCGCTTCTTCAACGAGGCGCACAATCTTGGCCAGCAGCGTGTCCTTGCCGACGAGAGCGGCGGTGAAGGTGAACGAGCCGGTGGTGTTGAGCGTGCCCGCACTCACTTTGTCGCCCTGGCGCTTGCTGACGGGATCGGGTTCGCCGGTGAGCATGGATTCATCGAGATCGCTGCTGCCGTCGTCGAGCACGCCGTCGACAGGGACGTGCTCGCCGGGGCGGACGCGGAGGCGATCGCCCACCTGAACTTCGTCGAGCGGGACATCGGTTTCGTGGCCGTGCTCGTCGAGGCGATGAGCGGTTTTTGGTGCGAGGTCCATGAGGGCGCGGATGGCGGCATCGGTGCGCCGGTGGGCGCGCTGCTCGATGATCTGGCCGAGCAGGACGATCGTGGTGATGAAGGCGGTCGCCTCAAAGTAGAGGGGGATGCCATGGGTATCACGCAGCGCGGCGGGAAAGTTGTCGCCCAAGATCACGGCGAACACGCTGTAGCCATAAGCGGCCCCGGTGCCGGTGACGACGAGGGTGAACATGTTGGTGTCGAGCGTGCGCAGGGAGATCCACCAGCGGCGAATGAAGGGCGCGCCGCACCAGAAGAAGACCGGCGTGGTTAGGACAAGTTGGGTCCAGTTGAGGACGTCGGCGTCGAACTGGTGAAACCAATTGGGCGCGACCATCATCCCCATCGAGATGAAGAAGACCGGCAGGCTGAGCGCGAGGGCGATCCATAATTTCGGGCGCAGGTAGCGCTCGTGGGGCAGGCCCATGTAGACGAGATCGTTGGGTCCGGGTTCAGCCTGACCGTGGCCAGGAGCCCCGTGCTGATGGCCTTGATGCGCCGCCGGTTTGGCGGGAGTGTGGCACGAGGCGGCGGGTTCCGAGTGGGGAGAGTGTGAGTGTTTCATGACGGGAAGGAGACGAGAATGGTCAGGTTCGGGTGGAATCACCTGTTCAGGCTCATCGAGTGAATGCTACGTCGGCGAGATACTCGATAAATTTGAAGAGGATGATGTTCAACTACCCAAGAGACGAACGCGAAGCCGTTATCTTACAGCGACCGAGCGAAGAGATGCAGATTCTAAGGCGGTCGGGTCGCCCAACCTCCGGTCAGCGCCCTGTAAAAAGAGACCAAGGCCAGTTGTTGATCCGGCGCGATCGATCGAGGAGACTGCCCGGTCGACGATTTGCGGTTTGGCCGAGGAGGTTGCCGGTGATCGGGCAACGCGACTTGGGGGGATTCATGAATGGACGAGAGGACGGATGGGCTGATCGGAGAAATGGCCGGAAGTATCCTTCTCAATGTTCAGCGTCCCGCTCGGCACAATCGCAATCGAGGCAGGCGGCGGTGGCGCAGTCGCCGCAAAAGATTTCGAGCCGGGCACGGAGATCCTTGCGGGCGCGATGGAGAATCACGCTGGCGTGATTGGGGGTGAGACGGAGGGCGTGGGCGGCGTCCTGAACCGATTCTTCGTTGAGATCGACCCGACGAAGCAGTTCCGCGGATTGGGGCTTGAGGGTGTCGACGACGCCATCGAGGCAGGCGCAGAGTTGGGGCTCCCACGCGGCGGGCGGCGCGGAGGTCTCTTGCAGCGCGATCATGAGTTCGCCGAGAGAGTCGTCGCGCCGGGCCATCGCACTGCGCGAGCGGTGGTGGTCAATAATCGCGTTGCGCAGCAGTTGATAAAACCATGCCCGTGCCTTGCCGGGATCGTGCAGCGTATCTGCCGACCGGACAGCCTTAGCGAGGCTGTTTTGGAGGATGTCTTCGGCATCGGCAATTGAACCCACGCGGGAAGCAACGAACGCTTTGAATGCAGTGCGTTGCGCGTTGAGTGCGGCGACGGGACCAGCTGGTAGTGTTTTATCTTTCGACGTCATGGCAAAATCCCTACATGCGCATTGCCTTGACGCGACCGTTGGGTTGCCCCGGTGAGCCGACCCCGGCGACCAATGTTAAAGGGCCACAGATTTCGGGTGCCCGCCCCCCGATGGCGCGGAGTCGGGCCTCGAGTTGGGCGGTGGACGCGGCGAACGCGATTCCATCCCGCCGGAGGTCGGCTTCGGCCGCGACATCGGCGCGTGTGCCGGGCGGCGGTTCATACCAGCCAGGGTCGCTGCCATCGGCGGGCAGTTCGTCCCGAACTTTCACGATCGTGAACATGCCGCCCATGGTGATGTAGTCGTAGGGGCCTGGACCGCCCACCATGGGTAGCGAGTTGGCGGGATTTGGCATGCCCATCACGGCCATATCACCCATGCCGGTTTGCCCCATCGTCACGTAACCCGGCACGAGTTTGCGGATGCGGTCATCGAGGTCGCCGGTATCCACGCCGATCACGTTGCCCGAGTCGTGGCCCATCTGGTTCATGACGTGGTGGAGCATGTGGCAATGCATGACCCAGTCGCCGGGTGCATCGGCGACGAACTCGATAGTGCGGGTGCTGCCAGTGGGCATGTGAACGGTGGTCTCGGGCCACTGGCCGGCAGGGGGGATCTCCCCGCCGTCGGTGGCGACCACCTTGAAGTTGAAGCCGTGAAGGTGAATGGCGTGGTGGCTCATCGTGCTGAGATTGCCCAGTCGGATGCGCACCCGTTCACCGCGCCGCGCGACCAGCGCGGCGGTGCCCGGGAAGCTGCGACCGTTCATCGTGAAAATGTTGAAATCAGTCATCTCGTTGGGATCGGGCCGCCGAGCGCCGACTTCGATTTTCCACTCACTGAGCATGATGGCGTAGTCGCGATCTGGCGGTGGGCCGGCGGGCTCACGCGGGTGGATGACGAAGAGGCCCATCATGCCGAGCTGCATCTGCGTCATCTCGTCGTGGTGAGAGTGATACATAAACGTGCCGTGCTGCCGGAGGGGGAATTCATACTTGAAGGTCTCGCCTGGAGCGATGGCCGCCTGGGAGACGCCACCCACTCCATCCATGCCACTGGGAAGGAGAATGCCGTGCCAGTGGACCGTGGTGGGCGCATCGAGACGATTGGTGACGTAGATGCGCACGCGGTCGCCCTCGACGCCCTCTAGGGTAGGGCCGTGCACCCGGCCGTTGTAGCCCCAACATTGGGCCACGAGATTGGGGTGATCATCCACGGCAGGGATGAATTCGTGGTTCACCGGCTCGGCGACGAGATGGAAAACCTTCACTCCATCGACCATCTTCCAGGGCAAAGTCACACCATTAGGCGTGACGACCGGGCGATAGTTGGAGGAGCCGACGGGCGGGACGAACGGCGTGGTGCGACCATCGCTGGTGGGTTTATCTACCGGATTTTGCGAGAGCAGACGAGCGACGGGGGCGAGAACGGCGACACCGCCCGCGAGGGCGACGAAACTACGGCGAGAAAATCGGGACATGATTGAAGGGGTTGGGAATATTAATGATGAGCATGCATCGGGGGAGCAAGGGGCGCTGGCCCCGGCAGAGAATCCACCCCGGTTGCGACACTGGCCGTCTCCGGTAGTCGCTGCCCGAGGGCGCGCTCCAGTTCGACGCGGGCGAGCCAATAGTCGCGACGAGCCTCGATACTTTGGAGGAGCGCGGTTTGCTCGGCCTGCTTGGCTTCGAGCAGCACATAGACGCTCACCTGCATGGCGTTGTAGTGCAGGAGCGTTTCTTGGAGCGCGGCTGTTTTTAGTGGCACGAACGATTCTTCCTGGAACGAGGCAGCCTGTCGTGCGGCGGCCAACATCGCGCGAGCGGTGCGCACTTCGGAACCGATGGTCGCCTCAAGAGCCGCCGCGAGTTCGGCGGCCTGGCGCGCGGAGGAGGCGAGCCGCGCACGTTCCGGTTGGCCCTGATCGAAAATCGGCAACTGGGCGGCGAAGGTCGGCCCGGTCAGGCGATCACCGCTGCTTTCCCGCTCGGTGTTGACGCCCAGATCCAAGGCCACGGGTAGGAACCGGGTGCGTTGCTTAAAGGCGAAAGCCTCCGCCGTCAGTGTGGCTTCGGCGCGGCGGGCGGCGAGGTCGAGCCGTTGGGCGCGGGCGATGGATTCGAGGTCGGCGGGCAAGTCGTCTCGGAGTGGCAACCGGGGCAATTGTCCGGCCAATTTCCAATGGGATTGCGCCATCGTGAGGCCAAGCAGTGCGCTGAGTTGTTCACGGGAGACGAAGAGCGCGGCTTCGGCTTGGGCGAGTTCGACCTGAGACTGTTGGGCGGCCACTTGAAACCGGAGAAGGTCGAGACGCGAAATATTGCCAGCCGTGAATTGACGCTCGGCGAATTCGGCCGCCGCGGCCGTCGTGGCAGCGATCTCTGCTCCCAGACGGTGCAATTCCTCTTGGGAGAGGGTCCCGTAGGTGGCACTCCGCACCGCGGCGACCAGGGCGAGGACCTCGTGACTCACCCGATATTGCACCGCGAGCAGTTGCGCCTCTGCGATACCGCGCCGGGCCGGTAGGAGCAGCGCTTCCAGCAGCGGCAGGGCTATGCCAAAGTCCACGTTGGGTCCGCGCGGGGCGTTGTCTGGCCAACGCACGCTGGCGTCGAAAGACGGATTGGTCAGGCGGGTCGCGGCGGCGAGCGCCGCTTGGGAAAGGCCGAGTTCTTCAAACGTCGTGCGCAGGGCGCGATTGTTGAGGAGCGCGATACGCACCGCGGTCTCCGGCCTGAGGTCGTGGTAGAGCAGTTCGCCCACGGCGGTCTCACTGCGGGCCAACTCGTCGGCGGTGAGAGGCCACGATGCCACGATATGGTCTGCGCGGGTGGCAAGCTGCGACTGCACCACAGGCAAGGCGGCCTGTGGTGCGCTGGTGGCGCAACCCGCCAGCACCAGCAGTGCCGGGACGAGCACGAATAATTTTGAGTCCATACGATACAATCAGGGGCGGATCAGGTTGGGACGCGACGTCGGAAGAGTTTCTCTCCGGCAAAAATAAACCCGATGCCGACCGCCGATACGATAAGGATCAAAGGGTCGCGAGTAAACTTGGACAAAACGAGCGCGCCGAGGCATAGAGTTTCCTAGGTGAAGGTTGGAGTGAGTGAGCGGAATTGAACCCATTTTCCGGAAAGTTTCAATGCGGCGCTACGCTCAGAAGATCAGAAACGGCGAACCGGTGATCAAGGCGCCCCCGACGTGGACCGTGGCGGGAACGACGAGGCTGATCAGCGCTAGGACGGCGCGGTAAGCTCTGGCCGAGAACCGCCGACGTTGGGGTTCGAATCTGAGCAAAAGGATACCGGCCAGACAGAGCAACGCGGTCGTGGCCCCTCGCCATTGGGGCCAACTGAGGTTGGTCTGCAGATCGACCGTGTAGGTCGAGTAGAACGTCGACGGGTTGGACGTCATTCCCGTCAGCGTGCACCACCGTCATGGGCAGCCCGGGGAAGCGCACATCGAAGAACGTGGCGCCCACGGCATTGATGAAGCGAAGGCGCCCGCGTTCGCCGGGTTGAAAGAGTCCGGTCCAATTGCCGGAGGGAGGCACGCCGTCCATCGCTTCCGGCAGGATCAATCCGTGCCAGTGGATCGATGTCGTCTCACGCAGCCGATTATGCACGCGGATGACGGTTTCGTCACCCTCGCGAAAACGCAGCAGCGGTCTCGGAGTCGAGCCGTCCACCGTGATGGCGTGGGCAGGAATGCTGTCGAGATCGATCGTGGTCTTGGCGATCGTGAGGTCGAATTCTCTGACCGTCGGGGCGCGACGCGTGGCCGGTGTCCCGCGATGTCCTTGATGTTCGGTTTGGGCGTAGGTTGGCACGACTTGGCCGAGGGCGGTCAAGGCGCCGACGGTGCTCGACGTATGGAGAAAGGTGCGCCGAGAAATCTTGTGGTTGAGCTGATGTTTCATGTTCGAAGAGGAGTTTCCTGGTGGGAGGGTAAGGGGCGGCGGTCCTCTGGGTTTAACTGAAGTAGTCAGCGCCCCAGATGAGAAGGGCGCCTAAATGTGCGGTGGCGGCGAGCAGGCCGGCGGTGAGCCAGGTCAGCAGGCGCGGAATCGCGCGGAAGCGCCGACGCGGATCGTCGGCCCACCGATGGGCGGCGAGCCACGCGAGCACGGAGAGGCCAGCGACGCCGACGCCGAGCCAGCGGTGCCAGAGTAAGGTGGAGCGCAAGTCCGGCGAGGGATGGGATTCATTCGCGAAAACCCAGCCGGTGCCAGTCGCGGCTAAGGCACCAATCGCCCCGAGGGCGAGCAGCAACACCGTCAAGCGAGCGAGACGGGGATCGCTGCGGAAACACCGCAGGGCCTCGCCGGCCGCAGCGAGCAGCAAGAGCGCGATGGGAAAGTGCAGCACCAAGGGATGCAGGCGGCCAACGAATTGAAACGTGTTCATGACAGGAAGGCGAACGGCGCTGAGAAGCGCCGCTCGCCGACTGAGTCGGGGTTAGCGCTGAGGAGCGGCTTTACCGCGGGCGGCCGCGGCGTCATCGATCTGCTGGAGGTAGCTGGCCGGGGCCTTTTTGAAGTCCCGCACACAATGTTTGCAGCACAGGCGAACTAAGCGATCGGGCTGACCCTCTTGACGGTAGACGAAGTCGAGCGGCGGACCCATGTCGCCGTCCTCGAGCTTGTCTTCGGAGATCATGCACGAATCGAGCGGATAGTTGGTTTTCGCTTGGGAGAGCCACTCGGCCGAGACGCTGGCGTCTTCGACTTTGATCAGGGATCCGACCGACGGGGTGTCGGCCTTGCCCTTGTTATGGGCCTCGTGCGCGAGTGCAAACGTGGCGATGACGGCGCTGGCAATGAGCGCGGTGAGAAAACGGAAGGAAGAAGTGAGTTTCATGATAGTCTGTGGTTTTGATTTGAATGCTGACTCCCGCCTGCGTTGGCATGAGGGCGTTGATCGCCATGAGCGGGATCGGGCCGAGGGCCCGGACTAAGCGTGACGGCACCCGCACTTCGTGTGCGGTGACCGCTTCAAACCACAGACGGCGGGGCGTGACTCAAACGGCACCGTTGCAAGATCAACTCGGCAAACGAGCATCGCCAAGGAGGACCGGTGATCCGGTCCGAGACGGTGTTCGCGGGAGATTCAAGCGCGGCGAGTTTCGCGACGGTCGTGTGAACGAAAGGTGAAACCGTGGGGAAGGAAAGCTTGGCCTGCGCGGGGGCTTCGCCCGGCAGCGAGTTGAAGGTTTCGCAACCGCAACTGGACTCGTGGGCATCGCCACCCTGATCGTGATGCGAATGCTCGCTCGAGCTCGAGTGCTCGTGCGGTTCGTCGGCGAGGGTGCGGGTGGCGCAGACCGACACCGACAGGAGCCAAATCCATGCGGCGCAGAGCAGCAAGGGACCGGACAGATGTCTGGATTTGGCGGTAATCATGAGGCGAATAACCCTTCCGATGAAGGCACCACACACATCGCCAGCGGCGGTGAGATGTCAAATGGGCCAGTCATCGGGAGGGGAAGGAGGGCGGCGTGGGATGGCTTAGTTGCCCACCGACTTTTTGATCGAACCGCAGCGGAACATCATCGAACCGTAGTAGGGGTTGGCGACCTTCTGATCGGACTGCAGCCAGGAGCCGCCTTGGCCGCGGAAGGCCATCGGGCAATGAGCGACGTAGAGTGCGTGGCCACTGGACGTGCCGACCTGATCGACGAGAGCGATCATCTCGTTGGACACGGTGAGGAAACTCGCCTGGGCAGTTTTGATATCGCCGGCGTCGGCGATGGCTTCGGCGGGGCCGGTCAACTCCGCGAAGGCAGGACCTTGGGCGGCGGCGGCGAGCAACGCCTTGGTCGCGTTTTGGGCGCTGGGCAGATCGTCGTCGGCGAGCGCGGTTTGCAGCTCGAGATAGGCCGGGACGAGGGAGTCGACGTAGGCGGGTTGGGCTTCGCTGGGGAGAGCGGAAACTTGGGCGGCGACGAAGCCGAGGCTGAGGGAGACGACGAGGAATCTAACGATGGATTTCATGGAATGAGCTGATCGATGTGGTGGGTTTGGTTCGAGGAAGGCTAGGCTTTTGTGAGCCATTTGAGTTTGAACTCCTCGAGAGAGCAGTAGAGCACGGGCACCACGAAGATGGTGATGATGGCAAACATCATGCCGCCGAAAGTCGGGATCGCCATGGGGATCATGACGTCGGCTCCGCGCCCGGTCGAAGTGAGCACGGGTAGCAACGCGAGCACGGTGGTCGCGATCGTCATCATCGCTGGACGCACGCGTTTCGTGCCGGCTTCGAGCACGCGGGCGCGAAGTTCGGCGATGGTGTTGGAAGGAGCATTCTTGAGGCGTTGGCCGATGTAGGTGGCCATGATCACGCCGTCGTCCGTGGCGATGCCGAAGAGGGCGAGGAATCCGACCCAGACGGCCACGCTCAAGTTGATCGTGTGGACTTGGAACAGCTCGCGCAGGTTGTGACCGAAAAGGGACATGTCGAGGAACCAAGGTTGGCCATAGAGCCACGCGAGCACGAAGCCGCCCGACCAAGCATAAGCAATTCCGGAGAACACGAGGAGGGTCACCGACACCCGCTTGAATTGGAAATAGAGGATCAGGAAGATCGCGAAGAGGGCGATGGGGAGAACGATGCTCAGGCGTTTTTCTGCGCGGACCTGATTTTCGTAGCTACCGGTGAATTTGTAGCTGACTCCGGCGGGAATCACGAACTCACCGGAGTCGATCTTGGATTGCAGGAACGCCTGCGCCTGTTCGACGACATCGACCTCGGCAAAGCCGGGCTTCTTGTCGAGGATCACGTAGGCGACGAGGAAAGTGTCTTCGCTCTTGATGACCTGCGGGCCGCGCACGTAGTCGATCTTCGCCAATTGCTTGAGCGGGATCTGCGTGCCGTCGGGGGCGGCGACGAGAATGTTTTCAATCTCGCTGATGCTGTCGCGCAGCTCGCGTTGGTAGCGCACGCGCACGGGGTAGCGTTCGCGACCTTCGACCGTGGTGGTGATGGGCTTGCCGCCGATGGCGACCTCGATCACATCCTGCACCATCTGGATCTTGATACCGTAGCGGGCGATGGCGTCGCGATCGATCGCGAGTTCGAGGTAGGGTTTGCCCACGATGCGGTCGGCGAAGACGGCGGCGGGTTGGATCGAAGGGACCTGCTTGAGGAGACCTTCGAGTTGCAGCGCGACCTTTTCGATCGTCAGCAAGTCGGGTCCGTAAACTTTGAGTCCCATCGGAGCCCGCATGCCGCTTTGCAACATGACGACGCGAGCGGCGATCGGTTGGAGCTTCGGCGCTGAGGTGCTGCCGGGAATGGTCGCGACGCGCGCGATCTCGTCCCAAATGTCATTCGGAGAGCGAATGGAGTCGCGCCATTGACGGAAGGGTCGACCCTTGGGGTCGGCGATCAGGTTGCCCGCGTCGTCGCGGCGAAACTCGCGGTGCGCCTCGTCGTAGGCGAAGGTGAGCAGCCGGCCATGGGGGTCGGAACGGAACTCCGATTTGTAGGTGATGATCGTTTCGACCATCGAGATTGGCGCGGGGTCGAGCGGGCTCTCGGCGCGACCGATTTTGCCGACGACGGTCTCGACTTCTGGGATCGCGCTGATGGCCATGTCTTGTTTGCGCAACGCATCCATGGACTCGCCGATCGAAGCGTGCGGCATGGTTGTGGGCATGTAGAGGTAGGACCCTTCGTCGAGATCGGGCATGAACTCTTTGCCCAACCCGGGGAACGCATGGTGAGCGGCACTGTAAGCGCTGGTATCCTTGGCCCATCCGGGCAGCCAGGCGAAGACGCGCCCGACGCCGAGCCAGGAGCTCAGGCCCCATAGGATTAAGATGCTACTCAACACCATGAAGAGGGCCTTTGTGCGCAGCAGGCGGGCGAGGATGACCGGATAGAAGTGCACGAATACCCACATCATGAGCAGCAAGCCGCCCACGGCCAGAAAGACGAAAATCAGATTATGCGTAGGAGCTTCGGGACCGAGCGGGGCCCAACCACGCGCGAGAATGATCGCGACCACCACCGCAAAGATGAAGTTGAACAAATAGAGGGTGCGCTGGCGCCAAGGGGAGGGGATATTTTCGCGCAGGATGTTGAAGGCGGCGACCCCGATCAGGAGCAACCCGAGCCAGCCGGGGAACCAACTGACGGCGAACGGTGCGAGCACGCCGGCCAGACCGAGCACGCCCCAGAAAGCCCAAGCGGACAACCGCGCGCGGAAACGCCCGGCGATGAGCCAGTGGGCGAGGGGCGGGATGATCGTCAGCGCGACGATGATCGAGCCGATCAGCGCAAACGTCTTCGTGTAGGCGAGGGGCCGAAATAGTTTTCCTTCGGCGCCCTCCATCGCGAAGACGGGCAAAAAGCTGATGACCGTCGTGGCGACGGCGGTGACGACAGCACTGCCGACTTCGGTGCAGGCGCGGTAAACAGTTTCGAGTGAGTTCTCGTCTGGCGGGGCCTCGTCGAGGTGTTTGAGAATATTCTCGATCAGTATGATGCCCATGTCCACGACGGTGCCGATCGCGATGGCGATGCCGGAGAGCGCGACAATGTTGGCCTCCACGCCCGCCAGTTTCATCGCGATGAACGCAAAGAGGACGGCGAGAGGCAGCACGCTGGAGATGAGCAGGGCGCTCCGCAGGTGCATGACCATGAGCACGACCACAATGATGGTGACGAGAATCTCGTCGGTGATGGCGTCCTCGAGGGTGCCGAGCGTTTCATAGATTAGCCCGGTGCGGTCGTAGAAAGGTTGGATGGTGACCTTGCTGACGGTGCCATCGTCGAGAGTTTTCGAGGGTAGCCCGGGGGTGATCTCCGCGATCTTCGCTTTGACGCGCTTGATGACCTCGAGTGGATTCTCGCCGAAACGCGTCACGACGACGCCGCCGACGGCTTCGGCCCCGGCCTTGTCGAGAGCCCCGCGCCGCAGAGCGGGTCCGAACTCCACCGACCCGAGCTGGGCGAGAGTGATCGGCACACCGTCGCGCGAGGTGACGACGGTCTTGCGCAGGTCGTCGAGGCTCTTGATGAAGCCCAAGCCGCGAATGACGTATTCGACGCTGTTGATCTCGATTGTGCGTGCGCCGACATCGAGGTTGCTGCCGCGGACGGCGGAGAACACCTCGGCTAACGTGATGTTGTAGATGCGCAGGGCATCGGGATTCACGTCGATCTGATACTCGCGCACAAAGCCGCCGATGGAGGCGACCTCGGCGACGCCCTCAACTCCTTGGAGGGCGTAGCGAACATACCAATCTTGAGTGCTGCGAAGCTCCTGCGGGTCCCATCCGCCGGCTGGTTGATTCTGCGCGTCGCGGCCCTCGAGCGTATACCACAGGACCTGACCGAGCGCGGTGGCGTCGGGGCCGAGCTGCGGTTGCACGCCAGCGGGGAGGGTGCCGGACGGGAGGCTGTTGAGTTTCTCGAGGATGCGGCTGCGCGTCCAATAGAACTCCGTGCGTTCCTTGAAGATGATGTAAATCGAGGAGAACCCGAACATCGAGTAGCTCCGCACCGTCTTGACTTCGGGCAGGCCGAGCAGGGCGGTGGTCAGCGGATAAGTGATCTGGTCCTCGATGTCCTGTGGAGAGCGTCCCATCCACTCGGTGAAAACGATCTGCTGATTCTCCCCGATGTTGGGAATGGCGTCGACCGGCACGGGGTCGCGAGGGATCGCGTCGATCTTCCAATCGAACGGGGCAACCATCGTGCCCCAGAGGATGAGGAGGCCGGCAAAGAGCACGACCACGAGCTTGTTCTCGAGACAGAAGCGGATAAGTTTGTTAATCATGGCGGCGGGGCGCGAAGGGTTACGGTAACGTCTCCACGACATCGCCGCAGCGATACATTGACTCTCCGAAATACGGATTGCGGACATCCTCGCCGGTTTGCAGCCAGTCGGCCCCGCGATCGTCGTCGGCCATCGGGCAATTCATCCGCACCACGACGCGGTCGAATTTCTGCGGATGCGTCTTGATTGTCGCGATAAGCGCTTCGGAGAGCTGCACAAAGTGGGGATAGCGCAGGGCTTCAAGGTTGTCGGCGTCGAGCATCGTGTGCAGCCGATCGGGGAGCGCGCCCTTGTGTCCGGTCTCGGCCATGATCGCTTTGATGGCGGCCTGGGCGGCCTTGAGATCGTCTTGGGTCAGGGCGGTTTGGAGGTCGAGGTAGGCGGGGAGAATGGCCCGCGAGATTTCAAGATTGATCGCGATCACGGCGGGGCGGGACTCGTCGGCGACGGGCTCATCGGTGCTCGCACTCATCATGCTGGGCTTGGCGAGAATCTGGAGGGAACTGTCGATCTTGAATGCCCCGTGGGTCACAACCTCCTCGCCGACCTTCAACCCCGAGGCGACGATGTAGCCACCGTCAATTTTTGCGCCGAGGATGACTTCGCGTCCTTCGAAGGCGGTCTTGTCGGAATGGGGAACTTTCACATAAACGACCGCGCGCTTGCCGGTGAGCAGCACGGCGGACGCGGGGACGATTAAGGGGGCGTCGCCAGTGGGGGTAGACAGGTAGCCGAGAGTCTCGGCAGGCACGAGATCCATGCCGCAGACGTCGCACGAACCCGGGCCATTCTTGATGACCTCGGGGTGCATGGGGCTAATCCACTTTCCCTTGAGTTCGGGCGCATAAATCTGATTGTTCTGGGCGAGGCGCACGCGCACGGTGCCGCGGACAAACATGCCGGGTTTCAGGCGGTGATCGGTGTTCGACACGTTGACGCGAATGGGGACGGTGCGGGTGCGGGCGTCGACATCGGGTGCGATGAAGGCGATGCGGCCGGTGAAGGTTTCGCCGGGCCACGCATCAACGGTGAATTCGACCGCTTGGCCGTAGCGGAGTTTGGCGAGATCGGATTCAAATGCCTGCAGGTGAAGCCACAGTTTGGTGAGGTCGGCGATCCGGAAGAGCGGGTCGCCGGTCTTCACGTAGTCGCCTTCCTTGACGTTTTTCATGACGACGATGCCGCCGATGGGGGAGCGCAGCTCAAAGCCCTCTGCGGCGATGCCGCTCGCGATGATTTGGTCGATTTGCTCAGGCAGAAGATCCCACAAGCGGAGCTTCTCGCGAGCGATCTTGGTGATCGGACCGTCGGGATTGGAGGCGTGGCTGGTGAGGAGTTCACGCTGGGCGGTGAGCAGTTCGGGACTGTAGACGAGGGCGAGGTGATCGCCGGTGGTTACGGTGACGCCGGTGTAGTTTACAAAAAGTCGATCGATGCGCGCGGGGAAGCGGGCGGTCAGCGAGCGCATCCTGGTTTCGTCGTAGTCGAGTTTGCCGACCAGACGAACGGAGGTTTCGGGGAAACGACGCTCCACCTTGGTGGTTTGAATTTCCGCCAAGGCGACGGCTGACTTGCTCATCGCGAGGAGGCGAGGATTGTCGCCGGCGCCCGAGTCATTGTTGGCGAGTGGGATGAGATCCATCCCGCAGATGGGGCACTGGCCGGGACCGGGTTGCTGGATCTGTGGATGCATGGAGCAGGTCCAGAAGGCGGGCTGGTCGGGGGCGGTTGAGGGCGTCAATTCGTGGCTGTGACCCTCGTGCGATTCGGACGAGGACGAGGCCGTGAAACGGCCGAAAAGGAGACCGGCGACGAGAGCGACGAGCAGGGCTCCGATGAAGATGGGCTTGCGTGGCATGAGAGTAACGAAACGAAGTGGAATCAGAGGGGACGGTTGGTGAGAGTCTGCAGGACGAGCCGCTGCTGGGCGCTGTCGGCATGGGCGCGCCAGAGTTGGAGCTCGAGATCGAGGAGAGAACGCTCGCTATCGATCACCTCGAGCAAGGTTGCGCGGCTGTTTTGATAACTTGAGCGGGTGATCTCGACGGCCTGCTGCGCGAGTGGAAGGAGCTCATCTTGATAAAGCCGGAGGCGACGTTGGGCGTCGCGGAGTGACGAAAGTGCGCTGAGGGTGTCAGCTCGAAGTTGATGTAGGCGATTGGTGAGCTCGCTTTCGGCGGCGCGCTGCTGAGCGCTGGCTTCGCGCCGGAGGGCCGTGTTGCGCTGCTTCCAGATCGGAAGGTTGACCGCCACGGTCAGCGCCCAAGGATCCTTGCCCGCGTCGGGGGTCATGGGGTTCACGACCGGTTTGCCCACTTGGATGTAGTTGAGCCCCACGGTGAAATTGGGCCGGGCTTCGAGGCGGGCGAGTTCCATGCGGACGCGCGAGCTGTCGATCTTGCGAGCGAGAGTTTGCAACTCAGGATTGCCCAACTCGACGGCGGCGAGGAGCGAAGCGGAGTTTGGGGTGTCTCCCGGAGGTGCGGGTTCCCACACCGGCCAAGGCAGGACGGTGTCGGCGGGAAGCGCGAGGAGCGCGACCAGTTGGGCACTCTGGCGGGGGCGTTGTTGCTCCAGCGAAGCCACGCGATCGCGTAGTTTGCCGATTTCGACCTGCAGTCGAAGGAGAGCATTGAGGTCGCCACCGGTGCGCACGCGTTCTTCGACCTGCGGAGCTAATCCCTCGAGAAGCGCGAGGCTCTGGGCGGTCAAGGCAATCGCCTTGCCGGTGAAGGCGTAGTCGAAGTAACCGACGCCGAGGGCACGCGCGAGCATGAGCTGACGGGCTTGGAAGGCGAAGTGAATGGCTTCCGCTTCAGCCTCGGCCGCCTGGGCGCGGCCATCGAGTTGGCCAAACCAAGGCAACCGTTGGTTGAGCATAAAAATGTTTAGCTGTGGACCGGTGCGAGTCTGCACCGACTCAACAAAATGCGACACCTGCAACATGGGATCGGGCAGGGCGGAGGCTTGGGCGATGCGGGCACGCGCGGCCTCGTAGCGAGCGGCGAAGGCGTGCAGGTCAGGATTGGCTTCCTGCCCCCGGGTCAGGTAGTCGCTGAGGGTCGTCGGCGCCGCTTGAGCTTGAGCGAGCGGGGCCGTGCCGAGGGAGCCGAGGGTGGCCGCCGTGAAGCCGAGGAGGGAAATAAGTGACGGAGAGCGCATGCGTGGTTACCTTTTACTAAACCGGCCTTCGAATAATCCCTCGAAATTTTTCGCGGGATTTTTGTCAGGAGAGGTTATAGACAGTTGAACTCTGATTGTCCCCATGAACCAAACCCCCTCGCAAAACCCCTTGACTGAGACCCTGCAACGCTGGCGGGTGCGCCCGCAGCGCGACCCGCAATTTCGTCAAGGCGTGTGGCGCAGCGTCGAAGCGCGTTGGAGAGAAGCGCGGTTTTCGGGGTTCCTGAGAGCCCATGCATTGGCGACGGCAAGCTTCCTGTTGATCGCTGTCGTGGTGGGTGCTTGGACGGGTCGGATTCAGGCCCGCGAGCAGGCGATGGCGGAGCGGGATGCGATGATCACGGCGTATGTGCAGTCGCTCGATGCGAAGACCCATCTGGCGATGCGATGAGGAATTTTCTGCTCACGATTGCGTTGGTGTTGGCGGCATGCGTGGCGTCCTACTGCGGCTTCTATTCGATGAGCCGTGATCCAGAAGCGGTGCGGGAAGCGATTGCCGAGCACGACGCGATGGGCTGGCTGCGGATGGAGTTTAAGCTGACCGATCAACAATTCGCCGCGATCAAGGCGCTCCATGAAACCTACAATGTGCAGTGCGCCGAACACTGCGCGCTGATCATCGAGGCGCGGGAACAGGAAGCTCCGCAGGTGGAGATTGCGCGACTGGAGAGTATCTGTGAAGGCGCCATGACGGAGCATTTTCGCCAAGTGGCCTCGCTGATGGCGCCCGTCGAGGGTCGGCGCTATCTCGAAATCATTTTACCGAGGGTCGCGTCCTACGACCATCGCCAAGCCCCCAATCTCCAAGCCAACCCTTGAACGACGCCGACGCCGAGCTGATGCGCCGGTTGCAATCCGGGGAAGAAGCGGCCCTCGCGGCCCTGATGGTTCGGTGGGAGCTTCCGGTGAAGGGATTGCTGATGCGCTTTGTGCACCACGAGCAGGAGTCGGCGGATCTCGCGCAGGAGACGTTTGTGCGGGTGTGGGAGCAGCGCGCTAAATTTCGGCAGGAGTCGGCATTTCGCCCGTGGCTTTTTGCCATCAGCGTCAACCTCGCGCGCAACCGGCTGCGCTGGTGGCGCCGACGACCGGAGGTGACGTTGGACGCGTGGAGCGGGGAGAGCGACGCCGAGACGAGTGTGGATGCGGCGGAGTCAGGCGAGCGTGCGGAAGCGGTGCGATCGGCGGTGGCGGCGCTGCCGCGCGCTCTGCGCGAAGCCGTGATTCTGGCCGAGTTTGAGGGTTTATCCCACGCGGAGATTGCGACGACGACCGGCACCACCGCGAAGGCGGTCGAGTCGCGGTTGTATCGAGCGCGGGCGTCGTTGCGCCAAAGCCTGGGCAAGTGGATGTGCGCCGACTAAAGCATCTTACGAAAAATGGTGACTGAGCATCGACGTTTGCGAGGTTGCGCGGCTTGTCCACACGCCGCGGCTTGGGGAGTGCGGTTGGGCGAAAATCCGTTGGGGTCAACGCGTTCCACCGAGGCGGATGACGGCAGGTCGCTGGACCGACTATTGGACGGTGCGGAGTTGGACGCTATCGACGAGGCGGTTTAACGAAAGGATGTCGGTGGCGATGATCAATTTGTCGCCGGGTTGGATGCGCTTCTCGCGCATCAATAGTTGGATCGCGTTTTCAATCGTCGCATCGGGCTCGCTGGCGAGGGGCATGAGGAAGGGCTCGACGGCGCGGAGGAGGCGAAGCTGGCGCAGCAATGCCGCGTGGGGGGTGAAGGTGAGGATCGGCGAGTGCACGGGGCGGAGCGCGGCGAGTCCGTGAGCCATAAAGCCGTGACGCGTGAAGGTGAGAATCTTCGAGCCGGGCATCTGGTTGGCGAGGACGACGGCGGAGTGCAGCACCTTCATGCGCTCACTGGTGGAGATGGCAAACTCGCGCACTTCGCTGTCGTTTTCGAGTTCGATCCGCCGGGCGATCTTGTCGAGCATCTGCACGCATTCGATCGGGTATTTACCGATGGTGGTCTCGCCGGAGAGCATGACGCAGTCGGCCAGTTCAAACACGGCGTTGGCGACATCGGTGATTTCCGCGCGGGTGGGCAACGGTTGCGTGATCATCGACTCGAGCATATGGGTCGCCACGATGACGGGGCGGCCTTGGGCCAAGCAGGCGCGAACAGCTCGGCGTTGGATGATGGGAAGTTCTTCAAACGGGCACTCGATACCGAGATCGCCGCGGGCGACCATGAGCGCGTCCGACGCGCGGACGATCGCATCGAGATTGGTGATGCCGGACTGGTCTTCGATCTTGGCGATGATGCGGACTTTGGATTTTTTCTCCGCGAGATAGTTGCGGAGCACGGCGATGTCCTCGGCTGACCGGACGAAGGACAGGGCGATGAAATCGATCCCCGCTTCGAGTCCGACCTCGGTGTCGGCGCGATCCTTCTCGGTGAACGAGGGGAGGTTTACTTTCACCCCAGGGAGATTGATGTGGCGCCGGGACTTGAGCTCGCCGGGGATCATCACGCGGCAGCGGATGTGCGCGTCGTCTTTGGAGAGCACTTCGAGCCGAATGAGCCCGTTGTCGACAAGAACCGTGTCGCCGACCTTGATATCATTGACGAGGTCGCGGTAGTTGACGTCGACGGAGCGAACTTCCTCGGAATTGTCCCGGTCGACCCCAGGTTTGACGGTGAAGTCGAAGATCTCGCCGGCTTTGAGTTCGAGAGGCACGGTGAGATCGCCGGTGCGAATCTCAGGACCTTTAATGTCCATCATGATCGCGATATCGCGGTTGAGCCGCGCGCTGACGGCGCGAATGCGTTGGATCACGGTGCGCGTCCACTCATGGGTGGCATGGGCCATGTTCAGGCGGGCGATATCGGCCCCAGCCGAGATGATTTTCTCGAGCATACCTTCACTGTCGGTGGCGGGTCCGAGGGTGAAGATGATCTTGGTGCGGCGGAAATCGGTGGCCATGGGGTCAGTGGAGGTCGAGGAAGGGGGTGTTACCACCGGGAGCGACGATGGAGAATTCGCAGCGCAGCAGCGCGCGGGCGGGTTCGATGGCGGTTTGCACGGCGGCGAGGCTATTGCAGTCGCGGCTGAGGTGGGTGAGGTAAACGTGGCGCCAGCGGGGATTCTCGATGGTCGAGATGAGCTCGTGGGCTGCGGCGTTGGAGAGGTGGCCGTGGCGACCGTTGATCCGTTGTTTCACTGCCCAAGGGCGCTTGGTGTCGGCCTCGAGGAGCTGCGGGCAATAGTTGGACTCTACCACGAGGATATCGGCTTCGCGGATGCGTTCGCGCACATGCACGGGGGCGTGGCCGAGATCGGTCAACCACGCGAGGCTGAGCCGGGGGGAGAGGAGGTCGCCATGGCCGTGACTAATCACGAAACCGACGGGATCCTGCGCGTCATGCGGCACGGCGAAGCTACTAATCTCGAGGTCGCGAAAATGAAAGGTGGATCCGGTTTCAAAGAGGGTCCACGAGACCTGATACTTGAGGTTGCGCTGGAGGGTGACGGAGGTGGCGCGGTTGGCAAAAACCTTGATGTGCGGGTGGCGGGCGAGGCCCTTAAGGCACGCGCTGTGGTCGCTGTGCTCGTGGGTGAGGAAGATCGCGTCGATCCGATCCAGCGACTCGCCGCACTCAGTGAGCATTTCATTGAGCCGACGGGCGGAGAATCCGGCATCGACGAGCACCCGCGTGTCGCCCGACTGGAGAAACGCGGCGTTGCCGGCACTGCCGCTACCAAGAATGCGGAATCGAAGGGGCACCGTTAGTAAGGCAATGGGTCGGCGGCCCGGACGCAAGTTTTCTGCCAAATGGAGAGTTGACCTGCCGATTCGGAAAGTTTCTATTCGCAGCAACCCTATTACCCTATGCTACTTAAAACACCCTTCGTGCTTCGCTTTGTCGCTGCTTTGGTGACGCTGTCAGTTGCGAATCTGCTTTCGGCCCAATTGTCCTTTACGACCGTGTTTTCGGGGGGCGATACCACCCAGCAAAACGCGACGACGGCGGCCCTCAACAGCCTCGCCGGTTATTTCAGCAACAACATTACTCTGAAGGTTTCGGTGACCATCGGTGATTTGAACAATGCAGACACGCTCGGATCGAGCTCGGCGAGTTTCAGCCAAGATGGAACCTATTTTTACACGACACCGCTCTATAATGTGCGGACGAGCACGGACCTCTCCGGGTCGGCGACCTCGGTCACGATCAACATGAACACGAATGCAGGGATCACCTGGGGCTACAGCGCGGGCGCGCCGGGCACGGCAGCCTACAGTTGGCAGACGGTGATCATGCACGAAGTGATCCATTCAATGGGTTTTTATGATGGAATCGCCGACCAGACCGGGGCCTTGGCCGAAGCGGACTACACGATTTTCGATAGTTTCGCGAAGAACAACACCGGCAACGTGGCGTTTACCTCGTATACTACCGACGGAGAGCGGGCGACGGCGATCACGGGAAACAACCTCGTGTAGATTGGCGCTTTTGGCGTGGCGGCTAACAGCGGTGCTGACGTGAAGCTCTACGCTCCAAGTTCGTTTGAGGCCGGCTCAACTTACTCGCACATCGACCCCTCCCAGACAGGTGCCGGGGGCATTCTTTTCCCGACCCTGAGCGATAACACCTTCTATGCCGGACCGACCGCGGTCGAACTCGGGATGATGCGGGACATGGGCTGGTCGCTGACTGCTGTGCCCGAGCCTTCGACCTATGCCCTGCTGTTTGGCGCCAGTGCCTTGGCCGTGGTGATGGTTCGGCGTCGCCGTCGGGTCTGAGCGAGGCTGCCTTTCACTTCGCCCGAGCCGCTAGGCTCGGGTTGACCGGTGGAGGTTTTGTGCTATCTATGACTATTCATGTCTGATCAGCCCAAGCGCAACTCCCCCGCTCGCACTCCGCGTTCCCGCCGCCCGGCGGTGATCGTGCGCCCGCTCAAGGGCACGGTTTTTATCACGAGGCAGGTGCATTTCAATGCCGCGCACCGCCTCTACAACCCGACGAAGAGTCAGGTGTGGAACCAGGCGCAGTATGGCATGTGCACCAATCCGCTCGGGCACGGGCACAACTACGTGCTCGAGGTCACCGTCAAGGGCGAGCCCGACCCGGTCACGGGTTACTTGATCGATCTGGGTGAGTTGAAGCGGATTCTCACGACTGCGATCGTGGACAAGTGCGACCATCGCAACTTGAACGAGGAAGTTGCCTTTCTGCGCGGTATCATCCCCTCGACGGAGAACCTCGTGATCGCCTTCTGGCAACGGCTGGAGCCACATCTCACGGGAGCCCGCCTGCATTGCGTGCGCCTTTATGAAACCCCGCGCAATTTCGCGGATTATTTTGGACCCGAGATCAGCTAACCCCGGTCGGCGCCGGGGCTACGGTTATCGTCACAACCGCCTGATCCCCTAAACAAAAAAAACGACATGAAGAAAAAACCATTGTATCTCCATCGCTCACGAGGCGGGATTGAACCCAAGATGAAACGCGGTTACGACAAAACCTTCAGTGTAACGCCCGGCTACCGCGCAGAACTGCCCGATATGATGGACGCCGTGGACGCGATTCAGGGCGCCAATGTGCCCATCCAGCAGGTAGGTGTTTCGAATTTCAAACTACCCCTACGCCACCGCACCAAAGGGGGCGAGATTCTCACCTTGGAAACCAGCGTGACCGGCAGTGTCTCGTTGGAGGCCAACCTCAAGGGTATTAATATGAGTCGGATCGTGCGGTCGTTCTACGACCACAAGGATGGTGTCTTCACGCTCGCATGGATGGGTCGAATACTGCGCACCTACCTGCTCAAAGTGGTGGCCAAGGACGCCCGCCTACGGCTATCATTTTCTTACCCGATGATGCAGCGGAGCCTGCGCAGCGGGTTGGAGGGGTGGCAGTATTATAAAGTCGCCTACGAGGGTATTATCACTCGCGCCGGCAAGTATCGCCGCTTGGTGCACTTCGACTTTGTGTATTCATCCGCCTGTCCCTGCTCGGCCGAGCTGACCGAGCATGCCCGTGAGGCTCGCGGAGTCTACGGCATCCCCCATTCGCAGCGCAGCAAAGCGCGGGTGAGTGTCGAACTCGCCCCAGGTCGCAAGCTGGCCATCGAGGACATCCAGAAGCACTGCCTCAACGCCCTAAAGACGGAGACCCAAGTCATGGTCAAGCGAGAGGACGAGCAGGCGTTTGCCGAGCTCAACGGCTCCTACATCAAGTTTGTCGAGGACGCGGCCCGGTTGCTTTATCAGGAATTTGCCCAGGATCGGCGCATCGTTGACTTCCAGATCGCCTGCTCGCATCTGGAGTCATTACACTCCCACGATGCGGTCAGCGTGATTTGCAAAGGGGTAAAAGGCGGCTTCACGGCCGACTTCACTGATTTCAACTCGCTGATCTGCTGAAGCGATTTCTGTCTTCCCGCAGATGACGCTGATTAACGCGGGTAAAGGCAGAAGTAGATAGGGCGATTAGCTGGCATTCGTCGCGGTATCGCACCTTGAAAGTGACGCTGTTTGAGCCGGTGATTTAAATGGTCGGCACCGGGAATTTAGGCAGGGAGCCCAAGGCCGGGAAGGTTGTTCACGGAAACTAGAAGAATCCGCGATCATCCGTGAAATCTGCGGGAAGGAATTACCTCGGGATTAGGCCCCGCCTAAGCCTCAGATCGCGTTGACTTACGCAGAGAATGGCCTAGATCCATGAAAAACTAAGCAGAGAGATCATTCGGGCGGCGATGACCCTGCTCAACGAACCGGGTCCGGGTTTGGAAGAGAAGCTGTATGAGCGCATCGTAGTCATCGAGCAGCGGGAAAGATGTCATCGGGTTGCGCGGCAGCAATCCTATCTGGTCTACTTCTCAGGCGAACTGATCGGGGGACCTTGATTCCGGATACGATGGTCGCCGATTTGGTGATCGACGATCCCAAGGCGGTCGAAACATTCCCTGAAACCCCTACTCGGCAAATGATCGACTATTTGGCGATCACCAAGCTCAAGCTGGCGTTGTCGCTAAATTTTAAGCATGCCAAATTGGAGGGAAAGCGCATTGTCTGGGATCCTCATGACTAATCCGCGACCATCCGCGAAATCCGCAGAGAAAAACTACGCCGTGATCCTCATCACTGGGGCTTCGCAGGGGATCGGGGCTGCGATTGCTAAGGTGTTTGCGCGCGAGGTGCCGGGAGTGCGGCTCGCGTTGGTAGCGCGCAATGCGAAGAGGCTCGCTGCGGTGCAGCGCGCTTGCGCGAAGCTCGGCGCTAAGGCGGAGGTATTTATTTGCGACGTGAGCGACGAACAGGCGGTGGCCGGGTTGAAGCGGGCGGTCGCCAAGCAGCTTGGCGCGGTCAACGTGCTCGTGAATAACGCCGGAGCCTTTACCGGTGCGCCTTTGCTGAAATTTTCGGTGGCGGAGTTCGACCGGTTGATCGCCGCCAACCTGCGCAGCGTTTTCTTGATGTCGCGGGCGTTTGTGCCGGCGATGGTGAAAGCGAAGCAGGGCGATGTGTTCAACATGAGCTCGATCGCCGGGCAGGTCGCTTATCCGGGGAGCGCGGGCTATTCGGCCGCCAAGTTTGGCGTCACGGGCTTGTCCAAGGTGATGCGCACGGAGCTCAAGGATAAGGGGGTGCGGGTCTGCTGTGTGTATCCCGGCGCGACCGTTTCACCCTCGTGGGACGGCGCGGGGATTCCCCCGGCGCGTATGATGCCAGCCGAGGACGTTGCCCAGATATTTTATGATGTTTATCGGATGAGCCGCCGGACCGTAGTGGAAGAAATCGTGCTTCGTCCGCAGCTGGGAGATTTGTAAACGATTTTGGTGGAGGGTCTCGCATCGTGATCGATCTGATTTCGTTCACAGCATTCGAAGGGATTTAGCCCGCAGATTTCAGGGCGCTGTGAAAGCCATGGGACTTCAGTAGGGAAGTCAGAGCAAACCCACCCGGGAAAGGTCGCTCCGCCCGGAACCGCCCGGAGGGACGGTGGAGGCAACCAAGCCGTTCAAGCACTCCGGGAAAAGGCCCCGTCAGGGGGCCAGGCAGCGCGCAGGCCATCATTGAATGAACACCGAGCAAGCTTGGAAAAGGGCAATGCGGACGCCGACCCCGTTGGAATTTTGGGAAGGCTGGTATCCTCCGGGAAGAACACCCGGATTGAGGTCAAACCGGACGAAATGAGCGACAAGTGCACTGGAGGAGTCCGCCGGAGTCGTGGTGATGGCCTGCGTGCAGGGGAGTCCCCGAGAAACACGGGAAGTCCGCCGCGGTGGGGCCAAGCTGCCTCAACTGGCACCCGCGAGGGGCCGACCGGACCGGGGCGGATGACGGAGAGGCTCGTAGGAGTGAGGAAGCGGGTAACGACCGTCGAGCGAAGGGGCCTCAGTTCCAAGGCAACGTGAGCCGCCGCCAAGGAGCGGAGATTGGCGCAAGCCTAGTAGGCAGTAACGTGGAGTCCTTCGGATTGAGGGCGGGACCGCTGGGACCGCCGCGACTAAGGACAGTTGGCTTTCACTCGTGGATCTAACCGGACGGCCCGGCGGTCCGTCCCTACCTTGCAGCAAGCTTTCATACGATCAATCATCGGTTACTGCCTACTAGCACCTCCCCACAAGCTCCAGGAACTGCAAGCAGCGTTGCCTGCCAAAGCGAAGAAAAATCCGGCCTACCGGTTCTACGCGCTCTATGACAAAGTCCATTGTAAGGACGTGCTGGCGGCGGCGCGCCCGGAGTGGACGGCGTCACGTTCGGGCAAATCGAACAGCGCGGAGTGGCCGCATGGCTGGAAGAACAGCCGCAAACGTTGCGGACGAAGCCCTACCGTCCGCTGGCGGTTCGTCGGGTGTCTATCCCCAAACCCAACGGCAAGCAGAGACCGCTGGGCATACCGACCATCCAGGATCGCGTGATCCAGATGGCGGCGGTTCTGATGCTGGAACCGATCTTCGAAGCCGATCTGCAACCCGAGCATTACGCCTATCGGGCACAACGCAGCGGGTTGGACGCGATGCTGGCGTTGCTCAAACGAGGGTTGCAGATGCCGGTGGAGGCAAGCGACGGGCGAGGCGGCCAACGCCGGAGCAATCCGGCTCGCCGCCACCAGCGGGACACGCCGCAGGGGGCCCATCTCACCGTTGCTCTCAAACCTCTCCATGCGACGGTTTGTGCTGGGGTGCAATATCCGGATTAGCGGCGGCTGATCCGGTAGCCGGTGCGGTCCGGGCTGAACACTCGATCGTGCAGTTTGACGCCGAGGCCGGGGCGGGTGGGCACGGTGGCGAGCCCGCGCTCGATTACGGGCAGCTCGTCGATGAGTTCGTGATAGAAACTGCGAATGTGCGCCCGAACCGACTCCTGATAGCAGCATCCCGCGACGGCCGCATTGACGTGGAGGCCGGCAAAGAAGGTGAGCGGACCCGTGCAGTCGTGCATCGTCACGGGCACGTTGTAGCCTTGAGCGAGATGGGCGATGCGCACGGTTTCGGAAATGCCGCCGGCCCAAGTCGGATCGACCATCACGTAATCGGCGCCGTGGGTTTCGAGCACGCGTTGATATTGCGGACGGTTCAGCAACATCTCGCTGACGGAGATCGGCATCTGACTCTGCCGACGGAAGTCCGCCAACTGCTCGATGTTGTCGACCTTCAGAATGTCCTCGAGCCAGAGAGGTTGAATCTCGCGCAGCGCGTCGGCGATGCGCAGCGCAGCCGGGAGCATGAAGAATCCGTGGCCGTCGACCATGATCTCCAGCTTGTCGCCCACGGCCTCGCGGATTTGCTGGAGCGGTTTGATCGCCGCGTTGAGATCGGCCAAGCTGATGCGCATCCCGCCCGAGCGATGAGCCGCGCTATCGAAGCACCACACTTTGAGACCGGTGTGACCTTCGGAGAGCAGCTCTTGGGCGAGCCCGACCGGATCGTGAAAGAGTTGGTAGCTGTCGTTGAGCGGGCCGGGTTCGCCGAGCGAGCCATAACCGGGCCACCCGGGTTTGCCGCCGGGTCGCCGTCCGTAGTTCGGGTTGCCGCAACTATTGTAGACCGGGACTTGACCGCGCACCGGTCCTCCAAGCAAGCGGTAGATTGGCTGCTGGCAAACTTGTCCGAGGATATCCCACAACGCGAGATCGACGGCGGAGATCGCGCGCATCTCCGCGCCGCCGATGCCGAAATTACTGAAGCGCTCGTAGAAAAACCGCCAGTGGCTCTCGACCGCCATCGCGTCGCTGCCGAGGAGTCGCTCGGACATCCAATCATGGATCAGCGCGGCGACGGCCGTGGGGCCGTAATACGTCTCGCCGTGACCCACGATGCCGGCATCGGTGTGAATCCTGAGCAGCATCAAGTTGCCCATCAAGTCGGAAGGAGTGACCGTTTCGATCGCCGTAATCTTAACCTTGGCGTCAGGAGAGGGGGTGAGATAAGGAAGCATGAATTCGGTGGACGGGGGATCGGCTCCGGATTGAGCGAACTACGAATGGACGCCGCTGATCACGAATGCGAAACGAAACCGGACCACGGGGGAGATTTTTCAGGCGGCGGATGACCGGAATGGAGTCTGGGCGCTCGCGAGCTTGGTCACCGTGCGCCGAGTTTTGCATAGGATGAACTATGCAGAGTGGACGCGGAAATATCTTGGTTGTCGAAGACGAAGAGGCGATCGCTGGGACGATTGTCTATGCCTTGGAAACCGAGGGTTACACGCCGATCTGGAAAGCGACGGGCCGCGAAGCGTTGCAAGCCATGCGTGACAGGAGGGTGGATCTCGTGGTGCTAGATGTTGGTCTGCCGGACACGAGCGGTTTGTAGAACGGCCGGATGAAAAACAGAGCAATGCTAAGATGTCCGAAGGCCAGCTCGTCGGTCCCCTAGGCCATGACGGGGAATCGGGCATGGGTTTGGTCCAAGCCCGACAGCACGTAGGCGATCCAGTGTCTGAGGCCTGTCAGTTCGGCGTAGGCGGCCGCGTCGGTGATGCCCAGCGACGAAGCCATCAGGCGAAGTTCCGTGAGAAGCGGAAAGACGGTGAGTCGCTGACGATCAAGCCGCAGATGAAAAGCCCCAGCGCGAGGCGATGGTGAAACAGGAGTGCGTTCACCAGATTACCTTGAGTCCGCGCACACCGACGAGGTCGTGAATTTTTTCATCGATGCTCAGCAGTGGAAGTTTGTGCACGACTGCGGTCGCCACGATGTGGCGGTCGCAGGGGTCGCGATGCTTCCAATCGAGCTTAGCGGCAAACAGGGCGATGGCCGGGGTCACCGGGAGCACCCTGATGCCAACGATGGCAAATTGAAGCCAGCGCGAGGGCGGTAGGGGCGTCTTTATCCGTTTGGCGATCAAGTGTCGGGCCAGCTCCGTGAGGGTTACGTCTGTGATAGCTGATTCGCCTGGCCCGACCTCCGAGAGGATCGAGTGAATCTTCGGTGACAATCGGTCCACGTCGTTTTGAATCCAGTCAACCACGTGGGTGTCGAGCAGGTATTTCATTTGCGTTCGAAATCCCACTCGTCGATGTCGAAAGCGGGCTTGGCCGGATCGTAGGTTGAGGGGCCGGTGGAATATTGCTTCAGGCGACCAAGCAGGAACCCCTTGCCTTCGACAGGGAGTTCTTTCTCGACGGCGTTGCGCACGACTTCGGAGACCGGCAGCTTGCGCTCGCGAGCAACCCGCTTGAGCCGCCGTTGAAATTCAGCGGTTACTTTGAGGGTCAGCGTAGGCATGGGTAATACCATGGTAATACTACCGATGGCTGTCAAGTGAAGGGAGGCGGCGGCACATGGCTTGCGCTGCCTTCGTCGTATGACTGGTTCACCTCTCCCGATCCCGACTCTCTCGGCCGCAGCTGAGGATAAACAGGCGCACACCTATAACAATGATTGCTGGTCTCCGGTGGCGGCCTTGAGGCCGATGGCGGCGTAGCCTTTGGGGGTGATGACGCGGCCTTGGGAGGTGCGTTGGAGGTAACCTTCTTGGATGAGGTAGGGTTCGTGCACCTCTTCCAAAGTCTCCGCCTCTTCGCCGACGGCGACGGCGATCGTGCTCATACCTACGGGACCGCCCTGATAATTATCAGCGATGACGCGCAGCATGCGTTTGTCCATTTCGTCGAGGCCGGCGGCATCGATCTCGAGGAGCTCGAGGGCGGCGGCGGCGACGGGTTTCGTGATGCGACCATCGGCGCGCTCTTGCGCGAAATCGCGCACGAAATTAATCAGGTTGTTGACGATGCGCGGCGTGCCGCGGGCGCGGGTGGCAATCTCCTTCGCGCCGGCGTCATCGATCTGCACCTTGAGCAGACCGCAGCTGCGGTGGACGATGTGGGTGAGGAGCTTGGCGTCGTAATAATCGAGCCGAGTTTGCAGCGTGAAACGGGAACGCAGGGGGGCGGTGAGCAGACCGCTGCGCGTGGTGGCGCCGATGAGGGTAAAGCGCGGAATGGAGAGGCGCACGCTGCGAGCGTTGGGGCCCTGGTCGATCATGATATCGAGCCGAAAATCCTCCATCGCACTGTAGAGGTATTCCTCGACTGTTTTCTGGATGCGGTGGATTTCGTCGATGAAGAGGATGTCCCCTTCCTCAAGATTGGTGAGCAGGCCCGCGAGGTCGCCGGCCTTTTCGATCACCGGGCCGGAGGTCACGCGCACATTGCGGCCCAGTTCGTTGCCGAGAATGAAGGCGAGGGTGGTCTTGCCAAGACCGGGCGGGCCGGAAAAGAGAATGTGATTGAGCGCCTCACCCCGCTTTTTTGCGGCGCCGACCATCACCTGCAGGCGCTCGACCGTCTTGGCCTGGCCGGTGAAATCAGAAAAGGAGAGCGGCCGCAGCGCGGCCTCGGCCTGCGTGACTGGTTCCGTCAGGGTGTTGGTAATGAAATCGGTGCCTTTGTTGGGCTCTTTGGCCATGGGGAGATGAGAGGTGAGCGCGGGCGCGGTGGCAAATTTACTTTGCACGCCACCGTGCACTCCTTGTGCGTTGCAGGTAAGCTAGGATGGTCTTATCCAGCGGCACCCATGGCAAATGATCCTCGCACCAGCGTGCTTTGCGGGGCTTGAAAGACGGGGGCTGGTCGAGGGTGGCCAAGGCGAGATCGAAAGTGGGTGAATTTGCCGTGGCTTGAAACAAGATCTGGGTGCCGCAGCAGGGGGCGAAGGACCTTATCCGTTGGGCAAAGCGCGCCTGCTTCAACTTGCCTCGGCGTCGCGAAAAATTGCTGCGGTCGATCGTGCCCCGGCTGATGTCAGGTGCGCCCGCACTGCGCCGGCAGTCGATGCAGTGGCCGTCGAGGATATTGTGCAGAGCCCGTTTGAGCTCGTCGCGCACCTGGCCGCAAAGACCATCCCCGGTAAGCATGTTATTGCCACTCGACCTCAGCCCCGAGGCTGCGGAGGTTTTCGACGAAATTGGGGTGGGCCCGTTTGATGGTGTCGGCATTTTTCACGACACTGCGCCCGGGAATACTGGCGGCGATCATGTAGAGGGCGATGGCGGCACGAATGATATAGGGTGCCTCGACCGTCGTGGGGTGGAGGGGCTTGGCTCCGAACATCGTGATCCGGTGCGGATCGCTGACGACGACGTGCGCGCCGAATTTCGCGAGTTCAGACATCCAAGTGAAGCCCCCTTCATAAACCTTGTTCCAAAACATGATGGTGCCTTCGGCGCGAACCGCGAGGGCGATCATACACGGGAGCAGGTCCACGGGGAAATAAGGCCAGGGGGCGGCCTCGATCTTGGCGAGCAGGTTCGAGGTGAGCGGCTCGGCGATGACGAGTTTTTGGTTTTTGCGCACGATGGCGGTATCGCCGTCGTATTCGATTTGCACGCCGAGCTTGGCAAAGGAGCGGTTGATGAGGTCGAAGTGGTGCGGGAGCGAATTTTTCACCCGCACTTCACCTCCAGTGATGGCCCCGAGGGCAAGGAAGGTGACAATCTCATGGTGATCGGAGTTGATCGTGAAAGTGCCGCCGCGGAGGCGTTTGACGCCAGTGATGGAGAGTTGGCTGGTGCCGAGTCCGCTAATTTTAGCCCCCATGGCGGAAAGGACGGTGCAGAGGTCCTGCACGTGAGGCTCGCTGGCGGCGTTAAGGAGGACGGATTTGCCCTCGGCCAGTGCCGCCGCCATCGCAAAATTTTCCGTGGCGGTGACGCACATATAGTCGGGCCAATGGCGCGCCCCGTGGTAGTTGTCTTTCAGGCTCATGGTCAGCCCGTTTTTATGCGAGATGCGTGCACCCAGTTTGGCGAGAATCTCCAGATGCGGGTCGAGTTCGCGGATGCCGAGTGAGCAGCCTTTGGCGTTGGTCGGCAGCTTGATCTTCTTCATCCGTTGCAGCAGCGGGGCGAAAAGTAACACGGACGAACGCATGCCTGCGGGCAACTCACCGTTGAGGCGGCGCGGGTCGAAAGTCGCATGCTTGAGCGTGATCGTGTTGTTCAGGCGGTCCCAGTTCACCTTTGAGCCCTGCTCAAGGAAGAAGGTGACCAGCTTGTCGACATCGGTGATGTTGGGAACGTTGTGCAGGGTGACCTCGTCATCCGTCAGCAGGGTCGCGCACAGGATGGGCAAAATGGAATTTTTATTTCCAGACGGGGTGATTGTGCCGGAGAGAGGTCTGCCGCCATTGACGATGAGGTCTGCCATGAGAGAGAAGATGTAAACGGGCGGTGTGAACCGTGTGAAGGTAATACTACCAATGGGCCGTGGGATAGTTTGTCTTTGCGAGTCCGCCAAAGGCGGGCGCGGCAGTCCACCAAGAGGTAAGAGGGATCCCCGTGTTAATCGTGGATGGCCGCTCCGCTCCGCTCCTCGCCATGACGGAAAGGGTCGGGTTCATCGCACCCTCCATGCAAGCCGGGTCGGTTAACCCTCTCGCAAGGACAAACTATTCCACTGCCTATCATTTCGTTTTTTCACCGGTGACAGGACATCCGGGCCGGACGTCCCTACCGCCTGTCTCCACGGGGGGGCATTTGCCTGTGTATTCCCACAAAAAAAGCGCCCGTGTAAAACGGACGCTTTTGAAATGCGCTGCGCCGATGAGGCTTTGGCGAGGATTAACGGAGCTTCAGATTGCGCCGCCGCCCTGCTGACCTTCGGAGCGAGGGGATCCGCCGCGACCTTCGCCGCTCGGACCACCGTGGCGGTTGCGACCGCCACGACTGCGCCGGCGAGGCCGATCCTCACTACCGCGGGAATCGCCGCGATCCGATCCGCCCCGATTGGAATCGCCCTCTTGGGCTTGTCCGTCACGGGGACCATCGAAATTGCGGTTGCGACCACGGCCGCCACGGCTGCGACGACGACCCTGCTCATCACCGCCACGACTGGAGTCGGTGGAGGGTTTGGCTTCGGGGGCAGTCGGCGCGCTGCCAAAGAGACCCTTCAGCCAGCCGATGAAACCGCCGGACTTGGCCGGTGCGGATTCGACGGAGCGCGGGGCGCGCGGGCGGCGCTCACGGATTTCGCTGGGATCGCGAGGGGAGCGGGGAGCCCGCGGTTCGCGGGTGCGAGCAGCACGAGGTTCACGGGGAGTCCGCGCCTGATTGTCCGACGATTCACCGCTGTCTTTACCAGTGGCCTCGTGGCGACCGGCGCGGAACGTTGGGCGATCTTCGCGTTGACGGCGGGGAGACTCCGAGGCGGAGGCGGGAGCTTCCCACTTCTGCGCCGGATGTTTGATCTCCGTGGGAGGGAGGATTTTGATTTCCGCTTTAGGCTCTTCAGCTTCGGCGGGAACGTCGGCGACCGGCTTGGGAGCGGGTGCCACGGGGGGCTGCCCAGTTGCCACGGGCGCAACTGGTTTTGGCTTTTCGACGACGACGATAGGTGCCTCCGGAGCCGCCGGTTCTTCGCTGGCGAACGGATTTTGGTATTCGCTCTGAGGCTTAACCACTTCGATCGCGGTGGGCGTGTAGGCGGTCGTCGTGGAGGCAAGAGCAGCCGCGGGGGCTGCCTTGCTGTTTCGTTTCCCGCGGGCTAGACCGGAGCCGCTGGAAGCGCCGAACGCGAAGGTCGGCTGGGTGTCGCCTTGGGCATCGCTGGGCGTTGCCTGGGCGGTCGCGGCGGTCTCAGTGGACTTATCGCCGGACGTATCTGGATCTGACATGGTTTTTGTTTGTTTTTGGCTAAGGCGCTCATCCCAAGATGGGAGAGCCGCCGAGTTGTGAGAAGGCTAACGGAGCAACGGAATCCGCGCTCAACGTCAGCCATAAGGAGCCTTTATCGCGGTCGCGGGTAGAATGAGCAACCTCAATCTCCTAGTCAGGAGACCCTTTCGGGTCCATTTTGCCTTAAAACCGCGCGGTTGGGCCCGGATATGACGGGGTCGGCCGTGCGGGGACTTGCCAGCCGTCATGGCGAGAGGCAGGGTCGGCCCATGGACAAGCTTGAAGAAATCTTTCAAATGCAAGACGCGCTGAACCAGCGGATTGGCGTCTCGCTTCCCCCGGACACCGACGAAGAAAAAACCAAGTGGATCCTCAATTACACTCGGGCGATGCAGCAGGAAACCGCCGAGCTGATCGACAGTGTGCCGTGGAAGTGGTGGGCGAAGTATCAGAAGTTCGACGAGCAGAATGCCAAGGTGGAGGTCGTCGATCTGTTTCACTTTCTCATCTCGTTGGCCCAGACGCTGGGCATGACAGCGGACGATGTTTACCAAGCCTACCTGAAGAAGAATGCGGTTAACCACCAGCGTCAGGACAGCGGCTACGTGAAGAAGGACGAGGCTGACTCGAAGCACATCTGAGCGGCTGAGGCCGGTCGCCCCGGTAGCAATGAGTCATGATCTTCCTCCGAGGCGTCACCCGGTCACGTCGCGAGGAGGCGTCTGCGCCGTTTCGGTTTTCCGTGCCGGCGTTGCGAGTTCTAGAGCGGATTGAATTCACCACGCCGGTGACTTTTCTGGTGGGTGAAAACGGTGGCGAGATAACTGTCATTGTGAGTTGCGTAGCGACGAAGCAATCCACGGTCACGGCTGGCCCGCACTTGGTTTTCGTGGATCGCCACGGTGAGCTTCGCACTCCTCGCGATGACAAAGTCTCAATCTCAGGCGCGCACGCCCACCCGATGGACGGGCACAAAAAAGCGGGGTTCGCATACCCCGCTCGGAAATTGGAGAAGCTTACCGGGAAACGACGAAGGCGGCGGTCACGTCGACAGCGGTTTCGCCTTGCTCGACGACCTTGGCGTGGAGCTTGAGCTTCGCTTTGCCATAGCGCGAGAGGGCATCCTTAAATTCGGCGATCACCGCCTGTGCAGGACGTTCACAGATCGCGCGCAAATCGCCGAGCACGGGCCGTCGATAGGCCGCGCGGCTTTCCTTGACGACGATGCGCCACTCGGCCTTTCCGGTCTCTTTCTCGTCCCTCATTAATTCCCAAACGACACCGTAGCCGGCGAGCGTGGCGAGCGAGACGAGACTGCCGCCAAACGCGGTATTGAGCGAATTCTTGTTCTGCTCCTTGGGTGCCTTCAACACAAGCGAGCGGTCGTCGCTGACCTCCACCCCGACGTCCATCGCCTTCGCGAGAGGGATCATCTCGTGGAGAAAGAGTTCGAATGCAGGGACCTTGACAGACTTCATGTGGTTGAAAGGTGTTCGCAAAAATGACCGGAGTCAAAGCAGGCGCAAGCAAGTTCGGTTTGACGCCGGAAGATCGCTGCGTTGACTCGGTGGTGATGATCGCTGTCGGACAGAGACTTAACCTCGATTTCAACCTGAAGGTCGTGCAAGGCGCGATCGAGCGGGAAGTTTCCTTCGAATCGTTGCTGACGCGGCCGACGATTGTGTCGGTTTACATGCGCAACAACACGCCGGGTTGCGACCGCCAAAACGAGAGTCTCGTTTCCCACGCCGCGGAGTTCGACGAAGCGGGCTACAATCTGGTCGCCGTGAGTCGCGACGCGTGCGGTTCCCATCAAAAATATTCGGCGAAGCAAGGCATCGACGACGTCTTGGCGAGCGATCCTGAGGATCGGTTCGCGATCGCGACCGACTCCGTGGTAGAGAAATCGATGTATGGGCGGAAGTTCACCGGCCCGGCGCGCGCGGCTTATGGGATCGCTCGCGACGGCACGGTGCTGGCGGTCGTGCCGAAGGTCGACCCGAAGGACCACGCGGAGCAGTTGCGGGCGGTGCTACCGCGTCTTTAACCGCGGCTCCAAGGATTTGGCAATCGCCGGCTGTTGTCCGCTGGCGCTGCGCCGCCCTCGGCGCGTCTAGTTACTCGCCGACTACTTCGTCCGGGTCGTGAATAATTTCACGAACTCGCCGGCAGCGCGACCGGGAGGGCGTTGTTTAGGCCAAGCAACGACGATTTTGCGTTCGGGTCGTGGGGCTTGGAGAGAGCGATATTTGGGCGAAATCGCGCGTTGGCTCCGCGTGGCCATCGCGGGCACCAACGAGATGCCGAGGCCGGCGCACACGAGTTCCTGCACGGTTTCGAGCTGGGCGCTGCGGAAGCTGATCTTGGGCTTTACGTCGCGCCGATCGCAGAAGCCCAGCACTTGGTCGCCGAGACAGTGCGCTTCCTTCATCACGATTAATTTCTCGCCGGACAGATCAGCGGCGCAGACGACACGTTTGCGGGCGAGGGGATGCCTGGGAGGCACTGCCAACAGCAGTTCCTCCGTGAACAATTCCTGCACCACGAGGCCGTCGTCCTCGATCGGCTGGCTGGCGAGCGCGAAGTCGATTTCGTAGGCATGCATCAATTTGAGCAACCGCGCCGTGGTGTCCTCGTGCACGGCGATTTCGACGCCGGGAAATTTTTCGCTGAACCGCGCCATCGCGTGCGGCAACATGTAGGGCGCGATCGTCGGCAGCACCCCGATGGTGACGGTGCCGCGCAGGAGGTCCCAAGCCTCCGTCGCTTCGCGCTTGGCCGCCTCCACTTCCTCGAGGATCCGGACCGCGCGTCGCAGAAACGCCTCGCCGTGCGCCGTCAATTTGGCGCGGCGCTGACCGCGATCGAAGAGGCGTTCGCCGAGTTCGTCCTCCAGTTTCCGGATTTGCTGGCTGAGGGAGGGCTGAGAGACGTAACACTGCTCGGCGGCTCGGGAGAAATTGCCCATGCGGGCGAGCGATACGAAATAACGGAGTTGATGGATTTCCATAGGCAAAAACTATGACTGCTAGAGGAACAAAGTATTCAGCAATAGCTCGCAACCTGAATTATTGAGAGGAGACTAAGTTATGCTTTCGTTTGAACACCTCGAGTTGCTGCCCCCATCGTGGCGACTCACTCTCTTTCCCGAAGCGTTGCTCGCTTCCCTCGGAACAACCTGAAGAATCCTTAACTGATCAACTCTATGGACGCACCCAATCAAGAAACTAGCGGCGGCAAATGCCCTTTCCCCCATCTGCATGGCGGCCAGCCCGCGAACACCCACCCCAGCGTGGGCGGTCGGTCCAACCGCGACTGGTGGCCCAATCAGCTCAATCTTAAAATCCTTCATCAAAACTCGAGTCTCTCCGATCCCATGGGCGAGGGTTTCGACTATGCTGAGGAGTTCAAGCAGCTCGATCTCAAGGCGATCAAGGCCGACCTCTACGGGTTGATGACCGATTCACAGGACTGGTGGCCCGCCGACTTCGGCCACTACGGACCATTTTTCATTCGCATGGCCTGGCACAGTGCGGGCACTTACCGCACTGGCGACGGCCGCGGCGGTGGCGGCACCGGCCAACAGCGCTTCGCCCCGCTCAATAGTTGGCCGGACAACGCCAATCTCGACAAGGCGCGCCGCCTCCTCTGGCCGATTAAGCAGAAATACGGCAACCAGATTTCCTGGGCCGACCTGATGATCCTCACTGGCAATTGCGCGCTCGAGTCGATGGGCTTCAAGACCTTTGGCTTCGGTGGCGGTCGCGCCGACACGTGGGAGCCGGAAGAGGACGTCTACTGGGGCGCGGAGGCCGATTGGCTGGGCGACAAGCGCTACTCGGGCGACCGCGAACTCGAGAATCCCCTCGGTGCCGTGCAGATGGGCCTGATCTACGTCAACCCGCAGGGACCAAACGGCAACCCCGACCCGCTGGCATCGGCCCGCGATATTCGGGAAACCTTCAAGCGCATGGCGATGAACGACGAGGAAACCGTCGCCCTCATCGCCGGCGGCCACTCCTTTGGCAAGACGCACGGTGCGGCCCCCGAATCGCATGTCGGACGCGAACCGGAAGCCGCTAGCATGGCTGGCCAGGGTCTCGGTTGGAGCAACAGCCACGGCAGTGGCAAAGGCCCCGACACCATCACCAGCGGAATCGAAGTCACGTGGACGACTACGCCGACGAAGTGGAGCAATAACTATTTCGAAAATCTCTTCGGCTACGAATGGGAACTCTCGAAGAGTCCGGCCGGGGCGCACCAGTGGGTTGCCAAGACCGACCAGGCCACCGTGCCCGACGCGTTTGATCCGGCCAAGAAACACCGGCCGACGATGTTGACGACCGATCTTTCGCTGCGGCTCGACCCGGCTTACGAAAAGATCTCCCGGCGTTTTCTCGAAAACCCCGACCAGTTTGCCGATGCCTTTGCTCGCGCGTGGTTCAAGCTCACGCACCGCGACATGGGTCCGAAGTCCCTCTATCTCGGGGTGGAGGTTCCGGCTGAAGACCTCATTTGGCAGGATCCCGTTCCCGCCGTTGCCCATCAGTTGATCGACGCTGGAGACATCGCCTCGCTCAAGGAGAAGGTTCTCGCCTCGGGCTTATCGATTCCGGAGCTCGTCTCCACGGCGTGGGCCTCGGCTTCGACTTTCCGCGGTTCCGACAAACGCGGTGGCGCCAACGGTGCCCGCATCCGTCTCGCGCCGCAGAAGGATTGGGAAGTTAATCAACCCGCTCGGCTCGCCAAGGTGCTCAAAGCGCTGGAAGGCGTGCAAGCGGCCTTCAACGCTGCGCAGAGCGGCGGCAAGCAAGTCTCGCTGGCCGATCTGATCGTGCTCGGTGGTGCTGCGGCGGTCGAACAGGCCGCGAAGAAAGCCGGACACGCGGTCGACGTTCCCTTCACCCCCGGCCGGAGCGACGCCTCGCAGGAGCTGACCGATGCCGAATCGTTCACCGCCCTCGAACCGATGGCCGACGGCTTCCGCAACTACCAGAAATCCAAGCATCCGCTCCCCACTGAGCGACTGCTGATCGATCGGTCGCAATTGCTCACGTTGACTGCACCGGAGATGACGGTGCTCATCGGCGGTCTGCGCGTCCTCAACGCCAACCATGGCAAGTCCCCGCTCGGCGTCTTCACGTCGCGGCCGGAGACGCTCACCAACGACTTCTTCGTCAACCTGCTCGACATGGGCAACGTGGTGAAGGCGACCTCGGAAGCCGAAGCCACCTTCGAGGTGCGCGACCGCGCCACCGGCGATGTGAAGTGGACCGGCACCCGGGTCGACATGGTCTTTGGTTCCAACTCCCAGCTGCGCGCCATCGCCGAAGTCTACGGGCAGAACGACGCGCAAGCGAAGTTCGTCAAGGACTTCGTGGCCGCCTGGAACAAGGTGATGAACGCTGATCGCTTCGACATCGCCTGAGCGAGCATCGCGCCCCTCAAGTAATTCAGCGCCACGCCGCGGTTCACCCCGCGCGTGGCGCTTTTTTGTGAGCAGGGGTTTTCTCAAACCATTTTATGGGTATTTACGTGACTCAACCGACCCCAACCCGTAGTGTTTTCGGCGATGGCGGAGGATTATCCGAAGACGATGATGGAACTGGAAAGTCGCTTCAACACGGAAGCGGCGTGTCGGAG
>Ga0105053_10001416_pt1 | contig 38342 bp, 36 predicted proteins | sample BON01_FD_78093 | JGI IMG/M metagenome (GOLD analysis project Ga0105053, IMG submission 78093) | Freshwater microbial communities from Lake Bonney liftoff mats and glacier meltwater in Antarctica - BON-01 | ecosystem: Environmental > Aquatic > Freshwater > Ice > Glacier meltwater | place: Lake... | reverse complement strand
GCTCAGCATACTCAGCCGTGATCGCACTAGTTTTGGGCTTGAGGCCGAGCTCGTCCTCTTCTTCACCAAAGATGTAAGCAACCTGTTGCACCAAATCGATGAGACCTGTGAAATTTTCCTCAGCACCGATAGGAATAAATAGCGGATGCGCGTTGGCACCGAGCTTTTCACGCATCTCGTCAACCGCGCGGAAGAACTCCGCTCCGGTGCGATCCATCTTGTTCACGAAAGCAATACGAGGAACGTTGTATTTGTTAGCCTGACGCCAAACAGTCTCAGACTGGGGCTGGACACCGGCGACAGCACAGAATACCGCGATCGCGCCATCAAGCACACGCATCGAACGCTCAACCTCGGCCGTGAAATCCACGTGCCCAGGAGTATCAATGATATTAATGCGTTGATTGATGCCTTCCCACGGACCTGTAGAAGCGTTCCAAGCGCAGGAAATAGCAGCTGCAGTAATCGTGATACCACGTTCACGTTCTTGCTCCATCCAATCAGTCACCGCAGTGCCCTCGTGGACTTCGCCAATTTTATGCACGGCTCCGGAGTAGTAAAGAATACGCTCTGAAGTAGTTGTCTTACCGGCATCAATATGCGCTGCGATACCGATGTTACGCGTCCATTCCATAGGAAATGGGCGATCTTTGGAATTAACCTCTGAGACCTTACTCTTGTCAGTTACGATGGAAATTTCAGCAGACATGACGTAATATTACCAACGGAGGTGAGCAAAAGCACGGTTAGCTTGGGCCATCTTGTGCGAGTCTTCCTTCTTCTTCACGACCCCGCCAGTGTTATTGTAAGCATCGACGATTTCATTCGCGAGGGCGTCGCACATTGTGATTCCCTTACGGCCGCTAGCAGCGCGAACGATCCAACGCAGTGCGACGGATTCTTGACGCTCAAAGGAGATTTCAACCGGCACCTGGTAAGTAGCACCACCAACACGGCGGCTCTTCACTTCCAGACGCGGACGGGCATTTTCCATCGCACCAAGGAGCAAATCCACAGGATTACCCTTATCGAGCTTCGCGGATACTTTCTCGAAAGCTCCGTAAACAATGCGTTGAGCAATGTTCTTCTTACCGCTCTTCATAACGACATTTACTAAGTGAGCCACGAGTGGGCTCTTGTAGCGAATATCTGGATCTACCTTGCGTTTGGTTGCTCTGTGGCGACGTGACATATCTTAAATGGGTTGAAAATTTGGATTACTTACCGGCCTTAGGACGCTTAACTCCGTATTTTGAACGGCTGCGACGACGTTTCTCTACACCGGTAGCATCCAATGCACCGCGAACGATGTGATAGCGGACACCAGGGAGATCCTTCACACGACCACCACGCACAAGCACAATACTATGCTCCTGCAGAGAATGACCTTCATCAGGAATGTAGGAAATCACTTCATTACCATTCGTGAGACGAACCTTAGCTACCTTACGGATAGCAGAGTTTGGCTTCTTTGGTGTGCGCGTCATTACCTGGGTGCAAACCCCGCGGCGAAATGGATTGCTCTCCAAGGCTGGAGACTTGGATTTCGCGACTACCTTGCGGCGGCCTTTGCGAACGAGCTGATTGATAGTCGGCATACGATTTATATAGGTGTGAAAGTGGAGAAAAGAGGAAGAAGCTACCAAGCGTCAAAAGCTCGGCAAGAACATTTTGGCGAAATGTAGTAATTTTGAGAAACAAGTCTTAATAACCTGTTTCACAATAAGGAAATGCGTTTCTCAGGAGTGCTGAAAACACGCCAACCAAATCGAGAGTCGGTCACTCTCATTTATTTGAGGATTCTCAGCAAGCACGATCTTGCATCTGGGCGAGAAATATGGCCCCTGCCCTGCTTTGGGACATTCTTGGTCAAAAAAAAACGCCCGGCCTAAAAGGCCGGGCGCTAAACCATATGGAGCTAGGCTCAACATATAGTTTTTTGGCGGGAGGACTAACAAGTTCGGTAAATCTGCTGCCTTTGACAAGCAGATTTTATTCGTCTCGTAAAAATAAAAGACCGCAGATGTAAACATCTGCGGTCTGAAATTATATTGCTGAGTATATATCAGTTAGCTCGCTTCGGTAACTTCAGGTTCCACTACTGCTGGTTCCTCATCGGGGATCCCATCTCCGAAAGGAAGGGTGATCTTGACCTGCTTGTATTTCGGTAGACCTGTGCCCGCCGGAATCAAATGACCCATGATAACGTTTTCCTTGAAGCCCTTCAGCATATCGACCTTGCCCAAGGTAGACGCATCCGTGAGCACACGGGTGGTTTCCTGGAAGGAAGCTGCTGAAATAAAGCTCTCGGTTTCAAGCGATGCCTTGGTGATACCAAGTAAGATCGGTTCAGCTTCGGCAGGTTTACCACCAGCATCTTCGATTCGCTTGTTATCAGACAAGAAGGAGGAGCGATCCACCTGCTCACCCCAGAAGAATTCACTGTCACCGGGATCGGTGATGCGAACCTTGCGGAGCATCTGACGGATGATAATTTCGATATGCTTATCGTTAATCGTCACACCCTGCAGACGGTATACCTCTTGCACCTGCGAGATGAGGAAATCGTAGAGCGCACTAGGCCCAAGAATTTCAAGAATCTCATGCGGATCGGCGGAACCTTCCGTCAGGTGCTGCCCCTTATGAACGACGTCGCCAGGTTGAACAATGATGTGCTTACCAGTTGCGATGAGGTGTTCCTCTTCTTGAGCGGTTTCCTCATTGGTGACGACCAACTTGCGTTTGGCACGCACGGTTCCTTCAAAGGAAACGACGCCATCGATGCGAGACATCGCAGTGGCATCCTTCGGACGGCGAGCCTCAAACAGCTCAGCGACACGAGGAAGACCTCCAGTGATATCCTTGGTTTTCGACGCCTGACGCGGGGTCTTGGCGAGCAACGCTCCCGGAGCGATGGTATCGCCTTCGTTGACGGAAATCTGCGCGCCAACCGGAATAGCATAAGCAGCGAGGGCTTTGTTCTTTGAATCGCGAACTTCGATTTGAGGATTAAGGTCTTCCTTGTGATCGATGATCACGGCGGCGATGCGACCAGAGGCCTCATCGAGCTCACGCTTCAACGTCACACCCGGGATCATATCCTTGAAGACCAGCTTACCACCCTTTTCAGAGAGCACGGGCACATTGTAAGGATCCCATTGAGCCAACGGTGCACCCTTGGCAATTTTCTCCCCATCGGCCACGTGGAGAAAGGAACCCACCACAATGTTGTAGGTTTCGATTTCACGTTCCTCTTCATCAACGATTGTGATGGTGCCAGTCTTATTGAGCACGATCGAAGCGCCTTCAGCCGTTTCCACGAGACGGAGTCCACGGTATTTCACAATACCAGCAGCCCGCACACGAATTTCAGGAGTCTTAAACCCACCAGACGCCACACCACCGATGTGGAAGGTCCGCATCGTGAGCTGAGTGCCAGGTTCTCCAATCGACTGAGCGGCAATGATACCGACAGAATCGCCGGCCTTAGCTACCTTGCTCGTCGCAGGATTGATACCATAGCTCTTCGCCGTGATGCCAAAAGGACTGTTCGAAGTTAACGGTGAAAGCACTTTCACACGCTCAATACCGAGGTCGTCAATCTTGGCAGCGGATTCCTCAGTGACGAGTTCTCCAGCTGCGACAATGATTTCGCTTGGGTTGATTGGGTTGATGACATCATCGCAGGCGAAACGACCGACGATACGTTCGCTGAGCGGAACGATTTCGTCGTCACCTTCGTAGATAGCCTTCTTCCAGACACCGTCACGATTACCTTCATCGTCCTCAGTGATGACCACATCCATAGCCACATCGCAAAGTTTACGGGTAAGGTAACCGGCATCTGCTGTCTTCAGAGCGGTATCCGCGAGCCCCTTACGGGCGCCATGAGTGGAGATGAAGTATTCGAGGACTGTCAGACCTTCACGGAAAGACGACAGAATCGGACGTTCGATAATTTCACCGGAAGGCTTCGCCATCAAACCACGAGTTCCACACAACTGGCGAACCTGCTGTTTGTTACCACGAGCACCGGAGTCCATCATGATGTAAACAGGGTTCACTTCCTCGCGGCCTTCGTTGGTCTGCAACTTAGTAAACACTTCCTTGGCGATGGCGTCGGTAGTGCCGGTCCAAAGATCGATCACCTTATTTTTCCGTTCACCTTCGGTAATGATACCCTTGTTGAACTGACCCTCGACCTCGGCGATCTTTATACGGGTAGCCGCGACGATATCCTTCTTTGCCTCGGGGATGATCATGTCATCGATACCGATTGAAATGCCGGCCTGGAAGGCGGCTTGGAAACCAAGCTCCTTCAAGCGATCAAGCGACTCAACAGTCTCACCCTGCCCTCTAGCCTTGTAGGTGTTCAGAATCAAATCACCAAGCTTCGCTTTTGGCACAGGGAAGTTCACGTAACCGAGTTCAGGCGGCCAGATCTCGTTAAAGATCGCGCGGCCAACCGTCGTGCGAAGAATTTTCTTCTCCTTGTTACCGTAGAACGTGTCGCGACCAAGATCCGGATTTGGAAGATCGATCCATTGGTGAACCGTCGCCGCTCCATCATCCTTGGCGAACATCACCTCTCTAGTGCTAGCAAACAAAGGCACGCGCTCATTTTTGGCCGCATGTTTGCGCGGCTCAATCGTGAGATAGTAAGCACCCAGGACAATATCCTGTGAAGGCGTGAGAATTGGCTTACCGGAGGAAGGCGAGAAGATGTTATTCGTCGCCATCATGAGGAGTTTGCACTCCATGATCGCTTCGAGAGAAAGTGGCACGTGAACAGCCATCTGATCACCGTCGAAATCGGCGTTGTAAGCTGTGCAGACAAGTGGGTGAACACGAATAGCTTCACCTTCAATCAACACAGGCTCGAAAGCTTGGATTGAAAGACGATGCAACGTAGGTGCACGATTCAACAGGATCGGATGGCCCTTGGTGACTTCTTCCAGAATATCCCACACTTCAGGGGATTTCTTTTCGATCATCTTACGCGCACCACGAACGGTGTGCACGAATCCGAGTTCCTTCAGGCGTCGAATGATAAACGGCTCGAACAGAACGAGCGCCATCTTCTTCGGCAAACCGCATTGGTTGAGCTTGAGCTCAGGACCGATCACGATGACGGAACGACCGGAGTAATCGACGCGCTTACCGAGCAAGTTTTGACGGAAACGTCCCTGTTTGCCCTTCAGCATATCGGAGAGCGATTTGAGAGCGCGGTTACCTGCGCCAGTCACCGGACGTCCATGACGACCATTATCAAAGAGAGCATCCACTGCTTCTTGCAGCATGCGCTTCTCATTGTGAATGATGACGTCGGGAGTCTTCAGTTGCATCAAGTTTTTCAACCGATTGTTACGGTTGATTACTCGGCGATAGAGATCGTTGAGATCGGAAGTCGCGAAACGACCACCTTCGAGAGGCACGAGTGGACGAAGATCAGGAGGGACCACAGGAAGCACTTCGAGCACCATCCATTCTGGACGGGAATGCGAGTGGATGAAACCTTGGATCACCTTCAGGCGCTTCGAGAGCTTCTTCTTGATCTGCTTCGACTTTGTCGCGCGCATCTGCTCCTGCAACTCGGCCACGGTAGCTTCGAGATCAGTGCGGGCGAGACCATCACGAACCGCTTCAGCACCCATCTTGGCGACGAAAGAATCATCTCCATACTCATCAAGAGCCTGACTATACTCAGTCGCAGTCAATAACTGGTGAGGTTCGAGCGGGGTCTTGCCCGGATCGATCACCATGTAGTTTTCGTAATAAATCACGCGTTCGAGAGCACGAGCAGTCATGTCGAGCAAGAGTCCCAGACGACTCGGCATGCTCTTCAGGAACCAGATGTGCGTAACTGGCACGGCGAGTTCGATGTGGCCCATGCGCTCGCGACGGACACGGGCTATAGTCACTTCGACGCCGCAACGATCACAGACAACATCCTTGTATTTGATGCGTTTGTATTTACCGCAGGCACATTCGTAATCACGAACAGGGCCGAAGATCTTTTGGCAGAAAAGACCGCCCGGCTCGGGCTTGAATGTGCGATAGTTGATCGTCTCGGGGTTCTTAACCTCGCCCTTCGACCAATTGCGAATGGTCTCAGGAGCTGCGACGGTGATAGAGACGCAATCGAAAGGACTTTCGACGTCCCCCATTGCATCGCGCGCGTCATCGCGTGCGGCGGATCCGGCTGTTTCAGAAGGTTGGATGCTCATATGTGCTTTCCTATTTTGTTTTTAAAGGATGCTAAATGACTCAGGAACCGTAGCCCAGTGAGTCGCGTTTGTTGAGCTTGATATCCAATCCGAGGGACTGGATTTCCTTGATCAACACGTTGAAGGACTCGGGTGTGCCGGCCCGCAGTGTATTGTCGCCCTTGACGAGCGATTCGTAGATCTTGGTGCGGCCCTGCACATCGTCAGATTTGACGGTGAGCAATTCCTGGAGGGTATGCGCCGCGCCATAAGCTTCGAGCGCCCACACTTCCATTTCACCAAAACGCTGACCACCGTATTGGGCTTTACCGCCCAAAGGTTGCTGCGTGACGAGAGAGTAAGGACCGACGGCACGAGCGTGAATCTTATGGGAAACCAAGTGATTCAATTTCATCATGTAGATGTAGCCGACCACGACCTCCTGATCGATTTTTTCACCAGTGCGACCGTCAAAGAGCGGGCTTTTACCGGAAGGAGGAAGATTCGCATCTTTGAGATATTCACGAACCTTTTTCTCAGGGATACCATCGAACACTGGCGTGGCGACCTTGATACCGAGCTTCTTACAAGCCCAACCCAAGTGAGTCTCCAACACCTGCCCCACGTTCATGCGAGAAGGCACGCCGAGAGGGTTCAAACAGATTTCCACAGGGGTTCCATCTGGGAGGAAAGGCATATCTTCTTCGGGCACGATCTTGGCGACGACACCCTTATTACCGTGACGACCAGCCATCTTATCACCGACCTCGAGCTTATGCTTCGTGGCAATGTAAACCTTAACCTGCTTGATCGCACCGCTGCCATCACCTTCACCGGATTCGACTGAGGTCACCTTACGTTCACGATCACCTTCGAGTTCGTCAAATTTGACCTGATATGAACCAATGATTTCCATGATCTTGATGCGCACTGGAGAGGGATCAATCAGCACATGCTTAGAAACCGCCGCGAGCTTACGCAGGAGAGTCTTTGTGATCTTGCGATTAGCAGGGATGATGATTTCACCCGACTCGCCGTTTATCACGTCGAGAGGGATTTTCTCTCCAAGGAGAATATTCGAGAGCGCTTCCGTGAGGCCTTCACGCAACTTATCCATCTGCGTTTTGTATTCCTCTTGGATTTGCTTGATCTGACGACGACGGTCAGAAGGCGACAAGCGCTCGAGTTCATCATCGATCCGGGAAGAGACCTTCACGTCCATGACGATACCAGCCGCACCTGATGGCACGACCAACGAGGTGTCTTTCACGTCGGCAGCCTTCTCCCCAAAGATAGCGCGAAGCAGCTTTTCTTCAGGAGCGAGCTCGGTCTCAGACTTCGGCGTGATCTTACCAACGAGAATATCGGTCGGCTTAACTTCTGCACCGATACGGATAACACCGTTATGGTCGAGGTTTTTGAGGGCTTCTTCACCTACGTTCGGAATATCACGAGTGATTTCTTCCGCTCCGAGTTTGGTGTCACGTGCTGTGACTTCGTATTCCTGAATATGAATCGAAGTGAAGATGTCTTCTTTGAGAACCTTCTCGGAAATCAGGATAGCATCCTCGAAGTTGTAACCGTTCCACGGCATGAAGCCGACGAGCACATTACGACCGAGAGCCATTTCCCCCTTCTCTGTCGAAGGACCATCAGCAATGATCTGACCAGGCTTGATCTTTTGGCCGCGATCAACAATCGGCTTTTGGTTGAAGCAGGTGCCAGCATTCGAACGCATGAATTTACGCAGTTCGTGGACCTCTACACCGTTTTTCGGGTCGGATTTTACCACACGAGGCATCTCACCGTCTTTTGTGACAACAATTCGCTTACCATCGACGGAGGCAACCACACCACCCGTGTCGGAAACGACGACGATCTTCGAGTCACGCGCGACGCGTTCCTCGATACCGGTTCCCACGAAAGGAGATTCGGCCTGCAAAAGTGGCACACCTTGACGTTGCATATTGGCACCCATGAGCGCGCGATTGGCATCATCGTGCTCAAGGAACGGAATCATTCCCGCGGCGATCGAAATCACCTGCTTCGGCGAAACGTCCATGTAGTTCACCTCGTCGGGGACGACTTCGAGAAACTCTCCGTCCTGTCGGACGGTGACTTTACCAACAAAGTTACCCTTCTCGTCGATTTCGGAATTAGCCTGAGCAATGATTTTGCCCTCTTCCTGATCGGCCGTGAGGTATTCGATTTTATCTGAAACACGACCATCCTTCACGAGACGGTAAGGTGTCTCGATAAAGCCAAATTCATTAACTCGAGCATACGTCGCCAGAGAGTTAATCAGGCCGATGTTCGGACCTTCAGGAGTCTCAATTGGGCAGATACGACCGTAGTGGGATGGATGCACATCGCGCACCTCGAAACCGGCGCGTTCACGATTCAGACCACCGGGTCCGAGAGCAGAAAGACGACGCTTATGCGTCACTTCAGCCAGCGGATTGATTTGATCCATGAACTGAGACAATTGTGAACGAGCGAAGAAATCGCGGATCACGGTAGTCAATGCCTTCGGATTGATCAGCTTCTGAGGAGTGATCGAATCGACACTTTGGTCATACATCGTCATACGCTCGCGAACGAGACGCTCCGTGCGGCTGAGACCGAGACGGCATTGGTTGGCAAGTAATTCGCCAACGGTGCGAACGCGACGTGATCCGAGGTGATCGATATCATCGACCACACCTTCACCGCGCTTGAGCCGGACCAGATACTTCGTAGCCGCGACGATATCGCCGGACTCGAGCACTCGCTGTTCCAGCTCTACCTTGAGGCCGAGCTTCTGGTTGATCTTGTAACGACCCACGCGACCAAGATCGTAGCGCTTCGGATCAAAGAAGAGACGCTTCAGTAACGCTTTTGCGTTGGCAGTTGTAGGCGGCTCACCGGGACGGAGACGCTTATAAATTTCCTTAAGGGCTTCCTCTTCGTTGCGAGTAGGATCCTTCTTGAGCGCGCGAATGATAGCGCCTTCATCATTGGCCGTATCGATGACACGAATCACGGAGATGTCGTGCTTCTCGAAAGTGCGCACAATTGCCTTCGTGAGAGGCTCGAAAGCACGGGCCAAGACCACACCCTTTTGGGCGTCGATCGCATCTTCGACCAAGACCAAAGCAGACACATTGTCCATGCCCAGTGCATTGGAAACCTTCAGATCATTGATATCGTAGAAGAGATTCAGGATATCGATATCGCTGGAATATCCGACCGCACGAAGTAGGGTCGTGATGAGAAACTTACGACGACGACGACGACGGTCGAGGTAAACGTAGAGCAAATCATTGTTGTCGAACTGCACCTCCAACCAGGTGCCACGATCAGGAATGATTCGGAAAGAGTGGAGCATCTTGCCGTTGGCATGCGGGCTAACCTCAAAGGCTATACCCGGCGAACGGTGAAGCTGAGAAACAACGACGCGCTCAGCACCGTTGATAATGAACGAGCCACGCTCGGTCACCATGGGGATTTCACCCATGTAAATTTCTTCGTCCTTGATGTAATCCTCTTCGCGTAAACGGAGCTTCACGTATAGAGGCACCGAATAGGTAACTCCATCGCGTAGGCATTCGATCTCACTATACTTCGGATCAGCCAAGGTATAGGAAACGTATTCCAACATCAGGCGCGCATCGTAGGACTCGATGGGAAACACCTCACTAAACACGGCCTCGAGTCCCTGCAACTTGCGCTCTTTTTCGGGCAGCCCCCTTTGGAGGAAATCCAGATAAGACGTGATCTGTATCTCGATCAGGTTTGGCGGCGGAATGACTTCGCGAAGATTGCCGAAGTTTTTGCGATCAGATTGTGTGCGGTCGGCCATGTAGTTACCCGGTTGGATGAAGTGGGGGGCGCTAGAGCGAGCTTAACGGAGTGCGCGGCTCAGCGACGAATGAACGGAATGAGAAAAGGCAAAGGACAGGCCGCGTTGGAACACGGCCTGTCCTGATAAATTTGGACGTTTTGAAGTAGAATCAGCCAAGTGAATTACTTGAGCTCGACCTTAGCACCAGTGGCCTCGAGTTTCTTCTTGGTCTCTTCAGCGTCGTCCTTAGGGGCAGCTTCCTTGACGGCCTTAGGAGCGCCTTCGACCAAGTCTTTAGCTTCCTTAAGACCCAAGCCGGTGATGGAACGGACTTCTTTAATAACGGCGATCTTGTTCGGGCCTGCTTCGAGGAGAATGACATCAAATTCAGTCTTCTCTTCAGCAGGTTCAGCAGCACCAGCAGGAGCAGCGGCAGCGGCAGCGGCAGGAGCAGCGGCGGAAACGCCCCACTTCTCTTCAAGGGCCGAAACGAGTTCAGCGATTTCGAGGACTGATTGGCCGGAGAGCCAGTCGATTACTTCGTCTTTTGTGATGTTGCTCATAATGAATATCTCCTGTTCGTGACTAGCGACTTACTGAGTAAGTGTATTTAAGAGACGTATCTCCTAGTCTTGAACGGTTAATTGGATTTTCTTGGACGCCACGCAGAACGCGGCACTTTTGAAATGGGTTGATAGAATAGTTGAGAATTAAGCTTCCTCGGCGGCGCGGATCTTGGCCTGGAGGACATTGACGACGCTTTGTGGCACCGCGTTAAGAACGCGCACCAGCATCGTGCCGGGTTGACTGAGAAGTCCGAGAAGTTGACCGCGCAGCGCATCGAGTGACGGCAGAGCAGCGAGGGCCTTTACGTCGTCGGCATTCAGCAACTTATTACTGAGAATGGCTGACTTAACTTCGACCTTCTTCTTCGTCTTGAAGAATTCCGTGACGGCTTTCGCCGCTCCGGAAGAATTATCACCACCAACAATGATGGCGGTCGGGCCGGTGAGACTCTCCTCGAATTCGGGAAGTCCCAATGCCTTAGCAGCCACACGGAGTGAACTGTTCTTCACGACGTGAAACTCGGCGTTTTCCTTTCGGAGTTCAGCGCGAAGCTCGGCGACATCAGCAACGGTAACACCGGCGAAGTTGGTCAGGATAACGTAATCGGACTTCTTGAGGTGAGTCTCGACTTCGGTGACTAGATATTTTTTTTCAGCTCTCATGGTCGTGCGGCTTAGTAGTTGCTGAACTCGGAGGAAGCCAGACGAACCCCGGGGCTCATACTGGAGGAAATATAAATGCTCTTGATGTAACCGTGGCCCTTGTAGGTCGCGGGACGAGCTTTGCCGATTGCCTCGATTACAGCCTTGGTATTTTCAAGGATCTTCTCGGTGCCGAAAGAACGCTTACCGACGCCAAGGCCGATGTTTGCACTCTTGTCCATTTTGAATTCTACGCGACCGGCTTTCACGGCCTGAATCGCTGCGGCGATATCATCGGTGACGGTGCCGCTCTTGGGATTAGGCATCAGGCCTTTGGGACCGAGGATGCGGGCCAAGGTGCGAACCTTCTTCATCGCATCGGTCGTGGCTATCGCGACATCGAAGTCGAGCCAACCATCGCTGATCTTCGCCATTACATCTTCCAAACCAGCGGTTTCAGCGCCAGCGGCGAGTGCGGCTTCGGGATCATCGGTGAAGACAACGACGTTCACCTGCTTACCGGACCCATGCGGCAAAGGCGTGGTGCCACGCACCATCTGCTCACCGGCACGGGGATCAACTCCCAAGCGGATTGAAAGTTCGACGGTCTCGTCGAACTTGGTTGCGGGGAATTTCGCAATGAGGCCCAAAGCCTCAGTGAGCGAATATTCCGCGGTCAAATCAGCAACCTTGGCGGCGCTGACGTATCGTTTGCTGTGTTTTTCCATCAATGACTCCTTGCGGTGCAGACGTCCGATAAGGACTCCCGCGGCGAGTGGGTTGTAGTAGTTAGATTATTTAGTCGATGACGTCGATGCCCATGCTGCGGGCGGTGCCGGCGATCACCTTGATTGCGGCTTCATCATCGTTGGCGTTGAGATCCTTCTCCTTGAGCTTAACGATCTCGAGAATCTGCTTCCTCGTCACCTTGCCGACCTTGTCCTTGTTCGGAGTAGCTGAACCGGAAGCAATCTTAGCTGCCTTCTTGAGGAGAACAGCCGCGGGAGGCGATTTGAGGATGAACGTAAAGCTCTTATCAGCAAAGACCGTGATGACAACAGGCAGGATCATACCGTTCTGTTCCTTGGTCTTGGCGTTGAATTCTTTACAGAACGCCATGATGTTTACGCCTTGCGCACCGAGTGCAGGACCGACCGGCGGGGCCGGGTTGGCAGCGCCAGCAGGCAGTTGGAGACGGATGTAGCCTTTGATCTTCTTAGCCATGAGAGTGAATGATATTCAGTTTAATAAATGAGAGATAGTGACGGTGTCTGCGGGCACCCGAGTTATTCGGTATAGCGCTCCACTTGCCAGTATTCGAGTTCGACCGGTGTAAACCGGCCAAAAATAGAGACGGAAATTTTGAGCTTACCACGGTCCGGATCGATTTCATCGATTCGGCCAGTGAGGTTGGTAAAGGCACCATCGGTGACCTTAACTTCTTCACCTTCGGTGTATTGAACCTTAGGCACTTCTTTGCCATTGGCCGCTTCAATGCGAGCGCGGATCTCGTCAACTTCAGCCTGACGCAAGGCAGCTGGGGCTGCGCCACCAACAAAACCGATGACGCCTGACGTTTCCTTCACGAAATACCACGGCTTGTTGATCAGCACGTTATTTTCGTCGAAAAGATGCATCTGGATAAAGACATAACCCGGATACAGTTTCCGAGTCTTAGTCGATTTCTTACCATTTTTAACCTCAGAAACGACTTCCGTCGGCAGGAGCACTTCGAAGATATGATCGTCGAGTTCCTCGATGGTGGTAAACTTATCGATGTATGCCTTAACCTTGTTCTCCTGACCGGAGAGTGTGTGGAGGGCAAACCACTGAGCAGTGGCAGGAGCTGTAATTTCAGACGACATGGACAATTAGCTGACCAATTGCGTGAATAGATCCACGAATTGGTAAAGTGAGAAATCGCTGATACTTGTGAAGACACCTAACAATGCAGCCGCGATAACGACGACTATAGTGGAATCGCGCAACTCCGTCTTGGTAGGCCAGGCGGCTTTTTGGAGCTCACCGACCATCTCTCCGAGAAAGATTCGTATGCTGCGGAACGGGTTCTTCATGAATGTCTATTTTTTAGTGGCAGGGGCGGAGGGAGTCGAACCCGCAACCAACGGTTTTGGAGACCGCTACTCTACCAATTGAGCTACACCCCTATACTATAATTTTTTAGACGACATCGCCGAGGGCCCTAAACAGAGGCCTCGGCGAGGTGTTTTAAGTGTTTTTTAAGACAAGACCTTACTTTATGATCTCAGTAATACGGCCAGCACCAATTGTGCGACCACCTTCACGGATAGCGAACTTCTGGGTGGTTTCCATCGCGATCGGCAAAATGAGGTCGATCTCTACTGCGATGTTGTCACCAGGCATCACCATCTCCACGCCTTCGGGAAGATTAACAACCCCTGTCACATCCGTGGTGCGGAAGTAGAACTGGGGACGGTAGCCCTTAAAGAAAGGCGTGTGGCGGCCACCTTCGTCCTTCGAAAGGACGTAGATTTCAGCCTTAGCCGTCTGGTGAGGAGTAATCGACTTCGGAGCAGCTAGGCACTGACCACGCTCAATAGCATCTTTATCGACGCCACGGAGGAGAATACCAACGTTGTCACCTGCTTGACCGCTATCGAGCAGCTTGCGGAACATTTCGATACCAGTGACAACCGTGGTGACGGTATCTCTCAAGCCAACGATTTCAACATTGTTGGTGACCTTGATCGAACCACGCTCGATACGACCAGTAGCAACCGTGCCGCGACCCGTGATTGAGAACACATCCTCAACGGACATGAGGAAAGGCTTATCGAGTTCACGAGCCGGCTCAGGGATTTCAGCATCAATCGCTGCCATTAGAGCAGTGATTGCGGCATCACCTTCAGGCTTACCTTCGAGGGCAGCCGTTGCAGATCCGCGAACGATGACAGCATTGTCGCCATCAAAATGATACTTGCTAAGAAGCTCACGGACTTCCATTTCAACGAGCTCAAGAAGCTCTTCGTCGTCGATGAGATCGACTTTATTAAGGAATACCACGATCTTCGGCACACCGACCTGACGAGCGAGCAGGATGTGCTCACGAGTCTGAGGCATCGGACCATCGGAAGCGGAAACGACCAAGATAGCGCCGTCCATTTGGGCAGCACCAGTGATCATGTTCTTCACGAAGTCAGCGTGACCTGGGCAGTCAACGTGAGCGTAGTGACGATTTTCGGTCTCATACTCTACGTGAGCCACTGAGATCGTTACGATCTTGGAAGCGTCACGAACTGTGCCGCCCTTAGCGATGTCAGCGTAGCTTTTGGCCTCAGCGAGGCCTTTACGCGCTTGGACAGCGAGAATTGCGGTCGTCGTGGTAGTTTTACCATGGTCAACGTGGCCGATTGTGCCGACGTTGACGTGTGGTTTAGTGCGTTCGAATGTGCCTTTAGCCATGTGGGTGTTTTGTTTAGACTGTTGTTTACCTCAATTTTTTACGTCGCAGAAGTTGGCGACGTTGACCTGGAGCCCAGAACCGGAGTTGAACCGGCGACCTCATCCTTACCAAGGATGTGCTCTGCCAACTGAGCTATCTGGGCAGACCTAGGAAGGGTCAAGAAACGAAAAGAACGGGGAACGTGCAGTGCCAAAATTGCTCCGTCAACTGCAAATTGTTTTTTCGTTAAAAAAACCTAGGGTCCCACCGAGATACGGTAAAATCCGGGAGCCAGATATTCCCCCAAACGAAAGCTCTGCACGAGGTAATTCTGAAAATACAGATCCACTGATTCGTAACCTGACCGCTCAATTAGAGAAAGTGAGCCTACTAAACCGGCTTGATTCACCACAGCCATGAATGCCAGTGGCTTCCAATTATCGACCGGAGGACGCGCATCAGGCAGCGATTGGGACACAATGGCGCGTTTACTCGCATCCGCACTCCTGACTACTAGATAACCACCACGAGCCGCCATAGGCACAACCTCAACATCGCCTCGCCCGATCCCACGAAAAGAGATCTCGTTATCGATCACGCTTATCGTATCCGACGGTTTATTAGGTATTTGAATCGGATTCTTGAACTCCAAAGCCACCCCCTCCTCCGCAAATTGCAACTTAGAGGGAAAGTGAACAAACATCTCCCCAGGATCATTTAAGACATTAGTAGGCAAAGGTTTCTGATCACTATTCCACTCTGTCGGCAAGAAAAGCGGCGTAGGATCAAAAAACTGCGCCTCCTCGGCGACTACTCTGCCCTCTCCCTTTTGAGCCAGTCGCGTCAGTCCAATCTTGTTCGCCTCCAAAGAACGCTTGGGCTCATCGGTATTGGTATCTCGTGCCCCTCGGTAGCTCAATAAGAGCAAAATACCGCTAAAAACGACCATCGAAGCGCCCCCCACGCTCCACCAGGTCCTATTCTGAGCACCGTCAGCGGGTTTCATAACGAGGAACCATGGGGTTTCGCAGGATCTAGCGCCGCCACCTGCACCTGAAAGCCAGCCTGTTGGGCTGCGCTAATAATATCAGTGAGCTCACTAACCGGAATCGCTGCGTTGGCACGCACTAGCAGGGAAGGATTCTTAATCGTGGCGCCCTGTTCTATCAACCACCCCCGCAACTGCGGCCAATTCAGAGCACCATCATCAGTAAAAATCAGTCCAGGTCGCGCCACACTAATCACGTGGGTGGTCCTGGCAGCTCCGCTCAAAGCGCCAGGCATTTCCGGCACTGTGAAATCAACCCCAAGTCCCGGCGAAAGCACGAATCGCGAGCCAAACAGAGTAAAAAACAAAACCAGCGCACCGATATTTACCCAAAACAGCGCATCATACCCACGCGGTTGAGGGCGTAATTTCGAAGCGATATCCAATGGTTTAGTGAGCATGTTCAGGCCTCAACCTCTGTGGCGGACTTACCGTCGCGGTATTCTGTCAAAAGATACTTCATGATTTCATTACCCGACCATTCGATGTCACGCACGATCGCCCGCACCCGACCAGTAAGAAAGTGATGCGCGAGATGCGCCGGTATCGCCAGCATCAGCCCCGCTGCCGCGCAAAGCAGCGCTTGCCACATCCCCGTCGATAAAGCGCTCGCGGTGGCATAGTCTTTTTCAAACGCCAGAAACGTCGTCACCATGCCCAACACCGTGCCGAGCAAGCCAAGAAGAGGCGCGACTTGGGCAATCGCAGCGATTGATCCCAATCGCCTTTCCAGCCCAGGCACTTCCACGACTGCTGCCTCTTGAACGTAAAAACGCATCTTATCCGAATCGTCATCGGCATGCAAAAGAGCCGCCCTGACCACCGCCGCCACCGGGCCAGGCGTTTCCTCGCAAACCGTCAACGCCTCGATGATGCGGCGCTTCGCGAGGATGTTTTTAATCCCGTTAAGAAACTCCGTGGATTTAATCTGCCCGCGGTGCAAAAAAAGCATGCGTTCGATCACCAATACTAAGCAGATAAATCCGACCAAGAGGAGCACCCACATAATCGGGCCTCCCTTGGAAAATAGGCTGAAATCAAATACAGACATGGGTATGGGCAGGGAATGTGAGGCTCAGTTGGTCGGGAGGTAAATCATCAAGTTATTCAGATCGGCTATCATCACGGCTTGGCCGGCTCAAAACGCGCCAAACGATCCTTCGCCAAACTCGCGCCCGGCAATCCTGTTTTCAAAATCAACGACCACGCATCGCGCGCCTGGTCCAATTTCGCCTGCTGCTCATAGAGCGCTCCCAATTCGAGCAGTGTGCGCGTCATCCAATAACGCCCCTTCGGTCCTAGTGCGCTCGCCATCTTTTCATCGAGCAAAAACATCGTCACCACGTCGCGCCACCAGACCGCTTCCGCCCGGTTCCAACGCTCTTGCCTGGCCATCAGATAGCCGAGATTAAACCCCGCCTCTACGCGCACATCGATCGGCGCGTCCACCCGATCACGCAAATGCTCAAACAAGGTGATCGCGCGATCAGCGTGGTTGTTATCATCAAGCGATTGGGCATTGTGACATTCGGCCAAAGCGAGCTGCGCCAAAACCACATCAACGTGATTCGGGTAATTATTCACCAGATTCTCATAGACCTGCTGAGCCTGCGGAAACTGATTCAATTTCCGCAGCAAATCGCCCTGCTTAAGTCGCGCATAAAACACCAATGGGCTCGCCCCATAGCGCGTCACCAAGTCTTCGATCAGCCGGTTGGCCTCCACTAGATTCGAATCCTGCCCACGCCGCTCGGCTTGTAAGGCAGCCTGAAATAGCGCGAAAGGTGCGTAGTCGGCATTGCTCGGAAAATCATCAGCCAGCTTCGTGTAAAGCCGCTGAGCCTCCACCGTTTGATCCTGATCCGCATAGTAAGCCGCCTCCACGATGATCGAATAGATCGCCGCATCGGAATTCGGAAAATCCGAGCGCAGACTCTGCAACAATTCGAGCGCAGACTCCATACGATCCAATTTGAGGTAAGCCTCGGCTTTGAGCAACGAACCTGAGCTCGAAATCTTCCCTCTTAACGATTCAGATATTTCCGGCAGTTCATCGTCTAAGGCATCTACCAACTGCAAAGTGCGTTCCGGTTCGCCAGCCTGCAGGGATAGCCGCGCCTGCAACCAAATCATCCGCGCGCGCAATTCCGTCGGCAAATCACCAGTGGCTTCATTGTTTTGCGCCAACAAGTCACTCACGCGAGCATAGGCATCTTTCATCCGCCCATTCGTCTGCAACGCCCGCGCGAGATTCCACTCCGCCTGCCACCGGTTAACGGCATCGAAACGTTCATCCCTCGATAATTGATCCAGTTCTACCAGTGCCAGGTCAACCCGCCCCGCTCTTATATCAGACAAGACACGTTGAAACATCAAGGCACCGGGGGCCACTCCTACGGGAACCTCATTCAATACGGAAGCGTAGGCATCCGCCGCATTGGGATAATCCCGGGCCCGAAACCACGCTTCGGCGATCAGGACACCAAGTTCAGCTCGCGTTTGCCCATCCTCACCCTCCCCCAACTCCGCACGCGCCTTCGTCGCAAAATCAGCTGCCGCCCGAAAACGACGTTGATCCCAGGCCGAACCAGCCAATACCCCATAAATGCTCGCCTTCAAGGCCGACCCCGGAAACTGCTCCAACAAACGATAAGACTCCTGCTCGGCTCGCCGGTAGTTATGCGATGCCAGCGCGACCTGCGCGCGCACCAGTAAAACATCCTCCAATATCCCTGTGGGGGGGCTCTGCCGGAGCACCGCATCCAGTGTTCGCGCAAAACTGACGCGAGCGGTCGCATCACCCGCCATGCCCGCCAGCAGTTGCAACGCCACCCGCTGCTTGGCGCGATCACGACCCGAGCGTAGTAAACTCGTCAAAGCGGTTCTACCTGCCTCGCTCTCCGCCCCCGCGATCAATCCCAGTAATAAAAAAAAACTATCGCGCTCACCTAATTCTTCGGCGGGTAGGTTCAGCAGCTGCCGTTGCAAAACATTTACCGCATCATCCTTGCTCCCCAACGCATCCAGCATGGTAGCGTAGAGACGCGCAAATCCATAGCTCGCCTTACGCCCCGCCAGACGCTCCATGTTATTTCGAGCTTCTTCGACCGCTTGATCATCAATCGCTCCCAGCCTCAGACGCGCCTGCTCACGCGCCAAATCGAAACGCGCCGCCGCCATCGCCGATGTCGCGATCCCTTGAGCCTCCGAGAAAAATTCCCGCGCATCCTTCAAATCACCCGATTCGTCGGATAGCACTCCCTGTAAGAACAACAGCCAACCACGATCATCCGTCGACAATTCGTCTGAGACGATTGCTTTCAGTTCACTACGAGCACGCACGAAATCCCGCTTTTGAGCCGCGGCCAAACCGCTTCGCAAATGCCACGCCGAGCCTTTTAAACCCATAAACTCCGCTAAGATCTTATCCGCCTCATCAATCTCGCCGCTATCCAAAAGCGCTGTCACCAACGCCGGCTGAACCTCGCCACGATTAGCAGCTGCATGGCCCAACAATTCCCGGTAAAGCTCCACTGCGGCCGACGAGAATCCCATCTCCTGCGCACGGCGCGCGGCCTGCATTGTTAAGAGCTGCTGGCCCATTGCTTGCGTCGCGGTTTCCGACTTATCGATTAACGGCACCGATGGGGCCATTGTTTCCTGCCCCACGGCAAATCTCGCAGACAGACTAATAAGGATTACTGTGATCAGGCGTAAGCGCACGACGGAAACTTGCTCAGGTGTGTCGAAACAATCAATCGCGTTATAAACACTTCCGTCTCGCCCAGACCCTAATCGATTCCCTATCGTTCCCTCAAATTCAACCCCCTTCCCTATGAGTCCACTCCTTATCACTCTGCTCGTTCTACTCGCAGCTGCCATCCTCATCGTCCTTTGGGTCGTCGGCATCTACAATTCCCTCGTCACCCTGCGCAACCGTTTCAAAAACGCGTTCGCGCAAATCGACGTGCAGCTCAAACGTCGCTACGATCTCATTCCCAATCTGGTCGAAACTGCGAAGGCTTATCTCAAGCATGAGAGCGAGACTCTCGAAGCTGTCATCAAAGCGCGCAACATCGCCGCTACCGCCGCTGATGCCGCCGCCGCCAATCCCGCCAACGGTCAAGCCGTCCAAAACCTAATGGGAGCAGAAGCCGGACTTTCCGGCGCGCTCTCCAAACTCATGATGGTTTCGGAAGCTTATCCCGATCTGAAGGCTAATCAAAATATGTCCGAGCTTTCCGAAGAGCTCACCGCCACCGAGAACAAAGTCGCGTTCGCGCGGCAGGCTTTCAACGACAGCGTGATGGTTTATAACACCAAACGTGAGACCTTCCCTGCCGTGGTCTTTGCTGGAATGTTTGGCTTCCAAATTGCCGAGCTCTTCCAAATCGAAGACCCCACCGAACGCATCGCCCCTCAGGTTAAGTTCAGCTGAGCTGAAAGGTGGGAGTCGTTGTCCTCAACGGCTCTTCCAGTCCTCCTGTCACCATGGATTTCTTTGAAGCTCAGGCTCGCGCCAAGAAACGCACAAGTTGGCTCGTAGTCCTCTTCGGTTTAGCCGTCGTGATGACGGTTCTGGCCGGCTATGCTGCCGCGATATTTTTCATGCGGCAAATTCCCCGCAATGGAGAATACGCCGGCTCTAACCTTTCGGACTACTATCCCGAGTCCCTCTGGCAGCCTCAGACCTTGGTGGTCGTGACGCTGGGCACCCTCGTCATCGTAGGGTTGTCCTCGCTGTTCAAATGGCTCTCTTTTCGTCACGGCGGAAGCACCGTGGCCGAGAGTGTCGGGGGCCGACTTGTTGATCCGGTCAAAGGCACGCGATTGGAAAAACGCCTCGTCCATATCGTCGAAGAAATGTCCATCGCCTCCGGCCTGCCCATGCCCGCGATCTACGTGCTCGATAACGAACCGTCGATTAACGCCTTCGCCGCCGGACTCACCACCAGCGACGCGGTCGTAGCGGTCACCAAGGGCACTCTCGAAAAACTTTCTCGCGATGAACTTCAGGCCGTGATCGGTCACGAATTCAGCCACATCCTCAACGGCGATATGCGGATCAATGTGCGGCTCTCCGCGCTGGTTTTTGGCATCCTCTTTATCAGCCTAATCGGGCGCGGGTTTCTCTATTCCCTCTACGGCACTCGCGTTCGCTCCAGCAATAATCGCAATTCCGGTGGCATCGTCATCGCCATCGCCGCCGTCGGCATTGCCCTGATAATTATCGGCTATATCGGCTACTTTTTCGGCAAGCTGATCCAAGCCGCGGTTTCGCGCCAACGCGAGTTCCTCGCCGATGCCGCGGCCGTGCAATTCACGCGCAATCCCGATGGCATCACCGGAGCACTCGGCAAAATCGGCGGCTACGCGCTTGGCTCGCGCATGCAAACTAACAACGCCGCTGCGATTGGGCATTTCTTTTTCGCCCAGGGATTCCGTTCGATGTTTAGCGGACTATGGGCGACGCACCCTCCCCTCGAACAACGCATTCGCGCGATTAATCCACGCTGGGAAGGCGAATTCTTCGAGCCAGACCAAGTCGTCGATATTGAACAGGAAAGTTTTCAAGCCAAAGGGTTTTCTTCTCCTCAAGCCTCGGCGAGCGCCCGAGCCGATGTCGGCCTGCCACCACCACTGATCGATCCCACACGACTCATTCCCTTTGAACCTACGACCATCATCGGCGATGTGGGCCTACTGACCGACGGTTATTACCAGCAGGCTCAAGAGCTTCTCGCAGAAATTCCGTATACCCTGCGCGAAGCCGCCCGTGATCCCGAGAAAGTTTCGGCCTTGGTCTATAGTTTACTCACTAGCGTGGAAGCTGAAGACACGCCCGATCAACGAGAGATCGTGAAACGCACCGCACCAACCTCCTTCGAAGAATTCGAACAACTGCTCCCGATCATGCCGTCTCTCGATCCTGCGGCGCGCCTCCCCCTTCTCTTACTCACGACACCTGCCCTGCGCCAACTCGAGCACACTGCCTTGGATGAGTTTCTCGGCACCCTCGACGAACTGGTTCACGCCGATGCCAAGATTAGCATCTTTGAGTTCGTGCTGCAAAAGCTACTGACCCGACACCTCAGCCTCGCGCAAGAACCCACTCAACGTGTAGACTACCATTCGTTCAATGCCGTCTGCGACGAAATCTCTGTCGTGCTCTCGGTGTTGGCGCGCGCCGGCAGTGAAGACACTCAAGCCATTGGCATCGCCTTCGCCACGGGCGCGGATCAATTGAGATTGCTCGATAATAAACTCTGCTATCTCGATCCCTCGAAGAGCAATCTCGAAGCGCTCGACAACGCCTTGGAAAAACTCGCCGTCTCCTCCTTTCCCATTCGCAAACGACTTCTCATCGCCGCTGCCCACACCATCGGTAGCGATCAGACGATCACCGTGACCGAGGGTGAACTCTACCGTGCGATCGCCGTAACTCTCGATTGTCCGCTGCCTCCCCTCGGCGCGATCCCAACCGAAAAACAAGGCTGACATTAGCGCTGTCATTGCGAGGAATCCGCCCTGGCGGATGACGTGGCAATCCACGCCCATTCTATCTCCATCCATTTTCATTTGATCATGAACGCTGCCGTCAAACGCCCCTCAAGCCAACCTGCCACCAAAATAGACCCGCTCAAATGGTGGCGCGATTCCCGCTTCGGCATGTTTATCCACTGGGGGCTCTATGCGATTCCCGCCGGTGTCTGGGAAGGGAAACGCGTGCCCTACATCGGCGAGTGGCTGATGTTTCGCGAACAGATTGCCGTCGCGACCTACGAAAAACTCGCGCCGAAATTTAATCCGCAGCACTTCGATGCCGCCAGCTGGGTAAAACTCGCGAAAGACGCCGGGATGCGTTACCTCACGATCACCACGAAGCATCACGACGGCTTCGCGATGTATGATTCGAAGGTGAGCCCCTACAACATCGTCGAGCGCACGCCCTTCGCCCGCGATCCGATGAAGGCGCTCGCTCGCGAATGCAAAAAGCAGCGCATCAAACTCTGTTTCTACTACTCACAGGATATCGATTGGCATCACCCCGACGGCGCGTGGAACACTTGGGACTACGAGGAGAAAGCGAAAGACACCAATCGCTACCTAAAAGAAAAAGTGCTGCCGCAACTCCGCGAGCTTCTCACTCAATATGGACCAGTAGGCATGATCTGGTTCGACACGCCCATGTCGCTCACGTCCGCGCAAACCCTGCGCATCCGGCGCTTCGTTAAAAAGCTTCAGCCCGACTGTCTCGTGTCCGGGCGGATCGGGCACGGCCACGGCGATTACAATCTTCCGCGCGACAACTTCCTCCCTCCCGGTCGACTCGAAGGCGATTGGGAAACCTGCGCCACCCTCAATGACACGTGGGGTTTCAAGCAGCACGACCACGCTTGGAAATCGGCCGACAATCTCATCACCACCCTCGTCGATCTCGTTAGTAAGAACTCCAACTACCTGCTCAACATCGGACCCGATGCCGATGGCGTGATCCCCGCGCCTAGTGCGCAACGACTGCGCAAGATCGGAGCGTGGCTCAAGATCAACAGCAAGGCTATCTACGGCAGTGCCCCCAGCCCCTTTATCAACGAATTCCCGTGGGGTCGCATCACCACCAAGGACGATACGCTCTACCTTCACTTCTTTGCGAAACCTTCCCGGTTTTTCCAACTCCACGGACTGAAGACTCCCGTCAAATCAGTGGCCGCCCTTGCCGATGCGAAAACCAAATTCGCATTCCGCGAGCTCATAGATCCCTCCACAGAAACACCGATTCTCGTCATTGATACTGCCGGTATCAAAACGACCAAACCCGTGACCGTGATCACGCTCAAGTTGAAAGCAGCGCCTCAAGTTGTCGCCGGTGCTATTCAACAACCCGACGATTCTCTCACGCTCATCGCCCCCCATGCTACCGTCGGCTCGGACCAGCCAAAAACGGCAATGCGCATCGGGGACGCCGGACTGACGGAAAACTGGCGCACGTCTCACGACTGGCTCGAATGGGAGTTCACCATCCTCACTTCCGGCACCTATGAAACCACCGTCGTCACCACGCACCAGCATCTCGAACCATGGAGCGGTGGCCACACTGTGCAACTCACCTGTGGCGACAAAAAGGTCCGCCGAATCACCAAGCGCGACACGATTATCCCGGGACTCCGCACTGTTTACTACCCGCAGATCGGCACTCAATTCGGAAAGCTCACCTTCGACCATGTCGGCACCTACAAAATCCGCCTGCAGATCACGCGCCCGAAACTCCTGAAATCCAACCTCTCCCACTACTCCGACGGCGGTATGCAATTCAGCGAAATCCGTCTGAATCCAACCTAATCTCCCTAACCGCTAATTCACACGAATTAGACAGGTTAGATTGTATCCGTGAACATCTATGCAATCCGTGGTAAAAAGTCTGGGAATCATTCGTGTAATTTCGTGTTCATTCGTGGTTAACTTCCTTCCATGAACGAAAAACAGCAGGTGCTAGTCGACGATCTCAACATCATCGAAGATCCCCAGGAACGACTCACCATCGTAGTAGATCGCGCGCGAAGTCACGCCGCTCTATCCGAAACCGAGCGCACCGATGCCAATCGAGTGCCCGGTTGCATTTCACAAGTATGGCTTATCAGCGAACTTCGCGACGGCCGCTGTCACTTTCGCTGCGATGCCGAAGGCCCCCTCGTCAAAGGTCTCGTCGCTCTCCTCTGCGATTTTTTCAACGACACCACTCCCACCGAGACCGCGCATAATACAGCAGATCCTCTCGCCGAACTCGGTCTGCTCAAAAACCTCTCCCCCACCCGTCAAAACGGCCTCGCCGCAGTTCAAGCCGCCATCAGTAAGTTCGCGGATGCATCCGTCTGATCACAAATTGGGTTCCTCTCAGTAGACGCGACTACGGATCGTCTTAAATGATTTCTTCCGTATGTTCCGTGGGCAATCTCTGGACATGACTCCTCTCTACGACGCGCATAACCATCTCCAGAGTAAATCGCTCGCGCCTCATCTTGATCGAGTTGTCGATGAGCTAACGTCCAATGGCATATCCGGGGCCGTTGTTAACGGCACCTCACCGGAAGATTGGCCGGCAGTCTCCGCGCTTGCTTCTCGCTTCTCTTGGGTCGTCCCGAGCTACGGCATCCACCCTTGGGATTGCGGCAATCGTCCTGTTGATTGGCAGCAAAGACTTCACCACACTTTGACTGAAGCAGATTCAATTTTAAGGGATCGAGATCAAGCGGGCCTGCCCGCCATAGGCTTGGCGCAGGTGGGGGAAATCGGGATCGATCGCTGGATGCTAGATCGAGCCCAACCCGACGATCCACGATTGGTAGGACTACGTCGCGCGCCTCTCGACGAACAACTGGAGGTCTTCGTTTGGCAGCTTGAGTTGGCGGCCGCTCAAGATCGCGCCGCTTCGATCCATTGCATCGATGCGTGGGGTGCTTTGTTCGATACGCTCAGATCCGCCAAACGCCCCGCCCAGGGATTCCTTCTCCACGCCTACGCCGGACCACCGGAAATGGTAAAACCCTTCGCTAATCTCGGTGCTTATTTTTCCTTCAACGGTTCCTACCTCGACCCCAAGCGAGCCAATCAGCGGGAAACATTCAAGACGGTGCCCATCGATAGATTACTCATCGAAACCGACGCGCCTGCCATGCCATTACGAAGCGAATCGAATCGTTACGAATTACCTGCACAACCCGACGGCACGATCGTCAATCACCCTGCCAACATCGCTGCCGTTTATACGGGCCTAGCTGCGTTTTTAGAACGACCACTCGACCAACTAGCCCAGCACGTTGCGCAAAACTTCCAAACCCTTTTCGCCTCCGCTCAAGAGTAACCCAATAGGTTACTTTGTCTCGGTGATCTGACGCACGACATCTCCAGCGATTGCGAAGCCGAAGGCGGCGGTCACGAAGACGGCGGTGCCGAATCCACTTTCGCAATCGAGCGTGAGATTACTGCCGGGTTCCGCATCGGCTTGGCAGGTGCCATCTGCCCACGGGAAAACAGGTTTCTCGCTCGACCACACGCAGCGAATATCAAAATGCATTTTCCCCCGCGGCGTCCCTATCTCGTAGCCGTGATCGGTGCGGAGTTTTCTGCGCACCAATTTCAATAACCCATCGCCGCACGACTCACCGAGATCGCCTGATCGAACCGCGGTCGCATCGCGCTTACCACCTGCCCCACCGACGGTAATCACGCGCCGTCGAAGCCGCTTACATTCTGCTAAAAGCATCGCTTTGTTCGACAAGCTATCAATCGCATCCACCACGTAATCGAATTCGGGAGTCAACAGTCGCTCGGCCGATGCCTTGGTGAAAAACTCCGCCACTTTAGTCACACGGCAGGTGGGGTTGATGAGCTTCACCCGGTCAGCAAGCACTTCCACTTTAGATCGGCCAATCTCGCCATCAAGCGCGGGCAACTGACGATTCACATTGGTCACACAGACATCGTCCATATCGATCAGCGTGAGCGCGCCCACACCACTCCGCGCGAGCCCTTCGACCGTCCATGAGCCGACGCCCCCCACGCCAATCACGCAAACGTGAGCCGACCGTAAACACTCCAAGCCATTCTTACCGAAGAGACGCCCTACGCCGCCGAAGCGGTCCTGATAATCATCACTCATCAGCGATCAATCAGTTTTTTTATCCGCTTCGTCTTTCTTCGACGCATCGTCCGGTGAAGCGGGCTGACCTCGTCCCAGTAGGCCCTGAAAATCACGCCCCGAAGGTTTCTGGAAGATGCGCAGATCGAACTCCCCAATCACCGACATCATGTGATCGAAGATATCCGCCTGAATCGCTTCGTAATTGGCCCAAACTTGATCTTTGGAAAACACGTAAATCTCAAGTGGCAGACCGCTTTCCGTCGGCGCGAGCTGGCGCACAAGAAAGGTCATCTCTTGGTGGATCTGAGGATGCGCTTTCAGGTAAGCGATGCAGTAAGCGCGAAAGGTGCCCGCATTGGTGATGCGACGCCCGTTACCCAGTATCGTGAGGTCGGTGCCACGCTCCTCGTTGGCCTTCTTAATCTCTTCTCGCTTCTTATTGAGATATTCCTTGAGCAGATCGATTTTGCCCCATCGTCCGATTAATTCTTCGTCGGCGAAGCGAATCGATTGCACATCGAGAAACAACGAACGCTTAATCCGACGTCCGCCCGATTCCGACATCCCGCGCCAATTCTTAAACGAATCGGAAATCAGATTATAGGTCGGGATCGTGGTGATAGTCTTATCCCAATTCTGCACTTTTACGGTCGTGAGTGAAACATCGATCACATCACCATCCGCATCGGCTTTGGGCATTTCGATCCAATCACCCACGCGGACCATGTTATTCACCGAAATCATGATCCCCGCCACAAATCCCAGAATGGCATCGCGGAAGACCAAGAGCAGCACCGCCGTTAACGCACCCAATCCTGACAACAGATAGACCGGCGATTTATTCAGAACAATGGCCAGCAGCAAGATCAGCCCAAACACTGTCGCGACCAGTTTCAGCGCCTGGAAAAAACCCTTAATTGGCATGCCAGCGGTGTTCTTACCTTTTTCGGAAATGATCAGAATCGCATCCAAAATCGCAAAGAAGACCGAGACCAAGATGAAGACGAGGTAGATATTCACCGCCGCTGTGACCCCTGTGAGCACTTCAGGTGTCGTCCCAAGAACGGCTTCACCATATGCATTAATGATCATCGCGGGAATCAAATGAGAGAGCCGCGTAAAAACGCGTGATTCTAAAAGCGCATCGTCCCACTCAAATTTCGTGAGTTTTACGATCTGATCTACCGCGCCCAGAATGATCCGCTTGGCGATAAAGTTGCCCAACCACGCCAAACACAACACCAGCAGAACCCCAGCCAAGGTGCCCATCAATGCGGCATCCGCCACGGGAATACCGTAGCCAGTCAGCAATTCACGAATCCAAGTTATTAGGCTTTCCATAATTCTAATATTTGGTGCCTACCTCGCCACGATGCAACCCCGCGGAGCGACTTACTCAGATAATGCGAGCACTCGCTCCACAGCCTCAATCGCTCGTTTTTCGCGTGCAGCATAAACTCCCCGCAATTCCACAAACGGCAGATCCCTTGCTATCAGGGTTTGCCGCCAAAGTTGGCGGCACATCGCGCGACCCTCAGGATCAGGAAAACTCCGCTGGGGATCGGCCGTGAATGCGATATCCGTATCGCACAACAAATAGAGATCATAGCCCTGACATCGAGTGTCCGCCTCGGTGCGCATCCAATCGGGGCATTTGCCGCCATAGAGTATATCCGCCCAGAGCACATTTGTCAGCAGATCCGTATCGCAAAACAGCACTCGCTTCGCTCGCTTGACCGCTTCGTCTTCAGTTTCCATCTGCACACGAGCAATCGTGCCCAAATCTTCTGCTGTAATCTTGCCGTCGTGGGTATCCCAAAATTCGCGCACATATTCCGGCACACACGGTTCTCCGAAATGCTTCGCCAATCGCTTTGCCAACATGCTCTTGCCGGTCGATTCTGCGCCGGAAATTACGATCCGCTTAACCATGCTGCGTTTCGCGATAAGATTTGCGCCACTCGTAATAGCCACCGATCGCCAGCACCAGGAACAGCGCATAAAGCACGGAAAACCAATATAATCCTGACATCCAATAGACCGCAATCGCTGCCAGATTCACCGCCATCCACCCGATCCAATTTTCTAATTTTTTGCGCACCTGTAGCAACTGGGCCAAAATGCTGAATGTAGCGATAAACGAATCGCGATACGGCATCGCGTTATTGGTGTAGGTTTGTTGATACCAGCCCCATAATAACGTGCCCGCGACTCCCGCCACGATGCATCCGATCCGCGCCTCCCAACTCAATTGCGTGACCGGCAGCACCGCGCGATTATCTCCTGGCCGCGACCAATGCCACCACCCGTAGACGAGCACGATAAAGAAGAAGCCTTGCAGCTTCATATCCGCATAAAGCGTCGCACGATAGAACACCACACCAGAGAGAACCACTTGAACTAAACCCACCGGGAAAGTCCAAATGCTCTGCCGGATCATCAGTCCCACTCCAATTAATCCTAAAATTGTCGCGAGCTGCTCATACCACGAAGCCCCGATGATCGCGCCCCAAATCATGAGCAAAATATCGAACACCGGCTGCAGCATCTCGAGCCCCTTCTGCAGCAAATCCATCATGCGTTAGCCTCCACAAAGGCTTCCATCGCTTCGCGTGTCACCACATGGCGGCCCGCACAGCGCGGGCAACGAATCTCGATCTTTGGATCCGCCGCAAATAGCGCTTCAGCTTCCTGTTTCATCGTCGGCAGCAGCACCTGCATCATCCGCTCCTGATTACAGCCGCAATGCCAACGCTCCACCCGCGTCTCCATCAGTGTGAGCGTTTCCGTATCGTCGAGCATAGCCACATCCTCCGCGGTCAATCCGCGCAACCATTCCATATCGCAATCTGGATGCTCCGTAATCATCGCGTAGTTGTCCTCGCCCGTCTCGAAGTAACGCGCCGCCCGCTGTTCGCTTTGGGCATAGAACATCTCCACCGCCTTGAACGGATCGTCGCCCATAATATTCACCGCACTACGGAGCGGCTCTCCCTTGCCTCGAATCACATCAGCCGACAATAAACCCTCCGGCATCTGCCGGACATTCTCAGAAAAAACCCGTCCCGTCACCGAGCCGAACTCATTGTCACCGGCCAGAAATATATTAACCAAAGGCTGCTGGAAATTCATCGTCCATGCCGTCATCACATTTCGTGGTTGGGACGCACAGTGCAATGTGAACGCCGCCAGCGCTCGCTTAAACATCTCGCCGTGCTGCGGCTCCGGCTTCATCTGATGAGTAGACAAGTGCAGGTAGTAATCGACAAACAAGTCGCTAAAATTCGCCCGGGCGAGCAACGCATTGCGGCTGCGCACGAAGTAAGTTTTCACTTCGAGTCCGGCCTCTGCAGGGTTCACTGGTGTCGATTCTGGCATAGCGAATAAGGAGACACACCTCCACGGAATCTCAAGCGCGCATCATGAAGTCGCGACCTTCGACCCGCCAAGGCTACAATAACAGCCCACTAACCGTAACCAGTGGAGGCACCACCCTCTGTCTGTCATTGCGAGGAGCAACGCGACGTGGCCATCCACGACTAGACTCGGTTACATCCGCCCGTTATTCTTGGATTGCGGCAGTTAGCGACGCCTCCTTCGCAATGACAGCCAGGAGACGGAACACGGACAGTCGATCCTGCTGCCGCGTAGATTGATTACTTCCCTAACTGCTGTTTCAGCTTCTTGATCTTCGGCGCGATCACGTATTGGCAGTAACCCGCGTTAGGATTATTAGCAAAGTAGTCCTGATGGTAGTCCTCGGCTTCCCAGAATTTTTCGAGGGAAACGATATCCGTCACAATGGGATCGCGGAAGGTTTCCTGAGCAGCGTCGCGTGATTTGATCGCGGCGGCTTTCTGCGCTTCATCGGCATAGAGAATAATCGAACGATACTGTGTGCCGATATCCGCGCCCTGCTGATTGAGTGTGGTGGGGTTATGAGCATCCCAGAAGAAATCGAGCAAGGTTTCCAAAGAGACCTGCTCTGGATCGAAATCAATTTTGATAACTTCCGCATGACCCGTGCGCCCTGTGCCGATCTCCTTATAGGTCGGTTTGGAACTGCTACCACCGGAGTAACCGCTCACCACCGACTTCACTCCCGGAAGCATTTCATAGGAGGCTTCGGTGCACCAAAAGCAACCGCCACCAAGGACAAGGGATTCTGTTTTAGCTTGTGAGGTCATAGGCAAAGCAAAGGCGCTGAGGAGTGCGAAAAGATTGAATACTTTCATATTCATGAGAGCTCAACATGCGCGATTCTATTCCCGACGCAAATGCGAGTTGTGGGCAGCCCGCGAGTTCATTCATGGTAGAGGCGGCGTCTCTGACCCGCCTTGAAGGTCTTTGGATATTCGCTGGCCGGGTCAAAGACCCAACCCTACATCCCTTCCTACTCCGCGCTCTCCGCGACCTCCGCGTTGAAGTAAAGATTCCCGGAGCAAGCTCCGGGGCATTTGAGCAAATCCATGGCCAACCCTTCGATCCTCCATGGTAGCTGCAAGCGTGAGCGAGCGGACGAACCACCACTCGCTCACGCTCGTGGCTACGTCTCAACCAAGGCGAAGCAAGCCTCGCGGTATCGAACCCAAAGCGAATGAAAACGCATCACGCACCGCCCTGCGAATCCGCTCGAATCTCAGCGCACTTCCTATTCCCTCAATCCTCACCCCATGACAACTTCCCCCCATAGCTCGATTGAGGATCTGCAGTTCATGTGGTGTAGCGAAGAGCAGTCCGAAGCCATCGACAGCTACGTCGGCTTTCGAGGGATCTTCGAACTATCCACGGCTACCTCCGTAGATTTCACCATCTTTGGAGCCACTTGGTTTACGGGTTGGTTGGACGGCGAGTATTTCTGTGAAGGGCCCGCACGATTCCCACAGTCGTTTCCGGAATACCAAACCTTCACGAGCGATCTCCCCGCTGGTCGACACACCGTCGCCTTGCTCGTCAACCATATCGGGATCTCGACCCGCATCCTTAAACCCATCGCACCCTTCCTGGTATGCGCGGGATCGGTGGGAGGTCATTCCATTTCCCTTGATTGGAAATGCACGCGATTTGCCGGCTACGAACCGCAAGTCCGACGCGTGAATCCTCAGCTCGGTTATATCGAATGGTGCGACACGCGACTCAATCCGGTCGCTTGGCAATCATGCGAATTCGACGACACCTCGTGGCCCCAACCCACCGCGGTCGCCCGAGAGATTGGCCCGCTCCAACCGCTCTCGATTTCCAATCCACAGAGTATCGAACACGCTCTCACGCCGCTGGCCAAAGGCTCGCTCACCGAGATTTTTGGCTACGAACGCGACGATATCCCCGCGCGGTTTTTTCTCCGCGATCTCGCGCCTGCTGATCTTCCCGCGCAGGGCATCTGGCGACGATATGACTTGGGACGAGTGCGCTTGATGCGCCCAAGATTCGAACTGGATTTGCCCGCAGGCACCGTCGTCGAGTTCGCCTATTGCGAGGCACTCAGACCGGATCGCGTTTCGCCCTGGATCACCCTCTCCGCCGGTGATTCCTGCAATCTCGACCACTACACCGCGCGCGGAGGTCCCCAAGAATTTTTCCCACTCGCCCCCCGCGGCGGCCGTTTTCTCGAGGTGCATGTTCTTGCACCGGAAGCCTCGGTTAAATTTATCCGCGAAATCGTCCTCGAGCGGACGTATTATGGTCAAGTGGGGGGCACACTACACACCGGCGACGATCTACTTGATCGCATTTGGTCTGTGGGCGTGGAAACGCATCGCGCTTGTGCCGAAGATGCTATCACCGACAATCCCACCCGAGAGCGCGGCCAATGGGCTGGCGATGTGGTCACAGTAGGCATGGCCATCGCCGCTTCTGCATTTGCCGATCTGCGTCTTTGCCGACGTAGTCTGGTGCACAGCGCACAATGCGCCCGTGAGGATGGACTCGTTGCTGGATTGTGCCCGGGAGGGACGAACTATCTCACCACCTACGCGGCGCAATGGATCAATGCCTGCGTGCACTATTGGGAGCTCACCGGTGATCACGAATTGCTGACCGAGATGTTGCCCTACGCGGAGGGAAACCTCGCGGCTTTCGCGGCGCAGATCACGGAAGATGGTATTATGGAAGAACTTGGCTGGGGGTTTGTTGATTGGGGTTACGTGCGCAATCCCGGACCGAGCGACATCGCGATTAACCTCCACTATTTTGCCGCTCTGCAGGCGATGATTCGCTGGTGCGATGAGCAGGGACTCGCTGATCGCGTCGCCCATTTTTCCAAGGTCGCCGATTCCACGCAGTCACTGATTGCCCGCTACTACGAAGGAGAGTTTATCGAGGGAAGCGATGCGTGGTCCCGGATCGGATACCACCGCGCTGCTCTCGGACTGCGACTCGGATTTTTCACCCCCACTCAATCCGAGCAAGGTCGGCAATTTTTGCAGGCTCACATGCTCAGCTGTTTCCCTAATAATACTGAGGCGCCGCGGCTCAGTGATCCCAGGGCAAATAATCGGCAACTCATCACGCCTTACTTCGGTCACTTCGCGTTGCCGGAGCTAATCGAACACGGCGGCATGGATTTCGTGCTCGATCAATATCGCACCTGCTGGGGCTGGGCGCTGGGCGGAGGTCGCACCACCTGGCTCGAAGTCTTTGATCCTCGCTGGAGTCATTGCCACCAGTGGGCCGGCTGCCCGACTTGGCAGCTCTCATGTTACCTAATCGGCCTGCAACCGCGGTTCGACTTGGGCGAGATGCATTACGACCTCTCTCTCCAGACAGGATCACTGCCCCAAGCAGAAGGCTCCCTTCCGATCTCGGGTCGCGATGAAGTCATCTCGGTCTCGTGGACCAAAATCGAAGACACCCTGCACTACGCGCTGAAAACACTGATTCCACTTACGCTGCATCTCAGCGCTAAACTCGGCGGCGGGATCGTAGTCGTGGATCGCAACTACACCGTAGCTTGGCCGACTGACGAGTGTTCATGATCGATTGTAGGGAGGGTTTCCGCTCTACAATTTCACCGCGTCAGCTTGCGGTATTTGATCCGGTGCGGTTGGTCGGCGTCCTTCCCCTTGCGCTTCTTAAAATCCTCAAGGTAAGCCGAGTAATTACCGGCAAACACCTTCACCGCGCTATCGCCCTCAAAGGCCATGATGTGGGTGGCGACGCGATCAAGAAACCAGCGATCATGCGAAATGATCACCGCACAACCTGCAAAGTTTTCCAGACCGTCTTCCAACGCGCGAATTGAGTTCACATCGAGGTCATTGGTCGGCTCATCAAGCAAGATCAGATTCGCGCCGCTCTTAAGCACCCGCGCGAGCAGCACGCGATTGCGCTCACCACCGGAAAGGATGCCGACTTTCTTCTGCTGGTCGGCCCCGACAAACCCAAACTTGGCGCAATAGGCGCGGCTGTTTACTTTGCGTTCGCCGAGCGACATCATCTCTTCGCCCCCACTAATCACTTCCCAGATCGTCTTTTCATCTTCGAGCGAATCACGCGTCTGCTCGACGTAGGCCAGCTGCACGGTATCGCCTACTTTAAATGAGCCCGCATCGGGCTTCTCTAAATCGGTAATCAACTTAAACAACGTCGTCTTGCCGGCGCCATTCGGTCCGATCACGCCGACGATGCCACCCGGCGGTAGTGAGAAGTTGAGATTCTCGAAGAGCAACTTATCGCCGTAGCCCTTGCTCACACCCGAAGCTTCGACCACGAGATTTCCGAGACGCGGACCGGGAGGTATGATGATCTCAAATTTCTTTTCCTGCTCCTCGACATCTTGATTGAGCATCTGCTCGTAAGCATTGATCCGAGCCTGCCCCTTCGATTGACGCGCCTTGGAGGAAGAGCGAATCCATTCCAGCTCGCGGGCCATCGATTTCTGACGGCGATCTTCCGTGCGCTGCTCCACCGCGAGACGCTTCTGCTTCTGTTCCAGCCATTGCGAATAATTGCCCTCCCAAGGTATCCCGTGCCCGCGATCCAGTTCGAGAATCCACCCTGCCACGTTGTCGAGAAAGTAACGATCATGGGTCACCGCGATCACGGTGCCTTCGTAGCGCGCAAGATGTTGTTCGAGCCAGTTCACGCTCTCCGCATCCAAGTGATTCGTTGGCTCATCGAGCAAGAGAATCGAAGGCTTCTGCAACAAGAGTCGCGCCAAGGCCACGCGACGTCGTTCGCCACCAGAAAGGGTATCCACGATCGCATCCGAAGGCGGGCAACGCAACGCATCCATCGCCTGCTCCACCATCGGCGCGACATCCCACACGCCGAGTGCATCGATCTTTTCCTGCAGCTTACCCTGCTTATCCGAAATCGCCTCGCTCGCGGCATCGTCTTCAGCTTCAGCCAGCTCATCCCAACTCGCATCATACGCGTCGGTCAGATCGGTGAGATGCCTCACACCCTCCTCCACACAATCCTGCACGGTCGCGCCCGCCGTGAGTGCCGGTTCCTGCTCGAGCAGGCCCACGCTGTAGCCGGGTTGAAATTCCACCTGTCCATCGATCTCTTTGTCGCGCCCCGCCAGGATGCGCATGAGCGATGATTTACCCGAGCCATTGAGTCCCAGCACGCCGATCTTCGCGCCGTAGAAAAACGACAACGACACATTACGCAGGATCTCCTTGCGCTCGATTTTCTTCGAGACGCCGATCATCGAGAAAATTACTTTAGGGGTATCTCCAGATTGAGCCATGGCACCGTGATAATCGTCAGGCGCGACCACGCAAGTCCGAGACACACCCCATAGCGTTTAATTCCGCTACTCGGGATAGAGAAATGGTCATTACAAGGAGAGCCATCGGGATCGACGTGCCAATCCACGTCTACGAATCGATCACCCTCATTCGTGGATTGCCGCGTCATCCCGCCTGGCAGGATTCCTCGTAATGAACTCCCCTCTGTTTGTCATTGCGAGCCCTACTCGGAAGGGCGCGGCAATCCACGGAAAAGCCAAGTGTGGCCGACAAATAAGGCGTGGATGGCCACGTCGCTACGCTCCTCGCCAAGACAGAAAAGGGATACCTCCCGGTTCATTGCCCTCTCCACGCAAGCCGGAACCCCTTGGTTTGCCCTCTCGCAATGACAGTCCCTGTCGATTTGATGGCTCGACTTGGCCGCAGTCATTTCCGAAATTATCCCTACCCCATGAACCACGAGATACTCTGGCTCGTCCGACTTAGCCTCGATCAAAACCTGTTCAGTCGTGAGCAAGCCGTCGCCGTGAAAAACGCCGTGGGTGATGCCGCCGAACTGATGGACTTCGCTCAAAAACTCATCGATGAAGGCATCGTCGATGACGTTTCCAGCTTGGAAGGCATCGCTGGTGATGCGATGGCCCGATCTGCCGACGGTCCGCCGGACGTCGATCCTTTCGCCGAATCCGCCGACGCGGCAGAAGCTCCCGCCGAAGACGACTCGCCTGCCTCAGCACCCGCCACTGGCAGTTCGGATTTCCCCTTCGATTCGATGGATGCGCTCGATGACGATGCGCTCGCGGCCGCCCTCCGCGAACTTCTCAAAACCACCGCGCGCGACGGCGCCAGCGATCTGCACTTCTCGACAGGTGCTCGCCCCTTCATCCGCAAGCACCGCAGTTTCGAATTTATCAGCGATCATGCACTGACCGCAGATGAAGCGCTGCGACTGAACACCGCACTCCTTTCCGAGGGACAAAAGAAAACTTATCTCGAACTCAAGGATTACGATTACGCTTTGGCTCTCAGCAATGCGGACCGCTACCGCGTGAATCTCATGTTTCACAAGGATGGCTCCGCCGGAGCTTACCGCATGGTGCCCGAGAAGATTCGCTCTCTGGGCGATCTCGGTTTCGGCAAACACGAAGCCACGCTACAGAAAATGCTGAGTTTCCACAACGGTCTCATCCTCGTGACCGGTCCCGTGGGCTCAGGCAAGACGACCACGCTCGGTTCGATGGTCGATGCGCTCAACGACGCTCGCCAGGATCACATCATCACCGTCGAAGATCCGATCGAAGTCGTGCACATGGCCAAAGGTTGCAACGTCAGCCAGCGCGAGGTCGGCCCGCACACCAAATCCTTTGGCTCCGCACTCAAAGGCGCGCTACGCGAAGACCCCGACATCATTATCATCGGCGAGCTGCGCGACCTCGAAACGATTGAGATGGCGATCAGCGCGAGCGAGACCGGTCACCTCGTGACCGCCACCATGCACACCAGCGATGCCGCCACTACGCTTAATCGACTGCTCGATGTATTCCCTCCCGGTCAGCAAACCCAAGTTCGCTCCAGTGTCGCTGAAAGTCTGCGTGGCATCATCTGCCAACGCCTCCTCCCCTCGACCGAAGGCGGACTCACTCTCGCCTGCGAGATCATGATCAACAACACCGCCATCTCCAACCTGATCAAAGAAGGCAAGTCCGTCGGCCTGCGCAACGCGATGGAAACGGGCGTGCGTGATGGCATGTGCTTGATGGATAATGTCATTTTCGCACAATGGAGCGACGGCTTGATCTCCGCCGAAACCGCCCGAGCCAACATCGCCAACAAAATGCTCCTAGCCAAAATCACCTAACGTCGTGCCGCGTCCGCCCCTCCAAATTCCTTCCTTCCCCGATCTCCCATCTCCGAACTCCGATCTCCGATAACACCCCATGGCCGCTCTTGATTCACTTCTCCGCAAGATGATCGAAGAAGGCGGTTCCGACCTTCACCTCACCGTCGGCCTGCCTCCCAAGATTCGCAACTCCGGTGCGCTCGTCCCGCTTGAAGCCCCGCCCATCGATACCGCGACGATGGAAGCTCTGCTCAAAGAAATCTGCTCTCCAGAGCGTTGGGAGGATTTTCTTGCCAATAAGGATCTCGACCTCGCGTATGAAATAGAGGGGCTCGCGCGTTTCCGTGGCAACTACCTCTACAATCACTGGGGACAAGCCGCCGTCTTTCGTCAGATTCCGGCCGAGATCCTTTCCTTCGAAAAACTCAGTCTCCCCGAGTCGCTCAAGAAGCTCTGTCACCTCAACGAAGGGCTCGTCGTCGTCACCGGTCCCACCGGCAGTGGTAAGTCCACTACTCTCGCTGCGATGATCGACTACATTAATGAGAACCTCTGCAAACACATCATCACGATTGAGGATCCCATCGAGTTTGTGCATCCGATTAAGAAGTCTGTGATCGTGCACCGCGAAGTCGGCGAACACACCCAGACCTTCGCCTCCGCGCTCAAAGGCGCGATGCGCCACGATCCCGACATCCTGCTGCTGGGCGAAATGCGCGAACTCGAAACCATCAAGCTCGCGCTCGGCTGCGCCTCGATGGGCATGCTCGTCTTTGGCACGCTGCATACGAATAACGCGCCAAAAACCGTCGACCGCATCATCAACACCTTCTCGGCCGAAGAGCAGAATCAAGTGCGCATCATGCTCGCCGGATGTCTCTCCGGCGTCGTCGCGCAGCTCCTCTGCAAACGTCAACCCAAGGGCCGTTGCGCCGTGCATGAAATCCTCCTCAAGCACGAAGCCCTGCCCAACACGATTCAAAGCGGCCGCATCGCGAACATCCGCTCAATCATCGAAAGCAGCGCCTCCCAAGGCATGACCACGATGGACAACAGCCTCATGGCCCGCGTCAAAGATGATACCATTTCAGCCAAAGAGGCCTACATGAAATCCTCCGACAAATCCCTCTTCGCCCCCCTCCTCAAACCAGGCGATTTGGATGGAGAGCATTGAGCTATAACCACAATGAACCTCGATAAAGCTCTACGTATTGTGGACGACAAATGCGACGTAGAGTTACCGCGCCTCAAAGCACAGATTCACAAAGCGATTCAACTAAAATATGGGGAACAGGCAACGCGTGGCCGGTTAGAAGACAACCGCACTGTGGCTATCATAAGGGAACTCCTATAAATAGCAACTAATTGGTTGCCAACTGGATACGACTCTTTATAACCATTCAATATGAGCACTGATCAATATACGTTTTTTGGGGACCACCGGGCGCTGGAGTCTTT